>Ga0326727_10024082_pt1 | contig 11544 bp, 10 predicted proteins | sample MB2enrmetagenome_FD_207643 | JGI IMG/M metagenome (GOLD analysis project Ga0326727, IMG submission 207643) | Lab enriched peat soil microbial communities from McLean, Ithaca, NY, United States - MB29MY | ecosystem: Environmental > Terrestrial > Soil > Wetlands > Peat | place: USA: New York... | reverse complement strand
TATTCTCTCCGCCGGCACGGTGCTGTATCTGCTGAGCCTGCCGGCCGGGTGGAAGTCCTATCGCGACCACGCGCGCAAGGCCGCCGCGTCGGCGGTGACGCCGGCCGAGACGCCTGCGGCAAATCCCGCGCCTCCATTTGCCCCGCCGGTCCCCGATCCGGAACAGGACAATCGGCCGGCCCGGCTGAACTGAGCGCACGGCCTGCGGTCGCAGGGCCGGATTTGCTTTTGCCGATCATGTGGCGGTCGGCTATATGGCTCGCCGAACCACGGCTTTCAAAAAACAGCCGGTCCCAATAACAGGAGAGAACGCCGTGACCCATTCCGCACCCCTGCCGGCTTCCGTGCTTGAAGCACTGGCGCGTTACGACACCCCCACGATCTGCAATGCGATGGAAATCGTGGCACCCGAGCGCCGCTTGATCGGTTACACGACCAAGCCGCTGGTCTGCCCGTTCCCCGATTTGCCGCCGATGGTCGGCTATGCGCGTACGGTGACGATCCGCTCGGTCGTCGCTTCCGGACTTCCGGCTGCCGAGCAGCAGAAGCGGCGAACCGCCTATTATGAATATGTCGGCACCGGTCACGGTCCCCGCATCAGCGTGATTCAGGACATCGACGGTCCCGATGTTGGATACGGCGCATTCTGGGGCGAGGTTCAGAGCTCCGTCCACAAGGCGTTGGGCTGTCTCGGCGTCGTCACCGACGGGTCGATCCGCGATATTCCGCAATGGGCGCCGGGTTTCCAGGCACTGGCTGGGTCGATCGGCCCCTCCCACGCCTGGGTTCACGCCGAGAGTTTTGGCGGTGAAGTTCGGGTTGCCGGAATGACGGTGCGCTCCGATGATCTCATTCACGCCGACTGTCACGGCGCCATCGTGATCCCGCTCGATATTGCCGCCAGGCTGCCGGATGCCGCCGAACTCTGTGGCCGCCGCGAAACGCCCATTCTCGAGATTGCCCGCAGCCCGACATTTACGCTTGAGAAGCTGAAAGAGGCCTTGGCCCGGTCGGCGGAAATTCACTGACGGGTGCAACCAAAAATGAATATGGATGGCAAGACGGTGCTGGTGACCGGCTCGACCGATGGCGTTGGCCGCTATGTTGCCGCAAGGCTCGCCGCTGCCGGCGCAAGGGTCCTGATTCACGGCCGCGACAGCGAGCGGGCCAAAACCCTGGCCGACGAGATTCGCGGCCAGGGTCATAGCGAGCCGATCTTTTATCAGGCCGATTTGTCGTCGCTTGCCGGCGTCAGGCTACTTGCGGCGGCGGTGCTTGCCGAGCACAAGCGGCTCGATGTTTTCATCAGCAATGCCGGAATCGGATCGCGGACGCTCGGGCCTGAGCGGCGTACCAGCGCGGAGGGTTATGAGTTGCGGTTCGCCGTGAATTACCTTTCCGGCTTTCTGCTCGTCTACCTTCTGCTTCCGTTGATAAAAGCGAGCGCGCCGTCGCGCATCGTCAATGTCGCCTCGCTCGGGCAACATCCGATCGATTTCGACGATGTCATGATCACCAAGGGCTACAGCGGCTCGCGCGCTTATGCCCAGAGCAAGCTCGCACAGATCTTGTTCACCATCGATCTGGCGCATGAACTCGAGGGCTCGGGCGTGACGGCGAATGCCCTGCATCCCGCGACCTATATGAATACCACGATGGTGCGCGAAGGCGGCATCACACCGATCAGTACGGTCGAGCAGGGCGGCGAGGCGATCCTGCACCTTGCCACCGGCGACGACGTGGCCGGCAAGAGCGGGTTGTTCTTCAACGGCATGCAGCAAATGCAGGCCAATGCGCAGGCCTATGATGCGGACGCCCGCAAGAGGCTGCGCACGCTTAGCCTGCAGCTTACGGGGCTGTCGGCGGCGTGATGGGCCCTATCTTTGCATGGCGTTGTTTTCGATATTTTTGTTGTCCGGCCACGAAGCCTCGGCCCGGACCCGAATCCAGCATGCTTTAGCGGGACAGTACGACGTCCTGGCCGGAACCGGTCTTGCCCTCAAAGCGGCCGGGCCCGGCCGGCGCCAGCTGTGCAAGCGATTGCGCATTGTGATCGCGTATCGTCAAACCGGCCTCGCTGTAGGTCCACTTCCGGCTAGTGAAGAAATTAAAGGGGCAGCCTCCAGCCGGTGCGATGGTGCCCTCGGCGGCATCCGGGACAGCGCCGAAGGTCATCGCACATGACCCGGTGCCGGGAGATGACAGTGTCCAGCGGCCGGCGAGGCTCGTGGATGGAGTAACGGCAGCGGACGCGGGGGCAGGCGAAGGGCCTGCGGCCGACAGGCCTGAAGCTCCGCTCAAGCGGTCGGAACCGCCGCAGGCTGCAAGCAGCGCGGTACAAGCAATGATCGGAAGGGTCGCGGTACGGCAGGTCATGAACACTTTTGCAGGCAAGAGAGACGTGCGCCAACCATGGTTAGCAGAACGTTGAGATCGTGTCAGGAGGCCAGCCCATTGGTCGCTTCGCCGGTCCCGATCGGTGCTGATGACCAAGCTCGCGGCAGTTTCGCCCAAGGTCCGCTCCAAACCGCTTAACCTTTACGCGTCTTTAATTGCCCAGCCGTAGGGTCGTATTACGCGGTTCGGGATGGGCTGCGCACCGTCCAGGATGGCCGGTGTTTACGTACGTGTTGGAGTTCCCCCCATGGATATCATGACGCTGATCGGGCTGCTGTGCGGCGTCGCTGTCATCACCGTCATCATGTTGTTGGGTGGCAGCCTGGAAATGTTCTGGAGCGAGCACGCGGTCATCATCATCTTCGGCGGGTCGATTGCGGCCACCATGATCCGGTTTCCGCTCAGCGCCATCGTCCACGGTCTGCCGCTCGGCGCCAAATTTGCCTTCACGATGAGCCGGCTGGCGGCGCGCGACCTGGTCGACGAACTCGCCCGCATCGCGGAAATCGCGCGCAAGCAGGGTCCAGTGGGGTTGGAAAAAGTCGAGACCAACGAGCCGTTCCTCGCCAAGGGGATCCGCTACGTCGCCGACGGCTACGACCTCGAATTCATCCGCGACAATCTTGAACGCGACCGCGACAACTTTCTGATGCATCTCGACGAAGGCGGCAAGATCTACCGCGCCATCGGTGACTGCGCGCCGGCGTTTGGCATGGTCGGGACCCTGATCGGCATGGTGCAGATGTTCGCCAACATGACCGATCCGTCGAAACTCGGACCCTTCATGGCAACCGCGCTGCTGGCGACGCTGTACGGCGCGCTGGTATCCAACCTGTTCTGCCTGCCGCTTGCCGACAAATTGCATGTAAAGCTGCTCGACGAGGAGACCAATCGCACGCTGATCATCGACGGAATCCTGATGATCCGGGACTCGAAGAGCCCGACGTTGGTGCGTGAGATGTTGCTGGCGTATTTGCCCGAAAAGCACCGCCACGAAGAAGGCGAGCCGGTTCCGGCGTAAGACGGCTGACCTCGGACCGGAATCTCGACGATGGCCAAAAAGAAACGCGCAGAAGCACATGGCGGGCACGGCTGGTTCGTGACCTTTGCCGATCTGATGGGCCTGATGATGAGCTTCTTCGTGATGCTCGTTGCGTTCTCCACCATGGATAACAACAAGCTCAAGATTGTCGCCGGCTCGATGCGCGATGCCTTTGGCACGCAGAAGGATGTGCGCTATTCCGGAATCATCGAATCCGACGGGTTGCCGACGCGGCCGAAGCTGAAGAACACCGCGCACATTTCGCCCGAGGAATCATCCAATACGCCGACCCCCGACGAGCAGGAGCGGAGCCTTACCGCCGGCGCCCGCCTGAAAATCGACCGCGAATTCGCGCTTGCCTCGGCATCGCTGCGACAGGCATTGCAGGACATGCCGGAGCTGACCGAAGTTTCCAAGCACATCATGTTTGAGGAGGACAGCCAGGGCCTCAATCTGGAAATCGTCGATCAGGACGGCCGCTCGATGTTCGCCGACGGCTCCAAGGCGCCCTATGAGCGCACGCGGCGGTTGATCCAGAAACTTGCGGGCCCCCTCAAGGCGACACCATTGCGGATATCGATCGTCGGTCATACGGCGGCAGGCTTCGTGCCTACGCAAAGCGACTATGGGCCGTTCGACCTGTCGGCGGATCGGGCGAACGCGGTGCGCCAGATCCTTGAGCGGGAAGGACTGCCGTCCGCCCATATCTTTGCGGTTTCTGGAAAAGCAGACAGCCAACCGTTGTTTCCGGACGATCCATCGCTATCGGCAAATCGCCGCGTCACCATCACTTTGATGCGCGAGAATCCGCCGATCCCCCCCGATCTGAAGCCGTAATACTGTCATCTTACTATACTACCGTAGCTGAAGCCAATCCGAGCGGGGGCGGGCACGGAACCGGCGCTTTCTTAATGATTTATGTATTTTTGCATGGCCTAGACCCAAAATCGGGCTAGGCTATCGCTCAAGCGCAGGACTATAAGCCGCCTCGCTTTACTATTGGACAGTGAAGCGTTTTGAGGCCTCCAGCTCCATGACCAGTGATGTTGTCGCTCCCGCCGCGGAAACCACGGCGGCCAATAGCCATGGCAATGCCCATTCCACGGCCAGCTTCAAGGCGCTTCTGATCGGCAGTATCGGGGTCGTCTATGGCGACATCGGCACCAGTCCGCTTTACGCATTGCGCGAGGCCGTGGTCGCGGCCAGCGGGCCCACCGGTGTCGTCGACCCGCAAGCCGTGCTCGGCGTCGTGTCGCTGATCCTGTGGGCGCTATTCATCGTGGTGACGATGAAATACGTGCTGATCCTGCTGCGCGCGGACAACCACGGCGAGGGCGGCACGCTGGCGCTGATGGCACTGGCACAACGCGCGGTCAGGCATGGCGCAAGCACCATCGTTCTGCTCGGGATCATCAGCGGCGCCCTGTTTTATGGCGACGCGGTGATCACTCCGGCGCTGTCGGTGCTGTCGGCTATTGAAGGTATCAAGCTCGTGACCGCAGCGCTCGATCCCTACGTCGTACCGCTGACGGTGGTTATTTTGCTGCTGCTGTTTGCCGCCCAGTCGCGCGGTACCGCGCACGTCGCGGCTTTCTTCGGGCCGGTGATGATGATCTGGTTCGGAGTCATTGCGATTGCGGCAATTACCCCGGTGATGCGACATCCCGAGATACTGCTTGCGCTAAATCCGCTTCTTGCCGTTTCGTTCATGCTCCGTCACGGCATCATCGGTTTTGTCACGCTCGGCGCGGTTTTTCTCGCCGTCACCGGGGCCGAGGCGCTCTATGCCGACCTCGGCCATTTTGGCAAGCGGCCGATCCAGACCGCCTGGCTTTTCATTGTATTGCCGTCGCTGGCACTGAACTATCTCGGCCAGGGCGCGCTGATCATCGCCAATCCGGCAGCGATCGAAAACCCTTTCTTCCTGATGTTTCCGGACTGGGCGTTGTTACCCATGGTGGGTCTTGCGACGTTGGCAACCGTGATTGCGAGCCAGGCCGTGATCACTGGCGCTTATTCGCTCACACGCCAGGCCATCCAGCTTGGTCTGTTGCCGAGGTTTGAAATTCGCCACACATCCGAATCCCATTCGGGCCAGATATTCATCCCGCGCATCAATATGCTGCTGCTCGTCAGCGTGACGTTTTTGGTATTGATGTTCCGTTCCTCAAGCGCGCTGGCGTCGGCTTATGGCATTTCCGTCACCGGGACCATGGTGGTGACGGCGATGATGGGTTTTGTCGTCATCTGGAGAGTCTGGAGATGGTCGCCGTTCGCGGCCGCAGCCTTGATTGCGCCGTTTCTGTTTCTCGATCTGACATTTCTCGCCGCCAACCTGCTTAAAGTACTCGAAGGCGGCTGGGTGCCGCTGGCGCTGGGATCGGTCGTGATGCTCCTGATGTACACTTGGCGGCGTGGCAGCCGGCTATTGTTCGAGAAGTCGCGCAAGCTCGAATTCCCGCTGGCCGATCTGGTGACGATGCTTGAAAAGCGACCGCCGCAACGGGTTGCCGGCACCGCCGTATTCCTGACCAGCGATCCCATCAGCGCGCCGACGGCGCTGATGCACAGCCTGAAGCATTATAAAGTGCTGCATGAGAAAAATGTCATTCTCACCATCGAGACCGCGCCGACCCCGCGGATCAATCCGACCGAGCGGGTGAGGTTCGAACAGATCAGCAAGACCTTCTCCAAGGTAACCTTGCGGTTTGGATTCATGGAATCGCCCAATGTGCCGAAAGCGCTGGCGATCGCGCGAAAGCTGGGCTGGCAATTCGACATTATGTCGACGTCGTTTTTCCTGTCGCGGCGGGCGCTCAAACCTGCGGCGCATTCGGGAATGCCGCGCTGGCAGGATCACCTGTTCATCGCGCTCAGCCGCACCGCCAACGATGCCACCGATTATTTCCAGATTCCGAGCGGGCGGGTGGTCGAGGTCGGAACACAGGTTACGATTTAAGCCTGTCTTAGCCTATCCCGACATCCGTTAGGCGGCCGTGAGGCGCTTGATTTTCGTCGCGCGAGGGGCGACCTTGGCGGGAGCGCCGGCTCCATTCTTGCTGAGTTTGCCGGATTTAGTGACTGCAGGAGGGTTTGAGTGTCGGACCAAAGTCATCGGGTCAAGGATTTAACGCCGGAAGACGTCGCCAAGGGCGTGGACGACGGCCGCTACCTGCTGGTCGATGTCCGCGAGCCGAACGAGGTTGCGGTCGAGGCGTATCCGGACGCGGTGGTCGTTCCGCTTTCCGGCTTTGACCCGCGGGATATTCCGGACCCCCGGGGCAGACAGGTGGTTTTTGCCTGCCGCTCGGGGAAAAGATCGGTGACGGCATCGCTGGCTGCTCAAGCCGCTGGATTGGCCTACGACAAGCATCTTGCAGGGGGCATGCTGGCCTGGAAGGCTGCGGGGCTGCCGACCAAGACCGGCGGCTAGCCGTCCCATGACCTCCCTGAACAAGGTCTTTGCGGACCTTCCCGTTACGATATTCGAGGCGATGTCGCAGCTCGCGCGCGACAATAACGCGATCAATCTCGGCCAGGGATTCCCCGACGATCCCGGCCCGGAGGACATTCGCCGCGCCGCGGCGGATGCCGTCATGAGCGGCAACAACCAGTACCCCTCGATGATGGGTATCCCCGAGTTGAGGCAGGCGATCGCGACCCACTATGGACGTTGGCACGGCCTCACGCTCGATCCGATGGCCGAGGTGATGGTGACCTCGGGCGGCACCGAAGCGCTGACGTCGGCTATCCTTGCGGTCGTCGAGCCGGGTGACGAGGTGGTCGTCTTCCAGCCAGTCTACGATTCCTATCTTCCGATCATTCGCCAGGCCGGCGGTATCCCGCGTCTGGTGCGGCTCGAGCCGCCGCATTGGCGGCTGACGGAGGAAGCGCTGCGTGGCGTTTTCAATCGGAAAACAAAGGCCGTCCTTTTCAATAACCCGCTCAATCCGGCCGCGGTGGTTTATCCGCGCGCGGATCTCGAATTGCTGGCGCGGTTCTGCCAGGAGTTCGATACGATCGCGATCTGCGATGAAGTCTGGGAGCATGTGATCTTCGATGGCCGCGAACACATTCCGCTGATTACCATCCCGGGAATGCGCGATCGCACCATCAAGGTCGGTTCCGCGGGAAAGATATTTTCGCTGACCGGCTGGAAGATCGGCTTTGTCTGCGCGGCGCCGCCGCTCTTGCGCGTGGCTGCGAAGGTGCACCAGTTTCTCACCTTCACCACGGCACCCAACCTGCAGGTGGCGGTCGCCTACGGGCTCGGCAAGCCGGCGGATTATTTTCTGGGAATGCGCAAGGAATTGGCGCGCAGCCGCGACCGTCTCACCCAGGGTCTGGAGAGCATCGGCTTTCCGGTGCTGCGGTCGCAGGGCACTTACTTCCTCACCGTCGATCTCTCGCCGCTCGGACTGAACGAGACCGACGAGGCGTTCTGCAGGCGCATCGTGACCGACTACAAGGTTGCGGCGATACCGGTGTCAGCCTTTTATGAGGAGGATGCGGTGACTTCCGTGGTGCGCTTTTGTTTTGCCAAGAAGGACGCAACGCTGGACACCGCGCTGGAGCGGCTGTCGGACGCGGTGCACCGCCGATAAGAGGTTGGCAAATGGCGCGCAACCTCCACCGCTGTCGATACCTGCGCGCGGTTGTCGCGGTAGCCGCCATGCTGACGTTGCTATCGCAGCCTGTGAGGGCGCAGCAGCGTACGGTCTATTTCTACAACTGGTCGAACTACATCGCGCCGGGGGTGCTGGAAGCCTTCACCAGGGAAACCGGCGTCAAAGTCGTCTACGATACCTTCGACGCCAACGAGACCCTCGAAACACGGCTGCTGGCGGGAAAATCAGGATACGACGTCGTTGTCCCCACCGCCTACTTTCTGCAGCGCCAGATCACGGCGAATGTTTTCCAGAAACTCGACAAGTCGAAGCTGCCGAACCTTGCCAATGCCTGGCCGGAAGTCACCACACGGCTCGCCGTCTACGATCCGGGCAATCTTTATGGCGCCAACTATATGTGGGGCACGACGGGCATCGGCTACAACGTCAAGGCAGTGCAGAAGATCTTGGGAGCTGACGCCAGGATCGACAGTTGGGACATCGTCTTCAATCCAGAAAATCTGGCGAAATTCAGGGATTGCGGTATCCACATGCTGGATTCCGCCGACGATATTTTTCCGGCGGCCTTGAGCTATCTCGGGCTCGACCCGAATTCGACGCGGCAGGCCGACCTCGAAAAAGCCGCCGAGCTCGTCATCAAGATCAGGCCCTATGTTCGCAAGTTTCATTCCTCGGAATATCTGAGCGCGCTGGCGACCGGCGAGATATGTCTGGTGGTGGGCTGGTCCGGCGACGTCATGCAGGCGCGAAGCCGCGCCGCCGAGGCAAAAGGCGGTATCGAAATCGGTTATGCCATTCCGAAGGAGGGCGCGCAGATGTTTTTCGACAATCTCGCGATCCCGGCCGACGCGAAGAATGTCGCGGAGGCCCACGCGCTGATCGATTATCTTTACCGTCCCGTCGTTGCCGCAAGGAATTCTGACTTTCTATCCTACGCCAACGGCAATCTTGCGAGCCAAAAACTGATCGATCCGAAGATTTTCAACGATCGGGACATCTATCCGGACGAGACGATGCTGAAGAAGCTGTTCATGATCACGGCGCGGGATCCGGCGACCCAGCGCCTCATCAACCGGCTGTGGACCAGGGTCAAGACGGGGCGATAATCTTCAAACCTACCGCCAGCGGCGGTGCAACCAGAGCCACTGATCCGGGTATTCGCGAATCCAGCCTTCCAGAACCGAGGTAATCGCCTGCATCGTTCCCTGAACGTCGATGTGTCCCGCGGCGTCACGCACCGGCATCACCTCTTCGGACAGTTCGATCCGAAAGCGGTGGCCGGGCAGGCGGATGATGCGGACCCCATAAATCGGGCATTCGATCTGTCGCAGCAACCGGGCCATCATCGGATTGGCCTTGGTCTTGCGCCCGAAAAACGTTACCTCGACGCCATTGGTGAAGTACTGATCGACCAGCATCGCGACGTGCTGTCCGTTTTGCAGCGCTTGCGCCAGCCTGAATGGTGCGTCGTGGCTTGCCGGAATCAGCGTTCCCATCTTGACCGCGCGCATCTGCTCGATGACGCGGCTGGCGGAGGAGATGTTCGGACGCCTGTAAAGGGTGGCGGTGTCGAGCCCGTGCGCGACCGCCGCCAGGGCCGGCAGTTCCCAGTTGCCGAGGTGGCTTGCAAAGATCAGCGCGGGTTTTTCGTTTAACCGTATTTGTGCAAACAATTCATGGGTACGGAACGGAATCTCGATCCGGCTATCCTCGGGGTGCGCAGGATCGTGTTCCCAGATATGATCGAGATGCGCGAATTCGGCGCCGAGGCGGCCGAGGTTGTCCCAGACGCCCGACAGGATGGCCTCGATTTGCGCGGGCGATTTTTCCGGGAAGGCCGCGGTCAGGTTGGCGCGGCCGATTTTCTGCTCGCGGGTCAGCGGTCCGATCAGGCGAGCAATCCGGCCGAACAGATTTGCAGTCTTGACCGCATCGAAATAGCGGGTGGTGCGCAATAGCGCGATGGTCAATGCACCCACGGCCGCTTCGCCGAGCGGCTTGATGGCGTCGCGTATCCGGGCCTTGATGCGAAGGAAAAAGCGGCGCATCAGAAATGCGCAACGATCTTGCCGTAGACGCGGGATGGTGATTCGCGCATGACGCCGTAGCTCCAGCAAGGGGGGGTTCGATCGTGGGCGTATCACCGTTTCGTGCGATGACGTCAACCACGGAGTTCGGGACGGCGGCGTCCGCTAGATAGGTTCGCGCGTCAGAATCAGCGAGGCATTCTGGCCGCCGAATCCGAACGAGTTCGACATCACAGCGGTGACGCGGGCGTCGCGCGCCTTGTTGGGGACCACGTCGAAGGGGATCGCCGGGTCCGGGATGTGGTAGTTGATGGTCGGCGGAATTCGCTGATGCTCGAGGGTCAGGAGTGAGAATACCGCTTCGACGGCGCCCGCTGCGGAGAGGGTATGCCCGACCATCGATTTATTCGATGACACCGGGATTTGCTTGGCGCGCTCGCCGAATACCGATGAGATACCGAGATATTCCATCTTGTCGTTTTCCGGCGTGCCGGTGCCGTGCGCGTTGATATAGTCGATCTGCTCGGGGACGATGCCGGCATCCGTCAACGCGTTGCGTACGCATCCGATGATCGGCTTGCCGTCCGGGCTCGAGCGGGTGCGGTGAAAGGAATCGGCGAGCTCGCCGCAGCCGGTAATAATGCCGAGTATCTTGGCGCCGCGCGAGGTGGCGGCCTCGTAGCTTTCCAGCACCAGCGCGCCGGCGCCTTCGGCCATCACAAATCCGTCGCGGTTCTTGGAAAATGGCCGGACCGCTGCTTCCGGGGGATCGTTCTGCGTCGATAGCGCGGAAAGCAATGAGAACCTGATCAGCGTTTCCAAATTGACCGAGCCATCGGTTGCGACGCAAAGCGTGGCGTCCGCCTCGCCGCGGCGAATGGCCTCGACGCCAAGCTGAATGGCGCTGGCGCCGGACGCGCACGCCGTTGAAAGTGAAATCGGCGAGCCCTTGGTGCCGAATTTCTCGGCGAGCGCATCCGATACCGAGCCAAACATGAAACGCCGGTGATATCGGGTGAATTTTCCACCGCCGCTGACTCGGAGCAGGCCGTCATAATTGATGTTGCCCTCGATCGCGCGGGCCAGTTCCTGCCGTTGCGGCCACTCCACCTCGACGGGCGCAACGGCAAGAAACAGCGGTCCGGGAAAGTCGCCTTTGGCACCGATAGCGGATTGCGTAATGGCTTCCTCGGCGGCTAGATCGGCCAGTCGCTCGGAGAGGTCGGTGGAGGAAAATGGCTCGACCGGCACGAAATCGACCGTTCCAGCCATCGTCGTCTTCAATCCATCGGTCGGAAAACGAGTGATGGTCCGGATTCCGGATATGCCGGCGGTGAGTTTTTTCCAGTTGTCGATCTTGCCGGAACCAAGCGATGTCACCACACCCATGCCGGTGACGACCACGATCGGCCTGCCGAACTTATCGCGCATAGCGGTCATGTTGTGCCCC
>Ga0326727_10024080_pt1 | contig 11544 bp, 10 predicted proteins | sample MB2enrmetagenome_FD_207643 | JGI IMG/M metagenome (GOLD analysis project Ga0326727, IMG submission 207643) | Lab enriched peat soil microbial communities from McLean, Ithaca, NY, United States - MB29MY | ecosystem: Environmental > Terrestrial > Soil > Wetlands > Peat | place: USA: New York... | reverse complement strand
CTGGGAACGGGGCACAAATCCACGACCTATAAGCAGATCCGAAGCGGGCGGAGATCTCCAATCCGCTCAGCTAAGGCTGACCACAACATATCGTGGTTTGCTGAAACAACCGGATAGGCATGAGCCGCCTTGCAGCAGGTGATCGGCATCATCAGGAAAGCCCGCATCCGGGGCGATGAGGTAGTAGTGGCTGTTCCGGCTAGGAGTACGCCCGATTCAACACCTTCCCAATTCAACGACAGGGCTTAGCTCTTGGTCGATAGTGTTGTATCACCGAACTCCCGCGCTTGAACGTGAGGAACGGCGGTCGTATAAGTAGGAGGCTGGTCCCTGTGGCCGGAAATGTAGGTTCATGGCCTGCCCGCCGCACCAACCAAAACGATCAAAGAGAATAAATAAGGATAGGGTGTTCAGATTTCTTAACCGGAGAGAACTGCATTCTCCACTTCCGCCAGCTTGGTAAGCAACCGTTCCTGGCGGTCGGCTGGAGGGGTGCCTTTCATGGCCGAGTAGGTACGAAGCTTCTCCTCCGTTGAGGGGGCGGCAGCAATAGGGTCAGGCTCCGCCGGAGGTTCAGAATCGTGCTCGATTTTCACCTTCAGTTCAGCGGGATTGGTAGCCAATAACTTCTCCCGGAGATTCTCTTGCTGTCCGCGGCTGAGCCAAGGGTCAGGTCCGTTGGGAGCGGGAAGCATATCGATTAGGTCCATGCATTAGCCAAAATGAGTCACGATGCCAATCAAGGAAGACCGTGGCGACCTTGATTTCATATGATGGGGAGCGAGTTGTATGGTCCTGGCCGATGAGGAGGGTCCAATCGGAAACTCCGGCTAGTACATTCGTACTGTAGGAGCTTCCTTCCAAACATGATATCTGAGTGACTACCAGCGCACGGAATAGGTTGGAGCATTCTCGGTCGTGCGATTCCTGGCAAAGGCAATATGGCAGACGCGTCTGGTCCCGAAGTGGCGCCACGTCTTGAACGAAGCCTCAACACCCCGCTGAAGGCGATACGTCTTGATGGGGCAGAGCACGAGCAACCCACGACACTCCTGGGCAAGCCTGGGAGGACCTCAGCGGGACTCTCGGAGCCGTGGGAAAAAGCGATGAGAGGTCAGGACCTGCCTGCTCTACTGCAAGTTCGGGATCGGGGTATAGGTTTGCAGTGCTTTGATCCGATTGAAGACTACTGGGGAAGTCGGGTGCACTCCCTCAGGGGGGTGGCTTAGCGTGGCTCGTCCAATTCCTTGGAGGCAGGTGGTCCTCTCGGTGGGGGTGGTCGGCGTCACCCTCTGGCGTGTTTCCTTCGCGGATCTGCGGGCGGCTTTTCGCAATCTTGACCTGCGAAGCCTGCTCCTGGCGGTCCTCTGTATTCTCGCACTGAATGCGCTCCGCGCTTATAAATGGCACGCCTTGCTGGCCGCCGTAGGCAACTTCCGCCTGCAGCAATCGCTGCGCACTTTATTGGGAGGCTGGGCGCTGGGACTGATCACCCCTGGCCGGATCGGGGAGTTAGGACGGTGTATCTTCGTCCGGAAACACGAGCGCGCACAAGTCACCCTCCTGACGCTGCTCGATCGAACGATGGATCTCTGGGCGCTGCTCACACTGGTAGGGGCAAGTCTCTTCCTTCTCGTCCCCCATCCCGCCGCCATCTTTGGGGTGGCTGTGTGGCTCGCACTGCTTCCGGTTGTGCTCGGGTTCCCCGGCCTCTTGGCCCATCTCTCAAAAGTGGTGAAGCGGTTGCACCATTTTCATGGACACTTGACCGAAGTTGCCTCCCGCTTGGTACCCGCCCAGATGCCGAGGTATGCCGTCATGGGCTTGGCGGCCATGTGGCTGGAACTTTCATCGTTCTTCTTCCTCCTGCGTGCTTTCTCCCCCACCGGATTTGCGACCGCTGTCGCCACTTACCCTTACATTGCGCTGGCCGGCGACCTACCGCTTTCCTTCGGGGGCGTGGGCGTCCGCGAAGGTGCAGCAGCCCTTCTCCTCTCGCCCTACGCCGTGCCCCCGGGCGCTGCCGTGGATGCGGCGTTGCTTTGGTTTGTCTTCGGCATCCTCCTCCCGGCAGTACTAGGCGTCGCCTGGCTGGTCGTCGAAAGGCTAAAACCCTTGGTCCAGCGTTCCGATAACCGAGCGCACAATCCGAACTGCATATGGCCGCCAGTAGACTCCGCCCCCCCTCATACCCTAGTCCCATCTGATAGCGTGGCCCCGCCCTGCGAGGCGGGGTAACCCTGCAAGTTCCGGACTCAAGTCCACGATGGCGAATTCACAACCCCGTTGCAATACTCGTTGTTGCTTGAGACCTTCAAGACGATTCGCATGACTGTGCCTCCTCCGCCCGGATGGTGGAAGTCTCCTCGCTTATCTCCTTGTGGCTCTCCGCCTCCGGGTCATCCTGGTTGATTTGGAAGAATGTGTGGGCGAGGGTCCAGCGGACCGGCCCATTGCAATCAGGAACCTCAATCCGCTTCTGCCGTAGGGTGGTTCGAATCCATTTCAGGAACAGCTTCTTGGTGCCGCTGACCAGCACGAGTGAGCATCCCAGACCGATAAGCGGTTTGATCGTTCCACGGCGGTTGAGTTCCTGGTTGAACCAGCCGCCCACTCAGGCACGACCGGAAAAGCGATTCCTTCCGCCCAAGGTGTGAAGGGAGTGGCTCGACTGGCGGTGCTACTGGGAGACACCGGCAACTGCGAAGGTTGGTGAACCAGAACCGTTCGGAGATCCGCGCGAAAAGACGTAAGAGATGGAGCAGGCCAGGGGTATAGCGGCTCGATCGGCAGATTCGGGTTCCGTAGGGTGAGACCCTTGCAGGCGGATAACAAGGAAAACGAAGTGCGTTCACGATTCGGCGCGAGCATAGCCTCTCCGTGCCTCCTTGAGTGGAGCCATCCGCGATGGCTCATCCCGCCGCGGGCCGGAAAAAGTGGGGCAGATCTTTCAACTGCCGGTCGGCCGTATTGGAATATAATCTCGCCATGATCCGTTCATAGATAGAGAGGCCCATGCATCAGGATCGTTCTAAATCAAGTCCCGGAGTCTTAACTACCCCGGTTGTTTTCCTCGTGACGCTTGCCCTGCTAGGTCCCTGGCAAGAATCGTCATTCAGTCAGCAGGGGGCATCGACGGAATCGAAACCTGCGACCACTCCAACTTCGCAGGATCAAAGCGCTACCCCGCAGGACCAGAATCCTAGCGAGGCGAAAACCGCCGCCGAATCGAAGTCGAGTGGTGGTGAGCATCTCTCGAAGGAAGAAGTTTCGACGTTGCCTCTCAACAAGCGTGACTTCAGTCAATTGCTCTTGCTGGCCGCCGGCACCATGACCGACACCAACGGCGCCGCGAATTTCACCCAGCAGTTTGCGGTAAATGGCCAGCGAGGTGTGACCACCGTCTTCGCCATGGATGGTATCGACACCACCGACCCGGAAATGGGCGGGTCGACCTTTTCCAATTTCAATGTCGACGCCATTCAGGAGGTCCGCTCCAGTTCGGGCGTCATGCCGGCGGAAATCGGCCACGGCGCGGCGAGTTTTACCGATATCATCACCCGGTCAGGGAACGACGATCTCCACGGCTCCCTTTTCGAGTTCCTACGCAACTCGGCGATCGACGCGCGCAACTTCTTTGACGAGCGCAGCCCGGTGAGTCCCGGCCGCATTCCGCACTTTGTGCGCAACGAATTCGGCTTCACGCTGGGTGGTCCTCTTGTCATCCCTGGACTCTACAACGGCCGCAAGCGGACGTATGTCTTCGGCCAGTTCCAGGGATTCCGCCAGGTACTCGGGACCACGCAGATCCTTTCGGTTCCTTCCATGCAAGAGCGCCAAGGCGTGGATACCACCGCGTTCCCGGGCGATACCTTGCTCGTCCCACTTAACCCGCAGATCAACACCGTCCTGGCCCATTATCCGTTGCCCGATGATCCCCAGGGTCCGTTTGGAGACCGCACGTTTGCGACCTCCGCCCCCGTCTCGACCGTGACCAATCAATTCTCGTTCCGGATCGACCATCGAATCTCCGACTCATCACAATTCTTTGCGCGCTTCAGCTTGAACCAGGTCAATGGTCCCTTGACCAATCCGGATCAGACGGCCATTGACCCCACTTTCGCCACGCGCTTTTTCGATCACCAACGCAATGGCGGATTTCGCTACACGCGCACGGTGAGCCCGCATTTCATTTCCGAGACCACCGTGGGGGTGGAACGAAGCACGCCGTTCTTCCCCACCGTTAACACTACGCAGCCGGGCCTGGCGTTTGGCGATGGTCTGTTCGAACCCATCAACAACGCGGCGGGGACCAACATGGGCGCCTTTACGTCATTGCTTCAAGCCCGGCAATCCTTCTCCTTCGTGCACGGATCCCACTCGATGAAGTGGGGATTTGAAACCCGCATCAACCGTGACACCACGGTCTTTGGCTTGAACCCGAACGGTATCTATACCTTCGGCGGAGGGACGGCCTATGCACAATCCGCTATTCCTTCCGTGAGTGGACAGCATGATATCCAGGCCTGTGACCCGCTCCCAGACACACTCAGCGCCTTTCTGACGGGGACACCCTTCAGTTATACGGTTTCCGTCGCGCCCAAGTATTTTCCGCAAGGGAACCGGGTGGGAGAGGCTGCGGCACGGCGCGCTGCTTACAATCTTTACTTTCAGGACGCGTGGAAGGTCACGCCGCGACTGAGCCTTAATTACGGATTGCGCTACGAGGTCAACTCGCGCATCGCCGAAGCGCACCACCTCACCGCGGACGCTCGCATCGTAAACCCGCAGGGGACACCGGCGGTTCCCTGGGAGTCGGGCTTAGCGATAAAGTACCTGGTGAATCCCCAGCCTCCGTACGGGATGGACCGGAGAGGTTGGGGGCCGCGGTTCGCCCTCGATTGGCAGGTTACGAAGCACACCGTCTGGCACTCAGGCGGCGCCATTTCCACGATCCTCACCAATCTCTGGCAGGATAACTTCCTGACCGGAGGTCTTCCCTATACTGTGGGGCCGCTGGTGACCGCTCAGCCCAACGTCACAGTGCCCTTTGCTAATTCTGTCACGAGCGTCGCGTTGCCTCCCATCTACACCGTAGGCGGCCAGCAAATCTACACGCAGGGCCCCACGACCGCCGTCCCGCCGAATACCCAGCTCGATATGATGCGATTCCAGCGAGACCTGACGGCGCTTACGCCCGGGCACGAACTCCAGTTGTTGGGAGCCGGAGGGATTTCCCCGGATTTCCGCAATGGGCACATCGGCACCTATACGGCGGGCTTCGAGCGTTCTTTCGGCGATGTGACGCTGAGTGCCTCCTATGTGGCTACGGCGGGAATTCACTTGGCGGCCATGCAGGCCATCAACGGATATGCGGGCGCCGACCCGGAATTTGCCCCCTTCTTGCAAACCGATTCCAGTGGCAACGCGATCGCTGGGTACGGGCCTTCCTATCTGATCGCTACGCGATCTCATTCTACCTACCAGGCGCTGCAGACCGGAGTGGCAAAAACCTCGTTGCGCGCGGGATTGGGCTTTCAAGCCAACTACACCTACAGCAAGTCCCTCGACGATACCAGCGCGGTTCTGGGCGGCTTTCTCGGGAGTACGGGTCCGGTGCTGCAAACCCTGCCCCAAGACCCGCGCCATCCGGGACTCGAGAAAGGCCCTTCCACGTTTGACACCACGCACGTCTTCGCCCTCAGCTTGATTCAAGCCCTGCCCTTCGACCGCGCCGGCTTCCTGCGGCCGGTGAGCAAGAGGGTGACCTCCGGCTGGCAAATCCTGAATATCACCACGCTCACCAGCGGTCCTCCGTTCGGCGTTTACTCCGGCATTCAGCAGACCGGCATGGGATCAGGCGGCGCCGATCGTCCCGACCAGATCGGCCGCCCCATCTTTTCGACCAGCCGCACCGTGCGGGAAGATTACTTCGGAGAGGGTAGCAACAACGCTGACTACTTTCAGATTCCCATCGAAGTTCCCGGTGGCACAGGGCCCAATCAGGGCGTATTTGGAACCCTCGGACGAAACACCTTCCGCGGCCCGGGATTCCATGATTTGGATTTTTCCTTGACCAAAGACACGAGCTTCGGTCGACGCGGTAAGACGGAAGCCGCGATTCTGCAGTTTCGCGCCGAGTTTTTCAACGTTTTCAACCTCGCCGATTTTGGTCTTCCCCTGAACGTCATTCGCGGAACCGGATTCGGGATCATCAACAAGACCGCCGGCACCTCGCGCCAGATCCAGTTTGCGCTCCGGCTGATTTTCTAGGGCGGTTTCTCGCCAACCGCTCCGCGCTATGCTCCAGAGGGTCTGGCGCGGAAGAGCGCGCCACAATTCTGAAAACACTGGAATAACGGGGCATTTCGCTCGAACAGCTGATGGCCGCTGCCAAGCAGCCTGATGCCGATCCTCTTGACCTCCTTTGCCATGTGGCTTTTGGTGCTCCGCTGCGGACTCGCGGCGAGGGAGCGGTTCCCTTGGCGGGTGGCTTCTGCATTGCTCTCTTGCGCTCATCGGCTTTCCGCTTCGCTTCCTCCTGCCCTGCCTTGGCGGCAGCTTCCATAGTGGCTTTGGCTTCGGCCAGGGTGCTGGCGGTTTGCTGGTGGGTTTGGACATAACCGGCCAAATGCTTCCCGAGTTCAGCATCGAGTTCCTCGGGCGGGGCCGGCATAGGTGAGCGGTGTACTGAGAGCTGGATTGTCGTCAGCCTTTTCATGGGGATTACGTTAACGCGAAGCGTCTTGCTATCCACCTTGGCCACCGTGATGAGCACAGTGCGGCCCGCGGGTAGCGGCATGAGTTCAACGAACATAGGACCTCCTTATCGTGGCATATGCGCCACGCGTGTTTTCAATTGGGAAGAAGATTGAGTTGACCGGGAGCCAAGGAAGAAGCCGATGGGATTTCACTGAAATGCACGTAAGGCCTGGACCGGAACGCACACTATGATTAGACCAAAATCGGGAGCAGGTTGCGCGAGGACCTTTACCAGGCCACCATGGTCGCAAACGGCAATGAAACGTACTGTGCGTTTTCGCCTCTTGGCTTTGACGAGGTGATGAATGTCGATGGTGACGTCCAAAACGATTGCGGCATCGCCCTGGCGGGGCCGCATCAGTTTTTCCAGCAGCTCTGTGAGTGGAGGTTCCAAGTCGAATTCCGCGCGCTGCCCTGTCGCAAGCATGAGGGGACCGACATTGACCACAGCTTGTTCTCCATGTACCCTTGTCGCTACCCTCCCCGAAACTACCACCTCACCTAAGGTCATAACTGAGGGGCTCTCAGGCGCTGATTTCGGAAGGTCAGGAGATACGCTATCGCTGCCCGTGGCCAATTAGCAGGACGGACTACACGGAAAAACGTGGAGTTTTTTGGATGGAAGAATGGGGCCCTTGGATAGGCAAGGTTAACGGCTTCATTAAGAAAGAGATGACGCTCAAAGCGATCACCAAGTTCGGGCATCCTACCGAGTTCGAAGAGAGTTGGTCATGCGGAGAGCGTGTGCCCATCATCACCGTGAGTCCCGGCCCCGCCGCGTCTTCTTTTGCCCCGACGGCCGGGCCACGCCTGGGAGTCGCTTCCGTTCCGGCAAACGCACCAACAGCAGGTGGGTGCGGTCGACCACCTTCCAGGTGACCGTCTCGCCCGCTTCCAAGTCGAGGGCGGAAGCCAAGGGGAGGGGGATGTTGGCGTAAACCTGGACGGTGCCACCCTGGCGGCGGATGCCTTGCAGGCGGGTAGGGTAGTAATCTTCAAGGCTGGTCATATCTATGCAATGTCATAGATTCAATAAGAGTCAAGGGATTTTTTGAGCTTTTTTTGCGACGCTTCAATTCTGCTGTTCGGCCCGCCGAAACTGGAGAGCGCAGTTACCGAGGGACTTTCCGGATGAGTTACTGGGGTTAATGAGCGGGGCCGTGGCCCACCTGGTAGCCAGCCTCGTAGGCTTTATTGTCTTCGTCTTTAGGAAAGTGCCTCTTCCTGGAGTGGTCCCGGTTATGCGCTTTGTCATCCTTGGCTTCGCGCATCCCTTGCTGGTACCTCTTGTTTTTCGAATAATCCGGAGTTTGATCTTGGGCATTCATTCCCGGAAACGCCATAGCGCGTACCGTGCCTCCGATGATACCTATACCTACCGCTATCGCCAGAACCCAGACATATGGCTTGAAATTCATACGCATAATAACTCCTGTCTTTGGATCTGCTCTTAATCGCATGGCCTCCTCCACCTGGTTTGGGAACTGAGGCTTCTTGACCAGGCGGAGGAAATCCGTTGTTTAACTGCTCGGCCCTACTACTGCTTGGGTTTAGGCTTGGCCGCCGGCGCCGTACGCCTCGCCGTGCCTGTGCGCTGAGTGTTGATCAGTGTTAGGGCGTCTTTAGCATTGAACGGGTACCGACGAGCGGACTGTTGTCCCGTACCGGTCAGGACCACATCCACGCGGCGGTTCTGGGCCAAGACAATCGCTTGCATATTGCTAAACAATCTCTGCCGATCCTGCGGGGTCAAGTCGGGATTCTGTTCCATCTGTTCCCTTACTTGGGCGGCGTCCAGATTTTGCTCTTTCCCGAACGACCGCGTCTCGATGCTGCCCTCGGGAACGCCCTGCTCGATCAGGAAGCTCTTGCTACGTGCCACGCGCCGCTCCGTAAGGGCCTTGTTGTATTCAACCGATCCGCGTTGGTCCGCATGCCCCTCCAAGGTCAAGTGGGCATCCGGCTTGATTTCGAGGTACTTCTTGAAGTCGACGGCCAGAGTCCTGAGGGTGTCCCGCTGACTCGCCGCCAGGCCGCCCTCGGGATTCTCGGACGTAGGCTGAGCCGTCGGAAAGTATATGCTGTGAAGGGACAGCCTCGTTTCCAATTCCGTTTGCACCGCCGTGGCCTGAGGCGCCTGCACGTCGAGGTCTACTGAGCAATCGACGGTGTTGCCGCGCCCATCGTCCACGTGCCCTGTCACCGTGTTGTGGCCAGGGGCCAGACCGGAACTATCGAAACTCACAGACGCCCCTGAGCCGATGATCTGGCCGCCGGTAGTGCGCCAAGAGTAGGTCAATGGGACGTTGTCCGGATTGTTGGTCGTCGCCGTAATCTGCACGTGTTCACCGACCACGATGGAGTGCCGATCCGCCGAGCAACTCATCGTCGGCGGGTGAATCGGTCGCGGGTCGACGCGAACATCCGTCGAACAATCCGCCGTGCCGCCCCGGCCGTCGTCCACGTGCGCTCTTACCGTATAGCTTCCCGGGGCCACGCCGGAGGAGTTCCATTGGACTTCAGGGCCGGAGCCCCCCACGGCGCCACCCGTTGCCGTCCAAGAGTAGGTCAGGGGATTGTTGTCCGGACTGCTGGCCTGCGCGCGCACGGTGATTACGTCTCCCGATTCGGCATAGACCATGCCTTTGTCGGCCGAACACGAGGCCACCGGTGGCTTGGGGGGCGGTGGGGGCGGTGGGGGCGGAGATGGGCGTTTCCCACCGAAGCGGAAGACGAGTCCCGCCGAGAGGCGCAGGTCGTTCTGTCTCTGCGTTCCCCCCGCGCTGATGTAAGGATTCATGAAATCGGTCATCGCGTATTCGGCTTGGAACAGACGCAGTGCGACGTGGCGGGATAGCGTGATGTCGAGCCCGCCGCCGGCGGTCATGGCAAACGAGTTCTCGGATGGGAGGGGCGTACATCCAATCCCTGAACAACTGGTGAGCATAACGGCACCGGCGTGCACGCCTCCAAACAAAGCCTGGACAAAGGGAGTGACCCGATCGTGTCGAAAGGAAAGGCGCGGACCAAACATGTATGTGAAGGCGTTCGCACTTGCGTCCACCGTGCCGCCGGTCGGAGGCGCGTTCGGGCCGAACTTTTCGGAATGATAGCCGCCAAAGTCGCCAACCAACCCCAGGTAACGATTCACGTTGATAGCAAGGGATGTGCTGCCGCCCGTGAGCCAAGCGATGCGGTTTGCCGTACTGCTCGCCTCACGGAAATTCGAGTAGCCCAGAAAAAGTTCATATCGGGGAGTATAGCTGTCCGGCTTGGCCGTCCCCGGCACGGACTTTGGCGCCGCCGCAGCCGTCTTGGGTTTGACCACAGCGCTGGGTGCGCCTTGGGATTTGACAGCTCCATCCTTCTTAGCTGTGGCTGCCGACTTTGCTGTGTCGTCCGCACAGAGTAAGAGGGTAGGCGCCAGCAAGAAAGCAACCGCCATCGTGGTAATAATCCGAGTTCCTAATCTCATTGTTGCCTCCTGAATTGTGCCTACTCACTCAGAAGCAGGGCATAAAGAGTCTCGCTTCTCAGCCATTTAGTACTACTCAACTCAACTTGCTTCACACTCAGCGCCGCACGTTCTTACTGGGGATGAGACCGCCCCGGAAGGCGGTCCCACCCGTGGTTCTTACCCGTCATACTACTGCCCTGGCACATTAATGACGGTGTTCACCAAGGTCACCGAAGCGTTCAATCCCAACAATCGGCCATTTATCGTCGTAATCGCGAGGTTGCCGGCCGTCGAGACCGAAGCTCCTGAGTAAGCGATGACAGTTCCCACAAAGGTATCGCCCCCTGCCGCATTGATCGTGGCGGCGCTGCCGACCTGCCAAAAGACGTTTGCCGCCTGGGCGCCGTTGATCAGAATCACGTTGCGAGGGGCCCCCGCGGCACCCACGGTGAGTGAGCTCGCCATCTGGAAGACCCAAACCGCATTGGCGTTCCCCTTGGCGTCGAGCGTGAGATCCGATCCCGTTAACAGGAAAGTGCCCCCGGCGGAGGTATAGGTACCAGGAGCGAGGGTGAGCCCGCCGAGCTGGCCGGCGCCTGGGTCTGGACCTCCTGGTAGCGCAGCGAGGGCGTTATACGCGGTAAGCGCGGCGGCTGCGGCCTGGGTTGCGACATAGAAGGTGGTGCCAGGGGTAGCTGCGGGACCCGTTCCTTCATTAGGACACGTAACCGTGGGAGGCGGGGGAGCAGTATATATCTCTCCCGTGACGTTTCCTATATTCAGCGGAGTTTCGGTGTATATGCATCCTGCTGGCGGGAGGTACGTGACGGTGTTATCGTGGAATCCCGTCACCAGAGTAGAAGCACCGGTAGTGCCGATATCCCCGTTAATCACGGTAAGAATCCCCTGGTTGGTTACCCCGGCGCCACCTCCAAAAGCTCCGAAAGGCGCGGCCGCTCCAAGGGCTACGGCCGGTGCACATGCCGCCGCCGTCCCGGTTGTGAAGCTCCATATATAGTCAACTGCCAGGGCATTGCCGGCCAAGTCGGTGACCCCGGTGGTGATCGTGGCCGTATAGGTGGTACTGGCTGTGAGAGTGTTCAAGGGCGTGAAGGTGGCGATGATGCCGGTTACGTCCAGGGAGACGGTTCCGGTTACGGGCAAACCGGCGGTTGTCACCAAGAAGGTCGCGGTGTTAATCGTTGTTGGGTTCATTGCCGTACTGAAGGTTGCGTTGATCCCGTTGGTACACACCCCGGTGGCATTACTCACAGGGTTCGTGGAAAGCACGGTGGGCGGGGTGGTCAGGGCCGTACCGGTCGTAA
>Ga0326727_10024079_pt1 | contig 11544 bp, 7 predicted proteins | sample MB2enrmetagenome_FD_207643 | JGI IMG/M metagenome (GOLD analysis project Ga0326727, IMG submission 207643) | Lab enriched peat soil microbial communities from McLean, Ithaca, NY, United States - MB29MY | ecosystem: Environmental > Terrestrial > Soil > Wetlands > Peat | place: USA: New York... | reverse complement strand
CGTGGTCCGAGACGGTGAGGCGCAGCGATGAGCGGGGCAGCGAGCCCTCCGCCGTGAGGCGCCGTGAGCATTCGGGCAAGGTCGACTGCTCGACTGCGGTCGCGAGCGTGCGGCTCCCGACCCCGGTGATGACCGCCTCGGGCACCGCAGGCCACGGTGCAGAGCTCGGTGCGTACTTCGACCTCTCCGCCATCGGGGCCGTCGTCGTCAAGTCGTTGTCCATAGACCCGTGGCCGGGCAACCCGAGCCCCCGCGTCTGCGCTGTGCCCGGTGGCATGTTGAACGCGGTCGGGCTTCAAGGGCCGGGAGTCGCTGCGTGGCTCGTCGACGAGCTGCCGGCGCTGGAGGCCTCGGGTGCCCGGGTCGTGGTGAGCATCTGGGGGCGCCGCGTCGAGGACTACGCCCGCGCCGCGTCGGCGCTGGCGGACACCCCGGCATGCGTGGTGGCCGTCGAGGTGAACATCAGCTGCCCGAACCTCGAGGACCGCAGCCGCATGTTCGCCCACTCGCCGAGCGCGACCGCCGAAGCGGTGGCGGCCGCGGGCGCCTGCCAGCGGCCGCGTTGGGCCAAGCTCTCGCCGAACACCTCCGACCTCCTCGCTGTCGCCGCCGCCGCGCTCGGGGCGGGGGCCGAGGCCTTGACGCTGACCAATACCCTGCTCGGGCTCGCGATCGATACCGAACGGCGCGCCCCCGTGCTCGGGGCGGGGGGCGGGGGACTCTCGGGAGATGCCCTGCACAGCGTCGCCCTGCGGGCCGTCTACGACTGCCGGGCGGCGTTCCCCGACTCCGGCATCGTCGGGGTGGGCGGCGTGCGCGACGGCCTCGGCGCCGTGCGCATGCTGCTTGCCGGGGCGGACGCCGTCCAGGTCGGGACGGCGACCCTGGTAGATCCGCGAGCGGTGCTACGAGTACAGGACGAGCTCGAATCCTGGTGCGCCCGCCATGGGCTGGGCGCGGTCCGCGATCTCGTCGGGGCCGCGAACCAAGCACTCGGGACACGGGAGCCGAGATGACCCAAGGCGATGACCGGCTTTCGGTGCGTGACCGTCTTGTGCTCGCCCTCGACGTGGCGAGCCTGGACGAGGCCGTCGATCTCGCCAGGCGGCTGCGCCCGTGGTTCTCGGTGGCCAAGATCGGCCTGGAGCTTTTCATCGCAGAGGGACCCTTGGCGGTCGACGCCCTTTTGGACGAGGACTTCCGGGTGTTCCTCGACCTGAAGCTCCACGACATCCCGACGACGGTCGGCCGGGCCGCCCGTCAGATCGCGTCCTTCGGCGTGTCGTATGCGACGGTGCACGCGGCCGGTGGCGAGGAGATGCTGAGGGCCGCCGTGGAAGGCTTCGAAGATGGCTGGGCGGCCGGCGTCGAGACGGGCCATCCGGCTCCGGCTCCCGGGTCCGCAGGGATCCTGGCCGTGACCGTGCTCACGAGCGAAGCGGACGCCGGTGCCGAGGTCGTCGGCGCCCGCGCTCTGCTCGCGGCCCGGACCGGCTGTCTCGGTGTCATCTGTGCCGCGACGGACCTACCCGTCGTGCGGTCGCGGGCGCCCGGGTTGGCGACTGTCGTTCCCGGGATCCGCCTTGCAGGATCCGAAAGGCACGACCAGGCTCGGGCGGCGGGACCCTTGTCGGCGATCGGCGCGGGCGCCGACCTGCTCGTGATCGGCAGGACCGTGACCGGCTCGGAGGACCCGGAGCTTGCCGCTCGCCGGCTCTCGGCCGAGGTGCTCGCCGCCCTCGGCTCAGAAGAGATCTCCTGATCGGCGGGTCGGAGACTGCCGCCCAGCAGCTCTTGAGGGCGCTGTCCGTGCGCAGCATTACAAGTGCGCTACGGTGATGTTGACGGATTCTCGCCTGGGGGAGCGAAACCCGCTTATGTTAACCGTCGAAAATAGCCAATAGGACAGTCGAGTCCAGGAGGTCCGGCACGATCATGTTACGAAAGCGAAAGCTGACCAAACTCGCGATTTTGGGAACGGCAGTTGTGACTGCGGTGTTCGTGCTCGCGGTCGGCGCGACGAGCTTCGCGACCACGTCCAAGGCCAAGGCGACAACTACGACCACGGCGCGCAAGGGCATGGTCCCAGTCCCGGGCGGAACTTTGACAGTCGCCGCCCCCCCCACCGCCGCTCCGAACTACTTCTTCCCGATGATGAGCCCCGCCTACTTCTCTGTGGCGAACTTCCAGGTGATCTACAACCTGTACCGACCGCTGTACTACTTCGGCGTAGGGGAGACCCCTGACCTCAACCCCCAGGTGTCGGTTGCCGATCCGCCGGTGTTCTCGAACGGTGACAAGACAGTCACCATCAAGATGAAGGGCTACAAGTGGTCCAACGGCACGACCGTGGACGCCCAGGACGTCCTGTTCTGGTCGAACATGATGAAGGTCAATGCCACCTCCTGGGCCGCTTTCGCTCCTGGGCCGAACCAGTATCCCGGGAACATCGTCAATGTCGTGGCGAACAACGCGACCGACACGGTCACCATCACGCTCGACCATGCCTACGGCAGCTACTGGTTCACCTACAACGACCTGAGCCAGATCTCGCCTCTCCCGATCGCGTGGGACGTCACCTCTGCCAGCGGGGCGCCAGGCTCTGGCGGTTGCTCGAGCGCCAGCTACACGTCAGTGAAGATCTCGATTTCGTCTAGCGGCGCGATCACTCCTGTCTCTGCCGCTGCGAAGGCATGCGCTGCGGTGTACTCATTCATGAACGGCAAGACCGAGGGCGGCGATCTCGGCACGGTAGCGACGAACCCGCTGTTCAGGATCGTGGACGGGCCGTTCTACCTGAGCGCCTACGACGCCACCACCGGCGAGACGACCCTGGCCAAGAACCCTGACTACTCGGGTTCGCCGAAGCCCTTGCTCGACAACGTCGTCATCCTGCCGTTCACGACCGACACGTCGGAGTTCGACGTGCTCGCGAGCGGTGGCAACAAGATCAACTTCGGCTACGTCCCGCCGCAGAACCTGCCCGTCTACAAGGGCAAGCCCTGGTGTGGGACCGCGCCTTGCGCGGGGAAGAACAACGCGCAGCTCGCGGCCAACTACAACCTCGAGCCGGTGTTGGGATGGGGGTACAGCTACTTCGCCTTGAACTACACCAACCCGACCTACGGCCCGATCTTCAAGCAGCTGTACGTCCGCCAGGCGATGCAAATGCTGCAGAACCAGCCTCTCTGGATCCAGCTGTTCTTCTCCGGTTACGCTTCCCCGACGCTCGGTCCGGTGCCCGCGTACCCGCCGACGAACTTCGTCTCCTCTGACGAGAAGACCAACCTGTATCCGTACAACCCGGCAAAGGCCGTTTCCCTGCTCAAGTCCCACGGCTGGGACGTCGTACCGAACGGTGTCACGACCTGCGCGAATCCCGGAAAGGCCAGCAACGAGTGCGGAGCGGGCATCGCCAAGGGCGCGCAGATGAGCTTCCCGTTCCTCTACGCCACCGGTGCCGTGTCCTTCGAGAGCCAGGTGAAGGAGCAGCAGGCGAGCTGGGAACAGGCCGGCATCAAGCTCACCCTCGCGGGCAAGTCCTTCGGCGATGTGATCGCCACCGCCTTCGCCCCGTGCGTAACCGGCAAGGCCTGTGACTGGACGATAGCCGACTGGGGCGGCGGCTGGATCTACTCACCTGACTTCTACCCGACCGGTGAGGAGCTCTACACATGCGGCGCAGGGTCGAACTCGGGTCAGTGGTGTGACCCGCTGACCAACGACCTGATCCGCGTGACCAACGACTCGTCTTCGCTCACCGCGCTGTACAACTACGAGAACTACCTGGCCGTCCAGCTGCCGAGCATCTGGCAGCCCCTGGTGGCCTCGGCGATCGACGAAGTCGGGAAGAACGTCTGCGGCTATTTGCCCTTGAACATCCTGCTCGAGTGGAACTTCGAGTACTGGTACTTCTGCAAGGCGGGTTAGCAGTCAGGACCCCGCCGCCTTGACGGGTGACCAACGAGCATGTCTTCCCCGGGCCACGACAGTTGTCGTGGCCCGGGGTGCAGATCGTCGGAGGCCGGGAAATGGTTCTCAGTCGTTCGGACCGGGATCTCGGGGCAAGGTGCGCCGCAAGACCGGCGGCGAACCCAGGCCGTGAAAATTAAGTAAATTAATAAATGGAATTAATGGCTGGAACGGGGCGCCGGTGACAGTGGTGCCGGTTCCCGCGTTGAGAAAGAGTCGTACATGATCGGCTACCTCATCCGGAGGGTGATCCAGGCGGTCATCGTCGTCATCGGCGTGTGTGCCATCGTGTTCATCCTCTATCACCTGTTCCCGGGAGGAGCGACCGCCGAGGCGAGGATCATCCTCGGCCCCCGGGCGACGACTCCAGAGATCAACACCTTCTTGGCGGCCAACGGACTGAACAGGCCGATCTGGACGCAGTTCGTCATCCTCGTTGGACACGTGTTCACGTTCAACCTTGGCTACTCGTACAAGCTCGACGAACCGGTGAGGACGATCATTTTTCAAAAGCTGCCGAGGTCGGTGCTCCTGCTCGGGATGGCCGTGCTCCTGACGCTCGTCGTCGCGATCCCGCTAGGCATCTTCCAGGTCCTACGGCGAGGCAAGCCGTCGGACTACTTCGTCACGACGCTGTCGTTCATCTTCTATGCGACGCCGACGTTCTTCCTCGGCATAGTGCTCATCCAACTGTTCGCCATTCACTGGCACATCTTCCCCGCGGAGGCACCGCAGGCCGCCACCGTCGGTGGGATTCTCGCCGACTGGCAGGCTCTGGTGCTGCCGGTGTGCACGCTTGCGGCGGTCTTCATCGCCGGCTTCAGCCGCTACATGCGCTCGTCGATGATGGAGGCGCTCACCGAGGACTACATCCGCACGGCCCGTGCTAAGGGCCTTTCCTCACGACAGGTCAACTACGTCCACGCGCTGCGCAATGCGCTCATCCCCATCATCACTCTCCTCGGCCTGACACTGCCGGCGATCGTCAGCGGGGCACTCATCACCGAGGACGTCTACAACTACCCCGGCATGGGGCTCACCTTCTTCAACGCGGCCATCAACAACGACTTCCCGCTCCTCATCGGCACGACGACCGTCGTCGCGATAGCGACCGTCGTCGGATCGCTCCTCGCCGACATCTTGTACGCAGTAATGGACCCGAGGATCCGCTATGTGTGATCCGCGGCTTCGCACTTTCAGCCGGACCACCTGCGAGGCCCGATGATCCCGGTCAAGGGCGACGAGACGCCTGAGGAGATCCTTCCCGAGACCGAGGTCATGGACCGCGAGCTGATCCCGCCAGGGGAGATAGCGGTCACCGAGGCAGGCGTGACAGGCAGCATCGGTGGTCTCGGCAGGGTCGTCTGGCGGGTCTTCGCCGAGAACAGGCTCGCGCTCGTCAGCGTCGGCGTCGTCGTCTTCATGGTGCTGTTCTGCTTCGTCGGCCCGTACATCTATCCCACGAACCAGACCACCCTGGTCGTCACGAGCGTCGGGCAGGTGCTTGCTCATCCGAGCGCCCAGTACCCGCTCGGTACCGACCCGAACGGCTACGACATCCTGGGACGTCTCATGTTCGCCGGCTCTACCACGCTGGAGATCGCGCTGCTGGCGGCGGGGATCGCGACCTGTTTCGGCGTGTGCTACGGGGCCGTTTCCGGCTTTGCCGGCGGTGCGGTGGACGCGATCATGATGAGGATCGTCGACACCATTCTCTCCGTCCCGTCGTTGTTCCTGCTGATCGTGATCGCGGCGATCCTCAGGCCCTCGTTCTGGCTGATCGTGATCATCGTGGCGCTTGCGGCGTGGCTCGTGCCGGCGCGTCTCATCCGAGGCGAGACGCTGACGTTGCGAACGCGCGAATACGTGCAGGCCGTGAGGGCCATGGGCGGCCGCGGAGACCGGATCGTGCTACGTCACATCATCCCGAACGCGATCGGGACGATCATCGTGAACGCCACCTTCCAGCTGGCGGACGCGGTCGGCGTGCTGGCAGCGCTCGGCTTCCTGGGTTTCGGCGTGCCGCCCCCCGGCTCCAGTTGGGGCCAGATGCTCTCGGACGGCATCAGCTACGCCCAGGAGGGCGCTTGGTGGCTCATCTACCCAGCCGGTGTTTGCATCATCCTCGTCGTGGTGTCTTTCAACTACATCGGCGACGCACTGCGCGACGCCTTCGAGGTGCGGCTGCAGCGTCGTTGAACGACGTGGCGGGCTCGAGCCCGCCGGCTGGCGAGATGCTCGGCTAGAGATTGGGCGCGGCCGGTGATCCCGTGGCGACCATGGCGTCGGAGACGACGGGCTGCTGGAGCGGGAAGTGGCAGGCCGCCAGGTGGTCGCCGCCGAAGGACTGCATTGGCGGTTCCTCGGCGGCGCAGACGTCCTGTGCATACGGGCAGCGGGTACGGAACCGGCAGCCGGAAGGCGGTGTCATGGCCGAGGGCAGCTCTCCCGAGATGTGCTGGCCGCGGCGGGCGGCGGCGAGCACGGGATCGGGCACCGGGATCGTGTCGATCAGGCCCCGGGTGTAGGGATGCGCCGGCTCCTCGTAGATCTGCTTGGCCGCCCCGATCTCGACGAGCTTGCCCAGGTACATCACGCCGATGCGGTCGGAGAGGAACCTGAGCACCGCGAGGTCGTGTGAGATGACTATGTAGGTGAGCCGGTGGGCCTGTTGCAGAGCCTTCATCATGTTGAGGATCTGCGACTGGATCGACACGTCGAGGGCCGAGACGGGCTCGTCGGCGACGATGAGGCGGGGGTTCAGCGTGAGGGCACGGGCGAAGCCGATCCGCTGGCGTTGACCACCGGAGAACTCGTGCGGGTAGAGGTCGATCGCCTTTTGGCCGAGGCCGACCTCACGCAGCAGGGCGCCGACGCGTTCCCACTGCTCTTTGCGCGATCCGATCTTTTGGACCTTCAGCGGCTCTCGAAGGATCGTGCCGACGCGCATGCGCGGGTCGAGCGAGGCGTACGGGTCCTGGAACATGATCTGGAAATCGCGCCGGCCGCGCCTCAAGTCGCCGTGCTTGAGCTTGGTGACGTCGGTCCCGTCGAAACGGATCGCTCCCGAGGTGGGCCTCTCGAGAGCCACTACGAGGCGTCCGATCGTCGTCTTGCCACAGCCGGACTCGCCCACGAGGCCGAAGGTCTCGCCTTCGCGAACTGCGAAGGACACGTCCGTGACGGCCTTGACACTGCCGATCTTGCGTTGCAGGACGGCTCCGGCGGTGACAGGGAACTCCTTGACGAGATGGTCGACGTCGACGATCACCTTGCGCGACTTGAGCTCGTCGACCCGTTCCAGTGCCATCCTGGCGGCTTCGGCGGCATCCACCACGCGGATCGCCCGCCTAGGCGCCGTGGCGCTGCCGACCGGGTTGAAGCACGCCACGAGGTGGTCCTCAACATCGACGAGCGGCGGCTCCTCGAGCCGGCACTGCTCGGTGGCGTTGCGGCAGCGCGGCTCGAACCTGCAGCCGACGAACTCACCGCTCAGATCGGGCGGGGCCCCGGGGATGCTGTAGAGGGGGACGCTAGCGTCCGCGTTGAGCTTGGGAATGGAGTCGAGCAGCGCCTCGGAGTAGGGGTGGCGCATCTGTGAGAACAGGTTGCGCGTCGTCGCGCTCTCGACGATCTTGCCGGCGTACATCACCATGACCCGGTCGCTCCGGCCGGCGATCACGCCCATGTCGTGGGTGATGAGAAGCACGGCCATCTTGAGCCGGTCGCGAAGCTCGTCGATGAGGTCGAGGATCTGTGCCTGGATGGTCACGTCGAGCGCGGTCGTCGGCTCGTCGGCGATCAGGAGCTTGGGCTCGCAGGCGAGGGCCATCGCGATCATGACGCGCTGGCGAAGGCCGCCCGAGAGCTGGTGCGGGTAGGACGCGACACGCTCCTCGGGCCGTGGCATGCCGACGAGCTGGAGCACCTCGATCGCCCGTTCGTTTGCCTCCTGCTTGGAGACATGCTTGTGGATCCGCACGGGCTCGGCGATCTGGCGGCCGACTGTCATCGTCGGGTTCAGCGACGTCATCGGGTCCTGGAAGATCATCGCGACTTCGTTGCCGCGCACGTCGCGCATCTGCTTCTCGGGCATCTTCACGAGCTCTTTGCCCAGCAGGTTCACGGACCCCCGGACGATGTGGCCCACGTTCGGCAGCAGCTTCATGATCGACAGACCGGCCGTGCTCTTGCCGCAACCGGACTCCCCGACCAGGCCGAGGCATTCGCCTTCGGCCACGCTGAAGGAGACGCCGTCGACTGCACCGACGTTCGCCGAGCGGAGGTGGAATTCGGTGCGGAGGTCGACAACCTCGAGAACGTTGGCCATGGACGATTCACCCCTGTGATCTGCCGACCGGGGCATCCTTCATGCCACCGCTCGACAAGATTGTAACCCGTTCCCTGGTCACCCGGCTTGTGCTGCGCTATCGTAACCGCCCATGCCACAACCTCCTAGCCTCACGCCCGAGCAGCGCCACGCGGCGCTCGAGAAGGCGGCCCGAGCGCGCCGCGAGCGCGCCGAAATCAAGGACCATCTCAAGAGTGGTCGAGTCACCCTGCGAGAGCTGCTCGTCAAGGCGGAGTCAGACGAGATCGTCGGCAAGATGAAGGTGCTGGCTGTTCTCGAGGCGCTACCCGGGACAGGCAAGGTCAAAGCTCGCCGTCTCATGGAGCACGTCGGTATCTCTGAGACGCGCCGGCTCCAGGGCCTCGGGGCCAAGCAGCGCGAGGCGCTGCTCGAGGCCGCAAACCGGCCCTGATCCTCGTCGTCTGCGGGCCCGGAGGAGTCGGCAAGGGAACGATCGTCAGACGCCTGGTCGCCGCCGACACGCGACTGTGGCTGAGTCGTTCGTGGACGACGCGTCCCCGTCGCTCCGGTGAGCGAGAGGACGCTTACACATTCGTCGATCGCGACACTTTCCTGGACCGTGTGGCCCAAGGTGGCTTCCTCGAGTGGGCGACGATCCTCGGCGAGTACTACGGGACGCCGACGCCGGAGCCCCCAGCGGGCTGCGACATCGTGCTGGAGATCGACGTCCAGGGTGCTCGCAAGGTCTTGAAGCGTTGCCCGGGCGCGTACTGCGTGCTTGTCCTCGCGCCATCGCCTCAAGTGCAAGAGCAGCGGCTCCGGTCAAGGGGCGACTCCGAAGAGCACATTCAGCGTCGTATCGCGCTTGGCAAGCTCGAACAAGCCGCGGGCCTCGAGTTGGCGTCGCGCGTGATCATCAACGACGACCTTGACCGAGCCGTGGCAGAGCTGGCGGAGATAGTGGAGGAGCTTCGCCGACAGGTCCCGCCGGCTAGCTCTTCGCCTTGCAGAAGTACCAGTCTTCAGCCACCCAGCTGAGGAGCGGGTTCTCGGGGTCAAAGCCGCAGACGTTCTTGCCGACCTCCTCGAGCTCCAGATCCGTCTCCGGCTGCCATATGACCGGAACCTGGTCGGCCAGGTAGTTCTCGTAGCCGTGGAGGGCCGTCAACGACGACGACGCATTCGTCGCCTTGATCAGCTGGTCGGCCACCGCGTTGGAGTACTGCCCGGAATTCGAGCCGGCGCCGGTGGCGAAGATCTCCTCACCGGTCGGGTAGTAGTCCGGCGAGTAGACCCATCCACCGTCCCAGTTGGCGATGTCCCAGGGACAGGCCTTGCCCGCGACACACGGCGAGAAGGCGATGCTGACGACCTCGGCGAAGGGCTTCGGCTCCAGCCGCAGCTTGATTCCGGCCTGTGCCCAGCTCGACGCCAACTTCTTGATCATGGCGTCGAACGACGCGCCACCGTTGTAGTAGAGGTAGTCGAAGCTCAGCCCTGTGCCCTTTTCGATCCCCGCTCCGCATTCGCCGCTGGCACTTCCCGGCCTCACACAGGTGCTGACGCCGCCAGGGACGACCTTCCAGCCGTGCGAGCTGAGCAGCGACCTCGCGTGCGAAGGGCTGTAAGGGTACGGGTTGGAGCTCTCCTGCCTGGTGGCGAGGTCCGTCGGCGGAAGAACGGGCACCGGGCCGTAGGTCGGGGCGCCATAGCCGGCGTCGAACAGCCGGATCCACAGGCTCTGGTCCATCAGCGACTGCATCGCCTGACGGATGTACAGCTGCTCGAAGATCGGGCCCGAGGTCCGGTTCGTGTAGTTGAGGGAGAAGTAGTTGACGCTCCAGGGGTACACGGGCACGAGGTTGTACCTGGTCGCGAGGGACGGGTTGTTCCTCCCCACCAGGGGTTGTCCGTTCTTGGCAAAAGCTGCGCCCTTGTAGGTCGGCAGGTCCTGCGGTTCGACGTAGCCGACGTCGATCGTGTTGCCACCCGCCAGCGCGTTGTACTCGGAGGTGTCGTTGGAGAAGGGGACGAGCACCAGCTTGGCGAGCGACGACTTGACCAGGCCCGAGTAGCTGGGGTTGGGTTCCAGGGTCGCGCCGTTGCCCGTCGCGTCGTAGGCCGTGAGGTGGAACGGCCCGTCAACGACCTGCCAGAGCGGGTTCGTGGCATAGGTGCCGAGATCGGCCGCCTCGTTGCGGCCTGTGAGGAAGGCATAGACCGCGGCACAGGCCTTTGCCGACGGTGAGGTCTGGGTGAGGGCGCCGCTCGATGACATCGAGGTCGTTATCGACCCGTACGAGGCCTTCGAGCAACCGCCTGAGCCTGGCTTCGCGGCGGCAGAGGTGATGTCCCAGGCGATCGGCAGCGGCGTGACCTGGCTCAACTGGTTGTAAGTGAACCAGAACGAGCCGTAGTCCGCGTCCAACGTGAAAGTGACCGTGTCGGCCTTGTCGTTGGCCACCACGTTGGTGACGTCTCCGGGGAACTGGGTCGGCCCGGGCGAGTACGCCGCCCAGGAGGTGGCGTCGGCCTTGAGCAAGTTCATCCAGAACAGCACGTCTTCGGCGCTCACGGTCTCGCCGTCACTCCACTTGTAGCCCTTCATCTTGATCGTGACGGTCGTGTTGCCGTGGCTGTACACCGGCGGGTAGGCGACCGACAGTCCCTTGTTCAGGGAGGGGGTGCTCCCGACACCGAACCAGTACATCGGGCGGTACATCAAGTAGAGCAACTGGAAGTTGGTGAAGAGGAAGTACTCGGCGCCCATCATCGGGAAGATGTAGTTCGGCCCGGCGTCCGCGCCTTCGGCGACCGTCATGGTGCCGCCCGGGATCTTGACGAAATGGACGACTGGGGTGCTGGTCGTCGTCGTTGTCGTGGAGCTCGGCCCACAGGCCCCCAGCACGAGCGCCGCGGACGCAACCGCAGTGGCCACAACGGCCAGCTTGTTCCGCGTTCGCCTCTTGACCATGATCAGGCTGGGTCTCCTGGATTCAAACTGCGCTGTTAGCTACTTCGACGGGTGACAGAAGTCGACCACTGCTCCTTAAGAGAAGTTTGTCAACATCACCGTAGCCCAACTGTCACATATTCACGGCCGTATTGCGGAGCGGCGACGACCTTGACCGGGCTGTGCACGACCTTATGGATATAGTGGGGGAGACCCGCCGCCGGGGGTTCGCCTGCCCCTGGTGCGGTAGGCCGCCTCGACGAGGCGGCACCCAGCCGAGAAGGAGCCCCATGGCCGAACCGCGCAG
>Ga0326727_10024078_pt1 | contig 11545 bp, 11 predicted proteins | sample MB2enrmetagenome_FD_207643 | JGI IMG/M metagenome (GOLD analysis project Ga0326727, IMG submission 207643) | Lab enriched peat soil microbial communities from McLean, Ithaca, NY, United States - MB29MY | ecosystem: Environmental > Terrestrial > Soil > Wetlands > Peat | place: USA: New York... | reverse complement strand
CGCCCAACAAACCCTCCGCCTCGAGTGTACCGGACCAGAGCAGGATCCAGGCCAAGGTGACCCTGGCGCAGACCCTCGGCCTCACCAGGTCGAACCCGGACTACTATGCCCTCCAGCTGGGAAATCATGTCCTGGGCGGCGCCTTCTACGCCACCAGGCTCTACCGTGACCTCCGGGAGGAGACGGGCCTCGTCTATTACGTCACGTCAACCTTCAATCTCGGGGTCACCCGCTCGCTCTACACCGTAACGTTTGGTTGCGATCCGGGGAATGCGGAAAAGGCGCAGGGGATAGTTGCGCGCGATCTTGCACAGATGCAGACAGCCCCCGTGAGTCCCGAAGAGCTCCGGCAGGCCAAGGCCCTGCTCCTTCGCGAGATACCCTTGTCCGAATCGAGCGTCGACCGGATCGGCCAGAACCTCATTTATCTCTCCACCCATTTTTTGCCCCTCGACGAACCGATCCTGGCCGCCCGCAGGTATGTCGATCTCACCGCGGAACAGGTGAGCGCAGCCTACGCCAGATGGCTTCGGCCCGGGGACCTGGTTCAGGTGATCGAAGGACCGCCATTGAAGTAGCGGCTCAGGGAGCCCCCTTCATCTGTCGGGCAGGCCGCAGCCCACCGAGGCTCATCATCACGAGGAACGGGCCGAAACAGGACAGGGGGCATGAATGATACCCCGGCGGGGCAAAGGAGTCTCTCACAAGCGCTGTGCCTGTCAATTGGGGCCGCCGGGCAAAACCAGAATACCCCGGGTCCGCCGAGCAAGAAAGAGAGAAGGCGTTTGAGTCATGCGGCGGCCGGCCGGTATCGCTTGAGCATGAGGGAGAGGGAGACGACGGTGACTGAGCTCATGGCCATGGCCAGACCGGCCCATTCGGGTTTCAGGGTAATGCCGAAGAAGGGATAGAGGACGCCTGAGGCAACGGGGATCAGGGCCGTGTTGTAGGCGAATGCCCAGAAGATGTTCTGCTTTATCCGCGCCATCACCTTCCTGGCGAGCTCGATCCCGGCGACCGCGTCCATCAGGTCGTCCCGCATGAGCACCATCTCGCCGCTCTCGACGGCCACGTCGGTTCCGCTCCCGATGGCGATACCCACGTCTGCCCGGGCAAGGGCAGGGGCATCGTTGATGCCGTCGCCCACAAAGGCGACCACGCCTCCTGCCTCCTGAAGCCTTCCGACCGCGAGCGCCTTGTCCTGGGGCAGGACTTCCGCCGCCACCTCGTCGATGCCTGCCTGGCGCGCAACGGCCCGGGCCGTCCTCTCGTTGTCCCCCGTGATCATGACGACCCTCAGCCCCAGCCTCTTGAAGCCTCTGACCGCGTCGGCCGTGCCCGCCTTCAGGGTATCGGCAATAGCGATGAGGCCTAGGATCCGCCCCTCCCTTGCCGCGAGGACCACGGTCTTTCCCTCGCCCTCCAGGGCGGAAATCTGCTCCTCCCTCTCGTGGGGGACGGCCATGCCCTTCTCAATGAAGAAGAGCCTGTTTCCCACGCTAGCCCGCTGCCCGTCCACCATCGCGGTCACGCCCTTGCCGCCGAAGGTGTCGAAAGCCGTGCCCTCGGGCACCGCGATCCGGGCCTCTTTTGCCTTCACCCCGATGGCGAGCGCGAGGGGGTGCGGCGAATACCGCTCCACCGATGCGGCGAGGCCGAGCACCTCCTCGTCGGTCCCTTCGAAGGGGACAACGTCCGTGACCTCAGGCTTTCCCCTGGTCAGGGTACCGGTCTTGTCGCACGCGACGACGGTCAGCTTCTCCGAGCGCTCCAGCACCTCGCCGTTCTTTATGAGGATGCCCAGCTCCGCGCCCCGTCCCACGCCTACGGTCACCGCGGTCGGGGTGGCGAGCCCCAGGGCGCAGGGGCAGGCGATGACGAGGACCGAGATGAGGCACGTCAGGGCAAAGAGCAGGGTGTTTCCCAGGACAAAATACCACAGGCCGAAGGAAGCGAGGGCTATGGCGAGGACGACGGGGATGAAATAGGCGACTACCCTGTCCGCGATCCGCTGCACCGGCGGTTTCGAGCCCTGGGCGTCTTCGACGAGCCGCACGATCTGGGCGAGCACCGTATCTCTGCCCACCTTCCGCGCGACGAAGGAGAGCACGCTATTCTGGTTGAAGGTCCCGCCTACCACACTATCACCCGCTCTTTTCAAGACGGGCATGGGCTCGCCCGTGATCATCGACTCATCAACGTAGCTCGCCCCTGCCTTGACTTCCCCGTCCACCGGGAGCCTCTCCCCCGGCTTCACGACGATGGTGTCGCCCTTCTCCACCTCCTCTATCGCCACCTCGGTCTCCTCTCCGTTCCTGATGACCAGTGCCGTCTTCGGTTGAAGGCCCATGAGCCTCCTGATGGCCTCCCCGGTCCTTCCCTTGGCGCGTGCCTCCAGATAACGCCCCAGGGAGAGGAAGGTGGCGAGAAGGACCGCGCTGTCGTAGAAGAGGAATTCCCGGGTCAGGACGAGCCGGAAGGTCCCGAGGAGGCTGGCCGCAAAGGAGACGCCGATACCCATGGAGTACATGACGTCCATGTTCAGGTTGCCGTGCCTGAGGGCCCTCCACGCCGCGGAGAAGATGGGATGGCTGAGGTAGATGAAGACCGGCGTTGACACGACGAGCATCACGTACGGCATGACCCCGTGCATCGCCATGGGCAGGAACATGAGGAGCATCAGGGGGATGCCCACGGAAAAACCGACGATTATCCGGCGCAGCTTTTCCCGGAGGTCTCTCGAGCGGGCCTCTGCCTCCAGGCCTTCCGTCTCCTCGCCCTCGATGCCCAGGTACCGGTAACCCGCCCCTTCAATGGCCCGGCGCAGGTCGGAAGGTGAGGTCAGACGCGGATTGTAAGTCACCAGGGCCTTTTCCGCGCCCAGGTTGACGGCAACGGCCGTCACACCCTCGATTGCGGAGAGGGCCCTCTCGATCGCCCCTGCGCACATGACGCAGGTCATGCCCCCGATCTTGACGGCCCTCCGCTCGTCGATCACCTGATACCCGGCCTCGGTCACGGCTTTCTCGATGTCGGTGAGGGCCACCTGGTCCCGGTCCCACTCCACCGTCGCGCTCTCTTTGCCCAGGTTGACCTCCGCCCTGCGGACCCCGGGGAGCTGGCAGACCGCCTTCTCGATAGCCTTCGCGCACATAGCACAGGTCATGCCACGGATGCGGATCTCCGCCTTTGTGGGTGGGTGCGAGGGCGCCCGCAGCGTCTCGTCGTGGGCGGTGCCCCTTCTTCTTCTGCTCACTGGGCGTGCCTCTTACTCCGGTGTCAGCAGGGGGTTATCGTAGCTGCCGGCGTGCCTTTTGCCTTCTCTGCCTTTCTCGGATCTTTCGACAGGCTCTCCTTCCGGGCGCGGCCCTCCGAGGGGCACTTCGGTCATTACGTCGAAGGCCCGGCCGGGGTCACACGCAGCCCGTGGGCTTGGGCAAGCCCGCTATCTTGCAGGCCCCCTTTGCCGGTCCGCCGGGAAAGAGCTGGTAGATCTTCTTCAGGTCGAGGCCGGTCTGCTTCACCAGCATGCGCACGGGTGGCGCAATCTCGTACTTCACATAGTAGTCGCGCAGGTAGTTGACCAGCTTCCAGTGCTCCTCGCCCATGGGATAGGCGTTCTCCGTCTTTGCCAGGTCCTCAGCGACCTCTTTGTTCCATTTGTCCGGCTCCTGGATGAAGCCGTCCTCATCCACCTCGATGTCCTGTCCGCCAAGATGTTTCTTCGGCATGAATTATCCTCCTCGTGGGTAAATTCCCGGATCCCCCAGCGGCGCCTTTGCCGGTATCTTGTCAGGTCCTCTGGCTTGCCCCGAATCTCCGACCGGTTATGTGCCTTTCAGCTTGACGTACGACGTGCCCAGATAGAGGTACTCGATCTTATCCTCTTTGCTCAGGGCGGAGATCGCCTTGTCCACGAGCGCCTTTTCTTCGCCCAGCGCCCGGGCCACGTCCCTGTTCTTCGCTTTGGTCACGGTGCCCAGGTAGGCGAGCACCTTCTCTTTGAGCTCCTCCGATGCCTCTTCGCTCACAATCTCCTCCTACCACTTGAACTGGGTGGTTGTTCTGAAGGTCTCCACCGCGTGGGTGAAGTCATCGATATGCTGCTCGGTGAAGGGTATCTCGGTGCGCTTGAAAAAGGCCTCCCACCCTATCCGCTCGATCCATTCCCCGAGCCTTTCCGTGGGCTTCGCACCGGCCGCATAGACCTCCACCACCTTTTTGAGCACCTCCACCACCTCGGGCCACCGGGGCGGGTTGTTCGGCAGATAGGGCACGATCAGCCTGGAGAACATGGGCGGCTTCCGCGCATTGGGCACCTTGCCCCCTGCGTAGATGGCAACCCCGTCGGCCTCCCCGCTCGCGATGGGCATGGCCGGACAGACGGTGAAGCAGTTGGCGCAGTACATACAGAGATCCTCCCTCACCACCACGCTCTTCACGTTCGGGTCGGGATGGCGCCTTATCGCGCCTGTGGGGCATGACTGTATGGTGGTGGGCACCTCGCACTGGGCCAGGACCCTGTCGTGGTCGGGCCTCGGGGGCTTCGTATGGATGCCGACGATGGCCAGGTCCGAGCAGTGGACCGCACCGCACATGTTGATGCAGCACGCCAGGGATATTCTCAGATGATTGGGGAGCTTCATATCGGTGAAATAATCGTAGAGCCCGTCCATGACCGCCTTCACGATGCCGGAGGCATCGGTTGCGGCGCTGTGGCAGTGTATCCATCCCTGGGTATGGACCACATTGGAGATGCAGTCCCCTGTGCCGCCCACGGGCAGACCCAATGCGGCGAGGTCCCGGATGAGGGGCTCGATGCGCGTCTTGTCGGGGGTCATGAACTCGACATTATGGCGGCTGGTGAAGCGGAGGTGGCCGTCGCAGTGCCTGTCGGCAATGTCGCAGAGGTCCCTTATGAAATCGATGCTCACGAGCCTCGGGGAGGCGGCCCTCACCGAATAGACCTCGTCGCCGCTCTCGGCGACGTGGCGCAGCACACCGGCCCTGACTATCTCATGATACTGCCACCGGCCGTAGTTCTTCTTTATCACTTCCGGAAGCATGGTCCTGAAATCGGGCGGTCCAATATCGGTTCTCTTCATGGTCTCTCTCCTTAAAAGAAGACGTAAGGGTTTGCCCTCGGCTTCATCACCATCTGGGGCAGGGGCTTGAGCCCCAGGGCCTTGAGGAACTCCTTCAGTCCCATCCTCTCGACCAGCTCCGCGAGCCTCTCCCTTGTCTTTCCGTGCTCATCCCACCAGTCCCATATCTTGGCGAGGAGCTCCTTCACCTCGGTATAGGGCGGCTTTATCTCCATGAAGGGGACGAGCACCCAGGAGAGGTAGGCACCCTTGAGGATGGGTGCCTTGCCCCCCACCAGGATGGTTGCCCCGGTCTCTATGCCGGGCCTTATGGCCTTCGGCATCATGTTGATGCAGTGCATGCAGCGGACGCAGTCCTCCGCCTTGAGCACCAAGGTGGTCCCGTCCCACTCAAGGGCCTCGCTCGGGCACTTCCCCACCACCAGGGACCTGATGTCAAGGCCCTCGTTCACGTATACCCGCACGGCGGCCTGGTCGATCCTGAGGCTGTCTCGCCACGTGCCGATGATAGTGAAGTCTGCCCGCGCTATGGCCGCCACGCAGTCGTTGGGGCAGCCTGAAGCCTTGATCTTGAACTTGTAGGGCCACCTGGGCCGGTGGATCTCGTCCTGGAAGGTCATGGTCAAGTCCTGGATCAAATCGAGGGTATCGATATTGGACCACTCGCAGCGGGCCTGCCCCACACAGCCCGCGAGCGTCCGCAAAGCCGAGCCGGAGCCTCCCAGGTCGAAGCCCGCCTCAGTCAGCTCGTCGAAGCAGGGCTGGAGAGCCTCCGTCGTGGTGCCGAGGAGGATGATATCACCCGTGGAGCCGTGGAAGTTGGTCATGCCGCTCCCATGCTTCTCCCAGATGTCACAGATCCGCCTCAGGGCTTTCGTGGTATAGAACCAGCCCGCGGGCTGGTTGACCCGCATGGTATGAAAGGCGGCCGCATGGGGATACTTCTCCGGGGCATCGCAGTACCTGCCTATCACCCCGCCCCCGTAACCGGTGACGCCCACGATGCCGCCGTGCTTCCAGTGGGTTACCTTATCTCTGTAAGACTGCTCCTGGATGGCAAGCAGGTCCCTTGCAGCAGGGTTCTTCTTTGCCATGCGCTTCAGCTCCTTCACGTAGCTCGGCCATGGCCCCTTTTCCAGCTCATCGAGCAAAGGGGTGGGTCTTTCCTCATCCATATGGTCCTCCTCCCGGCGATTCCACGATGCTTCGCCCCATTGCAAATATAACACGATTATGTATAAATAAAAATGTAAAATAGTTATAGAAATAATCAGTACTACTGATAAGGAGGCCTTGAATGCCCATTACTCTGAGACAACTGGAGATATTCGAAGGAGTTGCGGCAAACCAGCATGTAACAAAGGCCGCCGAGAAGTTGCTCCTCAGCCAATCCGCCGTCAGCATGGCCATCGCCGAACTGGAAAAGATTACCGGGGGCCCGCTTTTTGAGCGCCGCGGCAGGCGTCTCCTGCTCAACGACCGCGGGCGGCTGCTCCTGCCCGAGGCGAAGGAAGTGCTCGGGAGAGTACGGACCATGGAGCAGCTCCTCAATGAAGCCACAAAGGAGCCGGCAGGGGTACTCCGTGTGGGAGCGAGCACCACCATAGGAAACTACATGCTTCCCTCGCTGGCCGGAGAATTTGCCCGGCTCTACCGGCGGGCAAAGGCGCTGCTGATCGTGGGAAATACCCAGCAGATAGAGACCGCGGTGGAAGAGGGCGAGCTGGACCTGGGGCTTATCGAAGGTCCCTGCCACCTCGCATCGCTTAGCTCCGCATTCTGGCGACAGGATGAGCTTGTGGTCATTGTAGGCCCGCGCCACCCTTGGTCACCTGAAAAGGTGGCTTCCCTCGACATGCTGGCCAGGGCCATGTGGGTCATGCGGGAGAAAGGGTCCGGCACCAGAGAGGTATTTGAGTCAGCCATGGCGAGCCAGGGTATCGCGATCACCGTCTCCCTGGAATTGGGGCATACGGAGGCAATCAAAAAGGCAGTGGAAGCGGGACTTGGAGTTGGATGTCTGTCGAGAATGGCGGTGCAGCGGGAGCTGGACAATGGCTGGCTCCTGGAGGTCGGCACTCCTCTCGACTTGCGGAGAAACCTCATCATCCTCACAAGAAAGCACGGGTACCGCACGAAGCTCCTCGAAGCGTATCTCTCCCTCCTGAGAGAGAATTCCTGAGGGGCCCTCCCGGGCCGTCTTGCCAATGAACGAAGTGACGGCTCATAAGGGCGCGGCCACCGGGGAAAGACCAGAGGCATAATTTCGGGAGCGGCGGCAGAGGGAAAAGAGAGCACGCCAAAGGTCCTACTGAAACTTGACCTCACCCCTGCCGGCGACCGGTCACGGCCTGAAGGGCGCCCTAACCCTTCACCTTGAATCGGGGGGTCAGTTTGTTCATCTTCTGCACGATACCCCCATACTCAAGCTCGGAATAGGGGAGCATGGCGGACCCGGAAAAACCTTGGCGTCTCAGCTCCGTCGCTTTTCTCGAGACCATCGACCTCACATAATCCCAATAGGGATGCTCGAAGGCATCGACCGGCTCCGTCAGCTTGCCTTGGTGGACGCAGAAGGCAAGGGCGGAGACCACGGGAGGACCGTCGAAGAAGGAGGTGCCGGAGTTCATATGCACCGGCATCAGGGGACCCGTATGGCTCCCCCTCATGAAGCCGGCAACGTAGTGGCCGATATTGAAGGGCGAGAGCACCTCTCCCGTGGCGGGAAAGGGTCCCTGGACGCGGACGAGCATGACCGGGTCGTCCTTGCCGGTGTACTTGCCTGCAATATTGTGGAGCCTCGTGGTGCTCACCGAGGCCGCAATCTCACCCGTCTCCCTGGAGTAGATCGATTCTACGACGAATCTCTCGTTATCCCTCAGGAGAGCGGCGATATCGTAGAGCTCCTCCGGGGCATTGAGCTCTATCGTCTTGTCGCCTTCCGTATAGGCCACATCCATGATCACGAACTTGAACCCCTTTGCCATGGTGGGAGAGAGCATCAGGCCGGAATTGTACATGGGATCCGTGAAGGCCAGGTAGAGGGGAAGGTTGTAGGCACCGGGGTCGGTCTTATCGGCGGCGAAAAAGACAAAGGGCTCATTCGGCCTCTCCTCGATCTCCATCTCCGCCACTGCGGGCCCCATCCCCTTCACATTGCCTGAAAAGGAATCCTTGAGGAGGTCCTGGCCCGCGCCATAGAGCCCCTGCTCCTTGGCGCACTCGGTCCCTGCGACGAAGGCGTCCCATGCCAGCTTGTGAACGGCCTCGCTCCCCACCCCCTGCGTGTGCGTTGCCAGTATGGCCACGTCATCCCCCGTGTGGGAGACGAAGTAATCGTTAAGGATACCCTTCCGGTTCTGCTCGAGGAATGTCTTTACCCTCTGGAGCAGCTGCTGGCTGGGGCAAAGGTGGCCCCCTACGCTCCCTATATCGGCCTTAAGGATCGAGAGTGTGGTCTTCATGGCGTCCTCCTTTAGGAACAATGTAGTTTTTAATTCATCCAAATTCAAGCAACTCGTAGGGTCCAGGTGAGGAGAGGGAAGAAAGGCCTGGCTGTCTCCCGGACAAGGCGCAAGGCAACGGTCCGAGACCGATCCCTTTCCGCCCGACCTTCACCGGTGCTCTGGTTTCTTCAGCCTGATATATATTGTTATACTAAAAGTTATACCACAATGAACGAAAAGTCAAGGGCAGATTCCGAAAAAATAGAGGACGCATGGTGAAACCGGATCGATCCGGGACTCAAGCCAGACACGTCATACCGGGCCCAACCTTCGAGTCCTCCCGCCCGGCGCTCCTTTGCAGAAAATCGAGGACCGTGCGCGCGTATTCCTCAGGTCGCTGCTCATAGGTGTTGTGCCCGCACTTCGGGAAGACCGCGAGTTCGCCCCGGGCGAGGTGCCGGTAAAAGGCAACCGACTGTTCGACGTCGAAGATAGAGCTGCGATCAGGGTAGAGCACCAGAGCAGGGCAGGGGACGAGGGGTAGGACCGGGCGCAGGTCAAAAAAACCTGAGCCGTACGCGCCGCCATATTTCGCGAATTGATCGTACCGGGCTTCCGCATCTTTTCCATGCCAGTCGACCACCTTCGCCTGGAGCTGGGGCTCCAGGCGAGCAAACGTGCTCACCAGTCTTGCGGCGTTGAGCTCCGTCATGGGGACCTCGCTGTAACACTGGGTGCTCGCTGCGGTAACGGTCGTCACCTCGCCGGGGTATTTGACCGAATAGTCCACGCCGAGCACACCGCCTTCACATTGCCCCACGATATGGCACTTCCCGATGCCGAGGCGTTCTTTCAATACCCTCATCTCCTCGACGCTTTCGGGCCGGTAGCGGCCGCTTTCGTAAAACTCCTGAAAATCGTCACCCCCTTCCGACCGTCCGAAACCCCGCCGGTCATACATTACCACCTTGAAGCCGTGAGCGACAAACCGGGGATAGATGCCCTTCCATATCTTTGCCGAACCGAAGCCGTGATGGAGCAGTACGATCACCTCGCCTTCGCCATGGACTTCGTAATAGACCTGGAGGCCATTCACCTTTTCAAATGGCATGGGGTGCTCCTTGGGTTCTTTTGCGTTCGTCTATCCTGGAATAGACCCTCTCCGCGACAGCCGTGGGAACGCCCAGGGACGCCCCGAGCCGGGATATGGTGCCGCCACAGAGGTTGCCCTCGTCGTGCTGCGCGGGCTGATCAACATCGCGCTGGAGGGAAGTCTTGGTGTGGAAGGGGAAATTGCATCCCTTGTCTCCCTCGTTCCGGTCCATGGCAATCTTATACCATGAGTGGGTCGCTTCGGGTCATCAAAAATTGCTCCGCGTTCATGAGGGACTTGCGGGTGCGCCAATGGACGACCCCAACTCCCTTCTCAGAACCGGGGCCCTATCCGCTGGCGGGGCTGAAGTGTCGATCGCAATCGAATCGCTCACCGCCGAACCTTCCAAGACAACGAACCGGGTCGGTGTCATGGGCGACGAGCAAAAGGCACGCAGATCCTCGGTGCCATTCATCGGCATCTCGAAGATTGAGGCAGGAGCGAGCGAGTGCCTATGGGTCAAGTTCTTGAATTAGCGGACTCCGGACTCCGAAGAGAGGAAAATCAGGCGTTTTAAGGGTTGGTCTTACATGGCTCGGCCCGTGCAGAGGACCCAACAGCCTCACCGGATAGAGGTAGCCAAGTCCGGACACCCGCTCTCAAATCAGGATCCTCTTCCCGAGGCTTTCTTCCCATCCTTCTCCTTCATGTCTCGCAGAAAGACGAGGTCATCAACCGTCAGCGCACAGGTGAAGCGATAGCCTGCAATGACTCTGGCGGGCCGCAGGTCGGGAAGCTCCAGGTAGGGATGATCAAAGATCTGCAAAGTGGCCTCGCCCTTCCAGGCCTGGGAAATTTGAACGTCGCGGGATTTCAGCTGTACCAGCTCATGGACCGCTGGAAGGTGATGCCGTCCCGCAACAAGCTCGGGAAAATGGCGCGTGTTGACCGCCCCTGCAAAGCTCGGAAAGGGCAACTGGGAGGTCTGCTCGCGAAGTGTGACCACTGCCTCAGCCAGGCGGCGGTCTTTCACCGCCAGCGTCGCGCCAAACCTGCCGCCGGGTCCCACAAGGGGAGTCGCTTTCGACGGCAGGTCAAAGGCGCGGGTGATCCAGGTGGAGCCGATCTGCTTGGGCCATCCCTGAGCAAATCCACGCATGAGGGCGACATCCTGGTCGACCCAGATGAAAGGACAGTAAGCGGAAGGGGTGCCTTCAAAACTGGCCGATAGGAGGAAAATGGTCTCACGATATTGGCTGCGTACCGGGTCGAGGTATTCTTCTCCGGATTCGCTCGCATACTGCCAGTCCGCAAAATAGACGGCACACCGCGATGAATGGAAATCAAGACCTGGCGGGAGGAAGGATTGAACCGCTCCCGGATCAGCTTCATATTCGATAGCCAGACAGACGCCGACATAGTGCCATGGCGGCATGGGGGCCAAGCTCGACGTGCCTTTCGGGGTGAGAGGAGCCGTGTATCCCTTGAGCATTTTGTTCTCCTTTCGTGGATGGAACGTTTCCGTCGCGCTAGTATTGAGACATCAGCCGTCCTTTGTCAAGTCGTTTGTAAACCGGGACAGGGAGCCTTCTTGCGGGTGGCCCTCACCGGAAGCATCTGCTCGCAGGGAATTTTTTCCTGCCGGATCTCTCCACCCGGCCCGGGGTCTCTCCTTACCATGGCGGGGGTGGGGTATCGCAAAGGCACCGTAACGAATCAAACAACCCCGACCGCCGGTAAATGTATCAGAAAGTAAATTTCTTATTGACAAGTATTTAGTGTCTCCTTCGGGGAGAAAACCCCTCGCCTTTAGGCGAAGACTTTAGTAACATGAGAAGGTGCAGAACTACCGGACAACTTCTCACTCGGTGTATGATCTCAAGTACCACCTGGTCTGGATT
>Ga0326727_10024077_pt1 | contig 11545 bp, 8 predicted proteins | sample MB2enrmetagenome_FD_207643 | JGI IMG/M metagenome (GOLD analysis project Ga0326727, IMG submission 207643) | Lab enriched peat soil microbial communities from McLean, Ithaca, NY, United States - MB29MY | ecosystem: Environmental > Terrestrial > Soil > Wetlands > Peat | place: USA: New York... | reverse complement strand
CGCTTTCGCGCTCTGAAACAACGATCCAAAGAGCCGGATGCGAGGCCCGCATGTCCGGTTCTGTGAGAGGCGCGGAGGAGCAATCCTCTGCGCCTACTCGACACAGGGCTTCACCGTCGGAAATTTTGTTTCCAAGAGGTCGATGGCGCGGATCGTCGTGCTGGCGATTCGATGGCGCGCTCCGTGGATGGCCATGAGCGATCGTTCTCCCGACTTGCCGCCCCAGCCGCGCATCGCGGCGTGGACAGAGCGCGAGGGTTTGCTTAAGACGAGGCCGCTTGAATCCGGCGCGGGAAGGGCGGCGTGTTCCGATTCTTGGTTCGCTTCTGCGGCCTGATGCTGCTCGCCGGCGCCTTCGCCGCCGCGGTCGTCGATGGCGCTCGCTCGCTCGCCGACCAGCGCGTCGAGCTGACGTCGATGGGCCGGGCGCTCGACTACGCCTTTCCCAGCAAATTCCCGCTGTTGCAGCCCTTCGTCGAGCAGCGCCTGCGCCAGCCGCTGTTGTGGGACCCGGTGCTGCTCAACGTCCTTTCGGCGCCGGCCTTCGTCGTGTTGGCTCTGCTCGGGCTCATCCTGTTCTATCTGGTGCGCCGGCGCCCGCCGGCGATCGGCGCCTCGAGCCGAGGGCGCTGAGGCGGCCGCCGCGCGCCGCCGGTAACAAACGGCGCCGATCCCGCGACTTTAAGCGAGGCAATCCGTCAGGAGTCGACCATGCTGAGCTTTTTCGCCGACAAGACGCGCGTCGTTTCGCCCGCCGAGGCCCTGCCGGGCCGTGCGCGGCCGATCGCGACCGCGCGGGAGCATTTCGTCAACGGCCGTCCGCTCGCCGGCCCCTACCCGAAGGGAATCGAGACCGCGATTTTCGCCATGGGCTGCTTCTGGGGCGCGGAGCGCAAATTCTGGCAGGCGGGCGAGGGCGTCTATGTCACCGCCGTCGGCTATGACGGCGGCTTCACCCCCAATCCGACCTACGAGGAGGTGTGCAGCGGACGGACCGGCCACGCCGAAGCCGTGCTCGTCGCCTTCGATCCGGAAAAAATCTCCTATGACGCGCTGCTGCGGATCTTCTGGGAAGGCCACGACCCGACCCAGGGCATGCGCCAGGGGAACGACGTCGGCACGCAATACCGCTCGGCGATCTATGCGACGAACGCGAGCCAATTGCAGGCGGCGCGCCGGTCGCAGGCGATGTTTGGCGAGGCGCTGAAGGGGAAGGGCTACGCGGAGATCGCCACCGAGATCGCCGAAGCCGGGCCGTTCTATTTCGCCGAGGACTATCACCAGCAATATCTGGCCAAGAACCCCGGCGGTTATTGCGGCCTCGGCGGCACAGGGGTTTCCTGTCCAGTCGGTGTCGCCTGAACGCCCTCGCTGAAGCGATAGCCGATCCCGGACTCGGTGCGGATGATCGTCGGCGCCGAAGGGTCGCGCTCGATCTTGTTGCGCAGTTGCCCGACGAAGACGCGCAGGTATTGCGTATCGTCCTTGTGCGCGGGGCCCCAGACCGCGGTGAGGATGTGGCCGTGCGTCATCACCCGCCCGGCGTTGCCGGCCAGAGCGCACAACAGGTCGTATTCGCGCGGCGTCAGTTTGACCGCCGCGCCGTCGCGCGTCACCAGCCGCTTGTCCATGTCGATCGTCAGGCCGTCGATCTCGACGCGCGACTTCGGCGCGGCGCCGGTCTTGGCGTGGCGCAGCGCGGCGCGCAGGCGCGCCAGCAATTCGCCGATCGCAAACGGCTTTTCGACGTAGTCGTCGGCGCCGAGGTCGAGCGCGGCGATCTTCTCGGCTTCGCGGTCGCGCGCCGAGAGGACGACGATCGGCGCCGGGGTGAATTGCCGCGCCTTGACGATCACCTCCTTGCCGTCCATGTCGGGAAGCCCGAGGTCGAGGACGACGAGGTCCGGAGCGGCGTTGGCGATCAGGCGCAGCGCCTCGTGGCCGGCGGCGGCATGGAGCACGACGTAACCCGAAGCTTCGAGCGCGGGGCGAAGAAACCGCACAATCTGCGGTTCGTCGTCGACGACGAGAATGCGCGCGCCGGTCATGGCGCCGCCTTGGCGATTTCCGCCGTCTCGGCGGCCGGCATGGCGATGACGACGCGCGTGCCGCGCCGTCGCGCCGCCGGGCTTTCCGCCCAGATCCGGCCGCCCATCGCCTCGATCAGCCCGCGGCTGATGGAAAGGCCGAGGCCGGTTCCGGCCTTGCGTCCGTCGGATCGCCCGCCGCGATAGAACTTCTCGAATATGCGTTCGAGATCGGCGGGCTTAATGCCCGGCCCTTCGTCGGTGACGGAAAGCAGCACCGAGTCGCCGTCGCGCCGCGCGTGAATGCTGACGCGCCCGCCGCCGCCGTATTTCTGCGCATTGTCGAGTAGGTTGAAGAGCACCTGCTCGAGCAGATTGGCGTCGCCGCGCATGAACGGCAGATCGTGCGCCAGGCTGGTCGAGAAAGGCTGCCCCGCAAACGCCTTGGTCGCGCGCTCGACCGCCGCGCGCACGACTTCGGCGACGTCGACGAAATCGCTTTTCGGCCGCAACGCCCCGGCCTCGATCCGCGACATGTCGAGAAGATTGGCGATGAAACGCGTCAGGCGACCGGCTTCTTCCTCGATCGAGGCGAGCAGGTCGCGGCGCTGCTCGGCGGGCATCGCGTCGCCGAATTTCTGCAGCGTCGTCACCGCGCCGGTGATGGTGGCCAGCGGCGTGCGCAAGTCGTGCGACAGCGAGGCGAGCAAGGTCGTGCGCAGCTTCTCGTTCTCCTCCAGCGCCACGGTGCGCACGGAGGCCTTGACCAGGATGGCGCGGTCGATCGCGATCGCCGCCTGATCGAGGATGAGGTTGAGCCCGTGCTCGAGCGTCGGCGAAATCGAGGCGACGCGGTCGGCCGGCTCGAAGCCGCAGACGCCGACCACGCCGCGCGTGGTCACGAGCGGGCGGAACTGGAAACGCACGTTCGGCAGGGTGTCGGTCTTCCAGCCCGCCGGCTCGCGCTTCTCGAACGCCCAGCGCGCCGCGCCGGTCTCGCCCGCGTCGAGCGCGTCGATCGGCGGCCATGCGGAGGTGAGGATCAAATCGCCTTCTTCGGGCAGCAGCATCACGACGCAGCGCGCGTTGAGCGTCTTCTGCGCAAAGACGGTCGCCGCCTGCAAAATATCGTCGAGCGCGACGGCGCCGGAAAGTTTGCGCGACAGCTCGAACAACGAGCGCGTCGTCTCCGCGCTTTCGCGCGCTAGGCGCTCCTGGCTGCGCGCGCGGCCGGCGAGCCAGCCCACGAAAACGGCGACGCTCAGGAAAATGGCCAGCGCGAAGAATTCATACGGCTCGCTGACGCTGAATTCGTAGCGCGGCTCGACGAAGAAGAAATCATCGGCGAGAAAGGAAAGGACGGCGGCCAGCACCGCGGAGCCCACGCCGAAGCGCGCGGCGCAAACCAGCATCGCGATCAGGAAGATCATCGACAGATTGGGCAGGCGCAGCCACAGATTAAGCAATTCGCCGACGCCGACCGCCGCGGCGACCGAACCGACGGCCGCCAAGACGCCGATGGGCAGGTCTTGCGTCAGGGAAGCGCCGGCCCGCCATGGTCGCGCCGTCTCGCGGGGCTCGTCGCCGGTGACGACGTGCACGCCGATGAGTTGGGCGCGCCGGACCAGCGCCTCCGACAGGGAGCGCCCGGCCAGACGGTAGAGAAAGCCGGCCCGCGAGCGTCCGACGACGATCTGGGTGAAGTTCTCGCGCTGCGCGTAGAGCAGGATTTCGGCGGGCAAGTCGCGGCCGACCAGCCGCGTCACTTCGGCGCCGAGACTTTGCGCCAGGCGTAGAGCGTCGTCGACGCGCTTGGCGCTCTTGGCCGGCGCCTCGTCGCCATATCCCGGCGCGTCGACGGTCACCGCGACCCAACTGGCGTTGAGGCCGGTGGCGAGGCGGCTCGCGGCGCGCACGACATCCATCGACAGCGCGTCCGGGCCGACGCACACGAGCAGGCGCTCGGCGGTCTCCCAGGGCCCCTCGATCGCGCTCTGGCGCAGCTGTTCGACCATCTGGTCGTCGACTCGCGCCGCGGTCCGCCGCAACGCGAGTTCGCGCAACGCCGTGAGATTGCGCAGGGTGAAGAACTTCTGTTGCGCCAGCTTGGCCGTTTCCGGCAGATAGACCTTGCCGTCCTTGAGGCGCTGGATCAGCTCCTCGGAGGTGATGTCGACGAGCACGATGTCGTCGGCGTCGCGCAGCACGATGTCCGGCACGGTCTCGCGCACGGTGACGCCGGTGACGCGCGAGACGACGTCGGCGAGGCTTTCCAGGTGCTGGATGTTGAGCGCGGTCCAGACGTCGATATTGGCGTTGAGCAGTTCCTCGACGTCCTGCCAGCGCTTGGGATGACGGCTCTCCGGCGCGTTGGTGTGGGCGAGTTCGTCGACGACGATCAGCTTGGGCCTGCGGCGCAAGGCGCTGTCGAGGTCGAACTCTTCGATCTGCCGGTCCTGCCAGCGCACGACGCGGCGCGGCAGGATTTCAAGATCGCGGATCAGCGCCTCGGTTTCGTTGCGCCCGTGGGTTTCGACCAGGCCGATGACGACGTCGACGCCCTCTTGGCGCAGCAGCCGCGCGCGCTGCAGCATCGCATAGGTCTTGCCGACGCCGGGCGCGGCCCCCAGGAACACCAGCAATCGGCCGCGCTTCTCCTTTTCCGCCAACGCCAACAGAGCGTCCGGGTCGGGGCGACGTTCGGGGTTTCGCTCGTTGGCCAAGGGACCGCGACTTCACCAATTGCCGGCGATCACTATAGCGCATCAACGGCCAGGGTAGGCAACCGGTCGCCGGCGGGCGGCGCTAAGGGGAAGACGCCATCCAGGCGACGAACAAGGCGGCGGTTGCAGCGACGAAGAGCGCTTGCGACACGGCGCCCGCGATCGCGCTCGACGGTCGGCGGCGGAAATTGGCGTCGACGGCGTGGGCGAGTGCGCTGACGCTGGCGCGAGGACTGCGCTCGAACAGGGCGACCTCCTGCATTTGGGCCGGGTTTATCCGGCCGCTCTCCTAGCGCCGAACGCCGCAAGAATTCCATGTCGAATATCGGTCGCGGGCGTAAGGGATTCATAAGCCGCCGCTCGCCGCGCCGCCCGATCCGCCGTCCCGATCCTTATGTTTCCCTTATATCGCGGCGCCCATTGCCGTATTGATCGCTTACCGGCGCCCGGCGCAAGAACCGGCCGTCGAATCGGAGGCGCCGCGCCATGGCTGACGTCGTTTATCTCGGCAGTGGGGTTCTGTTTTTTGTCCTGATGGGCCTTTACGCCCTTGGCTGCGACCGGCTGTAAGGAGAATCGCCATGACCGAGCCCATCGTCGGCTTGATCGTCGGAATCGGCCTCGGGGTCTACCTCCTGTACACGCTGATCCACCCCGAAAAATTCTGACGCTTTGAGAGAATTGCGAACTCGAAGGTGACGCCATGACTTTGGTCGGCTGGACGCAAATCGCGCTCGTCCTCGCGCTCGTGCTCCTGACCGCTATTCCTCTGAGCCGGCACATAGCGGGCGTCTACGCGGGCAGGGACAACTTCCTCTCGCCGGCGCTGCGGCCGGTCGAGCGCGGATTCTATCGCCTCGCCGGCGTCGACGAAACGCGCGAACAGAGCTGGTTCATCTACGCGATGGCGATGATCGCGTTCTCGATCGCCGGGTTCGTCTCGCTCTACGCGATTCAGCGGTTTCAGAACGTGTTGCCGCTCAATCCGCAAGGCTTCGACGCCGTTCCGGCCGATCTCGCGTTCAACACCTCCGTTAGCTTCATCACCAACACCAACTGGCAGAACTACGGCGGCGAGACGACGATGAGTCATCTCACCCAGATGCTCGGCCTCACCGTCCATAATTTCCTTTCGGCGGCGACGGGACTCGCCATGGCCTTCGCGCTGGTGCGCGCGTTCGCGCGTTCATCCGCGACGACGGTCGGCAATTTCTGGGTCGATATGAGCCGCGTCACCCTTTACGTCTTGCTGCCGATCTCGATCGTCTTCGCCATTGTTTTCGTCGCGCTCGGCGTGCCGCAGACGCTGACCGGCTCGATCGACGTGACGACGCTGGAAGGCGCCAAACAGACGCTTTCGATCGGTCCGATGGCGAGCCAGGAAATTATCAAGGAACTCGGCACCAACGGCGGCGGCTTCATGAACGCCAATTCGACGCATCCGTTCGAGAACCCCAACGCCTGGACGAATATCCTCGAGATCTGGGCGCTGCTGCTCATCCCGACCGCTTCGGCGCTCGCCTTCGGCCGGGCGGTCGGCGACTTCAGGCAAGGCCGTGCGATCCTGATCGCTATGGCCATTCTGCTCGTCGCCGGCATCGGCGTCGTCTACTGGGCGGAATGCGCGGGAACTTTGGGCGTGACCGCGTTGGGCGTCGATCCGTCGGCCGGCAATCTCGAAGGCAAGGAGCTTCGCTTCGGGCAAGCGCTGAGTTCGATGTTCGCTACGGCGACGACCGCGACCAGCACCGGCGCGGTCAACGCGATGCACGATTCGCTGACGCCGCTGGGCGGCCTCGTGCCGCTGTTCAACCTGCTGGCCGGCTGCATCTGGCCGGGCGGCGTCGGCGCCGGGCTCTATGGTTTTCTCGTGGTCGCCGTCATCGCCGTCTTCATCGCCGGGCTGATGGTCGGCCGCACGCCGGAATATCTCGGCAAGAAGATCGAATCGCGCGAAATGAAGCTGGCGATGTTCGCGGTGCTGATCTATCCGCTGAGCGTGCTCGGATTCTCCGCGGCTTCGGTGATGGCGAAGACCGCGCTCGACAGCCTCGGCAACGCCGGACCGCACGGGTTGTCGGAGATCATCTACGCCTACGCCTCGGCCAACGCCAACAACGGCTCGGCTTTCGCCGGACTGAACGGCAATACGCCCTGGTTCAACATGACGCTCGGCATGGTCATGTTGCTCGGCCGCTTTGCCTATGTGATCCCGGTGCTGGCGCTCGCGGGCGGGCTGGCCGCCAAGAAGAAGGCGCCGGCTTCGGCGGGCACCTTCCCGACCACCGGACCATTGTTCGTCGGTCTGCTGCTCGGCGTCATCGTCATCCTCTACCTGCTGCAATACTTCCCCGCGCTGGCGCTGGGGCCGGTCGTCGAGCACTTCCTGATGCTCGGCGGCAAGGCGTTTTGACTGCAAGCCCTTTCCGATTGGAGTCATCCATGTCCACGAAGGCGAAAGCTCAGGGACTGTTCGATCCAAAGATCGTCGGCGCGGCGGCGATCGACGCGCTGCGCAAGCTCGATCCGCGCGCGCTGGCGCGAAATCCGGTGATTTTCGTCACCGAGGCGGTGTCGTTGGTCGTCACCGGCTTTTTCATTCGCGATCTCGTCACGCATGAGACTTCGCCGCTGTTCTCCGGCCAGATCGCGTTCTGGCTGTGGTTTACGGTGCTGTTCGCCAATTTCGCCGAGGCGGTGGCGGAAGGACGCGGCAAGGCGCAGGCCGAATCGCTGCGCCGGAGCCGCAGCGACACGCGCGCCAAGCGCTATGTCGACCCGAACAATCTTCATGGCGCAACCGAAGGCGTGAACGCGACGGATTTGCGCGTCGACGACGTCGTTCTCGTCGAAGCGGGCGACATCATCCCCGGCGACGGCGAAATCGTCGAGGGTCTGGCCTCGGTCAACGAATCGGCGGTCACCGGCGAATCGGCGCCGGTCATCCGCGAGGCGGGCGGCGACCGCTCGGCGGTGACGGGGGGCACCGCGGTGCTCTCGGACTCGATCAAGGTGCGCATCACCGCCTCGGCGGGCGCGACCTTCATCGACCGCATGATCGCGCTCGTCGAGGGCGCCGAGCGGCAGAAGACGCCCAACGAAATCGCCCTGTCGATTCTGCTCTCCGGCCTGACGCTAATCTTTCTGATCGTGTGCGTGACGCTGTGGCCGCTCGCCGCCTATTCGGGAACGGTCGTGTCGGTGACGGTGCTGATCGCGCTGTTGGTCTGCCTCATCCCGACGACGATCGGCGGCCTGCTTTCGGCGATCGGCATCGCTGGCATGGACCGCCTGATCCGCTTCAACGTCATCGCCACGTCGGGCCGGGCGGTCGAAGCGGCCGGCGACGTCGACACGCTTCTGCTCGACAAGACCGGCACCATCACCTTCGGCGACCGCATGGCCGACGAATTCATCGCCGTGGCGGGCGTCTCGGAACGCGCGTTGGCCGAAGCCGTGTTGCTGGCCAGCCTCGCCGACGAGACCCCGGAAGGGCGCTCGATCGTGGCGCTCGCCAAGAGCCGCTACGGCGTGGCGGCGCCGCCGGATGCGGGACGCACGGGGATCGTGCCGTTCAGCGCGCACACGCGCATGTCCGGCATTGACCTGCCCGGACGCGTGCTGCGCAAGGGCGCCGTCGACGCGATCCTGGCGCAGTCCGGCCTGACGCGCGCCAGCGCGCCGGCCGAATTCACCCACACGGTCGATCGCATCTCGCGCGCCGGCGGCACGCCGCTGGCCGTCTCCGACAACCAGCGCCTGCTCGGAATCATCCATCTCAAGGACATCGTGAAGCCCGATATCCGCCCGCGCTTCGCCGAGTTGCGCGCGATGGGCATCAAGACGGTGATGGTCACCGGCGACAATCCGTTGACCGCCGCCGCGATCGCCTCGGAAGCCGGCGTCGACGATTTTCTCGCCCAGGCGACTCCGGAGGACAAGCTCGCCTACATCAGGCGCGAGCAGCAGGGCGGGCGGCTCATCGCCATGTGCGGCGACGGCACCAACGACGCCCCGGCGCTGGCGCAGTCCGACGTCGGCGTCGCCATGCAGACCGGCACCCAGGCGGCGCGCGAAGCGGGCAACATGGTCGATCTTGACTCCGATCCGACCAAGTTGATCGAGATCGTTGGCATCGGCAAGCAGTTGCTGATGACGCGCGGCTCGCTGACGACGTTCTCGATCGCCAACGACGTCGCCAAGTATTTCGCCATCATTCCCGCGTTGTTCGTCACCACCTATCCCGAGCTCAGCGCTCTCAACGTGATGGGGCTGCATTCGGACAAGTCGGCGATCCTCTCGGCGGTGATCTTCAACGCGCTGATCATCATTGCGCTGATTCCGCTGGCGCTGAAGGGCGTGGCTTATCGCCCGGTCGGCGCGGCGGCGCTGCTGCGCCGCAACCTGGCGATCTACGGCCTCGGCGGCATCGTCGCTCCGTTCGTCGGCATCAAGATCATCGATGTCTTGATCGCCGTCCTGCATCTGGCTTGAGGTTGAACGTCATGTTGAGCCAAATTCGTCCCGCCGTGGTCCTGCTGGCGCTGTTCACGCTTCTGACCGGGCTCATCTATCCGCTGGCGATCACGGGGATTGCGCAAATCGCGATGCCGGGCCAGGCCAACGGCAGTCTGCTGCCGGTCGACGGCCGACCGGTCGGATCGGCGCTGATCGGCCAGAATTTCGCGAGCGACCGATATTTTCATGGCCGCCCCTCGGCCACCCAGGCGCAAGACCCCGCGCATCCCGACGATCCCAGCAAGACGATCGACGCGCCCTACAACGCGGCCAATTCGACCGGCTCGAACCTCGGTCCGACTTCACAGAAACTCATCGATCGGGTGAAGGCCGACGTCGAAGCCAAGCGCGCCGCGGGCTGGCAAGGGCCGATCCCCGCCGATGCGGTGACCACTTCGGCTTCCGGCCTCGATCCGGACATCTCGCCCGAAAACGCCTTCGCTCAAATTGCCGCCGTCGCCAAGGCGCGCAGCCTGCCCGAGGACGCGGTGCGCGCCCTCGTCGAGGCGAACATCCAGGGCCGTTTCGTCGGCTTGATCGGCGAGCCGCGCGTCAACGTCCTGCGCCTGAACATCGCGCTCGACGCGCTGAAGGCGTCGTGAGGCACGCGCGCAATTTCGTTCCCTCCGGCGCGAGAAGGGGTCGGCCGAAGGCCGACCGTTGAAGGGTCGCGCCGCCAGGCGCGCGCGTCTCTACAGCGGCCGTTGCCCGTCGGCCGCCCGCTTGGCCATCTTGGCGAATTTCTTCACCACCCGGTCGCGCTTGAGCTTCGAGATGTAGTCGATGAACAACACGCCGTCGAGATGATCGATCTCGTGCTGCAGCGCCGTCGCCAGCAGCCCCTCGGCGAGAATCTCCTGCTGCTTGCCCTCACGGTCGAGGAAGCGCGCGCGCACTTTCGCCGGGCGTTCGACCTCTTCGTAATATTCGGGGATCGACAGGCAGCCCTCCTCGTAGACCGACCGCTCGTCGGACGACCAGACGATCTCCGGATTGACGAAATATTGCGGCTGCGGCGGCTCGTCCTTCTTGGCCAGATCGAGCACCACGACGCGGGCCAGTTCGGCGATCTGGATCGCCGCCAAGCCGATGCCGGGCGCGTCGTGAATGGTGTCGAGCATGTCGTCCATCAGTTTTCGCAGCGCGTCGTCGACCTGCCCGAGCGGCGCGCTGATCAGGCGCAGCTTCGGATCGGGGAGGATGATGAGGGGGCGCGGGGCCATGGCGTCCTTCTCGCGATCTCATTTCGTCCTCGTCTGATAATCGCGCTCCGCGGCGCGGTCAAACCTGTTCGTCTTTCGTTCGATTTGCGGCGACGAATCGGCTAAGCTCGGCGCCATGAACCCGGTCCTCGTCGTCCTCGACGGCTATCCCCTGACTTTCGGCCAGGCGCTCGGCGGCGCGATCGCGGCGATCGCGCTGCTGCTGATCGCTCTTGTCGTCGCGCTCGCGCGCTCGGGCGCGGCGCGCCGGCGCGAAGCCGCGGCGGCGGCCGAGCGCCAGCGCGAACTCGAGGCGCGCATCGCCGCGCTCGCCCAATCCGGCGCCGAACTCGCCGGGCGGCTGAGCTCGATGGGCGAATGGCTGGGATCGCGGCAGGCGGACATGACGCGGGTGATGGCGGAGCGCCTCGACAACGTCGGCGCGCGGCTCGGCGCCGGGCTCGAAAGCCACGCCCAGATCACCGGCGCCAACCTCGGCAAGCTCAACGAACGGCTGGCCGTGATCGACGCCGCGCAGGCGCGCATCGCCGGCATGACCGAGGAAGTCGTGTCGCTGAAGGACATTCTCGCCAACAAACAGACGCGCGGCGCCTTCGGCCAGGGGCGGATGGAGGCGATCGTGCGCGACGGCCTGCCCGCCGGCGCCTTCGAGTTCCAGGCCGCGCTCTCCACCGGCGTGCGCCCCGATTGCGTCGTTCGCCTGCCCGGAGATTCGCGCGTGCTCGCGGTCGACGCCAAGTTCCCGCTCGAAGCCTTCACCCTGTTCAATCAGGCGCGCTCCGAGGAGACGCGTAAGGCGGCGACAGCCCGCGTGCGCGCCGATGTCGGCAAGCACGTCAAGGACATCATGGAGCGCTATCTCATCCCCGGCGAGACGCAGGACATCGCGCTGATGTTCGTGCCGTCGGAATCGATCTATTCCGATCTCGTCGAGCATTTCGACGACGTGGTGCAGAAGGCGCATCGCGGCCGCGTCGTCATCGTCTCGCCGTCGCTGATGATGATGGCGATCCAAGTGACGCAGGCGATTTTGCGCGACGCGCGGCTGCGCGAA
>Ga0326727_10024076_pt1 | contig 11545 bp, 11 predicted proteins | sample MB2enrmetagenome_FD_207643 | JGI IMG/M metagenome (GOLD analysis project Ga0326727, IMG submission 207643) | Lab enriched peat soil microbial communities from McLean, Ithaca, NY, United States - MB29MY | ecosystem: Environmental > Terrestrial > Soil > Wetlands > Peat | place: USA: New York... | reverse complement strand
TCTCATCTCCATGCAATTTAACCTCTGTCAGACGACCAGCGGTAACTAGATAGACTGTTTGATGATCATAAACGATCATTTGTCCTTGAGCACCGATAAGGGTGCGTACGTTATTGTTCAATGGAATTGTGCCTTCCCATTCCGTTGTCAAAGCAGGGGTTTTTGTCATGTGGGTAAGGTTACGACAAAGCCGGTGGGAGTGTAGCGTTCGCCAAAAATGTCCCAAAGCTTGTTCGCAACTTTGCCATTATAGACAAGTTCTGAAGAAGAACCACCATCAAGGTTGACTGCATTTACAGCATGATAATCATCAAAGACATTCATGAGATCTCGCAAGGTTGCTCCGATACTCCAAGTCGGTTGTCGACCGTCGATGACCACGAAAATAACCGTTCCATCGGCCATTTGCCCGATCCCTGCCCAGGGAGCAATCCCCCAACCACCGTCTCCAGAAATTACAGGTTGACCATTTTCGATAAGATTAGGACCAAAGGTAACCGCTTCGCGAATGTGTTTTTCCGCTATTTGGGTAGCATTCATATTTCCAATCATCAGCTTCCCCTGATCATCAAAACCAACGATATTAACAGCCTTATCTCCCACATTATTATGGACTAATCTTCCATCATGGACCGTTAACCCATCTGGAAATGCTCCGTTTCCTTTACCATTTGGGTCATAGAACCCACCTGCATTTATGCCAGCGACCGCTCCCACGTCCTTAACAAGATCGCTGACCCTTTCTCCTGTTACCCCAATTTCTTTGGTAACCGCCACTTTGATTCGTTTCGGATCCTTGATCAGCATCACTTTCCCTTTGAAACTTGGGCCTTGAATATCTTCGATGCTAATTCCCGAACCTGTATCAACGACTTTTGTACGTCCAATTGTTTGATTGGCACTTATTCCTTGAGAATCATTAAGGTTCATAATCCGATCTATTTCTGCTTGGGACAGGAAAGCCTTAACAACCTGAGGATGACGTGAGGTGTAAACCGAGCCGACCGCCATCACTTTGAGGGCCTGAAAGGGACCCCAGAACAAAACAAAAGGAGCAAGTATTATCGCTAGGATAAGGTTATAACCCAAAAATACAGTAATAGCTTCACTCGAATTCTGCGCTTTATTTTCATAAATTAACTTTCTTCTCCTTTTTTGTATTCTTACCAACTTAAAGTTATTGTTCAACTGCCAAGTTACGCTATTTTAACACTCGAAGATTAAAAGAAGATGAAAAAATGTTGAAACTTTAGTCAACATTAGCTGAGCAGATAGCTCAGTTTTTTTAGTTTTTATGTTTGTAATCAATTCCGGATATAAATGGGACATCTACCAACAACCTTTACTATATTTTTTAAGTTTTCAGATGTTATGATAGCCCCATCGCTTGTCCCGGTATTAAAGCGCGAGAAATTCTGTATACTGCGCCGGAGCTTTGTCAATTCGAGCATAAGTTTCGGGCGGAAAATCAAAATCAGCCCACGCCTTATATCTCTAGGTCTTAATCTCATCAAACGCATCTATAAGTTCAGTTAGACGGTGTTGCTTTATTAACCAACGCACAGCTCCAAAGTTTTTACTAATTCTCAGCCAGTGCCACAAAATTCCACATGACACCAAACTTATCGAAAATAACCCCATGGCAAGGGCTAAAAAAGGTTTTCTGTAAAGGAATACCTACCTTTCCCTCTGCCGCTAAAACCGCAAAGGCGTACTTAACTTCGTCTATAGTGCACTCCACCGCGATGGATACCCGCTCTGACGGTGCAGCGTTCAGTTCTCCCAAGCAATCAGATAGGCGCATAAAGTTATTGCCAAAGCGAATAATCGTCTGAACTATCCAGTTCTTCTGACTGTCAGGGATTATCATAGGGTTATCCGGACTTTGAGGTATGTCCGAAAAGCGCATGATTTCTGACACCTCCGTCTTGAACGCTCTTGTATAAAGCTCAATTGCCTCCTGGCACTCGCCCTTAAAGGTAAGATAGGGTCTGATTTGCATGTTAGCTCCTCCTTTGTTTTGATTTATTATTGCCCCAGCATCCCACTATTATTGAATGATCCGAATTTTCATTGATCGTTATCCATGCTGCAGTATGAAAAGCAATATCATACAATACTCGTTTACATAATACAGGTTATTATTGAACTAATAAAGCGAGAAAGAAGGTGCTAGTATCATGCTGTCAGAAAGAATATCCGAGAAATTTGAAAATGGAATTATCGCGGGTCTCCTCTATGTCATAACCTGGTATATATATTACAAGTATGATTAGTGAAAAAAAGAGAACTCTATATTTATGAAATAAAAGTGAGGGAGATTTGTAACTGAATGAAATCCTACCAAAAGAATTTAGTAATTATTATACTAATTTTTGTAGTAGTTTATGTTGTTTTTCGGTTTACTTATGCCTGGTATGCAGACCCATCAGCATGTAAAAAATGCCACGAGGCAGAACCTTACGCTATATCTTGGAAAACATCTCCGCACAAAAATATAGACTGCCGGGACTGTCACGAAACCAGAGGACCTTTCCACAGGCTAGATACAACTTTTCGTGGTCTAAGGGATGTTGGTGTCCAACTTAAAGGTGAATATTCCTTTCTTATGAAGTCTGTATACTATGATTCGAATTGTATCAATTGCCATTTAGGTGATTATAAACCTGAAAGTAAAGCACCTCTTATGCCTGAAAGCCACGCAAAGTTTATTAAAACCGGCGTAGGATGCAACAATTGCCATAGGGATACAGGTCATAAGAATGGTCTAGGAGTTGATGCTAAATTCGAGGCTTTGTCGCCAGCAAAATAAAAGAAAATTGCTTTTTGAATCTCTATAGGCAATAAAGTATAAACATCTTCTTTTCACTTTCTGGAGAAGTTCCATAGGTAAACAATACTATGGGGCTCCTTTTTTACGCCATCTTCTGGATCAAAGTCAATGTTAAATTCCATTAGGCAACCTGATTTACCCCGGTTCAACAAGTTGATGTACGAAGGGACTTGTATCAACAATTGTAATTATTACCATTATTATATTTAGTGCATATACTGTGGTAGTAAATATAAGGAGGTGGTTTTAAGATGTATAGTTGTGTAGGTCAACCAATTTGTTGTCCACCACAATATTGCGTGCAAGACTATTACACTCAACGAATTGTGCCTGTGATTCATCCTATAGTGAATATCAACCGCCAGAATATTGTTGATGTTCCCCAACATTATTATCAGATGATGGCAAGAAACGTTATTGTCGACCCAGGTTATCAAGGCGACCCTGGGATTCAAGGGTATCGAGGATATCAAGGTTACACTGGTAACTCTAACCGTCTATTTGCGCAACCATTTCACTCAGCAAATTGTCAATGTTCTTCATGCTGTGAATATTAACAGCCACAATATTGTTAACGTTCCCCAGCACTATTACAGCCAATGATAACAAGATAATGCAAATAACTACCAAGGTTATCGAGCTAGTTAAGGTGATTTGTTATGCAGATTACCTGGTTACTTTAACCATCTATATCTTATAATATAAATGAAACTCAAATGCCACGTTTCCTAAAATGCGGCATTTGCCTACTTATTCAGACGTTTAATTCGAAAAATCATTAGCTAGATAGTGAATCTATTTTCCGGCTAGGATGTTTAGATTTAGTTTAGGTCTTTTCAACATTATTTTTGCCTCAAGCGTGCCCTAGAACGGCGGATATTTCATAGACACGCCAGTCATCCCGTTCCCCCAACACCAACATATACCCCACGGAGGCGAGTGGTGGTCAAGGACCTTAGCCTACTTCGCCCAGATATGGTGAATCGAGCACGGTCGAAGGCGTGAGGGTGGAGGGGTTTTTACCTCGGCGGTCTTTTACCATTTTGGAGGTCCTCAGTCGTTAATCCAAAGGTGTATTGATAATGCGGCAAATCAACAATCGATTTAAAGGTTCCTCCCCATTCCAACCCAACTTGTTCCCCTAAATGTCCCATTCGGATATACTTTGTCTGGTCATTTGAAATTTTGTTATTTTCAAAGGGAGCGGCGTCAAATGCCAATCCCCAATTGTGATAAGAGTCTCCGCCTCTAGCATTGCTTACTTTTGGACCTGGTGTAGTTCTACCTTGAGCATATAGCCTATCCGACTCGTCCCAGCTTCTAAATCCATTGGTAATATGGACGTCTAAGTTATTTGCTCTGGCTAAACGCAGAAATTTGCCAGCAAGAGAGGCAACGTAAGGATCAAGAGAACTTAAAGCAGTAGAGCTTGGACGACGTTCAAAATTATCTGCAGAGTGAGGAGCGAATAGACTTACCCGTGTTCTTGGGTTTACAACCCCCTCTTGGACAAGTCCATGATCTCTTTGGAACCTTTTTACTGCATCTGTGGTGGTTTGACTAAACCATCCATCTGGAATTCCGGCGTAATACCCTAAAGAATTTAATTTTGCTTGTATTAGCTTAACTCTTTTAATCAAGCTTGCCCATGTGGCAGGACCGACAATACCATCCCGAGGCAATTTTATATCATCTTGGTAATTCTTGACTACGTCCTCTGTTTTTCGATCGAAAATGTTATCGATAACAAAATTATTATAATTTTTGCTCAAACCATTTAAATTCATTTTAAGCTTTTTTACATATGAGCCTTGAGAACCTAATCTTAAGGTTGGCAAGTTTGGCATTTTATAAGACACCTTTCTACATAGTATTGTTGTATTTAATATTATGTAGAAAGGGGAGAAACGTTCAAGTTACTGAACTTCTGATGCTTCTGTTATTGAAGCTTGTAAAGAGTAGAGCCGATTAGTTTACACTAATCGGCTCGTAAATACTCGCTATTTATCTCTCCAATAATTAGTCATTGTTTGATAGGTCTGAATTAGACTCTACCATTAGGAATTTTACTTCATTAACGCCTAATTAGTTACAGGAGCGGAATAGCTGACAGCAGGAATTGGCAAGATAGCTTTGACAACTACATATTTTGTTTGAGTATTTTATTGAACCTCAGAGCCTATTATATTCCACAAATTTCCAATATTATTAGTTTTAAGTCCAAACGGACTTAGATAATTCTGAAATTGATTATTTGTGCTAATTCTATCATTACCTATGAATTGATTTTGGCTCCCATATACTATCGAGATTTTATCTCCATACTGTTGACGTAGAATATTCTCATCGACTGATCCCTTAATAACTGTCACTACCGGTTTGGTTTGAGGTACAAATAATAATCCTTCGGGACTATTCATTCCAAAAGCAATTGGTTTAATCGTTCCCGATGATAAATCTATGGTTCCTACAAAACCAGCTACTCCAGAGTCTCCAGGCGAAGCAACAAAAACTGTACCCTTTGTAAAATCACCAGTGATTGCATAGATCTTGTTATCCGCATTATCTGTAACATATAAAGTTCCCTGAGTACTTGTTGCCCATTCAATATCATTTATTTGATTCCCAATCGGTAGACAAGTATTTACCTGATTTGCCGTTCCAATATTGTTTATAAAGATAAGCTTCGAATCCCCTTGCGAATCAAGTACCACTTGCCCTGCATAATTTGTACTTTCAACAGGCACTATATTGTTCGAATCCGGATCCGATAGATTAAGTTTTACGGTCGCTCCTGCCGCTGCCCCTGGAGTCGCATCATTAGCTGTAGCATTATCCATGAGGACAGGGGTTAAGGTTGCTGTGTTATCCGCATTTATTACTGCTTGAAATAACGCTGCTGTCGTGAAATTTCCTTTACTATCTGCAGTAGGTGCTGAGGCTGAAATATAGATATTACCATTTTGAATTGCTATGCTGTCCGTTCCACCTGCTGTCAATGTTTGACCTGCTGCAGCTTTATAGGTTATATGTTGAACTTGGTTTGAAGCTGCTGCTGATGGTGTGATAATATCCATACTTGAATTTCCATCTTCATTTAAAGTGGCGATTAAACGATTATTTGCTGGGTCTGCTGTAAGACCGTCACATTTCCCAACGAGGCTCCAGCTAGCGATTTGGTTTCCAGTTGCATCGTATTCTTCCACAGTGCTGTTTAACACGCCAGTACTTGAAGCAGTACCATCTGAACCAACTCCGTTTTGATTTCCTAAAACTTTAATGGACTATAAGAAGTAAACCAGGGTAAACTATAATCAAATAAAAAATAGTAGTCGAAATAAAAGCGGCCATAGCCAGATTAACATTTAATTTATGTATTTTTGCCGTAACTACCGCGTTTATTGCTGTCGGTGCACAAGAAAGGATTAGCATTGTATTTAAGACTTCAGGGTCGGATATCACTCTTCTAGCGATAAGATACACAACGATTGGAGTAGCTAAAAATTTAATTGCAAGTAGCTTCCAAGTATTGTTCCAATATTCTCTCATTTGATAGAAATTAATTGAATGCCCAATGGGAATCATATACAACCATGATCTAATATGAATTGTGAAGTTAAAAATATTCCCCAAAAACAACAAACGATGAATCTTAATAACATTGAGTATCAGCCCTATAACAATTCCTAAAACCGGAACTTGTTTTGGACTAAATAAAACATCTTTTAGAGATACCCGTGCTACTCTATTCTTACTGGCACAATAATAGTATTGCGCCATTGGGAAGCAAAACATATAAAGAATCAAATTTGACGGGAGCATTACCAATTGTGAAAGTGCGTATCCTTTCTCTTTGAACAAAATATAAACAGAGATTGCTCCAATTACTCCCATATTAGATAACAATGTAGACAGAATATAACTTCCTTGTTCTAGGGGATTTTTATATGTTGAATTTACAGTGAAGTAGGCAAAAATACCTGGAACAATATGCATCAATAAACCTAACAATGGTATCCATATCAATTCTGGCTTTAGCTCTATTTTCCAAAAGCTTAAAACATTTAAAAAGGTAGATAACACAAACAAGTTCAAAATTATCATTTGATCAAATATAGTTTGGTTAAGCTTTTTCCAACTCTGGATGTAGTAACCAATATATATTGGTAATATTATATCGGTTACGAAAGGTAACATTTTGAACGTAATATCCATAATTTAAATGTTTAGGTCGTTCCACAACCTTCCTTTCTTAGATATGTTTAAACTCTTTAAATGTCGGTATTGTTTTACATCTATGCTCGATATTGAGTTATATGTCGAGCGAGCCATCTGTTTGCTATATTTCATTGGACTGCTTCCGAACCGAAAAAAACAAAGCAGCCAAACTGTCAAAGAACGATCTGGCTGTTTATGTGCATTATATACTTGTCTACTTGCTCCCTTTTGGCCGAAGTAATTTTCCATAGCAAAAATTTCCAAAGACAAGATTGAGGAGTATAGCTTATAATTCCAACTGGATTTTACTTAAATGTCATATTAATTGTACATCCGGGACCGCATTCTCATTGATTGTTATCCCTGCCGTAGTGTGTGGAGAATATACAACGACAAGCCCTCTTGGGCATTTTCCCGAGCCAAAAATCCGTCGACTTGAGCTGTTATATCGAGCATTTCATCTCGTCTTTTGGTCTTCAGATTAATTTCATGCAACATGTCCTTTTCCCTCGTTACATACAGATTTTATTCCACTCGACGCACCCATTCCAGATGGCATACCTTGAGCCTTACTCTTCATTTTCCTTTGTGATTTAAGTCTTTGTCTAACGAAATGATACCTAGTTCCGCAAATTATGGCAACTAAAACTCAAAGCCTGGGTTTGTTCCAGCCATTATCTCCAAAGACAGTGCCAACAAGCCAGCGGGTACCCTTATACGGCCTTGCCGTATGAGCCTTTGTCGGAAGGGTACTTGCTGCATACTTGTCTTTTTCTTATACCCCTTTGTGGACACATAGGACATGGCCCGTACCGGGAACAGAAAAAGTCGTACGTGTGCCACGCGGGCCAATGCTGACGCGCGCTCCTTTGACCCACCACTAATACCAACACAACTTTTGCTAAGGTTAAGCCTTAAGCCCCCGAAAAGTTTTATACTTTTACTAAATCCGAATCCCATCCCACTTGTAATCGAATTCATCTGACAGACGTTTGAGAAACAACATGCCAAAAAATGAACTCTTTGAACTCTTCGAAGTCTTATTATTATGGACTGCCATACTAATTGCCTTCTTTGTACCTACTTGAACAAAAATCTTCTTAGCCCTAGTAACACAAGTGTAAAGAAGATTTCTTTGCCGCATGACATAGTGCTGCATCGTTAAGGGTAGAAAGGTGACTAAATTCCTATTAGTCTATAAGTATTTTGCAGTAATCGATTCTTTACAGTTTCTCAAATTGCCAGGTGTTCCTTCAAAAAGAATCTGTCCGCCTCCACTGCCACCCTCAACACCTACGTCAATAATCCAATCGGCATTACGAATTACATTGAGGTTGTGTTCTATGACAATAACTGTGTTGCCCTTGTCAACAAGACGGTCAATAATGGTCAATATGCCAGTAATATCAGACATATGCAAGCCAGTTGTAGGTTCGTCCATGATATAAATATTGCCCTTTTTGCTTAATTCCTTGGCAAGCTTTAAGCGCTGACACTCTCCGCCGGAAAGGGTGTCTAAAGGCTGTCCCAACGTCATATAATGCAGACCAACATCAACTATATATTTCAGCTTATTTTTGATTTCTTTTTGTATAAAAAAGTCAACTGCTTCTGCAACTGTCATTTCAAGCACTTCAACAATCGACCTGCCATTATACTTATACTCCAAAACTTCATGCTTAAACCGTTTGCCGCCGCATTCCTCACAGATGGTTTCAACTGAATCCATAAAAGAAAGATCTGTTTCTATATAACCACGCCCTTTACAAGCCTCACAGGCACCCTCTGAATTATAACTGAACAATCCAGCGCTTACCTTGTTTCCATCAGCAAATAATTTACGTATTTCATCCATTATTCCAGTAAAGGTCGCCGGATTTGAACGCAAATTTACGCTGACTGCGGACTGGTCAATAATGATGGCATCTTTATATTCTTTCGCAAAGACACCGTTAACAAGCGTAGACTTGCCGGAGCCAGCGACTCCAGTAATAACAGTGAATATACCTTTAGGTATTCTTAAACTGACATTTTTCAAATTGTGTAACCCACTCTTTTTCGTTTCAAAGAAATCATTGCTTATCCTTGGCTTACTCTTAATCGGCAGGCTCCTTCCGATATATTCGCCTGTAAGCGTCTTAGCTTTCAGAAGGTCGCTATAGCTGCCCTCAAACATGATCCTACCGCCGTTTGTACCAGCTTTGGGCCCGACATCAACAATATAATCGGCAATCATTATCACATCAGGGTCATGCTCAACCACAATCACCGTATTGCCTTTATCCCGCAATTTTATCAGCAGATCGTTAAGCCTATGCACATCTCTGGGGTGTAATCCGATGCTTGGCTCATCAAAAATATACATTACATCCGTCAAGCTGCTTGTCAGGTGCTTGACCATTTTAACCCGTTGTGATTCGCCGCCGGATAATGTGGAAGTTTCCCTATCCAAGCTCACATAATCAAGTCCTATATGAATAAGATCGTTCAACCGCTCAGTCAGATTATCAATAATGGGTTTTACGTTATTATCATCATTTTTTTGTATTAATTCCAGAAGCCTATCCACCTGCAGAGCCGTAAAATCCGCAATCGAATATCCCATGATTTTCGACGATAAAACACTGTCATCATATCGTTTTCCCCCGCAATCATGACACTCCTTTTCAGTTATGAACGGAGCGATCTTCTTCTTTGATGCCTCCGATTTTTCAAACTCAGTTTTGATGTTCTGACTTATGAATCTCTCAACAAGACCTGCATAGGTGGTGTTGATTCCTTCAATGACAGAATTGATTTTTACCGGTTTACAATATACAAGCTTATCGTATTCCTCTTTCGAATAATCTTTGATTTTTTTGTCACAATCAAAAAAGCCTGTTGATGCATACATTTTCCACTGCTAATTACCAGGTTTAAAGCCCGGTAACAAAATCGCTCCTTCGTTTAACGATTTTTCTTTATCCAGCGCTTTATCAAGATCAAGCGTAACGATCCTGCCGATCCCCTCACAAGTCTTGCACATACCATTTGGGTCATTGAATGAAAAATAATTCGAAGGGCCAATATGCGGCTGCCCGATTCGTGAAAACAGCAGTCTGAGTAATGGATTGATGTCCGTTATCGTACCAAGAGTTGAACGTGAGTTGCCGCCTATTCTTTTTTGATCAACAGTAATTGCCAACGATAAGTTTTCGATTGCATCAACATCCGGATGACCATGCTTAGGTAAATAAATTTGAATAAATTTGCTAAAGGTTTCATTTAATTGCCGGCCAGCTTCCTGAGCAATCGTTTCAAATACAATCGATGACTTGCCCGACCCTGACACTCCAGTAAAAATTGTTATCTTATTTTTGGGAATTTTCAAACTGATATTCTTTAAGTTATTAACACGTGCACCTACTATTTCGATATACTTATGTTCCATAGTTCGTCTCCTTACTTGTTTTATAAGAAGCAGTTTCAATTTTATTAGTAATGCTTACATCAGTCCAATCATAGAAACTAAACGCCTTCCTTAGTATGTCCGGCTCAACTACAGTATTGCTTTCGCCTCATGTAGTAAGTCTTTGCCATAGGAGTAAGGGGTAAGGGGTAAATTAAATGTTTTACATTATTATACAAATATGTAACGTAGGCAATCTACCATGGGCGTTCTGTTATCCTTTTTAAGTAAAGCTGATATATTATTTCCTATTATAATAGAGCAAAATATAAAAGCAAAAAGCACCTTCTTTATCCAGAAGATGCCCCCTAAATATTGGTCAATTCGTTTAATTATTTCGCACATACTTAACGCCCAACATTCAAAGAAGTAACGCCTTCGAGCGTGGTGTGCTCGATTAGTCGAATTAGCAAACACGTTGAGTGCTTATATGTTGAAAGAGAAAATAGTTGACAATTTTACTTTACCTCTTAAATTTGATTCTATAACTAAATTTTTGTTCAGTGATGCCCCATTTATCAAAAAATACCTTTTCTCCCAATAATAATATTCACATCTGTTTCGATACTATCCCATATTTTTTTGTTGTTTTCATACATTTCAATGCGTTTTGCTTTTCTCTCGTTTATCAAATCAATATATCGATTCGCAAAATGTTTTATATCGTCACTGTTATCAGTGTTAAGAATAGAAATTGCAAGGTCAATGTAATGACAATAAAAATTATTAATTATTAGTCTCGAAAAATCATCGGATTGTGGATTATCCGGACTACCAAATATTTTTATCTTTTGATGTAGAATGCTAGTAAAACCCATATCGTTCAAGAGATTTATCGTCATATAATCAGATTGTTCATGTTTATTATGTAGTTCAGCTTTTATAATATTATGTTCTTCATCAACACTTTTAAGCGCTACTAGTACAGTATTTCAGAAGTTCTTTCCTCATCTTCTGGTTTACCACTTGGCTAAGGCAAAGGAAATTTGCTCTGTTAGCATGGTAAGCATCTCCGATAGTGTACCTAAAAAGGGAGTCCGTTCCCA
>Ga0326727_10024075_pt1 | contig 11546 bp, 11 predicted proteins | sample MB2enrmetagenome_FD_207643 | JGI IMG/M metagenome (GOLD analysis project Ga0326727, IMG submission 207643) | Lab enriched peat soil microbial communities from McLean, Ithaca, NY, United States - MB29MY | ecosystem: Environmental > Terrestrial > Soil > Wetlands > Peat | place: USA: New York... | reverse complement strand
TTCAATTGCCGCACCAACCCACCAACGCCGGGAAGATCAAGAATCAGAACTCGTACTTCAGTTGCATCAACCACGAGTTGTTCGCTTCGGAGTCGATCAAGTTGCCGAAGTGGCCCCAGCCGGCGCACAACGTCGTGCGTTTGTTGATGATGTAGCCCATTTCGACGGCGTGCCAATTGTCCTCGGGACCGACGAGCCACTCACCGGGCTCGCTGCTGGCAATCGTTCCGTACGGATCGGTCTTCTGGCGGAACTCGTAGCCGACCACGAGCCGGTCGGTGAGCATGTAGACGACGTTGCCTTCGAAGGTCAGGTGGTAGGTGTCGCCGAAGCCGAGCAGACCGATTTCAGCGGCCTCGCTTTCGCGAAGGCCCGCGGTGACGAACAACGGGCGGCCGAAGACCTTGGCGAATTTCTTCGTCATCGTCAGGGTGAAATCAACGCCGTTGTTGGCGCGATATCCGATCGTGCTCAGCACGTTGCCGAGGTTGTTGTTGATCTGCGCGATGCCGTCGTTGTATTTGAAGTGAATGCCCGCGGTAATGGCGGGCAGCGGAATGCCGGCCAGACAGGTGTCTTCTTTTACGAGCAGGGCGCGCACGTTGAAGTTGTGCAGCCAGATGCTGCCGGTCTCCGTATCCATGTCGGTTTGTTCTTGGATGTCGTTGGGCAAATCTCCCAGCCCGACCCGATCGGCGCCGTAGCCGAACTCGATTCGATCGTAGACCGTTTCGGTAAGGGTGATCGCTTGAAGTTGCTTGTCTCCGAGGTTGCCGACGGTAAGGGCAAAGGCGGGTTGTCCGAAGACGCAGTCCTTTGGGCCGGGGTTGACCAGATAGGCCATGGGCGTGATCGCGCCTCCGCCGTATCCTTCAATCGAGTGGAACGGCAGTGGCGGCGCCTTGTCTTCGTCCTCCGCCCTTGCCACTGGAACCAATAGCATGGCCGCAATGACGGCCCCCCAAACAATCGTTGTAGCCGTTAATCTCAACATGACTCCTCCTCCTTGGTCAATCAGATTCCTTCATCACAGGGTGGGAATTCTCATCGCAACCCCGCGCTGCTATCGGAACATCACCGCTAAGCAGTTCATTCCGTCATTTCGTTCCACCCCCCAAAACTGTTTTGCTGCGACGAGACGGTTCGCGTGCTGACGCCTGGGCAAAGCCTGCGGCCCGCTGGCCAACTTCGACGGCCAAGGTTAACCGGACAAGTGATCCACCCGTTGACATTGTCGAGCCGCCAAGGCATTATCATGGCTGGTGAGACAATTTCCCCCCTTTAGGAGCGTGCCCATGAAGAATGCGACGGTTGCCAGCCTGAAAGACGTGCAGGCGGTCTACAGCGGACCCGAAGGCCAGTTGTGGGAACTTGTGATGGGCCAGCAGATTCACATCGGCGGGTTCCGCTCGTCGATGGAATTGGCGGAAAAGGCGGGCGTCGGGCCGGGCATGGCCGGCGTCGATCTCTGCTGCTGCAACGGCGCGGGAATGCGGTTCCTCATACGCTTCCGCAACGTGGCGAAAATGCACGGCGTCGACGCCACCGAGACCGTCGTCGAACTCGGCCGCCGCCGTTGCGAAGCCGAAGGGCTCGCCGACCGCATCAAGTTCACGCTGGGCGACGCCTGCGATACCAAACTGCCCGCGGCGAGCGCCGATTTCGTCTGGGGCGAAGACGCCTGGTGCTACGTGGTCGACAAGAAGCGGCTGATCGCTGAGGCCGCGCGGCTGGTGAAGCCCGGCGGGGTGATCGCCTTCACCGACTGGGTCGACGGCCGAACGCCGTGGGCCGACGGCGAGGCCGCCCGTTACCGCACGTTCATGAAGTTCCCCAACACGCTGACGCTGGACGGCTACGCCGCGCTGCTGGCGGCCAACGGCTGCGAGGTGCTAAGGGCGGAAGACACCGGCCGTTACGCCCCCCACATCGACCTTTACCTCAACATGCTGAACATGCAGTTGACGTACGACGCCCTGCGGATCATCGGCTTCGATATGCCGTTGATGGAATCGCTGGGGGGCGAGATGAACTTCATGCGCGACATGGCCCATGCCGGCAAAATCGCCCAGGGCTTGTTTATCGCCCGCAAGAAGGCGTAAAATGCAAGGCGTGGCGGTAGGTTATGCTTTAGCATAACGAGACGGCGGTACCAGGAATGTTATGCTGAAGCATAACCTATATAACCTGCCTGGGCCGCATCGAGCCGCAAGAAATCGCGAAAGGCGGCCTTATGGCAAAGTGCTGCGGAACGAAGAAGAACGGCGACGGCCGGTTTGTGTGGTTCGACGAAATGATCGAACACTGCTATGAATACGCAACGGCCGCGAAGGAATCGGGCCGGCCGGTGGTCGGCATCCTCTGCGAGTACACGCCGCGCGAGTTGATCATGGCCGCCGGCGGCGTGCCCGTCTGCCTGTGCGGCGGATCGGCCAAGACGATTTCCGCCGCCGAACAGCAATTGCCCGCCAACCTTTGCCCGCTGATCAAATCGACGTTCGGCTACCACGCCACGCACGGCAATCCCTTCCTGGAGATGGCCGACCTGGTGGTGGGCGAAACCACCTGCGACGGCAAGAAGAAGATGTATGAACTGATGGCGGAAACCCGGCCCATGTACGTGCTGAACCTGCCGCACAAATCGGCCGACCACGACGCCTTCAAGTACTGGGTGCGGGAACTGGAGCAATTCCGTGTCTTCCTCTCGAAGCGATTTGCCACGGACGTTTCCGACGAGAAAATCCGCGCAGCAACCCGCCTGCTGAACCGCGAGCGGCAATTACGGCGGCAGTTGGCGGCGCTGATGAAGGCCGACCGGCCGCCGCTGTCGGGCCGGCAACTGCTCGACTGCAAGAGCAGCATTTGGGCCATGCCCGAGGCGCTGAAACAGTACGAGAAAGTGCTAAAGGCATCTCGCCCCACGCGTTCCAAACGCGACGCTTGCGGCGACGGCGATCGCGTCCGCGTTCTGATGACCGGCGTGCCGATGGTTCACGGCGCCGAGCGCGTGCTGGATATCGTCGAACAGAGCGGCGGGCTGGTGGTCGCGATGGAAAGCTGCACGGGCCTGAAGCCGATCCTGGAAGACGTGGACGAAGCGGCGCCCAATCCCCTTCGCGCCCTGGCCGAGAAGTACTTCCACTTGCCCTGTTCCGTGATGACCCCCAACGATCGCCGGCTCGACATCCTCGGCCAGTTGGCCGGCGAATATCGGGCCCAGTGCGTCATCGAGTTGGTGTGGCAGGCGTGCCTCACCTACGACATCGAATCGCAGCGAGTGCGGTGCAAGGTCGAGGAGCAACTCGGCCTGCCGTACCTGCACATCGAGACCGACTACTCCCCTTCCGACTCGACGCGGATCGCCCTACGTGTCGAAGCCCTCTTGGAGATGGTGCGGGGCCGCCGCGCGGAGAAAGCCGGCGAAAAGCCGGCGGCAAGAACCGCGGCAAGGCGGTCAACGCCGGGCAAAGCGAGGCGGTCGCCCCGAGGTGGCCGATGAACGCCGTCGGCTACAGCAGTCCCTTCGTTCCCGCCGAATGGATTGCTGCCCACGGCGTGCGGCCGGAGCGGCTTCGCTTGCATCCCACGGAACGGCTCACTCGCGGCATGTGCCCTTACGCCGGAGCGCTGCTGGACGCGGCTCTAGAAGGAAAAGGGGACAGGCACCTTTTGCCGGAACGGCCCTGCGGGTGCTTCGCACAAAAGGTGCCTGTCCCCTTTTCCGGCTTGGTGCTGGCGACCACGTGCGACCAAATGCGGTACGTCGCCGCGATGCTGGAGCAGCGGGGCGATCGCCCGATCTTCCTGTTGAATCTTCCCTCCACCTGGCAGACGCCCGCGGCACGGCAGCTTTATCTCGACGAGCTACGCCGGCTGGGCCGGTTTCTCGTGCGCCTGGGCGGAAAGGCGCCCAGCGACGAGGAATTGACCGGCGTGATGCTCGCCTCAAATCGCGCGCGAGAAGAGGATAGAAAGAATAGCCGGGGGCCAACGGCCCGCAGAAAACTTTCTCGTTGGGGCGACAGTTGCACTGTCGCCCCAGGGGGTGGCAGTGCAACTGCCACCCCAACGGCGCCGGGCATCCCGCTGGCGATTCTCGGTGGCCCCTTGTTGGAAACCGACTGCGAGTTCTTCGCCCTGGTAGAACGCGCCGGCGGCCGCATCGTTCTCGACGCCACCGAACACGGCGAGCGGACGTTGCCCCGCCCGTTCGATCCCAGCCGACTCGCCGCCGACCCGTTGGCAGAACTGGCCGACGCCTACTTCGACACCATTCCCGACGCCTTTCAGCGGCCCGACACCAGACTCTACGAGTGGCTCGGCCGCGAGTTGGCCGCGCGGCAAGTCCGCGGCATCATTCTCCACCGTTACCTCTGGTGCGACCTCTGGCACGCCGAGTCGCAACGGTTGAAGCAATGGAGCCCGACGCCGGTATTGGAACTCGACGTCGGGCCGGACGACACCGCCGCCCCGAACCGCATCCAGGGGCGAATCGAGGCCTTTCTTGAAATGCTGAAATGAACGATCAGCCGCAGAGAATCACCTTGGCCGAGTGGGACTCGCGCTACGCCCAGTTGCGCGCGGGCGGATTGACCGAGCCCGACTACGGCGGGCCGCTCGGGCGTCACGTGGCCGACGGCGACGTGCGATTGTTGAAGCTGCGGATGGACAATTCGCCGGCCGCGCTGCGGCTCTGGAACTTTTTGCTCTCGGAAGAGGATCGCCTGCATCGTTCAGCGGCCGAGGGCAAGAAGCTCGTCGGCACGATGAAAGACCTCGGCACCGTGCCGGTCATGGCGTATTCGCTGGATAACCTCGTCGCCTTCTATCCCGACGGCGCGTGGTGGCTGCCGTGCCTGCTCGGCGGCGGGGCCGGGCTGCTGGAGATCGCCGACTCGCTGGGCATCGACGATTCGTTTTGCCCCGTCCGCGCGTTGCTGGGCGCGTTCGTCGCCCAGAGCCGCTTTCCGATCCCGGGGTTGTTGACGTGCAGCGTGGGCGCGACCTGCGACGATTTTTCGGCGATTGCCCAGCGGCTCGAATCGCTCGGCTTTCCGATCGTCTGGTGGGAAATCCCGCATCGCCGCCCGCCCGACGCGGAGGAAGAGGCAGTCGAGCTTCCCGGCGGTTTCCGCGCGCCGGCCGGGCAGGTGGCCTTCGTGCGCTCCGAGCTTGGCGGCGTACGAGAAGCGTTGGAGGCGTATGCCGAGCAACCGCTCGACGACCGGCGGCTTGCCGAGGGGATTGCGCGGGCCAACCGCGTGCGGCGTCTGCTGGCCGATCTGCGGCAGTTGTGTTTCACCGCCGATCCCTGCCCGCTGCCGGCGCTGGAAATGCTGATCGCCGAGATGCTTGCAATCCACTTTTGCTCGGACCATAATGAGACGATCCATGTGCTGGCGGGACTGCTGGAAGAGGCGCGCCGCCGGGCGGACGCCCATGTCGGCGTGCTGCCGGCCGATGCCGTGCGGCTCTTCTGGGTCAATCCGGTGGCGGATTTGCGGGTGATGAACTTGCTGGAAGACGTCGGCGGCCGGGTGTGCGGCGCCGACAACATGTTTTGCCACGCGCTCGATCCGATCCCCACGGACCTACCGCCCTTGGAGGCGCTGGCGCGGATGGCGCTGGCCGATCCAATGGTTGGCTCGGCCGTGGAGAGGGCCGGTCGGATTTGCGCGGAGGTTCAACGCTTCGGTGCGCGCGGAGTCGTCATCTCGCGCATTCCCGGCGCCAGCCACTGCGCGATGGAAGCGACGATCATCGCAGACGTGATCCGCGGCACGCTGGACGTTCCGGCAATCGAAATCGAAGTGCCGCCACTGACCGATGCGATCGAGCCGACGCTCCGCACGCGGCTGGAGGCATTGATCGAAATGGTGCGGGTTGGGAGAGGGATTGGGGATTGGGGATTCAGAATCGCAGCCTCGCACCGGCCACTAACCACTAGCCACTATTTCCCATGATTTGTGCAGGAATCGACGCCGGATCGAGAACCACCAAGGTCGTGCTCTTGGACGGCGACGGCTGCGACGTAGTGGCTGCGGGCGTGGTCGATCAGGGGATCGAGCAGGACGCGCTAGCCGAATCGCTCTTGGATCGGCTGCTCCGCGAGCGCCGCATCGGCCGCAAGCAGCTCGGCATGGTCGTGGCCACCGGCTACGGACGCAAGCTGATTAGCTCGGCCGACAGCACGATCACGGAGATCACCTGCCAGGCATGGGGCGTGCGCCGCGCGATGCCCGAGGTGCGGACCATCATCGACATCGGCGGCCAAGACAGCAAGCTGCTGCGGCTTCATCCCAACGGAACGGTCGGCGATTTTGTGATGAACGACCGCTGCGCCGCGGGCACGGGCCGATTCCTCGAACTCTTGGCCACCCGGCTGGGCGTGCGATTGGCGCGGTTGGGCGAACTGGCAGGCTGCAGCCGAGACGCCGCAGTCATCAGCAGCATGTGCGTTGTCTTCGCCGAGACGGAGATCATCGGCCTGCTGGCCTCGGGCGTTCTGCCGGAGGACATCGTGGCCGGCGTGCAGGCGTCGCTGGCCACGCGGGTGGCGGCGATGACCGGTTCGAATGTCACCGCCCCGGTCGTTTTCACCGGCGGCGTGGCGATGGTGCCGGGGATGGAGGCCGCGCTGAGCGTCGCGATCGGCCAAACGCTCTCGGTTGCGCCGCAACCACAGTTGACCTGCGCGCTCGGCGCCGCCACGCTCGCCTGGGGTCGGCTCAACGGCCAATCCACGCCGACGTAACGCCCTGGCCGTTTCACGGCTTCTTTTGAAGGTGCCAGTCGAGCGCTTCCCACCCCATCCATCGCTTCGTTTCCGCTTTCCAGCGGAAAGGAAGATCGCCTTTGAGAACCTCTCCGTCTTTCAACTGCAACTCGAAATGGACCGTGGGCGAGCCGTCGGGGCCGGCAAAGACCTCGCCCAGCCGCACGTCGGTGATGGGGTTCTTCTTGAACTTCGCGCAGACCCAGCGAACCCAGCTCGGATAGCCGTGGGCGACGCAGTATTCCACGTCATCGCTGGGAAAATGTTCCCAATCGTTGCCGCCTGTCCAATCATGGTTGTAGTCGGCGGCACGAATGGCCTGAAAGAGCCGTCGCGCGGCGGCGGCAACCGCCTTGGACGACTCGGCTACCTTCGCCTGCACGTCGCGGCGAATGCTCTCGGCCAATTCGCCGCCCACCTTTTGCATCGCCGCGATCGTTCTTGCCTCCCCCTCTTCGTAGCCGTACCAGGCATCGACGATCTTGCCGTCGCGGCCGATGACGTAGCTCATCGGCACGGCGCTGCGGCCGAAGCGCTGGTACTGTTGGAAGCAGACCTTCAACGCGGCGTCGGAGGAGTCGATGATGTTGGGGAACGTCACCTTGTTGTCGCGGAGCATTTCCAAGGCGATCTGCTTGTCGTCGGAGGCGTCGAAACCGAGGACCACCAGCCCCTTGTCGCTATACTTCGCGTAGAGTTCCTGGAGATGACACATCTCCTCGCGGCAGACCGGTCAGCCGGCCCTCCAGACATAGAACCAGACGACTTTGCCGCGATAGTCGGAGAGCCGAATCCGCGTGCCGTCGGCGGCGGCCAGGTCGAAATCGGGGGCTTTTGTCCCCACTTTTAGCAGGCCGATCTCCAGCGGCGGCTCCTCATATCGCGTCCAGCCCTTGGGCGGCCGCCAGGCGAACATCTTGTCGGGGATCTCGCCGTTGACGATCACCGACGACCAGTCTTCGGTGATAATCAGATCGAAACTGACCCGCACGATCTCCCGCATCTTCCGCGGCAGATGGTCGCGTCGCGACAGCCAGAGGTACCAGCTTCGCTGGTGTTTCATGATGCTGACTTCGATCTTGTCGCAATCCTCGTCTCCGACCTTCTCGCTGCCGAGGCCCATCACGCCGTCGAGATACGCCTGCAACGAATCGGTGTAGCCGTGGAAGGTGCTCGGATCGATCACCGGCATGCTCATGCCCGAGCCAAGGTAGCCGACTTCGTGGCCGATGGAGTGACCGCCGGGCGGGGCGCCCTTCTTGATGTAAGTGGTCAGGCGGGTTTTCTCGAAGTCCTTGGCCTCTTCCCACTCGTGCTTGTAACGGCCTTTGGGCCAGTAGATCCACAAGAGGTTGCCGTCGCCGATGAGCACACCGCCGCGGCCGCCGGCCTCGGGGGGAAGCGGCGTCTTGCCAGGCACGTCGCACTCGGATTCGATGCGGAAGTAATTCGGCTTTTTCAGCCACGCCCGATAGACGCAATCGCTCTTATAGCCGCCCTTTCCTTCAATCCCATAGTGGCTGACGTAGGAAAGGCTGTCGGCCTTCCGCATCGCCGCGATCATTTTCTTGTAGATCGCGCGTGCAGCGGGGTCGTCCTTGAAAGGCGGGGCGGGGGGCGTCTGGCTGGTTGACGGCGGCCGCCGCCGGATTCTTGGCCTCGCTCTTCGGGGGCTTCTCCGCACTGCCCGCCGCGCAGCAAAGAGCGACCAATACGATGCAGGATGCCAGCATTCGATGCGTCATAACGGGCCCTTGACTGAAAGACAAAAAGCCTGCTCAAAACCGTGTTGGACTCAACGGCGGAGACTGTGGCACGCCAATCGAGAGCCTTCCGACTCGCCCCGACCGACTTGCAGCGACTTTTCCGGCCCCAGACCCGACGCGGGCCCGCTCTTCTTCCCCGGTCAGCAGCCGGGCAGCGCCAAAACACCGACCAGGAGCAGAAATGCCAGCGCAAATCGTTTCATCGCGTCATCCCCCATCATGCCGAGAGTGCCTCTGCCCGTCTTTTACGCAAGCAAGACAAAACTCGTTCATCGGGTCGTCTCAATTCTACTCCACACCCGACGCCAACTGCAACACCAGGACGGCCGACATTGACTTGCACGCCTCCCCCGCAAGGCTTAGAATGAGACTTGGTCAACCATCCTTGGCGGTGTCCCCCATGAAGAACTTGGCGAAGCGCAAACGGGTGATGGCGCGTTCGATGCGGTTGGGACACTGCATCTGCAACGCCAAGAAGTCCTGCCCCTGTGATGTCTTCCAGCAACAGGACATCTGCCCGTGTGCCGGCGAGTCGGCGAACGGAGACGCTGGGCCGGTGCGCCTGATGAGCATGGTGCAAAGCGCCGGCTGCGCGTCGAAAATCGACAAGGCGACGCTGGGCCGCGTGCTCGCGGGGCTGCCGTTCTTCGACGACCCGCGAGTGCTGGTCGGGGCCCCGGCCGGGGACGACGCGGGCGTTTACCGGCTCGACGACGAAGTTGCCCTCGTGCAGACCGTCGATGTCTTCTCGCCGTCGGCCGACGATCCTTACACCTTCGGGCAGATTGCGGCGGCCAATTCGCTCAGCGACGTCTACGCGATGGGCGGGCGGCCGATCACGGCCCTTTCCATCGTCGGGTTTCCGCTGCACACCCTTCCGACCGACGCCCTGCACGAAATTCTCCGCGGCGGCATCGACAAGATGGCCGAGGCGGGCGTGGCGGTCGTCGGCGGACACAGCATCAACGACCCTGAAGTCAAGGCCGGCTTCGCCGTCACCGGATTGATCCATCCTGAGCGGATTGTGACCAACGCCGGCGCCCGGCCTGGCGATTGCCTCATTCTGACGAAGCCGCTGGGCACCGGCATCATGACTTTTGCCGCGCAGATCGCCCGTGCCCCGGCCGGCGCTGCGGAGGCGGCCGCCCGCTCGATGGCCGCGCTCAACCGCGACGCGGCACGGCTGATGATCGAGTGCAATGCACACGCCTGCACCGATGTCACCGGCTTCGGCTTGACGGGCCACCTGGGAGCGATGGCCGCGGCGAGCGGGGTCGATGTCGAGATCATCTGGGACGACCTGCCGCTGCTGCCGGGCGTGCTCGAATGTCTTGCCGAGGGGATCGCCTCCGGGGCGGTCGAGCGGAATCGGGAATCGTCGGGCGACTGCCTGGTGGCGGATGACGGTGTGCAGCCGGCCATGCTCGACCTCTGCTTCGATCCGCAAACTTCCGGCGGCCTGCTGATCGCGGTCCCGGCATCCCCGGCGGGCGACTTGCTCGGCCGGCTCCATGCGGCGGGAGTGGCCGAGGCCGCGGTAATCGGCAAAGTCGTCGGCGCAGGCTCGGGCCGCGTCTTTTTGCGCACCGACGGCCGGCGACCGATCCCATCCTGTCGCGCCAAAGGGGACAGTCCCATTTTCGCTGACGCGAAAATTGGGACAGTCCCCCCGTCCAACTCCAAACAACCACCCTTAGCAGCGGAGGCTGACACGATGGCTTGCTGCGACCCCAATCACCAGTCTAATCAGCCCGCGGGTGAAGCCGGCGGCGGGGGCGTCACGGCGGCGGAGCGGAAGTTCCAGGAATTCCTTCAGGCCGCCGGCGCGGCGGGGGCGCTTGATGCGAAAACCAAGCAGGCCATCGCCATCGCATTATCCGTGCTGGCTCGCTGCGAGCCGTGCGTGATAAACCACGTGAAGAAGGCCCGCGCCAGCGGTTTCTCGCAAGAAGAGATCGACGAAGCGGCCTGGATGGGCATCGCCTTCGGCGGATCGCCGACGATGGTGTTTTACAATCGCCTGCGGAAGAGTTGAAGCAATGAGACGCCGCTGGCCGCGACTGCTGTTTCTCGTCTTCCTGCTCCTGGCCGGAAGCTATGCGCTTGTGTACGGACTGTTTTTCCATCGGGCGATTCTCGAAGAGACGAAGCAGCGGGAGGTCACGATTGGGGTGAGCACATTGGGTGATTCCGGCGAGTCGCCGCCCGAAAGCGGCGATGCCCAGGCCGCGCCGCCGGACAAGACGCCGGCGGAGAGCGGCCCCGCCTCGGAGGACGTCGATCCGTTTCGTTCGCCGCCGACCGGTGGCGGGCCTACAGCGAATTCCGAAAACCCCTTCGAGAGTCCGCCTCCGCACGGCTTGCCGAATATCCCCGGCGTCCGGTTGAAGAAGATTACGGAGGACTACGTCGAGTTGGTTGAGGATTCAGAACCGGCGATCGTCCGAGACGTGACCGTCGGCGGAATAATGCTGCTGCCCAACGGCCACTTGAAGCGAACCTACAGCGGCAAGCCCCCCGCGCTTTGCCCTACGTGAGTGAAATGAAGCCGGTCATGGTGTCCATGGCCACAAAACTTGGCAGAGTGTGCTATCGCCAATCGCGCAACAGCACAATGTTCGGAAAATCAGCGTGAACGGATCGCCACAACGGTTCGTCCGCAGTCACGCCGGGTAGCCGCATTTCGTGGGCGATCGCGACGAAAAGAGTATCGTAGACGGAGCGATCATAGCGTGCGGCGATTTCAAACGCTGCTTGCAGCCGACTCCTTGACGGCTGGACGTAGACAGGGCTGTCTAACAAATTCGCCACAAAACCGCGAGCGGCTTCCAACGCGATCAGCCCGCGGTGGTGCTTTGCCCAAACGACGTTTATCGCTTCGGCAACGGCGATATCCAGCGCAAGCAAGCAGTCGCCCCCATCTACAACCTTGGTGAACAACTGCATTGCCAGCGCGGAATCGGCTTCAGGCAAGACTCACTTCGCTATCACGCAGCTATCAACAA
>Ga0326727_10024073_pt1 | contig 11547 bp, 8 predicted proteins | sample MB2enrmetagenome_FD_207643 | JGI IMG/M metagenome (GOLD analysis project Ga0326727, IMG submission 207643) | Lab enriched peat soil microbial communities from McLean, Ithaca, NY, United States - MB29MY | ecosystem: Environmental > Terrestrial > Soil > Wetlands > Peat | place: USA: New York... | reverse complement strand
ATTCCTCTCGTAATCCGTGGGAACCGTAGCGTATTGGTCGGATGGCGAAGAACTGCGCTGCATACTGAGGCTTAAAGAGACGGTGTCTTTGCCGCTCGGCTTGGTCAGCCTGGGGATATACGGCGAACTCATGAAGTTGATGCCTAGCTGGTTCGTTCCTGAAGCAGGCTGATTCTGTGACTGTCCGCGCAGGGAAAAAGGCTCCGCATTTAGTAACGAGTTGCTGCCATTCCAGGAAATAGACCCGTGCGGCTGCGCAGAGTTGTAACTGCGGAAATTCGATCTTGTTCCGCTGCCGCGGAAGGAACCAAAGCCCCCACCACCGAAAAGCCCGCCCCCCGGACCGCCCATGCCGCCAAAACCGCCCATGCCACCGCCGCCTCCCATGCCGGCATCGGAGCTGACGGTTCCGGATTGCCCGCTGATGGCCACCGAATCCGAGCTGAACTCTGAGCTGGTGGCGATCGATGGCAGTGCGGCGCCAGAGGTGCTCGTGTTGTAGTTATCAGATAGACTGCCTGTTCCCTGCTGGGTATCGGTGTCGGTGGAGAGGGAACTCACCAGGTTTACATTCTGCACGCCGTTCCGGTTCATTTGCTGAACCATTTGACCGCCGGACTGCTGGCCGTTTGCCAGTTCGCTGGCCTGTTGCTTCTGCTCCTGTTCGGTGGCGCGCGAGGCCAGTATCAGCGTGAAGTTCACCGTCTTGTCGTGGTTTTCGGCATTGAGTACGGCTTCCTCCGAACCGGCGGCAAAGGCCGCAAACTGGGTACGGACCACATAGCGCCCATTCTGAGGAATGGTCAGCGACCAACTGCCCGTAATATCGGTCGTGGTCGAATAGCGTTTGCCGGTCAGGGTGTTCTGGGCTGTGATAGTCACGCCCGGCAATGGAGTCGTTCCGCTTTTGGCAACGCCGTGCAGCCGGCCACCCGCAGCCGCCGTGCCAGAGCTATCCTTCTGCGCCACGGGGGCACCCGCCGGTGGAATGGCATTTCCATTTGGCGTTGGTACCGGAGTTGCTGTCTCAGCTGATGGAGATGCGGCTACCTGAACCGCCTGCTGCTCTGGAGCCGAGGCGGATATCGGTTGTTCCGAAGTTGGAGGCGCTGGTGAAACTGAAGACTGGGCCAAGGCGGCAAATCCACTGGCCACAAGGATTCCCACCGTAAATGCCGATTGAACGGTTACTCGCCGCATCTAAACTCCCTGTCATCTTGCACGTGTCCTATTGCTGCACTCTTTAAGTCAGACGGAAAGCCCGATGCGAAGGTTTAGGGGGAGCACCGGAATATTTGGTCTCGATTCGTGGCAGGGGGAGAATATCAGGAGCGCATGGGGCCGGACAGCGAGCCAAAGTTTTGCACAGGCTCTACAAATAAACTTGCGATGCGGCTCAAAGCATCGTTACTCTAAAGCTATTAACTTTATTGCTTCTGGCGCTCGGTCAACATCGGCGACCATCGAATAAGGGGGCTCAGGGTGAATATCGGTACAGTCATTCGCTCGCATCGGCTTCAAAAGGGGCTCTCGCAGGGAGACATCGAAAAGAAGACAGGGCTGCTCCGTTGCTACCTGTCGCGTGTGGAAAACGGTCACACCGTGCCGTCGCTGGAGACCCTCTCCAAGATTGCAGCGGCGCTGGATGTGCCCATAGCCCATTTCTTCTCGATCGACTCGCTTGACCATCAGATGAATGCGCAAACCCTCTCCGATGAGGAGTTGCGCTTTCTTGCGCAGATTCGCCGCTACTCGGTAAACCTGCAGGCGAGCGATCGCCAGCTTTTGTTGGCCATGGTGAAAAAGTTTGCCGCTACGGCCGGAAACCAGAGCTGACGATTCCGGCCTGGCGCCGGATCCTCTCAACCAGTAAAAAGGGCACCTCGCTTATCGAGGTGCCCTTCGCTTTTCCGGTCAGTTTCGACCGGTTACCTCCAGTAGTAGAACCCACCGGTCATGTAGTAGGGACGATAGTAAATCGGTGGATAACCGTAGCCGGGATTGCCATAAGGTCCATAAGCTCGCCGCTGAAGAGTCGGTCCGCTTTGGTTGAGCCCCTGCGCCATCCGCGACGCTTCCTGTGCGCTGACCGGGTTGACCGTCAGAGGGGTGTTCAGGTGAAAGTCAACCCTGGCCTCGGCAGGAATCCAGACGCCCGGTCCAGACGAAGCCGCCGAAGCTGCCGTACCCGCAGCCAAACCTGCTCCGGCACCCACTGCGCAGCCCACGCCGCGGCCTGCTGCGCAACCGATGATCGTGCCCAGCATTCCACCGGCAAGAGCGCTGCCCGCTGTTTGACCGGCCTTGTTCGGCCCCTTGACCTTGAATTCATCGCTATCGAGCGGATAGGTTTGTCCGCCCAGTTCCAGCGAAGTCAGCTTGAGCGACAACTGTGCGCTGCCGGCCAGTTCGCCGGCCTTCTTGGCCTCGACCACGACGCCGTGAACGGTTGCTCCGCGGGGGATGGCCAGTACACCGCCGACCGCCACGTCACGAATCAATACAAACTCCACCGGCGTGCCATCCTTGGCTTTTTTACTGCTTACGGGCTCACTGCTGCGCAGAATGAACAACGCACCTTGAGGAACAGTCACAGGGCCAGTTGCTGTCTTGTAAGCTGACGGCGCGGGTTGCCGCATCTGTTCGTATTGGGGCGCGCTGTTCTGCGGCGTGCCCGGGTTAGGCTGGTAAGCGGGCCGTGAGGGAGCTGAAGGCGCAGCTACGGAAGGGGAAGCCGCCTGACTTTGACTGGTTTCCGGAAGCGGCGGATTGGCCTGTACAGAAGCAGGAGCCTGCGTCTCCTCCGGCTGAGCTTCTGCGGACATCTGATCCGCAGTAGCATCCTGGGCCTGAGAATCTGCTGCTGCCTGCTCCGCCACCTGCGGATTGCCCACATTCAGCTTGTTGTGCACCTTGCTTACGCCCTGCACATGCGAAGCAATCGACTCGGCCAGCTCTTTCGAGGCCTCGCTCGCCACCGTGCCCGAGAGCGTTACCTCGCTCTGAACCGTGGCCGCCGTGATCAGATCGTTCTTCAATGCTTGCGAGGCATCGAGGGCGTGCACGACATCCATCTCAATCTGGCCGTCGCTGCGCTGCCCGGCCCCCGCATTTGCATCCTGAGCCAGGGCCGTCCAGCCGCCGAGGGTTGCCATAGCAGCACATACAAAAACCTGGGGTAAAACTCTCTTGAGAAATGGACGAATCATGGTAGTAACTTTCCTCCTGCAACGGGCTTGCTCGCCGTGCTCTGCTCGATCTTTTAGACTCCGTATCGAGGGAGCCGTCATCGATAGGAACCCCGCTATCGTGAAAAAGTTCTGCTGTACACAAGACTGATTCTTCAAATATTACGCTCTGAGAAGAAAGGCCGGGAAAATTGCGCCGGGTGCCGGTCCTGCAGCCGGAACACCAGGATTTTAATCATTCCGAATCGGCGTAATATCCTTCGCGTGCCTGCACTTTAACGTTTTCCTTGCCGACCGTTACTTTGATGCGGCGGAATCCTTCCTTGGCCGTGGCCTCCGGCGTGTAACCAAGGCTGTACTGGCTGCGCAATTCCTCTTCGATCTTGCTATATATTTCCTTTAACGATTGCTTCTTGGAAACCTCGAAAAGTGCTCCACCGGTTTGAGTGGCAAGCTCCTCAAGATTCTTCCTGCCTTCTTTCCGATCAAGCCCTCCGCCGGGGCTGCCCCCACCCGGTGTCTGCCCGCCGGCACGGCCTCCCGGTCCTCCACCCATTCCGGGGATTCCGGGGAAGGGAAGGCCCACTGGAAGCGATATCCGGCGATGGCCATTCTTTGACTTGCCAAAATTCTCATCGGCAATACGGATGCAGTAGATCGACAGATCGGCATCCTGGGCGGCCCGAATCGCCTGATATTTGGTCATCCTGCTGCCCATATCGTCGCCGTCGCCCAAAATTACGATCGCCTTGCGGCCGGTTTGATTCTTAAGCACTTCGTCCGATGCGAGGTAAACCGCATCGAACAGGTGGGTTGTGCCTCCGGCCATTGAGCCTTGACGCCCGGGCTCCCGGCGGTCGTCATTATTTGCTGAAGTGTCGTTCTGCACCCTCTTTCCCGATGGGCTTTGTCCCTGGCTCTCCTCCTGCATGCCACGGAGTTCATCCAGCGACTTCTCCAGTTTGCCCAAGGATGTTGTCAATCCCTGCAGAAGTTCAACCTCGCTGTCGAAGTGAAGCACAAAGGCCTGGTCGGCTTTAGGGTGCAGGATGGTATCCAGAAACTCGCGGCTGGCCTCGCGCTCCTCGTCGATCATGTTGTACTCGCTGGGACTGGTATCGACCAGCAGCCCCACGGTGAGCGGCAAATTGTTTTCCTTTGAGAAGAATCCAATCTTTTGCGGCCTGCCATCTTCCTCGATGGCAAAATCATCCTTGTTCAAACCTTGAACTATGCCGCCTTTTTTGTCGCGCACCGTAACGTATACATTCACCAATTTGGCCTGGATGGAGAGGGTGGCGGCGGGGGTATCCGCGGCGGTAGCTGCCGCGCTCTTCTGCTGGGCGTTCAGGCAAGGGGCAATCATCGTGAGAGCCACAACGCTCAACAGCAATCTCGCCAGGCTGGATCGCGGCGAGGCCGGGGGCGATCCAGAGCGTGAGCGAGCGGGGGAACCCGCATCCGAATGCTCAAAGATTCTCATCTCGATCAGATAAGACGAGCATGAAACTGAATTTGGTGCAGGCAAGCATTTCTGAGTGGCAAAAACGCCCCGCAAGATGAGAAAGCCGCGAAGGGATGTGTGCAATTTCCTTCGCGGCCCGCGGAGCTTCTGCCCCACGGTTTACTTTGGTCCTCTTACCGGAGAGCCTCGGCCACAGCCGCGGTCAGCATTCTCAACCCTTCAGCGACGTTTTCTCCCAGATGAACCCGCAGGGCGCGTCGTCCCCGTGCTTGCAGAACCGCCAAATCTCCGGCGGCCTGGGCATCGATCACCACCCCGAAGGTATACTGCTGCTCCGGAATTTCCACATCAATGGCGTGATCCGACGTGATCTGCAGGAATACGCCGCTGTTTGGTCCACCTTTATAATCCTGACCGGTGGAGTGCAAAAAGCGCGGTCCGAATCCCAGGCAGGTGGCAACGCGCTTGCGGTCGCGCACCATGTGCCGAAACTCCTGGATCGCCACTTCGTGATCGACCCACATGGGCAGAAAAGCCAGCGTTGCAAAATAGTCTCCAGCGCGAATCTCGTCGAAGTGGGCTCTCAAATATCCGGCGAGGGTCTCATTCTTCGCGGCGGTCTTCAGCGTAGCGGCATAGCTATCACTGGCATAAAGCTTCACACTACGGCCTTCATCGTCGATCGCTGTAAGAAACGGCTCACTCGCGGGCAACTTGCCCGTTTGCTCATATGCCGAAGTCAGCGCGCGCGTCTCGATCTTGGCCGATTCCACATCAGGCTGGTCGAAGGGATTGATGCCCAGCACCGAACCGGCGACCGCAGTCGCCATTTCCCAGCTAAAGAACTGCCCAAAGATTTCGTAGAGATCGGAGATCTCGATGAAAACCACCGGATGCCCCGCCGCTTCGATAGCCGCAACCTTGGCATCCTGCGAGGCATCGGCAGTGCTCGCATAACGGATGTAAACAAAAATACGATCCTGACCGTAAACCTCGGGTGCGGCGGCCAATTCGCGGTCCACGGGAGTAATTCCCAGTCCGTGCTTGCCGGTCGATTCGGCAATCAACTGCTCCAGCCACGCGCCCAGGTCGGAGATCTCCGGCGAGGTGAAGATGGTAAGCTTGTCCCGCCCGGCTTTGGCGGCCACGCCCATCAGCAGGCCCAACTCCACGGCGCTGTTCTCAGCCAGACTGGCATGGGCCGCGGTTACGGCCTTCGATGCTTCGGCGAGCAGCTTGCCCACATCAAGACCGGCAGCAGTTGCAGCGGCCACGCCAAAAGGCGAGAGCGCCGAGAATCGTCCGCCAATCTTGGGATCGCCAAAAGTGAGAAAGCGGAAGCCATCTTCCCTGGCCACCTGCTCCATCTTCGATCCCGGATCGGTGATGGCCATGAAATGGCTTCCCGCATTCTCCGGCCCTACGGTTCGCTGCATTTCGTGGAAGAAATATTGCTTCAGGATATTCGGTTCCAGCGTGGAGCCCGATTTGCTTGCGACGATGACCAGGCTATTGGCAAGGTTGATCTCGTTGCGCGTAATCCAAACCTGTTCCGGGTCGGTGGAGTCGAGAATGCGCAGGGCGGGGAAGCCCTCCTGCTGACCGAAGGTCCGCGCCAGCACTTCAGGGCACAAACTCGAGCCGCCCATGCCCAGCAGCAGAACCGTCTCGAAATCGGAGGTCTTCACCTCGGCGCCCAGCGTGGCATACGCTGCCAGATTGGCCTGTTGGCGCTCGACCACGTCGAGCCATCCCATCCAGTTTTCCTCGCCGCTGCTGGTCCACAATCCGGCGTCCTTATTCCAGAGGCGGGTAACCTTATCGTTGGCGTTCCAGTCGGCGATGGCCGCATTCACGGCACCGCGTAGCTCCTGTGGCACTGCGAATCGATAGCTCATAATTCCTCTGATTGTGCATCAAAAGTGTGAATAAAGAAAGAATCGGTTGTGAAAGCTGGGGCTCTGAGCGATCAGAAAACCATCTTTAACGTAATTGCGGTGCCCGGTTCGCCGCAATACGTATCAACTCCAGACCACCCCGGTCTTCGACCGTGAACTCAGGCGCCGCCGCCGGAATGGCTACCATGCCGCGTGCCGGCAACTCGACCGGCGCAAACGAAGCCCCCGTTACCAGGCCCGACCCGGAAGCCGCAAAAAGATAGGCCAGCCCCGGCGCACTTTCGCCGGGCCCCGGCAACGACCGGCCAAACCTGCGATTTTCAATCTTCAGACGCTCCACGCGGAAATAGCGCGTATCGATCAGAACCGTGCGATCGGCCAGTATCCTGGCTGCGACGATTCCCGCGTCGGACGTGAACTTTACCGACTCCAGCGCTTTCTCAATGTGCAACTCGCGCGGCCGCCCATAGTCATACATGCGATAGGTCAGGTCGCAATTCTGCTGCGTCTCCAGCAGAATCGACCCCGGCCATATGGCGTGAACCGTGCCCGCATCCACGTAAATCATCTCGCCCGCCGCCACATCGATCATATGCAGGCTCTCTTCCAGCGTGCCGCAGCGAATTCCTTCTTCAACCTTTTCCAGCGTAACGCCCGTCTTGAGACCGCAGGCCACCTGCGCGCCGGGCTCGGCCGCCAGCGCATACCAGCACTCGGTTTTGCCGCGGGGCTGGCCGTGCTTGTGCGCCAGTTCATCATCGGGATGCACCTGGACGCTCAATTTCTCGCGGGCGAAGATCACCTTGATCAAGAGCGGCGACTCCGGCGACGCGGCACCGGCTCCCAGCAACAGCTGGTGCGCCTCGGCGAAGAGTGTGCTGAGCTTTTTTCCGGCGTGCGGGCCGGTTTCGACCAGGCAATCGTCTCCGGTCAACCAGACCTCGCCAATGGGCTCGCCCTCGGCGACATGGTCATACCAGGGACGGAGATCCTTCTGGCCCCATACGCGGCTCACAAATCGCGGTGCAATGCGAAAAGGCGCCAATGCACGATCGGTAGACAACTCCAGGTTTGCCATATGAATGCCTGCTTCTCCACTTCCGCACAGAAAAACGCCTTTAGTGTGCAGCCGCGCTTGCGCGAGCATAGTGCCTAGACGGCCGCATCTCTTGTGCTCTGCCTATTCTAAAAGCAGCAGGCCGGCAACTGACTTCGCTGCAAAGAAGAACCCCTCGGATGGGGTTCATTCCGAGGGGTTCGCAGCTTTTGTTGGAGCAGTCGGCGCTATCCGGCCTTTTCCAACAGGCAAAGCGACAGATCGCGGCGCTCGACCATATCCTTGGTGATCTCGATATCGCGAACGCGCTTGTTCGAGGGCAGGTTGTACATCAGGTCGAGCATCAGCTCTTCGAGAATCATGCGCAAACCGCGCGCGCCCACCTTGCGTGCCAGGGCCTCGCGGGCAATGGCGGCGGTGGCATCCGGCGTAAAGTGCAACCGCACGTTCTCGAACTCAAAGAGGCGCTGGTACTGCTTCATAATGGCATTGCGCGGCTTGGAGAGGATCTCGACCAGCGCCGGTTCATCCAGTTCGTCGAGGATGCCAACCACCGGCAAGCGGCCAACGAACTCCGGAATCAGGCCATACTTGATCAGGTCCTGCGGCTCGGTTTGGCGCAGCAACTCGGTGTCGCGATGCGACCGCGTGGTAGCGGCATCGGCTTCGGCGTCGATGGCTTTGAAGCCCAGAGCTTTCTTGCCCACGCGGCGACCGACAACGCGCTCCAGCCCCACAAAGGCTCCGCCACAGATGAAGAGAATGTTGGTGGTATCGACGGCCGTGAACTCCTGGTGCGGATGCTTGCGCCCGCCCTGCGGAGGAACATTGGCTACGGTGCCTTCGAGAATCTTCAGCAAAGCCTGCTGCACCCCTTCGCCCGAAACATCGCGGGTAATGGAAGGGTTCTCGTCCTTGCGCCCGATCTTGTCGATTTCATCGATGTAGATGATGCCTTGCTGGGCGCGGTTCACGTCGCCATCGGCTGCCTGCAGAAGCTTGAGGATGATATTTTCCACATCCTCGCCTACATAGCCGGCTTCGGTCAGCGTGGTAGCGTCCACAATCGCGAAGGGAACATCGAGCACCTTGGCCAGCGTGTGCGCCAGCAGCGTCTTGCCTGAGCCGGTTGGTCCGATCAGAAGAATATTGGACTTGGTCAGCTCGACCTCGTTGTTGCGCGCGCGATTCATCTGAATACGCTTGTAGTGGTTGTAGACCGCGACCGCCAGCTTCTTCTTCGTCTGATCCTGGCCGATCACGTAGTCGTCGAGAAAACCCTTGACTTCCTGCGGCTTGGGCAGATGCCCCACGGCAGTGGCGGGGTTGGCGGCCTCGCCGCGGTCATCCTCGAGGATCGAGTTGCAGACAGCTACGCATTCGTCGCAGATGTAAGCGCGAGGGTAGTCGCTGGGCGACGAAATCAGTTTCGAAACCGCATCCTGCGACTTGTGGCAGAATGAACAACGCAGCGCTTCGTCGGACCCCATGCGGGTTTTCATGTTTTTGCTCCCACTGGTCGAGCTTGTTAAATTTCCGGACTTCGTTTCAAGCCGGTCTAGCACTTGCCCCGGTCAGCAGCTTCGCTAACCCATTCACTTGCCTTCAGGCGCGCGGCCGGTCGATGATTTCGTCGACGATGCCGTACTCCTTGGCCTGCTGCGCGTTCATAATGAAATCCCGCTCGACGTCGTGTTCGATGCGGTCCAGCGGCTGGCCGGTATGACGGGCGATCAGGTTGTTGGTAATCTCGCGGATGCGCAGAATTTCGCGAGCGTGAATGTCAATATCGGTAGCTTGTCCGCTCAATCCGCCCATGGACGGCTGATGGATAAGAATACGCGAATTGGGCAGGGCAAACCGCTTGCCCTTGGTGCCTGCCAGCAACAGAAAAGCTCCCATGCTGGCTGCCTGCCCGATGCAGTAAGTCACAACATTGTTCTTGATGAACTGCATGGTGTCATAAATCGCCAAGCCAGCGGTGATGGAGCCGCCGGGGGAGTTGATATAAAGCTGCACGTCTTTCTCCGGGTCTTCGCCGGAGAGGAAAAGCAACTGCGCAACCACCAGATTTGCAACCTGGTCGTCGATGGGCGTACCCAGAAAAATAATGTTATCGCGCAGCAGACGAGAGTAAATGTCGTAGGCGCGCTCGCCCCTGCTCGTTTGCTCAACCACCATGGGAACCAAAGCCATATGGTCTTCTTCCCGCTCTTCCTTGGGGAGCGATTGCTCCCTGTCTCTGACGGCCCCGCGCGTCGTTCGTTACCGGACGGGCGGCCATCGTGGCCCTGGCTGCCCTATGCAGGCAGCCGCTCATAGAGCAGTTCGGCGGTCTTCTCGCGCCGTAAATGCTCCCGGATACTTGCCATTCCGCCTTCCTTCGACAACCGTGCGCGCAACGCTTCGAGAGGCTCGCGGTTCTGGATGGCGGCAATCTGCAATTCGCGCGACAATTCGTCGTCGCTGATAACAATATTCTCTTCCTGGGCGATACGGTCCAGAAGAATTGCGGTCTTGGTCTCCACAATGGCGCTGTCGCGCTGTGCGGCCCTCAGACGGCCAAAGTCCATTTTACGCATCTGTTCGGCGGTCATGCCCTGGGCCGCCAGAACGCGCAATCCGCGATCCAGCCGGGCATCGATCTGCTCCTGCACCAGGGCTTCAGGGACAGGGAAGGTGAAACGATCGGCGAGAGCCGTCATCAGCTGCTCCTTGGTTTCGCCTTCAACGCTGCTCCGCTTGCGAACCGACAACTCTTCGCGCAGGGTCTCTTGCATCTTGGCCAGGCTCTCAAAGTTGCCCAGCTCCTTGGCAAAAGCGTCGTTCAGTTCGGGAACCGTGCGCTTCTTGATGGCCTTCACTTCAATGGCATAAGCAACGGTTTTGCCCGCCAGACGGGCGTTGTTGAAATCGGCGGGATAGGTGACCTCCGCTTTCAGTTCCTGGCCGACCTTGGCGCCGCGCAAGGCATTTGTAAATGCCTCGATCGTATCCTCGCCGCCCACTTCAAAAAGTGCCTCCGAGTCCTGAATCGCGGTCTCTTCGCTCTCGCCTTCGATGCCACCCTTGTAGCTGACTTGCGCCCAATCGCCATCCTTCAGGGGACGATCTTCTTCAATGGTCTCGACAATAGCGCGGGACTCGCGAAGGTGCTCGAGTTCGTGCTGGTAATCCTCTTCGCTGATTTCAATGGAAGGCTTGGGAACCGTGACTGACTGGTAGCCCTCGATCGAAAACTCCGGAATGATTTCAAAGACAGCCTTGGCATGAAGCGGCTGGCCTTCTTCAACGGTCAACTCGGCGACTTGCGGCTGTCCGACCGCCTTTACGTTCATTTCGGCAATCTTCCGGTTAAACTGCTCGGGCAGCAGGCTTTCCATCACATCTTTGCGAATTTCAGCGGCAAACTTCTTCCGGATGTATGTCTCCGGCACCTTCCCGGGACGGAAGCCGGGTACTCGGGTGTATTTCCGGTAGTTATTGACGACGGTCTTAAAGGCCTTGGAGACCTCTTTTTCCGGTACGTCGATGACCAGTTCGCGGATACACTCAGGGTTCATCGATGGAGCATGCTGATGCTCGTGGCCGCTCTCCTCAGGGGAGTGTTCTTCACTGGGGGCTGTTTCCGGACCGGGAACGGTCTCTGGAGTTTCTGTTGAATCTGCGTTATCGACTGCGTTGGTTGAACTCAAAGTTTTACCTTCCGGGCGCAATGCGCCTTTCAAACTGCCATTGAGCTACGAATTCCGGCTGAAGCTCGCAGTGAGGAAGCGGCCTGTATGCCGCATCCCCCCGTGCAGCCGCTTTGGACAAACCCGCTCCTTGCGGCCGGAGGGTAGCTCATTTCATGGTAAGAGGCTTTTCGCGCAGGGTCAATCTGTCGGGGCAGGTTTTCATAACTGACGAACCGCCAAAGGCACGTTACTTTTCATCCTC
>Ga0326727_10024072_pt1 | contig 11547 bp, 4 predicted proteins | sample MB2enrmetagenome_FD_207643 | JGI IMG/M metagenome (GOLD analysis project Ga0326727, IMG submission 207643) | Lab enriched peat soil microbial communities from McLean, Ithaca, NY, United States - MB29MY | ecosystem: Environmental > Terrestrial > Soil > Wetlands > Peat | place: USA: New York... | reverse complement strand
CTGGTTATTCCGCGACAGCCCGGGATGGATTCCTTTGTCGTCACGCGCGACCTCACGGAGTTCACCTTTGCCGACGACCATCCAGTCTGGGCGGGTTGGAACAACGCGGAGGGCCCCAGCCGCCCGGAAGGCGGATTCATCGGCTCGCAGGAATGGCAATACCGGCCCAACAAGCTTTCTGGGCTGAACCCCAACTTCAAGCATGGACTGCCGTTCTTGGTCCACACACCCGCAGCCTACGTCGCCATCACTGAGTCCGACCTGCTCGATTGGTCCGCCCTATGGCTGGCGCCTAAGGACGGCGCCAAGCTTACGCTCGAAGCGCAGCTCGCTCCGCCGATAGCGGCGCGGCCCTGGCCCTCGCGCAGGCCATCGGCAACAAATGCGGCGGCGGTGAATCCGGCGCCGGCACCGATCGGCGAGGTTCAGAAGGGCCTGGTTGAGGCCAAGACTCCACACAATTCTCCCTGGCGAGCGTTCATCGTCGGCCGCCAGCCTTGCGATCTCATTCAGAGCGACCTGGTGCTCAACCTCAGCACGCCGAGCAAACTCGCCGACATTTCCTGGATCAAACCGGGCATGTCGTCCTGGGGAACCTGGTGGCCCAACATGGGAAGAAACGACCTCCCCACGCTCAAGCAGTTCGTTCAGCTTGCCGCCGATATGGGCTGGGCGTATCAACTGTCGGAGATCGGCGATAAGTCGATAGTCCCTGAGTTGGTGGCCTTTGGCAAGGAAAGGGGGGTGCGCATCTGGTTGTGGTTCCACTTCAACGACTTCATCGACAGCAAAGTTTACAAACGGGACTTTCCCATGTATGCGAAATGGGGCATTGCGGGACTGAAGATCGACTTCATCGATCGTGACGACCAGTGGGTGGTCAACTGGTACGAAGATATCGCCAGGACGGCGGCCGAGAACCACTTGCTCATCGACTTCCACGGCGCATACAAGCCGACGGGCCTGGAGCGCGCGTGGCCCAACCAGATCACGCGCGAGGGCATTCAGGGCAATGAATACAACAAGTGGAGCGCCAGAGAGACACCCGAACACAGGGCCACGCTGCCGTTCACGCGCGTCCTGGCCGGCCCGGCCGACTACACACCCGGCGGATTCGCCAACCGGCAGCCATCGCAGTTCCGCAGCGGGGCGCGGCCCACTCAAACGCAAGGCACCCGTGCCAGCGAGTTGGCGATGTTCATCCTCATCCAAAGCCCGTTCACCGTCGCCTGCGATTCGCCCGCCGACTACAAGGACGCGGATGGCAACTACCTGTGCGGGATGGATTTCCTCAAGGGCCTTCCGACCGTCTGGGACGAGACCCGCGGCCTGGCCGGCGAGGTGGGGCAATACGTAGTCGAGGCTCGACGCAACGGCAAGGACTGGTATCTGGCCGCGATCACCGATCGCAATGCCCGCGAATTGCCGGTGCCGCTCAGATTCCTCGGCGCGGGCGAATGGCAGGCCACCCTGTGGCAAGACGCGCCCGACAGCGACCAGAACCCCGAGCGCCTGGTCAAGAACGCAACGACCGTGTCCCCATCCGACACCCTGCAACTCAAGTTGGCCCCCTCGGGAGGAACCGTCGCGATCTTCTCGCCTCCAAAGTGAGTAACTGACAAGAGCCACTTTTACTTCTCTTCATGCGATATGGATGGAATCCGCTCTTCGTTCTCGACCACGGTCTCCAAGAGTACACTCGATAGGTTTGCCGCCCGCAAAGAGACGTTTGGGTTCCTGGTCGTCCTTGGCGCCGCCGCGGCGCTTTACCTGTACCATCTGGGGTTTAGCGATATTTGGGGGGACGAGGCATTCACGAAAGCGATAATCAGGCATCCGCTCCGGGACCTGCTGCGGGTTGTTGCCGGCGATTTTCATCCGCCGCTCTACTTTCTCGCGCTCAAGTTCTTCACCGGCGTCCTCGGGAATACCGACCGGACGATTCGTCTGTTCTCCGTTCTCGGCGCACTCAGCACACTGGTGCTTGGCTACACCGCCGGCCGGCGCGTGTTTGGCAAGCCGGGCGCGCTGTGCCTTTGCCTCCTCCTGGTGGCGCTGCCCATGCCGGGCCTGTATTCTCACGTCGCGCGAATGTACACCTGGACGGCCTTTGTCACCACCGGCGTTTTCTTCTATGCCGTCTTATATGCAAGGGAGGCCCGCAAAGCCGATCTGGCGCTGCTGGGCCTCTTTTCGTTGATGGCCGCTTACATCCACTACTACTGCCTGATCGCCGCGTTCTGGAGTGGCTTGGCCTTGCTCGCAATCTGCTTCGCCAAGAGGCTTCCGGCCTGGCGCTCGGTGGCGGTAATGGGCGCCGCGGTGTTTCTGCTGTTTTTGCCCTGGCTGCTCGCGCTGCTTTCGCAGGTGCGGGCAGTTCACAAGGACTACTGGATTCCGGCCGTCTCGTGGTCCACGCTGCTGACCTGCTATGCGCAGCCGTGCGGAGGCCTTTTTCGATTGTATCCCCACTCGTACGTGCTGCTGGCCATTATCGGTGTATTGACGATAGCCTCCGTATGCCGGTGGGCGGTTTCCCCCAATAGCGAGCATCAAGTGCCGCTGGGCCTTTCGCTGCTGGTATTCAACGCTACGATCCTGACGGCCGTGACGGTGTCCCTGCTGGTGAAACCGATCCTGTATCCACGCTACGTCATGACCGTCGCGCCCCTGCTGTTGATTCCCCCGCTCCTGGCCTTGACAAGCTGGAGGCGGACCTGGCTCAAAGCCCTGGTGCTGGGCGGGGTTGTATATTGCGGGGGCTTCGTTGTTCTCGCCGAGTCCACTTTCTCCTGGGGGCCGTATCAACAGGCTCTTCGGCAGTTGTCCAAGGCGCATCCCGAGGTGAGGAAGATCCTGCACGTCGCAGAACTCACCGCCGGACCGTTGGCGGAGTACGGCCGCGGCGGCCCCTGGAGCCAAGGCTACTTCAAGAACGACCAGTCCTCCTGGTACTCGAATATGGAGGCGCTGGACGGGGTGATTCCTCTCAAGCGCCTAAGCGATTGGGTCAAGCGCGAGGAGATCTTCTGTCTGGTCGTGTTTGACAAGCTCCCATTAAACCGGGCGAATATCGACCTTCTGCTGGCCCAATGCCAGACTCTTGCGGTCGATGACGTGGTGGATGAAAAGCCGTATTCCGGCGTGAAGCTCAAGCTCTATATCCTGAGGTACAATGGTCCATAGTTGCCCTATCCTCTTCGCGCCCGGGCGGGCGGACGCCGTGGGCAAGCAGGGGATGTACTGAAAGTCCAATAATCGTGAAAGGGTCAACGACGAAAGGCACCAAACCGTAGGTCCGTGGCTGTGGTGCGCGATTTCGTGGTTTCCCGGCGCCCATGCGCTCGAAGCGCGTGGGAGGAGGGAAGGGCCCACGTTTCCACTCTGCCCAGGGCGGTGGTCTCGCCTGCGCTACGCTCCCGCGGGCGTTGCCCTGGGCTGGCATGGCGCTGCCCCTCCGAGGCGGAAGGGCGCGGCGCTCCGCGAGGGTGAAGTGGGATCGCGCGCGGCGTCAGGGCACGCCACGGGCGAGAGAGAACAGTTTTTGCTTGTGGCTCGTTCTCTTTGCGGGCCGACGCATGGCCCGGATCATGGCGAGGTTGTGCGGACTTGCGCCATCGGGCCCGGCAACTGCTGGGGCATTTCTGTTGACAAGCCGGCGGTGATTTCCACCGGCGCCGACTTAATCTCGATCGTGGCCGGCGTCAGACCGTCCCGTTTGGCCGTAAGGGTGATGGTGCCGGGAGTGGCCATCGAGCGGATGGCCACGCGGTTGATCCCGCACTCCGTGTCAAAATCAACGCCGGGAAAAGACTTTGCTTGCGTTCGCCGATGTTATTACACTCACAGGGTGAAAGCTAGCGACGGACGCTGGAAATATCCGGCCGACAGCGCACAATGGGTTTCACGGGCGCGGGCGTTCTCCGTGGTGGAGTCCGTTCAGTGGCGCCGTTCCGTGGTGGCGCCGCTCCTTGCGAGCGCTATGGGTGCTAACGAACCGGTTGCGACGAACTCCCCAGATGGCCATCCTGGGACTGGAAGAATGATATATCCACGCACCGCCCTGCGTTACCAGCGCCAACCAGCCACAAAGTACTCCCGCCGTCGGGTGAACCCATGAACACTCGCATTGGACTGCGGAGCCCCCGCCACCTCTCCACCTCGGCCACACGCTGGCTGTGCCTGACCGTCTGCAGCCTCGGGCTGGCAACCCAACTGCCGGCCCAGTGGACCAACACTAACTTGCCAGCTTCGCAGCGCGCCAGCGCGCTCGTGGCCGCAATGACTCAAGCCGAGCAGCTCGCCATGTTGAGCGGAAACCCCCACATTTATATCGGCTGCATTCCCGGCAACAGCCGACTGGGTATTCCGTCGCTGAATTTCCAGGACGGCCCGGCCGGGTGCGGGGACGGTGACACCGGGGTGACGGCGTTCCCGGCGCCGGTCTGCCTGGCGGCGACCTGGGATGTCACGCTGGCCAGAACCTATGCGTCTTATGTCGGGGAGGAGGAGCGTGGCAAAGGCGGTCAGGTCATACTGGGGCCGATGATGAACATGGCCCGAGTTTACCGGGACGGACGCAATACCGAAGGCTACGGCGAGGACCCGTATCTGGCGTCCGTGATGGCGGCGACGGAGGTTCAGGGCCTCCAGAGCCAGGGCGTCATCGCCAACCTCAAGCATTTTGCCTGCAACGACCAGGAAACCGACCGGTTTCTCATTAGCGCGGATTCCACCGAACGCACCCGGCAGGAAATCTATTACCAGCCTTTTCGCGCATGTGTTCAGTCCGGTGCAGGTTCGATCATGGCTGCCTACAACCGTGTGAACAACCATCATTCCTGCGAATGGGGTGCGCTCAATGCCACGGTGAGAAAGCTCTGGGGCTTTGACGGCTTCATTATGAGCGACTGGGCGGCCTATTTCGGGACCACCACCGCGGCAAACAACGGGTTAGACATTGACATGTATAGCGGCGCTTTTAGCGCTGCCCCGCTCGGCAACGCCATCGCCAACGGCAACGTCTCCAGCGCTGAAATCAGCGACAAGGTGCGCCACATCCTGACGGCGATGTTTCAAAACGGCGATTTTGACAATCCCTCCAAGGGCAATGTCAATGCAGTGGTGACCAATGCGCTCCACCAGCAATTCGCCCTTGATTGCGCGACGGCGGGAACCGTCCTGCTCCAAAACAACCACTCGGTGCTGCCGTTGGACGCCCGCTCCATTCATTCCATTGCGGTGATCGGCTCAGTTGCCCACACGGCGCCCATTTCCACCGCCTATGGTTCCAGCCAGGTCGTCCTGCCTTACAACATCACCCCCTTGCAGGGGATCTCGAATCACGCTGTTGCTGTGGGCATCACCACCATCAACTACAGCCAGGGAGACGGCGGCAAAATTCCAGCGGCGGTCTCGCTCGCCCGTTCGTCCGACATTGCCATCATCTGCGCGGGCCAGCAGACGGGTGAGAGCCTTGATCGCACCAACCTTTCGCTGCCCAACGATGATGACGCCTTGATCCGCGCGGTGGCCGCCGTCAACACCAACACCATCGTGGTGCTCTACTGTTCGTCGTCCACCCTCATGCCGTGGTCTGCCAACATCGCGGCCTCCCTCGTTGCCTGGTTTCCGGGCCAGGAAAACGGCAACGCCCTGGCTCGGGTTTTGTTTGGCGACGTGAATCCATCCGGCCGGCTGCCGGTCACTTTTCCCAGCGCCGCCAATGAGGTACCGGCAAACACCCCGGCGCAGTTTCCCGGAGTGAACGGCCATTCGATCTATTCCGAAGGTTTGGACATCGGCTACCGCTGGCATGACGCGAACAGTATCACGCCGCTCTTCCCCTTTGGCCACGGGTTGTCCTACACGACCTTCGGTTACAGTAACCTGACCGTGAGCGCCGTCAGTCCCTCGGGCCAGACGCGGATCGGCTTCGATTTGACCAATACCGGCTCGCGGACGGGCGCGGAAGTGCCGCAGCTTTACCTCGGTTTTCCGGCAGCGGCAGGCGAGCCGCCGAAATTGCTGAAGGGATTCACGAAAGTGACACTCTCGCCGGGCCAGTCGCGGCACATGACCTTTGGTCTCGACTGGCAGGATTTGGCAAACTGGGACCCCACCGCCCGCGGTTGGCTGGTGACACCCGGTACGTTTCAGGTCATGGTCGGAGCATCATCTCGCGATGTGCGCTTGACCAATTCCTTCACGGTGACCTCCGTTCCATCGAGTGACCTGGCCAACGCGGCGCTGCATAAAGCGGTCACCGCCTCATCGGGCAACAACCCCATGCCGGTGGTCGTGGACGGCAATCCGACGACGGGCTGGAGTTCGGCGGTCAGCGATCCGCAGTGGTTGATGGTAGATCTCGGTTTGATGAAAGATCTGTCCCGCGTCCGCCTGCAGTGGAACACTAACTACGCGTCGGCCTACTCAATTCAACTTTCCGGGGATACGAGCACTTGGACAACCATCTTCAGCACGAACAATGATCAAGGTGGTGTGGAGGATATTTTAGTTTCCGGCCGGGGCCGTTATGTGCGGATTCTGGGCACACGGCAAGGCGTGTCCGGGACCGGCTATGGGGTTCAGGAGTTTGAAGTGTATGCGCCATCGCAGGCGCCCTACGGTGGCACGGTGCCGGTCCTGCCGGCGCGGATCGAAGCGGAGGATTTCGACAACGGCGGCCAGGGCGTGGGCTACCACAACACCTCCGCAGGAAACCCTGGCGAGGCTTATCGGACGAATGTAGATGTTGGCATCGAAGTGACGACAGATACGGGCGGTGGCTATGACGTCGGCTATGTGAACCCCGGTGAGTGGCTGGAATACACGGTGAACGCGCCCGACCCCTCGGCGATATACGGCATCAACGTCCGGGTGGCGTCAGCCACCGCCGACGGCCAGTTGCGGGTGCGGCTCGACGGTACGGTGCTGGGCACCGTGAATATCCCCAACACGGGCGGCTCGCAAAAGTGGCAAACGATCAGGCTGCCGAATGTTCCGATTGCCGGTGGCATGGGCAGCCGGGCCTTGCGCGTCGAAGTCATCAACAGCGGCTTCAATCTCAACTGGATTGAACTGGACCGGGTGCAGGTTTGCGGGACAAACAATGTGGCCCGGGGCCGGCCGGCCTGGGCTTCCTCCGTCCTGTCCAACAGCTACCCCGCGAGGGCGGCTTTCGATGGTGATACGCGTTCGTACTGGGCATCCGAGGCCGGCGCGGCGCAATGGCTGGTCGTGGATCTGGGCTCCGTCCTAGACGTAACGCGCATCCGGCTGGACTGGGTCACCCAGACTTGGAACAACAATGGCTACGGCCAGGCGCGGTACAGCCGGGACTTTAGCCTGCAGTTTTCGCCGGACGCCAACACTTGGACCAATGTGTATTCCACCACCAACGGCATCGGCAGCCTGAACGACCTGGCGGTCTCGGGCAAGGCGCGCTACGTGCGCATGAACTCGACCCACGATGTGAACGGCGTCGGCGTGGGGCTTTATGAGTTCGAGGTCTATTTATGCGAAACCCACTGATGTTCCAGTTATCTCAGCCTCAGATGATCTTGGGCTTGGCGGCAATTCTTGCGGTGGGCGCGCCGAGCCTTCGGGCTCAAGACCATCTCTGGGACACCGAGCCGTCACTCTGGAAGGTCGCGCAGGCATACCAACTGACCCGGCCGCTGCCGGTGCAATTTGGCGTTGAGGGACCTACCGTCGGCGGCGCCAATCTAAATAAGGCGAAGGTCACGGCCGCCAATCCGCAGGGAGAACCCGGAATCAATCTAAGCAATGGAAAGATCAAGGCCTCACTCTGGGGGCCGTGCGATCGCTTGACGCTCAGCATTTCTAAAACCGACGTTTACGACCGGACCAGCCCTAAACCGGGCACCGATTGGAAATGGGAGGAAGGCCATTCACCCAGGCCCGTCGGTCAGCTCCTCTTGTTGGCGCGTGATTTTGCGGACGCCACCCAACCCCAGGTGTCAACTGCCCTCCACAACGGCGTTAACTCATTCACCATGACGAGCGGAAAGAAAACCGGTCACCTCACTTACCTGGCCAGCCGCAGCCAGACGAATGTGTTGGTGATTAAGGGGGATTACGCCGGGCTTACCGAGCCTGTATTCGTTAGGGTTTTCAGTTTCCACCATCAGGGCGCCGAGAGGCCGCAAGCCGGTAATGACGGTGCGTTCTTCTGGATCCGCCAAAGCCTTCCCGCCGAAAGGACCTTTCCCAAGGGTTTTGACTATTACCTCGTGGCCAAAGTTGTGGGGGCGGACTTCGCTCTCAAGAATGTTGATGGACAAACCGGACTGGGTTCACCCACTTTTGGCCAGGATGCCGGGTCCGCGGCGAGCGCCCGCATACCCTCGGGCGCGGCCACTAGTTTTCTCGTTTACGCCACGGTGGTGACTCGAGCGGAAACGGCCGATCCCCTGGCCGAGGCTAAGAGCCGCATCGAGGCCGCCGAACGCTCGGGCCTGACTCGAATCGTGGCCGACAACCAGCAGTGGTATCAATGCCTCTACGCGCGGAGGGAACGCGGACGGATCTTCACCGGCGACCTTTCCAACAGCCTGAAGGACATCCTCTTGCCGTTCTTCTACCAGGGTAGCTGGCAAAACCGCCATACCTACATGAGTTGTCCCGATCCCACCAAATACGAAGGCGACGCCTGCTACGCCGGATTGGAATTGGATGCGGCCCCATGGTACGGGTTGCCCTGCTTCAATGAGGAGATGTACACGGGGGACTTCGTAGCCGGTCGGAACGAGAGCATTTCTCCTTACTACGTGAACTTGGTCAATTTCTGGCGAGGGGCCTGGGAGAAGCACGCCGCCGCCGCGGGGAAAGCGGGAATGTACTATCTGCGCGGCTACGTGCCGCCCGTCACAAATGACACCTACTTCTCCTATGATAGCGCAGCGATGAGCGGCAATGATTGGTGTACCATGGCCTGGTCATACAAGAACGTGTGGGATGAGTTTGATTACGGGGGCAGGGACGATGCGTTTTTGCGCGATTCGGTCTATCCCGGGCTCAGGGATCTTGCTGATTTCTTCGGCTCCTTGGTGGTCATGGGCAGCGACGGTTTTTATCACATCGAGGATTCTCAATTGCGGGAAAATGTGGTTGGACGCGACGCACAGGATTGCGTGGCGGCGGCAAAATGGTTCTGGAAAACTGCCATCCAGGCATCGGTTCTCCTGCATAGCGACCCCTCGAAGCGGGTAGCCTGGCAGAAGTTCCTCGACCGAATGAAGCCCTATTACTTGATGCCGGACGGCACGTTCGGGGGAATCGTGGAAAAGGGAACCGTCAAGCAATACAAAGGGATGCAGCATTACATCGTCAACGTCACCGATGAGTACAACCTGGAATCATCACCCGAGGACAGGGATCGCGCATACAACTCCTGCGAGCATGACTTTCTGGGCGCGAACGTGGCCCACCTATTGGGTAAGAATCCCGACTCCTTCACCGGCGGCGCAACCTACTGGTTTTGGATGTTCAGCCGTCACCCATGGTTGATGTATTATTCGATCAAGGTTCTGGGCGTCGGCATTAACGGCACTACGACCCTCGAAAAACCGGTTGAGAAAGCCATCGCCTGCTGGTTTGAGCCCGAACGGTTGTGCAACTCCCGCAGCGGGACCATTTTCTTCTTCCCCTGCGTTCCGAGCAACTTCGACGTGGCGTTCAAGGACTTTCAGGCGCGTGGCGGGTTCCTGGTCACTGGCGAGTTGCGAAAGGGTGTGGTGACGTATGCGCAGCTAAAGGCGCGACGCAGTACTCAATGCGCGGTCATGAATCCGTGGCCAGCCAAAATGCTTTCCATCACGCAGCAACCGGAGAACACTCCGGTAGCCACGGCCCACGCAGGCGAGAAATACACTTTTGCCGCTCAAGCCGGAAGGAGTTACCTTTTACACTATTCACGATAGGAACCGGGGTTTCCTGCTCCGGGGCAAAGGCTCATTGGATGATCGAGTCAATCATAGACGACAACGTCCCTGTCGAAAGCTATAAAGTAGAAGCAAGGATGCAGTATTGGCGGGCGTCATTCAGATAGGCTCAAGCGCGGTCTCGAGCGGTTCGGCGGGTGTGGTGCGCTAGCGCGGTGGCAGACCGGTGAGCCGCGGTTCCGTGGTCCGGCATCAACGGCTCGCCAATTGTTTGAAGGACGAACATAACGAAGCCCTGCCCGAGATCACGGTCCCGCGGTCTCGGCTTCGTTCAGAGCCTCAACCGGCGGCGTCACGGTGTTCGTCAGAGTCAAAGCACAGATAGCGCGGGTTTCCCGGGCGCTTGCGCTGGGTATCGCGAAGCAAGCGCAGGAGAATGTGGGCCGTCTGATTTCGCCTTGTTTCACGCGTTTTTGAGGTTTAGCATCTCGTAACACGATGGGAAGATGAAAACACGAACAGGCTTCATTGGAATCATCGGTCTGGCTTTGGTCATTGGCAGCCATGCGGCTTCGCCACCTGACCTTAAGACCAAGCCATGGAGGGGAGAGCGGCGGGCCCTCCCGGGCCGGATCACGGCGGCTTTTTATGACGAGGGCGGCGAAGGTGTCGCCTTCCATGATACCGACGCGAAAAACAACGGCAAGCCCACCGCTACGGGTCATGACCGCCGCATCGATGTAGTGTGGGAGCAGTCCGACACTCCCGGTTTGAACGGCTGGAACGTCTGGCGGGCGAGCCAGGCCAGCGGCCCTTTCGAGCGGCTGAATGCGCGCCCGCAAAACCACACGGTCCACAGTGATTTCCTGCGCTCGAACGGAGCCACATTCTTCTACCGGGTTTCGGGCGTCAGCGGGGGAACCGAAGTCTCCACTTCCGCGGTGGTGTCGGCCAGCTCTCGCGCCATGACCGACGACGAATTGCTGACCTCGGTGCAGGAGGCTACGTTCCGTTACTTCTGGCATTATGGACATCCCACCAGTGGTCTGGCGCGTGAGGGCTTCGGCGATACCGACCGGGTCACCACTGGCGGTTCCGGCTTCGGCGTCATGGCCATTCTAGTTGGAGCTGAACGCGGTTTTGTTTCCCGTTCGGCCGCCGCCGACCGCATCCTCAAGGTGCTCGTCTTTCTGGAAGACAAGGCTTCCCGGTACCACGGCGCTTGGGCGCATTGGTTGAACGGACAGACGGGTCAAACGATTCCCTTTTCCCGCTTCGACGATGGGGGAGATCTGGTGGAAACGTCCTTTCTGGTCGAGGCCCTGCTCACCGCCCGCCAGTATTTCAACGGCGCGAACTCGACCGAGCGGGAGATTCGCCGCCGCGCCACCAAGCTGTGGGAGGCGGTCGAGTGGGATTGGTATTTAGGCGAACCCAAGGGCGAGCAACTCTTCTGGCACTGGTCGCCCAACTACGGTTGGAAAATGAATCACCGCATTGGCGGCCACTTCAACGAATGCCTCATCACCTACCTGCTGGCGCTCGCTTCGCCCACGCACCCGATCCCGCCCTCCTGCTACACTAACGGCTGGATTGGCAGGGACTCTGCCAAATTCGTGAACGACAACTCTTATTTTGGCAT
>Ga0326727_10024071_pt1 | contig 11548 bp, 7 predicted proteins | sample MB2enrmetagenome_FD_207643 | JGI IMG/M metagenome (GOLD analysis project Ga0326727, IMG submission 207643) | Lab enriched peat soil microbial communities from McLean, Ithaca, NY, United States - MB29MY | ecosystem: Environmental > Terrestrial > Soil > Wetlands > Peat | place: USA: New York... | reverse complement strand
TATATTTGTGGTGTGGGATAAGACGTCTTGCAGTGTGTATGGCATCTTTGTCTGTCTGAGCAGGGAGGCTCCACGAGCTTTGCTCGTGGAGGGGGCGCTGAGCCCCAATAATAAAGCAAGCGTATGCGCAGCGCTGAGGGGGGTGGCTCCACGAGCTTTGCTCGTGGAGGGGGCGCTGAGCCCCAATGACTGCCGGCGGTAAGAGCGGGCTGTACTAGCCCATGGGGTGGGATATCCCCAACGGAGTTTCAAGGTTTCTCTGTCGATAGATTTCTCTTGCGTCTGCCAAATCCAAATGGTAATCATTAACCATGCAGCGGAAGGGCTGCACGAAGTTTTTCAGCTTAGCTGTTCTTACTATCTTTAGGCGTCGGCACGGAGGAGAATGAAAAAGGAGATTAGGAACAATGGCATCCAGCTTGCGCAGAAATTACCTTCCCGCAGCGGTCATTCTCTGCGGCGCCGCCCTCTCCATATGTCTCTTCGCCTTCTTCCGCAACTACGAGCACGACCAGGCGCTGGATGCCTTTCAGGATGATTCCGAAAACCATTTTACGCTGATCCAGAGAGAGATCGACCTCGATCTCCAGGTGCTTTCCTCCCTCAAAGCATTCTACGCAGCCTCCGAAGAGGTTACCCGCGAGGAGTTCAGGGAGTTCGCTTCCTCCCTCCTCGTCGATCACAAAGGCATCCAGGCGCTTGAGTGGATACCGAGGGTGCCCCTTTCCCGTCGCCGGGCTTATGAAGCTAAGGCCCGAAGCGACGGGTATGCGGGCTTCCGGCTCACCGAGCGCAGCGGCCCGCTGCGAACGATCGGCGCAGCCCCGAGGGCCGAGTATTTCCCCGTCTACTTCATGGAGCCGTATAAGGGAAACGAGCCGGCCATGGGTTTCGATGTCGCTTCCCAGGCCACCAGGAGAGAGGCCCTCGAAAAGTCACGCGACACAGGACAGATGGTCGCCACCTCCAGGGTAAGGCTCGTTCAGGAGAAGGGCGATCAGTTCGGGATCCTCGTGTTTATGCCCCTTTACAGAAAAGGGGTCCCCACCGACTCCGTAGAGACCCGGCGGGCCGCCCTCATCGGCTTCGTCCTCGGTGTCTTCAGGATCGGCGACATGCTCGAGGAGTCGTTAGCCGGCCTCAAGCAGAACACCCTCGACATAGCTCTCTATGACGAAAGCGCCCCGGAGGCCGAGCGGTTCCTGTACCACCATGCCGGAGGGTCGGGCAGGCAGTATCTTCCCTCTACGGACCAGGCTTACTCCAAGGCTTTCTACGTAGCGGGACATAAATGGCTTTTGACGAGCAGCCCCGTGAGCCGAGGGGGAATAGCAAGAAGCGGGTATGCCTCCTGGATTGTCCTTCTCGCCGGCCTCCTCCTCACCGCTCTTCTGGCCAGGAATATCCGCACAAGCGCCAACCGGGTAAGGATCGTCGAAAACCTCGTGGCAGAGCGAAGCAAGGAGCTCGAAGAGACTTACAAAGCCCTCAGCCAGAGCGAGACAAAGTATAGGACCATCTTCGAATCTATGGAAGATATTTACTATGAGGCGGACGCCGAGGGCACAATAAGAGTCGTCTCTCCCTCCGCGGCGCGCCTCTCCGGATGGAAGCCGGAGGAACTCATAGGAAGGCCCGTCACCGATGTCTACGTTGAACCTGCCGACCGGGATGACCTCCTCTCCCTTCTCATGCGGGAGAGGTTCGTAAAGGATTATGAGCTAAGGCTTAAGAAAAAGGATGGTACTCTCTCTGAGGTCTCGGTCGGGGCCCAGATTCTATTCGACGAAGATGGGTATATTTCGGGTGTTGCGGGCATTTTGCGGGACATCACGGAGCGCAAGCAAGCCCAGGAAGCACTCAAGACAAGCGAGCAGAAATACCGAAGCATCTTCGAAAATGCCATGGAAGGTATTTTCCAAAGCACGACCGAGGGAAAGTTCATAAGCGTGAATCCCGCGCTCGCCCGTATCCATCTCTACGACAGCCCGGAGGAAATGATACGCCACGTTGATAACGTCGGCAGACAGCTCTGGGTGAGTTCCGAAGAATGGAAGCGCTACGTAGACGCGTTAAAGAAAAACGAAGCGGTGAACTTTGAAGCCGAGCAATACCGCAAGGACGGGACTACCTGCTGGCTGTCCCTGACTACCCGCGCGATCAAGGACGAGAAACAAAAGATCATCCTTTACGAAGGCATGGTCAGGGACATCACGGAGCAGAAGAAGTTCGAGGAGGCCCTTGAGAAAAGCGAGGAGAAATACCGGGAGCTGGTGCAGAATGCGAACAGCATCATAATGAGAAGGGATATTGCCGGCGGGGTCACTTTCTTTAACGAGTTCGCGCAACACTTCTTCGGATACACGGAGAAGGAGATTATCGGGAAGAATGTGGTCGGCACCATTGTGCCGGAATATGAATCAACGGGACGCAGCCTCAAATCACTCATAGAAGACATCGGAATAAACCCGGACTGCCATGCAAACAATATTAACGAGAACATGAACAGGAAGGGTGAGCGATTCTGGATCGCATGGACAAACAAACCGGTTTACAATGACGAAGGGCAGGTAATCGAGATACTCTGCATCGGCAACGACATCACCGAGCGCAAGCGGGCGGAAGAAGAGCTGCGGAGGGAAAAAAATTTCAGTCAAACCCTTGTCCAGAGCTCTCCCGCTTTTTTTGTCGCTATCAGTCCTGATGGGAAAACCATTATGATGAACGATGCGCTCCTGACGGCTCTCGGGTACACCGGGGCGGAGGTTGCGGGCAGAGACTATCTGACAACCTTCGTTCCCGAATCCGACAGGGGGCCGCTCTCGGAAACCTTCCTGGATATAGTCCATCTTCAGAAATCCACGGTTAACGAAAACCACATCCTGACCAGGCAGGGCGGACAGCTTTTGGTGGAATGGCACGGCAGGCCGATTTTTAACGAAACAGGCGAAATGGAATATTTTTTCGGAGTCGGCATAGATATCACCGACCGCAAGCGCGCCGAGGCCCGGCTCCGTGAATCGGAGGAGCTTTATCGCGTAGCGATAGAGAGCTCCAATGACGGCGTCGCACTCCTCAAAGGGGCCGACTTGATCTATGCGAACCAGAAGTACCTTAATATGTTCGGCTACGACAATCTTGAGGAAGCGCTGCACACGGATCGTTTCTTGAGAATACACCCGGACGACCGGCAAATAGTCAAAGACTATACTGCGAAAAGGCAGAAAGGCGAGCCCGCCCCGTCGTCTTATGAATGCAGGGGAATCGGGAAAACCGGCGAGACAATCTATATGGAGGTCTCTGTAACGAAAGTCATCTATCTAGGAGAACCGGCTTTCCTTGCTTACCTCAGGGACGTAACCGAGCGCAAAACACAAGAGGAAGAGCGGGCAAAGCTCTGGTCTGCCGTGGAGCGCGCCGGTGAAGGCGTATTCATGCTGACTCCGGACAAGCACTACTCGTACGTCAATATGGCGTTCTGCAGCACCTACGATTTCACGCGTGAAGAGCTGCTGGGAGAAAGCACGGCCATAATGCGAAGCGACCGCCATCCGAAATCATTCCACAATTCCATATGGAACGGTCTTCGGGAAGGAAAGACGTACTCCGGAAGACAGACGCGAAAGAAGAAAGACGGGACGCTGATAGACGTAGAAACAACCATTGCCCCCGTTCTCGACGCGTCGGGGGCAGTCATACACTATGTCGGGGTCGAGAGGAATATCACGGAGCAATTGCAAATCGAGGACCAACTGCGGCAGGCCCAGAAGATGGAAGCCATCGGCACCCTGGCCGGAGGGGTTGCGCACGACTTCAATAACATCCTCGCTGTCATCATGGGTCTGGGCAACCTGATACAGATGACTATAGGCCGCGACGACCGCAATCGCCCTTACATAGATCAAATCGTCCTCTCTTCGGAGAAAGCCGCCGAGCTCACCCAGAGCCTCCTTGCCTTCAGCCGCAAGCAAAAGATCAACCTTGAGCTCCATGACGTAAGCGGCGTTATCCAAAGTACCGCAAAACTCCTGAAAAGGCTCCTTCCGGAGGACATAGAGCTAAAACTGGACCTTGCCGATGAGGACCTCGTTGCGCTCCTCGACATCTCTCAAATCGACCAGGTGCTGATGAATCTTGCGACGAACGCCAGGGACGCCATGCCTGAAGGGGGATCGCTCACCATCAGGACTGAAAGGGCAAAGCTGGGCAGGACCTTCAAGAAAACCCACGGGTTCGGCAAGCCCGGCAAGTATGTCCGCATCTCGGTATCAGATACGGGCACGGGCATGGACGAGCAGACGATAACCCACGTCTTCGAGCCTTTCTTTACGACGAAAAAAATCGGCAAGGGAACGGGCCTGGGTCTTGCGAGCGCCTACGGCATCGTGAAGCAGCATGATGGGTACATTACCGTGACGAGCTCCCTTTTTGCGGGGAGCGCCTTCGACATATATCTCCCCATGGTCGAGGCGACGGCCGAAACCGGACCGACCGCAGGGGCAGAGATCAGAGGAGGCTCGGAGACCATCCTGGTCATCGAAGACGACGCGGACGTGAGGAACATGGTCAGGGATATTTTATCCTCTCAGGGGTATCGCGCCATTGAAGCAACCGACGGGGCGGATGGCATACGGGTCTTCAACGAGCACAAGGACGAGGTAAGCCTCATTATCCTGGACGTAGTCATGCCGGGGAAAAACGGCAAGGATGTCCTCGAAGAGATCAACCGCATCCACCCGGACGTCAAAGCCGTCTTCATGAGCGGCTACACCGGCGATGTGGTAATAGAAAAGGGCATTCGAAGAGACAATGTGGATTTCATGCAGAAGCCGCTCTCCGTGCAGACGCTCCTTGCCAAGGTGAGGGAGGTGCTGGACAGGTAGCGTAGGTCAGGGGGGTTGCACCGGGAGCGGTAACGGCTAACCGCTATATGCTCTTTGCGGCTGGACTCGCGACGCTACGCGTTAAATCGACCTTTTGCCTTCGCTTTCGCGAACGCAGGCGACTCGCTGAGCCGCGTCGCCTGCGTGGTACGCGCTCCAGGCATATTCCTTGCGTCGAACTCCTCCGATGTATAAGTTTGTGGCATCGATTATGGGAAAAGAAGATGGAACGCCGAGTCGCGTGAGCCTTTTAGGCCTTGATCTCCTCAACTTCTTTTCGGCCGATGTCCATGCCGGGGTGGGAGCGTTTCTGGCCATTTACCTGCAGGTGACACGTCATTGGGACCCGGGCAATATCGGAATTGCCCTCGCCGCGGCCGGGTTTGGTGCCATCATTGCACAGGCGCCGGCCGGGTGGCTGGTCGACCGGCTCCGCAGCAAACGAGCACTCGTGGTGCTCGTGGCAGGCATCATAGCCGCTGGCTGTCTCGCCGTCCTCTGGCTTGAGAAACTGAGGGAAATCGCGACCGCCCAAGCATTCATGGGAGCGGCAGGCGCCGTTTTCACCCCCGCGATCGCAGGGATTAGCCTGGGTCTCGTCGGTCACAGCCGGCTCGATGGCCGGATCGGCCGGAACGAATCGTTCAACCATGCGGGGAACCTTGCCGCTGCCGTTGCCGCCGGTCTGACCGGGTTCTATTTCTCCCAATCGTGGATCTTTTACAGCATCGCCGGCACCTCGGTTGCCAGCATGCTTGCCACGCTCCTCATCAGGAAGGAAGAGGTGGACTATGAGCTTGCCCGGGGAGGGGTCGGCGCCGCCACGGGAAAGATTGCCGGCTTCAAGCAATTGATCGATGACCGGCGTCTGCTTGTCTTTGCTCTTTCGGTCGTCCTCTTTCACTTTGCGAACGCCGCCATGCTGCCCCTCGTCGGTGAGCGCCTCTCGGAAGGGCGGCCGCACGCTTCGCCGCTTTTCATGTCGGCCTGCATCGTCGTCGCGCAGTTCGTCATGGTCCCCGTCGCTGCGGCCTCCGGTTACCTGGCAGGCGTGTGGGGTCGCAAGGCGGTCTTCCTTGCGGGGTTCGGAATCCTGCCGGTTCGCGGTTTTCTCTATACCCTGTCCGGCCACCCCGGTTACCTGGTCGCCGTGCAACTCCTTGATGGGATAGGGGCGGGCATGTTCGGGGTGGTGAGTGTCCTCATCGTGGCCGATCTCACGAAAGGGACGGGCCGCTTCAACGTTACCGAGGGGGCAATCGCGACGGCGCAGGGCGTAGGGGCGTCGTTGAGCATGGTCGTGGCCGGTTTTGTTGCCCGCCTGACGGGCTATAACGGTGCCTTCCTGGCCCTCGCGGCAGTTGCCGCATGTGGATCCCTGTTCTTCCTGGTGTTCATGCCCGAGACAAAGCGTGCCCCGCTGCCGGAGGCTCCCGCGTGACCTCCACAGGCCCCATCCTCATTTTCGTGGCCACCTATCTCGTCCTTGCCGTAGGGCGCGTGCCCGGCCTTCGTATCGACCGTACGGGGGCGACGATCATAGGCGCAAGCCTGATGGTGGCGACGGGTGCCCTCTCTATTGACGAGGCCTTTCGGTCCATCAACTACGAAACCATAATCTTGCTTTTTGGTATGATGCTCGTCGTGGCGAACATGAGACTGTCCGGTTTCTTTACTGTGGTGAGCCGCCGCGTCGTCTCTTACACGCACCGGCCCCTGTCCCTGCTCTGCGCTGTCGTCTTCGTATCCGGCGTCTTCTCCGCCTTCTTCGTAAACGATACCATGTGCGTGGTGCTGACGCCTCTCGTCATCGAGATCGTCACGCACCTCAAGCGCAACCCGGTGCCCTATCTCCTGGGTGTCGCCATGGCCGCCAATGTAGGCAGTACTGCAACAATCACGGGCAATCCCCAGAACATGCTCATAGGGACATACTCGCAGATACCCTACCGGACATTTGTTGCATCCCTCGCACCGGTCGCCTTTCTCGGACTGCTCCTGACCGTGTTTCTGCTCTACCTGGTCTACCACAAAGAGTTCGCCTCCAGGTTTTCCATAGAGGCGGTGGAGGGAGAAAAGGTGGCCAACCCGGGCCTCATGTGGAGGACCGTGATTGCGGCGGGTATAATGCTCGCGCTCTTCTTTGCCGGATGGTCCACGGCGAAGGTCGCCGTCGTCACAGGTGCTCTGCTGCTCATCACGAGGACCGTGGAGCCGGAAAAAGTCTACCGGGAGATAGACTGGTCGCTGCTCGTGATGCTCATGGGGCTCCTCATCGTGATAGCGGGCATCGGAAAGACCGTCCTGCCCGGGGACCTTGCCGCGGTGGCCGGCCATCTCCAGCTCGCCCGCGTTAGCGTGCTGAGCGGAGTGACGGCCGTCCTGTCGAACGTGGTGAGCAACGTCCCCGCCGTGCTTCTTCTGAAGCCCTTCATCGCCCACCTGCCCCACCAGGAGCGGGGCTGGCTCGCCCTCGCCATGTCCTCAACCTTGGCGGGAAACCTGACACTCCTCGGCTCCATTGCCAACTTGATCGTTGTCGAGCGGGCCAGGCGGACGGTGACGATCTCTTTCGTGGAATACCTGAAAGCGGGCGTGCCTCTCACGATCCTCACCTTGAGCGCGGGCATCCTCGCATTGCACCTCCGCTCGTAAAAGGAAGGAATTGGTGGTGGCCGCCGGAGCCGTCCATAGTTATCGGGGGCATCATATCCCTTTGTCCTGGCATCTTCATTTTCCAGGCTCAGAGCCGATGCTCGCCTTGTAGGTGCTATCGATACCTACGATCCCTCCCCTGAAATATGTGTGAAAAGAGCATCCCCCTCAATGCTTTCAAAATAACTTTCGCTGCCGCAATATAAATGCGCTTTATACGATTGCGGCGGCAGCGGCCGACCAGCCGCCGAGATCATATAACAGTTAAGCGGCCCCCCAACACCCCATCTACATGGTATAATACCCCCTTGACGCCACGCGAGATCCACGCCAGGTCGATCCTGTCCAAGTCCGGCATCCCCGGCATCGCTTACTGCGTCAACCCGTACGTCGGCTGCGCGCACGCCTGCACGTACTGCTACGCCACCTTCATGCGCCGGTTCACCGGCCACGGGGAGCCGTGGGGCGCTTTCCTCGACGTAAAAATCAACGCCGCCGCGCTCCTGGCCAGACAGCTAAGGACCGCGCGCGAAGGCACCATCCTCATGGCCTCGGTCACGGACTGCTACCAGCCCGCTGAAGGCCATTACCGCGTGACGCGCTCCTGCCTCGAAGTCCTTGCAGACAGCCCCCTGCCCGTCGAGGTCCTCACCAAATCGCCCCTCGTCCTGCGGGACGTGGACATCCTGAAGCGCATCCGCCGCCTGGAAGTCGGCCTTACCATCACGACGGACGATGACGCCGTGAGGCGCATATTCGAGCCGGGCGCGCCGCCCGTGAAGGCCAGGATCAAGGCCCTTGAGCGACTTCACGGAGAGGGCATATCCACCTACGCCTTCATCGGTCCCTTGCTGCCCCTCCACCCGGAGCGCCTTGCCGACCTTATACGCCCACACGTTGACAGCATCCTGATCGACAGGATGAACTATTCCTTCAAGACCGCAGCCATCTACAAGGAGCGCAAGCTCACGCAGTGGCTTGACGGCGCGCACGTCGGAGCCATCATCGCCCGGCTCGAAACGGCGCTTTCGGGAAAGAGCATCGAGCTTTGCTAGCCCTCCCGCAGGTCCGCCTCGAAGCGCCTTGACTCCGGGCGGTGCGGGAATTATACTCGCAAGAGAAAGGTAAGGCGTAAATATGCGACCTAATACGATAACAGGCGCGTGCACCGCTGCGGCATTGCTGCTCGCTCTGCTTATGTGGCAGGGGACCGCCGCCCCCCAAAGCAGCTCGGGGACAACCACCCGCGCAAAGGGACAGACCGGCATGGACTGGAGACACTTCAAGAAACCGAGCGACGCGGAGCTTAAGAAGATGCTGACGCCCTTGCAGTACGAGGTAACGCAAAAGGAAGGCACGGAGCCGCCCTTCCAGAACGCGTACGACAAGAATTACAAGGAAGGCATCTACATTGATATCGTCTCCGGCGAGCCCCTCTTCAGCTCCCTCGACAAGTTCGACTCCCACACGGGCTGGCCGAGCTTCACCAAACCCCTCGACCCCAACAACATCGTCGAGACGCCGGAGAGGCACTTCCTTATAGAGCGGCGCATCGAGGTGCGGAGCAAGCACGCGGGCTCCCACCTGGGCCACGTCTTCAACGACGGCCCCCCGCCGACGGGTCTCAGGTACTGCATGAACTCGGCAGCCCTGCGCTTTATCCCGAAAGAGGATTTAGTTAAGGACGGTTACGGCGAATACTTAAAGTTGTTTAAGAAGTAATGAGTTTATATTTTTGACGCCTTAACATCCCACGCTATGTCATATATAATATTAGGCCCTAAGGCTCACCCACGGCCCGTTCAAATATAGGCCAGCCTGTACTATCCCCTCGCTTTCTCACAGGCTCCGCTTATATATAGTATCAGGCTTCAAGGTCTATTACGGCCCGTTCAAATATAGGCCAGCCTGTACTATCCCCTCGCTTTCTCACAGGCAACTTATGGGGGCTCAGCGCCCCCTCCACGAGCAAAGCTCGTGGAGCCACCCCCCTCAGCGCTGCGCATACGCTTGCTTTATTACTGGGGCTCAGCGCCCCCTCCACCAGCTTTGCTGTCGGAGACTCCCCGCTCAGACAGACAAAGATGCCATATACACGTGCAAGACGTCTTATCCCACACCACAAATATAGTAAAACCCGCTCTTACCGCCGCCTTATAAATGCGCTTTATACGATTGCGGCGGTCGCGGCCGGAGGAGCGCCTCCAGGAATCGGGAGGTGTGGATGCACTGTAAGACGTGTTGGCCGGAGATCGTACTGAACGTACATCGGAGGCCACACGTCGAGCTCACGCGCCGCAGATCGCGATTCTGCCAGAGGTGCGAGTCCAGCCGCAAAAAGCATTGGTTTAGCTTTTTTATTCGGCATTACGTACAGATCTCTGCCGCCTTCTACAGCCCCATAAACGCTTTCTGTATAACCTCCGAGTCGAGCAGCTCCCGGCCCGGCCCTTCAAGGACCACCTTGCCAGTCTGGATCACGTACGCCCTGTCCGCGATATCGAGGGCCGCCTCCACGTCCTGCTCGACAAGGAGCACGGTCACGCCGTTCTTCCGTATCTCCCCGATCACCTCGAATATCTTGTCGACAAGGATGGGCGCGATTCCCCAGGACGGCTCGTCCAGCATGAGGAGCTTCGGCCTGCTCATGAGGCCGCGGCCTATGGCGAGCATCTGCTGCTCGCCCCCGGAGAGCGTCTTCGCCTTCTGGGATTGCCGCTCGCGCAGGATCGGGAATATCGAGTAGACGTAATCCATGCGCTCCGCTATCTCTTTCCTGTCCGGGACGAGGTAGGCCCCGAGGCGCAGGTTCTTGTAGACGCTCAGGGAAGGGAAGAGGCGGCGCCCCTCGGGTACGTGGGAGATCCCCAGGCCCACGATCCTGTGGGCGTCGAGCCTGGTGATGTCGCGGCCCTCGAAGGTCACCTTCCCCGCCGGCGGGTGCATGACCCCGCTGATGCCCTTAAGTATGGTCGATTTCCCGTTGCCGTTGCCGCCGATGAGCGCGACGATCTCCCCGCGCTCCACGCGGAAAGAGACCGACTGCACGACCTTGATGCCGCTATACGCCAGGTCTATGCTTTCTACGCTCAGCATACTTTTCCCCAAGATACGCCTTTATGACCTTGTCGTCCTTCACGATCTCGGCCGGCGGCCCTTCGGCGATCTTCCGGCCGTATTCGAGGACGACCACCTTGTCCGCTACGGGCATGATGCCCTCCATCACGTGCTCGACGAGTATGAGCGTGACGCCCAGACCCCTCAGGCGCCCCATAAGCTCCGTCGTCTCCCGCACTTCCTGGATATTCAGGCCCGCCATGATCTCGTCCAGCAGGAGCAGCTCCGGCCCCGTAGCAAAGGCGCGGGCCACCTCCAGCCGCTTCTGCTCCGATATCGTGAGGGAGGCGGCCTTCCGGTCGAGCCTCGCGGAGAAGCCGAAGAGCGCCGCGACCTCCCCTGCCCTCTCGCGGGCGGCCTTCGTGCCCTCATGCTTCAGGAAGGCGCCTATCATGATGTTTTCGAGGACGGTCATCTCCCTGAAGACCCGGACGATCTGAAAGGTCCTGCCGATGCCCTTCCTGGCCGCGCCTTCAGGCTTGTCGCGGGTAATCTCGTCGCCGCGAAAGAGTATGCGCCCGCCGCTTGCCCGGTAGAAGCAGGAGATGCAGTTGAAGAGCGTTGATTTGCCCGCCCCATTCGGTCCTATCAACCCTACGACCGCGCCTTTCTCCACGGTAAAGGAGATGTCCTGGTTGGCGGCAAGCCCGCCGAAGCGCTTCGTCACGCTTTCCAGCCTCAGTATCTCGCTCATCGGCTGCCCCTCGCGAACAGGCCGTAAAGGCCCTGCGGCCTAAGGATGGCCAGGACGATCATCAACGCCGAATAAAGCATCAGGTCTATGCCCTGGCCTTCGCTGCCCAGGTAGACCCGCGTAAGCTCGATGAGAGGTATGAAGACGAACGAGCCTATCACCGGGCCGAAGAGCTTGCCCAGGCCGCCGATAAGGGAGA
>Ga0326727_10024070_pt1 | contig 11548 bp, 8 predicted proteins | sample MB2enrmetagenome_FD_207643 | JGI IMG/M metagenome (GOLD analysis project Ga0326727, IMG submission 207643) | Lab enriched peat soil microbial communities from McLean, Ithaca, NY, United States - MB29MY | ecosystem: Environmental > Terrestrial > Soil > Wetlands > Peat | place: USA: New York... | reverse complement strand
CACGGGAAGCGGCAGAAAAGGGGGGCATGGAGGTGTCTCTTGCCGTGCTGGCGGCAACCTCTACCACATCCATCGTCTTCTTTCCTGTTAGTTTCCTTTCTGGCATCAGCAAATACATCTTCACACCGCTGGCGCTCGGCGTTGTGCTTTCGATCTTTGCTTCGTACTTTTTTGCAATGACAGTGGTGCCACTCTACTGCGCCAAGTTTATTCGGTTCTCACACGAGGACTCGCACGGAAAGAGCGAAAAGCCAGGGTTCTTTATTCGGTTTGAGCGCAAGTTCAACGAGCAGTTCCAGCGCATGCTCACATGGTATGAAGGCCTTGCTAAACGCGCGATGCAGCGCCCCGGCTTTACGGCGGCCGCGATTCTTGGCGGTGTTGCGTTAACGCTGCTTGCACTCTTCCCATTCCTCGGGCGCGCCTATTTCCCACGCACGGATCCTGGTCAATTCGTCATCGACGTGCGGATGCCCGGCGGCACTCGACTGGAAGTCAGCGACGATTACATCGCCAAGGTTGAAACCGTTATTCGCAACACAGTGAAGCCATCGGATCTCGATATGATCGTCTCCAATATCGGCGTTTACCCTGACCTCTCGGCCATCTATACGACTAATGCCTCGATGAACACGGCGTTCGTGCAGGTCAGTCTGAAAGAGGACCATCGCGTCTCCAGCTACCAATATATGCAGCGCGTACAGGAGCGACTCGCGCGCGAGATTCCTGAGCTTTCCACATACTTCCAAGCAGGGGGCCTGGTGGATGGCGTGGTCAATCAGGGTCTGCCGGCCCCGATCGATATTCAGGTCAGTTCCATGGATATGAATGGAGCTTACGCACTGGCGAAGGAGCTATCTCAGAAGATCAGAATGATGCCGAATGTGAGCGGCGTCTACATTCCGCAGGATATTGACTACCCAGGTATTGCTCTGAACATAGACCGCCAAAAGGCCAATCTGATCGGTCTCGACGCCAAGGATGTGGTGCAGAACGTGATTACCGCCATGACCTCCGACGGCATGGTCGCCCCCAGCTACTGGATCGATCCGAAGAGCGGCAACAACTATATGGTGACGGTCCAGTATGCGAACAATTTGATCAACAACATGTCGATACAGGATCTCGAAGACATTCCTCTGCGCGGTGTTCAACCGGCCGGAGACGGCTCATTGCAGGATGCTCATGAGGTAGCCAGCCCATCGCGCAAACTCACAACAGGCGACCACATAGCTGGATATACGCCCCTCAGCTCAGTTTCAGATGTCAAGCTGATTACCACTCCGACAGAGGTTGATCATTATCAGATTCGACGCGTAATCGACGTTTATGTCTCCACCAAGACAGAGGCACTACAGAGGGTGGGCGGGAGCATCAGGAAGCTTCTGGGGAAGACCAAGACAGACAGGAACACGGTGCTGAACTTGCGTGGAGCCGTGGTCAGCATGAATCGCTCGTTCGCGGAGTTTGGGATTGGAATCGTCATTGCGGTGCTGATGGTTTACCTGATCCTGATGGCGCAGTTCAGGTCTTTCACCGACCCTTTGATCATTCTCATGGCCATCCCGCCCGGACTGACAGGGGTCGTGATGATCCTTCTGGTCACCGGGAGCACGCTGAACATTATGTCCTTGATGGGCGTGATCATGATGACTGGCATCGTGGTCTCGAACAGTATCCTGATCGTCGAATTCGCCGGCACTCTGCACAAACAGGGACTTTCGCTCTTGGAAGCAGTTGTCCAGTCTTGCAAAATACGCCTGCGCCCGATACTGATGACCTCACTTGCGACCTTGCTGGGCATGATTCCAATGGCGCTTGGAATGGAAGCGGGCAGCGAACAATATGCGCCGCTGGCTCGGGCCGTAATCGGCGGCTTGGGAGTTTCAGTCGTCCTCACCGTCTTCCTTGTACCAGCAGTTTATCTGATCGTTCATGGCAGACGCGAGAACAAGAACGCGATTGCCGGAGGGGCCTAGAAGATGACGAAAGAAACAGACAACGGAGGTGCGAAGTAATGCCGAAGTTTGCTCTCAGGAATCCGTTTTTTATCATCATGCTGTGCCTGATGGTGTCCCTTGTGGGGGTGGTCAACACCGTTCGCATGCCAGTCGATCTGTTTCCCAAAATCGATATGCCAGTGGTGGTCGTGGCGACGTTCTACAACGGTATGCCACCCGAACAGATCGAAGCCGACATTACAAACACCTTCGAGCGTTTTTTCACTCTGGGCGCAAATATCGATCACAGTGAGTCGCGTTCCCTGACGGGCGTGAGTCTGATCAAGATCTATTTCAAGCCAGGCACTGATCCTAACTCGGCGCTAAGTAATATTGCCAATCTTGCCATGGCCGATCTGCGACGCCTGCCGCCTGGAACGCTGCCTCCTGTTGTGCTGGGCATGGATGCGTCGACGCAGCCGGTGTGCCTGGTGACATTGAAGGGACAAGGACTGAACGAAACGGACCTGAAGGACATAGCGCAGTTCCAGGTACGCAACCAGATCTCGAACGTTCAAGGCGCCTCAGTTCCTCAGCCGTATGGCGGAACCTATCGGCAGATTCAGGTCTATGTGGACCCGGTAAAAATGGAGGCGCGCAACCTCAGCCTTAACGACGTTGTCAAGGCGGTCAACAATTCGAATCTGATTCTGCCGGCCGGCGATGTTCGCGTAGGCTCGAAGGACTTTAACATTTACGCGAACAGTCAGTTCCCCGACGCGAACTCGATGAACTCGATGCCGCTCAAGTCAGTGGGCAACGCCTCTGTTCTAGTTGGAGACATCGGTAAGGCTGTGGATTCGGGCGCGCTCCAATACAACATCGTCCGCATCGACGGACAACGTTCCGTCTACGTGCCAGTCTTCAAGCAGGGCGGCAATAGCAACACCATCACGATTGTGGACGGAATGAAGAACGCAATCAAACATCTGGTTGACATACCGGCTTCGTTGAAAACAGCGGTGGTCTTCGACCAGTCTGTCTTCGTCAAGCTGGCAATCGGCAATGTAACAAGGGAAGCGGCCATCGGGCTGGTGCTGACTGGGGTGATGATTCTGATCTTTCTGGGAAGTCCGCGCGCCACAATTGCCGTATTGCTGTCCGTGCCGCTGTCCATGCTGGTTTGCTTGCTGATCTCAAACTACATGGGCGGGTCCATCAACACCATGATTCTGGGCGGTCTTGCACTGGTCTTTTCGAGGCTCATCGACAACGGCGTCATCGTTCTTGAGAACATCTTTCGACACATGGAGATGGGGGAATCGCCTGCCGTTGCCGCGGAGAAGGGTGGAACCGAAGTATCAATGGCGGTGTTGGCTGCCACGTTCACAACCTCCATCGTGTTCTTTCCCGTAACGTTGTTTAATGGCATCAGCAAATATATCTTTACTCCGTTGGCGCTGGGCGTTGTATTGTCGATCTTCGCGTCGTATTTCTTCGCGATGACGGTGGTCCCACTCTACTGCGCACAATTCATTCGCTTGAATCACAAGGACAAAGATTCTAAAACATTAAGGCGTGGCTTCTTCGCCAGTTTCGAGAGACAGTTCAACGATATGTATGAGGCAATGCTGAACTGGTACGAGAGCCTTGCAAAGCGGGCTATGCGCCGCCCGGGCTTGACTGCGGCAGTGATTCTCGGTGCCGTTCTGCTCGTGCTTGCTGGGACGCTTCCATTCCTGGGCCGTGCGTATTTCCCGCGTACCGACCCAGGACAGTTCGTCATCAACGTTCGGATGCCCAGCGGCACAAGGCTTGAGGTTAGCAACAGCTACATCGCGAAGGTGGAGAACGTCATCCGTAGCGTAGTGCGTCCCAAGGACCTGGACATGATCGTCTCCAATATCGGAGTCTATCCCGATTTGTCGGCGATCTACACTACCAACGCCTCAATGGATACAGCCTTTGTGCAGACCAGTCTCAAACAAGAGCACAGCATTGGCAGCTATGAGTACATGAGACGGGTCCAAGAGAGGCTCTCGCGGGAAATGCCTGAGCTATCCACTTACTTCCAGGCAGGTGGTCTGGTGGATGGCGTAATCAATCAGGGATTGCCGGCCCCAATCGATGTCCAGGTCAGTTCGATGGATATGAATGGCGCATACACACTGGCTAAAGAACTCTCCGAGAAGATCAAAGCGATGCCAAACGTAAGCGGGGTTTACGTCCCACAGGATTTGGACTATCCGGGAATTGCATTGAATATCGACCGTGAAAAGGCCAGCTTGATCGGCCTCTCCGCCAAGGACGTAGTGCAGAACGTGATTACCGCCATGACCTCCGATGGCATGGTCGCTCCCAGCTACTGGATCGACCCAAAGACCGGCAACAATTACATGGTAACTGTCCAATATGCAAACAGCATTCTCAATAACATGTCGATGGAGGACTTCGAGAACATTCCCTTGCGCGGCGTTCAGCCTGCCGGTTACACCCCGATGCAACAGGCCCACGAGGCATCCGACAATGCGCGGGAACTCTGGAGAGGCGACCACACAGCCGGATATACGACGCTCAGCTCTGTTGCGGATATGAAGCTGATCAATACGCCAACAGAGGTGGACCATTATCAGATTCGCCGCGTAATTGACATTTACGTTTCGACCAAGACAGAGGCGCTACAGGGTGTTGGAGGTGATATCAACAAACTTCTGGCCAGCACCGAGACCGACAAGAACACCGTGCTCAACCTACGCGGCGCTGTAGTCAGCATGAATCGGTCGTTTGAGGAATTCGGGGTCGGACTCATTCTTGCGGTGTTGATGGTTTACCTGATCCTTATGACCCAATTCACCTCATTCATCGATCCGTTCATCATTCTCATGGCGATTCCTCCCGGACTGGCAGGGGTTGTCTTGATCCTTCTGGTCACTGGAAGCACATTGAACATCATGTCTTTGATGGGCGTGATCATGATGACCGGCATCGTGGTCTCGAACAGCATTCTAATTGTTGAATTCGCCGGCACTCTGCATAAACAAGGACTTTCGCTCTTGGAAGCAGTTGTTCAGTCTTGCAAGATACGACTGCGCCCGATTCTGATGACCTCATTAGCAACCCTGCTCGGCATGATTCCTATGGCGCTTGGGACGGAAGCTGGCAGCGAGCAATATGCTCCCTTGGCGCGGGCTGTCATCGGCGGCCTGGCAGTCTCGGTGGTCGTAACCGTCTTTCTAGTTCCCGCAGTCTACCTGATCGTTCATGGCAGGCATGAGAAGCAGTCTGCGATTGCCGAGGAGGCATAAGAAGAATGAAACGACTGAAGGCTCGAAAGTCTTTTTCCAGGTTTCTCATCATGTTTGCAAGCCTGTGTTCGAGCTTGCTATTCGGACAGACGACAAGCGCGAAACCGCAGCTGCCAGATGCGCCACAAGTTGCGCTCGCCGCACTTGCAGAACCAAGTGCAACCCCGATGCAGCAAGGATTCAGAGATGTCTCTGGGGCGCAGGCGAATCCTTCAGCTTCCGGTCAGCTCCCGCGCCTGACGCAAGCGGATGCTGAAAAGCTGGCTATTAAGAACAATCCTCGTGTCAGTGTCGCTCGCCTGCTTGCACTGGCGCAGCATCAGGTCGTTCGCGAGACCAGATCAGCAGAGTTGCCGACAGGAACAGCCAACATTACCGCTGAGGATGCGGAAAATGCAAGCCGCATCTCCGCAGGATCGCTCACTGCCTCGCGCCTCTTTGAGCACGCGGGCGCAGGAGGAGGATTTACCCAATTGATTACTGACTTTGGAAGAACGAGCAACCTCGTGGCATCCTCGAAGCTCCAGGAAAAGGCACAAGATGCGAATGCTCTTGCATCAACTGAGGACATAGTCCTAGCGGCTGATCAGGCGTTCTTCAATGCTCTTCAGGCCCAGGCGCTGCTTAAGGTTGCGGAACAAAACGTCAGTACTCGGCAGACCACGGAAACTCAGATCAGTGAGCTGACGAAGAATAAGCTCAAATCGACCCTCGATTTGAGCTTCGCCGATGTCAACTTGTCGCAAGCCAAGCTGTTACTGCTCGATGCTCAGAACAACGTCGATTCGACAATGGCGGCATTGGATGCGGTCTTGGGACTCGATCGGCAGACAACGTATGACCTGGTCGAAGACGATGCAACCGTGCAAGCGCCTCCTATCGATGCGGATCAACTCCTGCAACTCGCTTTCAAGCAACGGCCGGACCTGCAGGCTATGACTTATAGCCAGCAGGCAGCAGTCAAGTTCAGCCATGCGCAGCGAGATCAAATGCTGCCGAGCATCAGTGCTGCCGGGACCGTTGGCAGCGTTCCTATCCGTCCCGCAGCCTACTACCTTACGAATTGGTGGGGCGGAATCGGAGTGAACATGAATATTCCGATCTTCAATGGATTTCTCTACTCGGCCCAAGCAAAGGAGGCGTCTATCCGCGCTCAGGCCGCTTCGGAACAGAGCCGCGACCTGCGTGACAGGATTGCTCGGGATGTTCGCACTGCGTGGCTTGCTGCAAATACTGCGTATCAGCGCGTCACTGTTTCAGACGAACTGCTCAAAGAAGCGGACCTTGCTCTGAGACTTGCACAAACACGCTACCAACTAGGACTCAGCTCAATCGTCGAGCTAAGCCAGGCGCAATTTCAACAAACAGATGCCGCAATCGGCAGCGCAGACGCGCAATACCAATACCGGCTTGCCCTCGCCACACTCAACTACCAGACAGGAGCAACTCCATGATTGAAAACTTCAAGCTGAAGGTCTTTCGCGTGGTTGCGGACAATCTGAATTATCGCCGGGCTGCAGAGGAGCTTCATATTACCCAACCTGCAGTGACAGCGCAGATCAGGTCACTGGAAGAAGGCCTTGGAATCGCGCTCTTCGACCGCGTTGGTCGTGAGACCAGTCTCACCTTGGCTGGAACAACGCTCTTGCAATATGTACGACAGATCGAGGCAGTCGCCAATGACGCAATTGCAGCACTTGCGCCGTTTGGTGGACTCGAAGGGGTTGAGCTGAGTATCGGGGCATCACACACCATAGCCGACTACTTTCTGCCAACTATCTTGCCTCAGTTATTGCGGGAATGGCCCAAGCTCAGAATCCACGTCACAAGTGGAAGCACAAACGATGTCTTGCAGGCTCTGAGTTTGCATCAGGTCGGAATCGCTTTGATCGAGGCTCCCGCGCATCGCCCGGATCTGAAGATTGAAGCATTTGGCGAAGATGAGCTAACGCTCATTGTCAAGCCCGATCATCGCTGGGCAATGAAGCGATCTATAAGCGCTGCCGAATTAGTCCAGGAACCGATCATTCTGCGCGAGGTCGGGGCCGGTATGCGTCACTTTGTCGAAGAATATCTGGAACAAAATGGCATTTTGCGCCAACAGCTTAGAACATTCATCGACATCGACTCGACGGAGGCCATCATTTCCTCGGTGGAGGCCGGACTCGGTATTGGTTTTGTCCCCCGCCTCGCGCTTGAAAAGACGCTTAGGCTGGGTACGGTCAAGGCAATCCATCTCGATAATGGCCCGATCAAGCGCGAACTCAGCATTGTATTGCTCAATGGTCCAGATCCAAGAGGGCCAATCGGAACATTGCTGGAGATTGTTCGCGAGCACGGTGCGCTTAGACGACATCCCCAATCGAAGATTCATGTGCTTGAAGATTCAGACAAAGTGGTCGTAATGAGCGGCGTGAACGCAGCAGAACACGAGACTGTTGGTTCTAAATGACTACCCTCTTGTTGTTCACATGATTGCTGGGAGATAGCCATAATGCCTGTCAAAGGTGACAAACCTGTTCTAAACCTGAAGTCGGTTGTGCACGCGACCGATTTCTCTCTTTGTTCCCAGAACGCTGGACTCTACGCGGCGCGAATGGCCGCCTATTTCACAGCGAAGCTTCTTATAGCTCATGCTTTCACGCTTTCACAAGCTGCCTTGGAGGTTGAGATCGGCGACCGAAAAGCGAGCCAGCAGAGGCGGGATTTAACGCTTCTCCTCACGAGGGAGGCACTCCGCCTTGGAATGGATTCGGTGAGAGCTATTCCTACTCTTGTGGATGGTAATCCGAAAGACGCGATTGCGCAACTTGCCGATAGAAATGAGCCTTCCATGATTGTCTTGGGGACACATGGTGGTGGCAGGTTGGAACGTGGGATTATTGGTTCTGTCGCGGAGAAGATCCTGCGGTCAAGCAGTTGGCCTGCCCTCACCGTTGGCCCAAGGGTCAAACCCGTTTCTTCAAAGACTCTTCCATTAGAGAGGATTCTCTTTGCCACCGACTTTACTCCAGTTGCCGCCAGCGCAGCAACCTATGCCGTGATCCTGGCAGAAGCTTTTGGAGCCAGGATTGATGTACTCAATGTGATCCATGATAGTGTTATCGGACATCCAGAGCTCCTGTCCGATCTTCGGGATCGCTTCTATGCCATTCTCGATGGCCCTTTGCCGCAACACGCATTGGAATTCTGTGATCCGATAACCTTTATTGCAATGGGCAACGCATTGGACCGAATTCTTGAACATATCAGAGAACAATCGATTGACCTGCTGCTGCTCGGGATTCGAAAGACCTCGCATCTCGGCATGGAGATGAGAACATCCGCGGCCTTCCGGATCATAGTGGGTGCGGAGTGCCCTGTCCTGACGATTAGACGGTAAGAGATTGACCGCTCTGCTGGTGATGTACATGGCAAAAAGGCAGAAGGAACCAAGTAACGAGTATAGTCACACACCTACAACGCTGCTTGTGGCATTGTTCGGATGTGCTTGTGCGTTCATCACCGTGGAGAGCATTTGTGGAGATGCAAACGACGCTGCGTGGCAGCAGATGAACAGACTTCCGGCTTGGCAGGTCCAAATGGGAGCGGTGTGCGTTGGAATCATAACATTCCTTGTGTTCCTGTTCGTTCTGGAATTCCTGGAAACACAATCAAAGATGACGGCATGGCGATCAAGTGCGCCGTGGCTGCCTCTCCTTGGACTTACGGCGTTGGCAACAGCCATTCATATACCGATCTACGTTGTTTTCCTGATTGGTGGCAGCTATGCCGGATGGGCATACCGTCGGACGTACAGTGTGCGCAGCTCACCGAAATCGCGCGAAAGGAAAGATATTGCATGGTAGACCATCGCAGGTTGAGCGCAATCTCCGTCAAGGTGTCTTTCACTGAGGTGTCGAGAAAACGGTCTGATTCCATGTCAGTCTCCATTCGGCCCCTGATTCGGGTGATGAGCCGCATCATTGCAATATATTGATGAACACAGCATGAAGAAGTCTTATCTCCGATAACAAGAATTGATTGAAGGGCCGGGAGCGTTTTACCCGAAGTGGCGTCTATGTTGATGAGCTGGGTTCCATGAGGACAGAAGGAGCGGCTTAACGAAGTGACATTCCAGAACCCATTAACGATCAACACCAGTGTCGTGCGGCGAAGCATTATTTGCATAAAGGCGCCGAGGTCGTGTGGGTGCTCATCGTTGAAACAGAGGTTTCGCCCCTGCGCTTTGGGGATTATCGGATTGGCAATTGCGGTTGTTCTGTGGGGGGCTGGTTACAAGCTGTCGCTCTATCATCGCCGTGCAACCCCGTCGTCGGTTCCGGTTGCGAAATTATGGATCGAGTCGCGCAACGTCTCCATCACGGCGACTTCACGATTGAGGGTCAGGTCGCATCCCGTCTCCGGTTCACAGGCATTTTCCGTCACCATTCAACGGCTTCCCCACTTCAGCCGTGCTGTCGCCCGCATTCTCCTCGTATGTACGCGCGGTGTTGCCCGCTTCGATTTCCGGATACCGTTCCGCTCTCCCCCTCCACCTCACTTCCTCCTCGTATGGCTGGCACCGCGGTTTAGCGTCTTAGTCGGCGTCGTTGCCGCGTGCTCTGCAACGACTTGTATCTCAAAGTGTGCTTTCAGTGGAGGAACTTACTATGTATTCCCTCTGGCTCCTGCCCGCAGTCCTGCTGGCAGTTCCGTTGTTTGCCGTATGGCGAATTCGGCGATCTCAAAGGCGCGAATTCAACAACAGATTACAATTTGTTATCCAACAGCCTATCCCCGATGAGGTCGTACCCGAGTCCGTCGGCGTGGAAACTCGACAGATGAGTTGGATCTCAATCAACGAGTTCATGACGATTCTCGCTGATCGCAGCGATCCTATCGTGGTCGATCTAAGGGCCGACGCTGAGCGGATACTGTATCCGGTCCCAGCACCCTCCGTGCTTCCCGTCACCATGGACGATCTGGATAGCGTATTGGGGTGGCTCCCTGCGGACAGGAGCGTGGCGTGCTGCGGCGCTTGCAACCTCTGCATCTTCCTTATCGAAACGAGCCCATGCATGAGAGGCTCAGCGCCACTCTATATTCTGAAAGGCGATCGTCGCCTCGCGGAGGTTGCATGAACAGCCTCTGCAATGTCGCCAAAGAAACTGGCAAAAATGCTATCAAAACCCTGGACCGTGAGCGTATTTGGGTGGCAAGGACGATCCACGTGCTCTCTGTAGGTCCGGTGGATTGCGGCAGCATGGTTCACGATGCGCTGCTGGATGGATCAAACTTTCGTCTTACCATTACAACTGATTATCGGGAGTTATGGGGAACTTCAACGCAGGAATCTATTCAGGTAGCGATCCTTCACAACTCGCTCTCAGCGTTCGAAAGTGAGGCTGCCTGCCGGTTGATTCGCCGGCGATGGCCTCACACCAAAATCCTCGTGGTTTCGAACAGGGAGAGCATTCTTGAGGATGCACTCTACGACGATCGCGTGGCGCCCACAGTGGCTCCGGAGGTTGTACTGGAAACAATTGAGCGGCTAACAGGGCAATGGCCTGAGTGGAAGTCTTGAAATGTATGGCTCGGGAATTTTAGAGGCGACCGATGCGGCTGTTTTGTCCCTTTCAACAAGGCAAGGTGAGACTAGAGTTGCCGTTGCTTACAACTCCGAAGTTGGCGGACCAGCCGTAGATAACGATTCCAGGATCGCAAGAAAAGACCAAAAGCAGATCACCTTGTCCAAAAGGAGAAAAATTGAGGACTTGTCAAGCACCATGACTGGTGCGGGCGCTGAAGCGGGTCCGGCCGGTTGGGAAGACAAGCTCGGGATATTTCTGCAGGCATCTGAACAATGCCGAGCACAGCTGTTGTGGCAGGCACAACGCTTTACAAGCAGCCGCGAGGAAGCCGAGGACATTGTGCAGGAGGCCCTTTTCAGGGCATTCAAGAACCTGCCGCGGTTCCGCGGCGAGTCGCAGATGGGCACTTGGCTTCACGTGATTGTGCGGAACGTCGGTCGCGAGTGGCTGCGAAACCGAAAAGGGCGAGCGTACCTGCCACTGGAGCATGCCCGTAACGGGGATGACGAACCTCAGATGCTGGATTATCCCGATCCTGGGAACACTGATCATTGTCCCTCACTAACCCGATCGTGAGCCCCACACCGGAAAGACTTGGGGCACCGAAAGGAAAGTATGACCATTGATTCAAAGGGAATTCCGGCTTTGTAGTGGGTAGTCGGCGTGGTAGAGGGCTTGTCTGGCAGAATATTTGCCATGCAGGATCACGAGTTGTACGCGGCGATATTGG
>Ga0326727_10024069_pt1 | contig 11548 bp, 10 predicted proteins | sample MB2enrmetagenome_FD_207643 | JGI IMG/M metagenome (GOLD analysis project Ga0326727, IMG submission 207643) | Lab enriched peat soil microbial communities from McLean, Ithaca, NY, United States - MB29MY | ecosystem: Environmental > Terrestrial > Soil > Wetlands > Peat | place: USA: New York... | reverse complement strand
TCGCCATCATCGGGTCCCAGCCGGCCATTCTGCGGGTTTTGGCCCTGGCCAAACAGGTGGCCCGGTCCAGGGCCACGGTGCTTATCTCCGGGGAATCGGGCACGGGCAAGGAAATGTTCGCCCGCTACATCCACGCCCATTCGGACCGGGCGCAAAAGGCCTTCGTGGCCTTGAACTGCGCGGCCCTGCCCGAACACCTGCTGGAAAGCGAACTCTTCGGGCACGAAAGAGGGGCCTTCACCGGAGCCATCGCCAAGAAGCTGGGCAAGTTCGAACTGGCCAGCGGCGGCACCATCCTCCTGGATGAGATCACCGAGATGGACGTCGGCCTTCAGGCCAAGCTGCTGCGCGTGCTCCAGGAAGGGGAATTCGACCGGGTAGGGGGCATGGAAACGGTCAAGGTGGACGTGCGGGTGCTGGCCACCACCAATCGCAAGATCGAGCAGTTCGTGGAGGAGGGCAAATTCCGCCAGGACCTCTACTACCGCCTCAACGTCATCCCCATCAAGCTGCCCGCCCTGCGCGAGCGCGGCCAGGACATACTGCAACTGGCCGGGTATTTCGTGGGCAAGTACTGCAAGGCCTACAACCTGCCTCGCCTGGGCTTTGCCGAGGATGCCCGGCAGTGGCTGGTCGAATATGACTGGCCGGGCAATGTCCGGGAGTTGCAGAACCTCATGGAGCGGGCCGTGCTCCTGGCCGGGGCCGGGCCGATCCAGAAGGTCCATTTCCTGCTCGAGGGCGGGGAATGGCCCTTGATGGAGGAAAAGGCTCCGGTGGTCATGGAGCGCGTGACCTCCCTGACCGCGGAGCCCCTGGAGACCATGGCTGGAGGCCTGGGCGATGAGGGCATAGTGCCCCTGGACGTGCTGGAGCGCCAGATGATCCTGCGCAGCCTGGACCAGACCTCGGGCAACCGCACCCAGGCGGCCCTTCTCCTGGGCATATCCGTGCGCACCTTGCGCAACAAGCTGAACGAATACCGCCAGCAGGGTATGGAGATACCTTGAACCAAGCCCGTCAAATGGGCTGATATCCCCCGCCCGGCACATCCAAACCACTCAGGAGCCGTCATGAAGGTACTCTCCATCATCGGCAGCCCGCGCAAGCAAGGCAACACCGCGGTCCTGGCCGGCAGGTTTTGCGAAACCGCCGAGGGATTGGGGGCCAAGACCCGCACGATCTTTTTGAACGAACTGGACTTTAAGGGCTGCCAGGCCTGCTATGCCTGCAAAACCACCCGGGAGTCGTGCATCCTGGACGACGATCTGACCCCGGTGCTCGAGGCCATGCACGCCGCGGACATAATGCTCCTGGGTTCCCCGGTGTATTTCCACGAGGTCACCGGCCAGTTCAAGCTTTTCTGGGACCGGACCTTCTCCCTGCTTACCCCGGATTTCCTGACCGGACCCAAGACCTGCCGCCTGCCAACCGGAAAGCAGGTGGTGTTCATCCAGACCCAGGCCGCGGCTCCGGAGCTTTTCGCGGACATATTCCCCCGCTTCGCGTTCATGAAGGACCTTTTCGGGTTGGCCGGCCTGCATTTGCTGCGCGGCTGCGGCTTGCAGGAGCCCGGCCAAGCCTCGGCCGATGCCGGACTCATGGCCCAGGCCGGGCAACTGGCCGAACGGCTGGTCGGCCAAGGGCGTTGAAGGATCAGTTAATCCGGGATGCCTTTCTTGTAGGCGAAGCGGTAGACTATGCCTTGGGCATTAACCATGGCCGTGGCGGAATTTATCTGTTCCTCCAGGGGCGTCATGTTCGGTATGGTCGCATAACAGTGTCCCTGGTTTTGCATCAGCCGCATGGGCATCCTTGACCTGGTGTAAGAAAACAGCAGGATGGTGTTGGTGTCCACCGCTTGGGTGTCAAACGGCTGGCCAAGTATCTTGAGCAACTCATTCTGTGTGGTTTTTCCGATAACGATCTCATTGCATCTGTTTATGTTGAATGGAGATCCATCGTAGCTCCAGGCCTTGCTGTATTCAACATTGGCTTTGGCTTTATCGCAGTCATCACCGCTAGGCTCAAATGTTTCTTTCGGAGCCGACTGTCCCAGCCTTTCCGGCAAAATTAAAGATCCGGTCGCCGAGCAGCCGAATTGGTAAAGTAAGATAAGAAGGCATACTGAAGCTTTCAGAAAGTAATTTTTACGCAAAAGCACGGAATTATTGCACTGCATCGGTAATTACCTAAAATTGGAAATAGTTTTGGAAAATCCGCCCTGGCCGGGCCAGTCTTGTGGGGCGCAATCCTAAAGTCTCCCTGGCCATGGTTATGGATACGCGTACCGGCAAATTTCTTGGCTTTTCCCGCCGGGGGGCCGCGCCGGTCCACCTAGAGTGGAACGTCGGCCAGCAGGATGCTGCCTATGTCGGCCAGTTGGCGCTCGGCCTGGGCGGCCACGGCGGCCACGGCGCTGACCGGGATGTGCAGGCTTTCCCAAGCCTGGATGCTAAGGGCCGGGGCCAGGGGCGAGCCGCTCTGGCCCAGACCCGTGGCGTGGGCCATGACGTCCGCCACGTGGGCCAGGGCCACTTCCCGGTGGGCGCTGTCCGTTGGCGGGGCGTGGTGGAACTCCACGGCCTCGGTCAGGCCGGCCGGGAACCGCCAGGACCTGAGCAGGCGCCCGCCAAGCTGCGCGTGATCGAAACCCCAGACCTCGCGTTCGCTGTCCAGAAGAGGCCGGTCCTGTTCCCAGGCCTGGGACACGGCCTCGGCCGAGGGCTCGGGGTTGTGCCGGAACATGACCAGGCGGCCCACGTCGTGCAGGAGCCCGGCCACGAAGCAGCGCTCCTTGTTGTTGTCCCCGATGGCGCTGGCCAGCAGGCGGCAAAGCACGGCGCAGGCCAGGCTGTGTTCCCAGAAGCCCCGCATATCCACCAACTGCGAGGGAACGGCCCCGAAATGGTTGATCAGGGCCACGCCCAGGGCCAGGTTCACCAGGTGATCAGCCCCGACCACGTTCACGGCCCGGCCGATGCTGTCTATGGGCTCGGGGAAGCCGTAGATGGCCGAGTTGGCCATGGTGAGAATCTTGGTGGACAGGCTGATGTCCTTGTCGATGAGATCGGCCACCTGCACCAATGATACGTTTGGGTTTTTTAAAAGGCTCAAGACCTTGAGCACCAGGGGCGGCAGGGTGGCCAGGCGCACGGTCCCGCCTAGAAGCTTGGTCGAATTCACACGCCTGCGCCCGGACTGGGGCCGCTCCTGCCTGGAGGGGGCCTTGGCCCTGGGGGGAATCCCGCCGAGGGCCAGCTTGTCCACCACGGCCCGGTGGAGCTCGCCCACGGCCGGATGGTTCAAGTCGCAAAGGCCAAGACGCCTGGTGGCCTCCTGCCTGGCCGCTTCCACCACCGCTGGGTCCAGGGCGGCCAGGCGCGCCTGTTCCAGGCTTTGCTGATCGTGGCCGTCGATCAGCAGCTCGGTTATGCCCCAGTACTCCAGGGTCTTGATGGCCAGTTCATCCAGGGGGGCCCCCCTGCTGTAGAGGGTCCGGCCCAGGCGGTCGTAAGCGTCGTGGCTTAGGACCATCCCCGGGCGGACATCTTCAATGTGCACGGCTCCCATGCCTGGACTCCGAATCGCGCTTAAGACCTGAAATGCATCTTGTTTTAGGCTATTGTTCACTTTAGCCCATCGCCAGTTCTGGTGCAAGCGGGCAAAGGGATTTACACCTCTGGTTTTCAGCGGTAAGGAAAAATATCCATAAGGATTTCAAAGTATCATGCCGGCCGCCCCCACCTTCAACATCCTGATGTATTCCCACGACACCTACGGGTTGGGGCACATCCGGCGCACCATGGCCATTGCCCAGCACCTGCGTGGGCCAGGGGTGAATGTCTTGATCCTTACGGGCTCGCCCCTGGTGGGGCGCTTCGATTTTCCCGAGGGCGTGGACTTCGTGCGCATACCGGGCATGATAAAGAACACCAACGAGGATTACCTGCCGCTTTCCATCCGCATCAACGCCAAGCATGCCCTGAACATCCGGCGAAACATAATCGTGGCCACGGCCAAGGCCTTCCAGCCCCAGATGTTCATAGTGGACAAGGCCCCGCTGGGCCTCAAGCGCGAGGTCATGCCCACCTTGAAGTGGCTGAAGCGCCGCATGCCCCAGACCAAGACCATCCTGGGCCTGCGCGACATCATGGACGATGCCCTGACCACCAGGACCGAATGGCGGGAAAAGGGCATATACGAGGTCCTGGACCGTTATTATTCCGAGATTTGGGTTTACGGGAACCAGGAGCTTTACGATCCGGTGCGGGAATACGAAATCCCGGAGTCCATAAGCGCCAAGATGTTGTTCACCGGGTACATCCCCCGTTTTCTGCCCCCCCGGGGCATGATCGCCGAGGTGCGCCAGGAGCAGTGCCTGGCCAAGAAGGAAAAGCTGGTGGTGGTCACCACCGGCGGCGGCGGGGACGGCTATCCCCTGATGGACGCCTACTTGCGGATGCTCGAGTCCTGGCCTTCCCCGCCCTTCAAGACCATCCTGGTATCCGGACCGTTCATGTCCAAGGCCATGCGCGAGGACGTTCACCGCCGCAGCCTCAAGGTGCGCACCAGATTCTATCATTTCTTCCGGCGCATGGAGCTTCTTATCGGCCTGGCCGACGCGGTGGTGAGCATGGGTGGCTACAATACCACCTGCGAGATTTTGGCCCAGGGCAAGCCCTCCCTGGTCATCCCCAGGGAGGAACCCAGGCTCGAGCAGCGCATACGGGCGGAAATGCTCAAGAAACACGGTTTGATCGACTTCATGCCCTGGGCCGAGCTGACCCCGGAAACCTTGCGGGAAAAGGTCATGGGCCTGATCGAGAATCCCGGGAACTGCTGCGGGGCCGTGGCCGACTTTCCCTTCACCGGTCTGGAGGTCATGTCCAGGCGCCTGGGGGAATTCCGGGGCCTGCTCACGTGAGCCGCCAGGTGTTGGGGATGGTGCTCAAGGGCTATCCCCGCATATCCGAGACCTTCATCGCCAACGAGATCCTGCTTCTGGAGTCTCTGGGCTTCGCCATTCACATCCTGTCCATGCGCCATCCCCGGGAGAGCTTCAGCCACGAGTGCGTGGAGCGCATCAAGGCCCGGGTGGATTACCTGCCCGAAACCATCCAGGGCAACCTGGGCCGGCTTTTTTCGGCCAATCTGGCCTGGCTGGCCAAACACCCTTGGCGTTACCTGAAGGGTTTGGGACATGCTATTGTCCGCTTGGCCAAAACCCGCCGGTCGGCCACGTTGAAGCACCTGCTCCAGGCCGGGTATTTGGCGGCCAAGGTATTGCCGGGCTCGGGCGTAACCCACCTGCACGCCCATTTCGCCCATTCCCCGGCCTCGGTGGCCGAGTACGCCGCCATCCTGACCGGCTTGCCCTTCAGCTTCACGGCCCACGCCAAGGACATCTACACCCAGGACAAGGCCCGCCTGGCCGAGAAACTGGCCAAGGCCGCCTTCGCGGTCACCTGCACCGGGTACAACTTGGAATACCTGTCCGGCCTGAATGCCGGCCATACGCCCTTGTACCGGGTATACCACGGCATTGACCTGGGTCTTTTCAACCCAGGTGCGCCGCGGGCCAAGGCCGAGCCGCCCTACCGGATACTGACCGTGGCCAGATTGACCGCCAAGAAGGGCCTGATGACCGTGCTCAAGGCCCTGGCCATCCTGCAAGAGCAGGGCCTCGAGTTCCGGTACCAGATCATAGGGGACGGCGAGCAGAGGCTGGGGCTGGAAAGCCTGGCCCAGGACCTGGGCCTAGCCGGACGCTTGGATTGGCTGGGCACCAAGCCGCACGACGCGGTCATCGAGTGCTTCAAGCGGGCGGATGTTTTTCTCTTGGGCTGCGAAGTCAGCCAGAACGGCGACCGCGACGGCATCCCCAATGTCCTGGCCGAGAGCATGGCCATGGGCGTGCCCGTGGCCGCCACCGCGGTTTCGGCCATACCGGAGCTGATCGAGAACGGCCGGCACGGTCTCCTGGTTCCCCCGGGCGATCCTTCGGCCCTGGCCGGGGCGGCCTCGCGCCTGCTCACCGACCATGGCCTGCGCCAGGAAGTGATCCGCCAGGCCAGGCAGCGGGTGGAGGCCATGTTCGACAACCGCCGGCTGGTCAAGGACCTGGCCGCGATCATGCGCGCCCATCTGCCGTGAAGATCGCCTTTCACACCCCCTTCAAGCCCTTGGACCATCCCCGGCCCTCCGGGGATCTGACCACGGCCCGCTATCTAGCCGGATTCCTCGGGCAACGGGGACACGAGGTCCTCGAGGCCAAGGGGCCGCGCTGCCGCTGGATATACTGGAAGCCCTGGCTGTGGCCCTCCCTAGGCTTGGCCCGGGCCAGGGCCAAAAAAATCCCGGCCCAGGCCTGGCTGACCTTCCACTGCTACTACAAGGCCCCGGACCTGCTCGGGCCGTGGGCGACTAACAGGCTGGGCGTGCCCTACGCCATCTTCCAGGGCATATATTCCACCAAACGCCGCCGGGACCCGAGAACCTGGCCCGGGTTCGCCCTGAACCGCCGGGCCTTGCTCGCGGCCGACCTGGTGTTCTCCAACCGCTTGCAGGACATGGAAAACCTGCGCCGGCTCCTGCCCGAGGACAAGCTTTGCTACGTGGCCCCGGGCATCGATCCCAAGGCCTTCAGGCGCGACCCCCTGGCTGGGGAGGCCCTGCGTCGGCAGTGGGACCTGGGACCGGGACCGGTGATCCTCTCCGTGGCCATGTTCCGCGACGACGTTAAATCCCAGGGCCTGCGCTATCTGATCACCCGGCTGTCCAGCCTGGCCGGGCAGGGCCGGGATTTTTCCCTGGTCCTGGCCGGGGATGGGGAAACCCGGACCGAGCTCGAGGCCCTGGCCAGGGAGCATCTGCCGGGCCGCACCCGTTTTCTCGGCCTGGTGCCCCGGGACAAGCTGGCCGGGGTGTACAGCGCGGCGGACCTGTTCGTGTTTCCCGGCATCCGGGAAAGCCTGGGCATGGTCTATCTGGAGGCCCAGGCCGCGGGTCTGCCCGTGGTGGCCTTTGATAACGGCGGTATTGCCGAAGTGGTCCGCCAGGGCCAAACCGGGCTGCTCACCCCGGCCTTCGACGACCAGGCCTTCATGGCCGCGGTGGAGGCCTTGCTGGTTGATCCGCGGCGCAGGCAGGCCATGGGGGAGGCAGGCACGGCGTATGTGGCCGGGCATCATGACCAGGGGCGCAACTTCGCGGTGGTGGCCGAGCGCCTGGAAGGATTGGTCCAGCCATGACCAGCCTGGCCCTTATCCGCCACGCCCATACCGAATGGAACGCCCAGGGCCGCATCCAGGGACAGTCCGACTCCCCTCTCACCGCCCAGGGCCGGGCCTGGGCAAAGCAGTGCGCTAGGACCCTCGGGGTCGGCGAATTCCAGGCCGTTTACGCCAGTCCCTTGGGCCGGGCCATGGCCACGGCCGGGATCATCGGGGAAAAGCTGGGTCTCGCGGTTTCGCCCCAACCTGGCCTGATGGAACAGGCCTTCGGGGCCTGGGAGGGAAAAACCGTCCAGGAACTGCGGGAAAGCGGTCTGCTGCAACCCCAGATGGCCCTGGGCTGGGCCTTTGAGCCGCCGGGCGGGGAAAGCCGCCAGGCCTTGCTGGCCAGGGTCTGGGAAAGCCTTTTGGCCCTTGGCCGAGGCCATCCCCGGGGCAAGGTTCTGGTGGTGGCCCACGAAGGGGTGCTGCGGGCCGTGTGCTACGCCCTGCTGGGCCGGGATTACCTGCCTGGGGAGCCCAAGGTTCTGGAACCCCGGACTCTGCACTGGCTGCGGGCCGATGGGGTCTGCCTGCGCATCGAGGCCCTGAACCAGCCCTTGTGAGGAAGGTTATTTCATGACCGTTGTTTTGTACTGTCAGCACGTCCTGGGCTTGGGGCATTTCATGCGCAGCCTGGCCATAGCCAGGGCCCTGTCCCCCCACCGGGTGGTCTTTGTCACCGGAGGCCGGGCCGTGGACCTGCCCCTGCCGGGAAACGTAGTCCTGGAGCCCTTGGAGGCCCTGGCCATGGACGAGAATTTCCAGGAACTGCGGACCGTGGCCGGCGGCGATCTGGCCGAGGTCAAGGCCCGTCGCGCGGCCAGGCTCATGGCCGTACTGGAGCGCGAGCGGCCGGACATTTTCCTGGTGGAGCTTTATCCCTTCGGCCGCCGGGCCTTCGAGTTCGAACTGCTGCCCGCGCTTGAGGCCGCGCGGCAGGGGCACTTCGGGAAAACCCGCACGGTGTGCAGCCTGCGGGACATCCTGGTGGAAAAGGCCGATCCGGCCAAATACCAGGCCAGGGTCATCCAGAGGTTGAACACCTTCTTCGATGCCTTGCTGGTGCACTCAGACCCTGGTTTTTTCCCTCTGGAGGAAACGTTCCCGGCTGTTTCCGCGATAACCGTGCCCCTGGTGTACACCGGTTTCGTGGCCGAGCGCCCGGCTCCTGGAGCCGGGGATCATTTGCGCCGGGAACTGGGCCTTGGCCCAGCGGACAAGCTGATCGTGGCCAGCGCCGGCGGGGGCAATGTGGGGGGGGAACTCCTTTTCGCGGCCGTGCAGGCCTTCGCTCTGTTGCCGCCCGACTTTCAGGGGAAAATGCGCATATTCTCCGGGCCGTTTCTTGACGACCAGGCCTACGAGCGGCTAGTTGTTGATGCTTATGTCCGCCCGGAAATAGCTGTAGAGCGATTCTCCCCGGATTTCTTGGATTTTTTGTCCGCGGCGGATGTTTCGCTTTCTCTGGGTGGGTACAATACGGTCATGAACATTCTGGCCGCCAATGTTCCCGCTCTGGTTTGGCCGTTCGCCCAGAACCGGGAGCAGGCCATGCGGGCGGAAAGGTTGGCTTCGGCCGGAGCCATAACCAGACTCGGGGCAAAAGATTTGCAGCCCGAGCGTATGGCTGGGCTGCTTGGGGAGCTTTTAGCCGGCCATAGGCGGACGGCGCCTTGTCCGGTGCGTTTGGATGGCAGTGAGGAAACGGCCAGGTATTTGTCCTCTTTGATCAATTAGGCGCAACCCTTTGAAAAAGTGGTATTCATGATCGTCACCAATGCATGTTCTCCGTTGTGGCGTGCCCTTCCGGACAACCATGCCAGCCGGCTGGAAGCAGCCGTGGAAAGAGGGCTTGGTCAGGCTCCGGGGGGAAAATCCCAGGTGTTTTTCCGGGCCGACGACATGGGGGTGCCGGGCAACGGCCTGTGCGCCTTGTCCGAGGTGTTCATCAGGAACAACGCCCCGCTGTGCCTGGCCTTGGTGCCGGCCTGGCTGACCCTTAGTCGGTGGCGGGCCATCCAGGCCGCCTGTCCTGGGGATGAATTGTGGTGCTGGTGCCAGCATGGCTGGCGGCACGTGAATTTCGAGCCGGCCGGGACCAAGAAGCGGGAATTCGGTTCGGCCAGGCCGGCCAGGGACAAACGCCAGGACATCGCCAAGGGTTTTCAGCGCCTAAGCGACATACTGGGCCGGGACTTCACGGCGGTTTTCTGCCCGCCTTGGAACCGTTGCGACGGTGAATCCATGGCCGCCATGCCCGGGCTGGGCTTGAAGGGCCTGTCCCGCACCAAGGGGGCCGGGCCGGAGCCTCCGGCGGCCTTGCCGGACTTTCCGGTGTGCGTGGATTTGCACACCAGAAAAGAGCCCGATGGCGAGCAGTCCCTGGACAATCTCCTGCGGGAATTGGAGGAAGGCTTGGCCGACGGCCATTGCGGGGTCATGATTCATCACCAGCGCATGAACGCCTTGGCCCTGGCCTTTTTGGAGATGCTGATCGCTTGCCTGGCCCGGATGAAGGGCGTGGAGTTCGTGCACTTCGGCCATCTGCTGGCTTGATCACCCCGTCTGGCCGTTTTTCCTGTCCGGCCAGGGGGAATGCATCCCCCCTGGCCGGACCACTCGTCAGCTTGTCCGTGGATCCCGAAGCTTGAGCATGCCCTCGATGGTCAGGGGCAAGCCGCGGTCCAGACGGGTGTCTGGGGTCCATTTCGTATCCCGTTTCAGCTTGGAGTTGTCGGCCACGGAAAAGCGGATGTCCCCTTGGCGCATGGGGGCGTATTCCGGTTTTCCGTTCATCTTGGCCAGGCGCATGACCCTGTGGGCCAGTTGCTCGATGCTGGTGCCCTGGCCGGTGCCCACGTTGTAGACTCCGCGCAGCGGCTCACCAGAGGGAATGCCGGCGCCCATCAGCAGGGCCCGCACGGCGTCGCCCAGGAACAGGAAATCCCGCATCTGGCGGCCGTCGCCAAGGATGGTGGGGGCCAAGCCCAGTTCGGTCCGGTTGAGAAACAGGCGGACCACCCCGTCGTACGGGCCCGGTTTGGAACGGGTGGGGCCGTAGATGTTGAAGAAGCGCAGGGAACAGCCGTATCCGGATTCCTCTATGGCCAGAGACACCAGATGCTTGGACAGGCCGTAGGGGCTCAAAGGGTCGCCGGCGTCTTCCTCGCGGGCCGGCTGGGACAGGGGCCGGCCGTATTCCGCGGCCGAACCGGCGAAAACAAAAGCCCCGCAGCCGGACTCCTTGGCCAGCTTGTGCAGGCTGAGCGAGGCGTCGCAGTTTATCTCCAGGGTTTCCTGGGCATGATCCATGGAGTAGGGAACGCTGATGATGGCAGCCAGATGGAATACGGCCAGCAGTGCCCCGTATTTTTCATACAGCTCGGCCATGAAGTCCTTTTCGGTTATGGACCGTTTGTGGAAATGAAAGGCCGGATGATCCATGAAATCAATCATGTTCGAGGCCAGGCCGGAAAAAAAGTTGTCCACACCGACCACCCCAAAGCCTTGAGACAACAGAGCCTTGGTCAAGTTCGATCCGACGTTTCCAGCACATCCGGTTACCATACAGCACGATCTGCTCGTATTTTCCATTACTTTGTCCTCTTTGTGTTGAAGTATGCTGAGTAAAATATGTAAATTTTACCGACATTGTATACCAACAAAAACAAATTATTATCCGCAGTTGTGATGATATAGATAAAAATGGCCGAAAACATCCATGGGGTAAACCACCCATAGTGACTGGGGGAATTATTTGCCGACGTGGTGAATCAAAAAGGACAGGTGGGGGATTTCCCCTACTGATGAAGGTAGGCTGACGACGCTTTCAAAACACGGGCCAAGGGCCGAGTAGCATGCCACTCGGCCCTTGCCCCTGGGAGACTGTAGCGTCTCTGAATTAGGCCTTCCGGATCTTTTTTCCGGCCCCGACCAGGCCGATCAGCCCCGAGCCCAAGATGAGCAGGGTCGAGGGTTCCGGGGCGGGGGACGGGTCAGGGTCTTCGCCCCCGATGTAGGTCGTGCCGTTGTCACACCAGCCGGTATCGGTGTTTTGGATTTCCGCTCCGGCCAGGTAGGATTCGCCGTAATAATTGAAGGTGTAATCGAAATCCGCGGCGTCCAGGTTGGTGAGTCCGTTTATGCCGGTGATCAGGATGGTGCTGGTGTCGCCGGGGCCGAAGGTGTTGCCGTAGTTGGGATCGGCGATCTTTATGTCAAAGGCGTACCCGGGGCCGCCGGCATACTCGCCGTTCTGGCTGGTGCTGTAG
>Ga0326727_10024068_pt1 | contig 11548 bp, 7 predicted proteins | sample MB2enrmetagenome_FD_207643 | JGI IMG/M metagenome (GOLD analysis project Ga0326727, IMG submission 207643) | Lab enriched peat soil microbial communities from McLean, Ithaca, NY, United States - MB29MY | ecosystem: Environmental > Terrestrial > Soil > Wetlands > Peat | place: USA: New York... | reverse complement strand
TCCTTACGGCAGGAAGCCAGGGTGATTCAATGATTCTGCTAGTCGTGCCTCACGTGGAGGGAAAAATCGGCAAGGCCGCTTACGAGTTGGCGACTGCGGCCCGCAACATCGGCCGCGAAGGTCCGGTAACCGCGCTGGTATTAGGCAGCGGCGTGGCGTCAGTGGCAGCCGGGGCCGCGCGCATTGCCGACCAGGTGCTCGTCGCCGATCTGCCTGAGTTGGCAGAGTTCGATTCCGAGTTGTGGAGCTCTGCCGTCGCGCAGATCGCGCAGGAAGGCGATGCCCACACCATTCTCATCGCGGCCTCACGCGATGGCCGCGCCTACAGCCCCCGAGTCGCCGTCAAGCTCGACGCGCCGCTGCTTGAAGACGTACTGAGCGTACAGGACCGCGGCGGCGCGCTGGTCGCCGAGCGCTTGAGCTTTCTCAATCGCGTCACCGAGACCATCGAAGCCAAGGGCACGGTGGCAGTCGTCAGCGTCAAGCCCGGCGCATTTGACGCCGCGCAGCCCGCTTCTGAAACCGCCGAGCAGTTCGACGTCGATCTTGAACTGCCACCGCGCCGCGTCACAATCGCCGGCAAAGAAAAGGAAGACACGGGCCGTATCGCCCTTACTGAAGCCGACGTGGTGGTTGCAGGCGGCCGCGGCGTCGGCAGCCCCGAAGGCTTCACGCAGCTCATCGTTGGCCTTGCCGACCAGCTTGGCGCGGCCGTCGGCGCTACCCGCGCTGTCGTCGACGCGGGTTGGCGCCCCTACAGCGAACAAGTCGGCCAAACCGGCAAAACCGTGCAACCCAAGGCCTATATCGCGGTGGGCATCTCCGGCGCCGTACAGCACGTCTCCGGCATGGGCAAAAGCGGGTGCATCGTAGCCATCAACAAAGATCCCGATGCGCCCATCTTCCATGTCGCCGATTACGGCATCGTGGGTGACGTGCAGCAGATCGTCCCCGCTCTTATCGCGGAGCTGCGCAAATAAAGCGATTCGACTATCGGCACGGAAGGCAGAATCAGACGGAGAGAACAGGGGGCTTCAGACCCCTGAATGAGGCAGGTGTAACAAACGGCTTCAGCCCCGGGCCTGAAGGCGCATCTACTATCGGCTCCAGCCAGATTCTCGAACTGCCGCTGAACTCGCCACCCGCCCCCGCCCGCTTTTCTCGGTCCTTTCACACCACAATCTGCGGGTTTAAACCCGTTGTTGACTTCGTCATCCCCCGTTGGCTATAGTTGTGCCGGATTCGATAAAACGATTTCTCCTACGGGTCCTGCTATCTGTCCACACCTGATGCAAATCGCAGCGTCTGGACTTTCCCCGATGCACCACTGGAAAAGCGAACTTGCGTTCCCCAATTCCAGGGTGTTCGTATGCGCATTGAAGCTTCCTGGGCCCTTCCGCTCGAAGCTACTCGAATCGAGCATGTTTTTTCACCCTTCGTTGCCAGGTCCGCGGGAGGTTGCGGACAGATGCTTCTCGTCAATCGATCGGATGATTCTCAACTTTGATCCGGCCTTTCAGGGTCGATCGATTTGAGCAGCGTTTTCGATTGGGCGACCCGTCGACTCTGCATCCTTCAGTAACCAGACTCATTGAGTCATCACGGTTCTCTGTCCGGGCCATCGCAGGTAGATACCGAACTCCGCTTCTTGCCTGCCGGCCGCTACATTCCGGGTCGGGAAACCCGCCCACCGCCATCACGGCGCTTTTGGAAACTGTGTGAGGTCTTTGCCTGAGTGCAGGGTCGCCGCTCCTTGTGATTGCGCCGGCCCGGAGGCACTTGCTTCGCCCCACAGCGTTTGCTCAAGCGCTTTCGCCGCCAGGAGGTTACCATGTCGGAAAACGATCCAAATGCCGGGTCCAATGCACCCGTCACTCCCCCCGAATTCAACGACCCCAACTTCCAGAAGGTCCTGAACGCGCTTCTCGATGCCTATCAGCCCGTCCTTGAATCTCAACTCAAACTTGCCCGCGATCTGAAAGGCCTTGAAAAGCAGGCTGCCGCCGGCAGCGACGTCGAATCGGATTTCGCGACCGCCCAGTCGCTGTTCGGCAAATTCCTCAACGAAGATATCGCGCTTCGCCTCATCCCTGAGAAGAACCGCGAGACGATCGGCTCCATCGAAAACTGGCGCTTGTGTCTGGAGCACATCCGCTGTTGTTTCATCTTCGGATGGCTTGTCTGCCGTGGCCCGCGCACCTTCCGGTCCTGGGCCTATTACGCCTACCACTATTGGCTGTGTGTCCGGCAGGCCCTGGGCACGCCCGTCTCCAACCCGCCCACTGAAGCCGAATTGCGCGACTACCGCATCCTGGTTGATGCGCTCGCCAAGGCGTGGAAGCCCTACCTCACCGATCAGCTCGCCAGCGTTGAATTCCCCGAAGGCATTCCCGATGAAGTGGTGAGCGGCGAGATTAACGGCGACACGGGCGAGGCCGACCCCTGCGCCATCTTCGAACGGCTGATGACCACCGCGGCCGGACAGGCCTTGGTGGGCGAAGCCAACTTTGCCCGCGCAACCGCCAACAACACTTACTGGCTTTGCCGTTGCTGGTGCGTCTGCTCCCTCTGCTTCGGGTGCTGCCTGGCGCGGGCGAGCAATTTCACTGATGTGGTCTGGTGCCTGGTCTACTACTTTCGCTGCATTGCCGACTGCTTCAGGCCGCTCTCCTGCGAGCTCACCGAACCTACCGGGTGCGTCATCGAAGAATCGTTCCCGAGCGTCGGCATCTTCCGCGGCGTGGAGATTGAGGGTACTGCAACGGGCTTCGACTGCGACCACTACATTCTTCAGTGGCGGCAGAACGGCATTGGCCCGTGGCAATCGTCGGGTATCGTCTATCCCGGCGGCGCCGCACAGGGTTCCTGCGGGGTCATCGGCGGCCTGCTCGGCTATCTCTCCACCTTCCCGCTGGTAAGCGCAGGCCTGGTAGAAATCCAGCTCTGCGTTTACTCGAGCGACAAATCCGTCACTCCCTGCTGCACCACCATCTTCTTCCAGTTGCAGCGCAACCTGGTCTGGATCACCGGCATCGAGGGCATCGATGCTCAGACGCCTCCCGGAGTCTTCGACCCCACCGCTCAACTCGTTGATGCCAGCGGCAACATTCGCTCGTTCGGCACAGCGTTGCGCATCTTTGGCTCCGCTGTGGTGGGCGGTTGCTCAGGCACCACCATCAAGAGCTACACCCTCAGCTACCAGCAGGGATTCACCACCTCAACTGCCGGCACGTGGACCCAATTCTGGCAGGTCAACTACGACACGCCCTACCAGATCGACGCCGGTTTGAACTACGTATTCGAGAACGTGCTCACCAATCAATGGGCCGAGGATGACTGGGAGTTCTTCGATCCGATTCCCTTTCCCGGGCACCTGGTCTGCTCGGTGTTCGACGACTACCTCCAGGCCGATTACTGGAGCACGCAGGTGCCTGAAGGCCCCTTCCCCGTTGCATTTCCCAACCCGCCCGTCAGTTGTGGCGAAGCGCCCACCGGCACCTGGTCCTCCACTCCTCTGGCGTCGCCAAACTGCCAGAGCGGCCGCTACACGCTTCTCCTCACTGTTGAAGACACCGGCGGCACCATCACCCAGAACCTGCGCCAGGTGTGGTTCGATAACAAGCAAATCTGGGGGCACATCACAAACATCGGCACCATTCCCGCATGCACTACGATCGATCTCTCGGTCTTCGCGCCCTCCAATGGCGATTGCAGTGTGCCTTGGCCTGCTGCTATCAACGGTCTCGCCTTCGACGAACTCATCGAAGAACACAACTTGACACCCCCCAGCGACAACTACGGCGGCTACACGCTTTCGATCATGAAGGCAGGTGGAAGCTGGCATTCCATCCCCATCCCCGGCCCTGGCGCTCCGCCGTGGCCCGGGCCGTATGTCGGTACATCGCGCGTTGGCCAACCCGGCGCGCGTTGTCCCACCGCCGTTCCGTCCTTCCCCTTCCCTCCAGCCTCTGACGGTATCCTCGCCCTCATCGACTTGAGGATGCTCGATGCTGTCTGCAACACCAACCCGGCCTTTGCCGACCTCGTGCTCCAGCGTGGCGAGTGCTGCGGCTTTATCATCGAGCTGTCTGTCTGGGACAATTCAATCTGCCCCAGCCTCTCCGGCGATCATCACGAGATCGACTACCCGATCCCGGTCTGTATTTGCAACGACCTGCCGGCGCAAACCGGCGCTTGATCGTAAACGCGCGAAAGTCTGACCACCGATGGAAGTACTTCAACTCTCCTGGCGTTTCGTCCTGGCCGTCCTCGCTACCTGGCGGGTTACTCACCTGCTGGCTGCCGAGGATGGCCCGGGCGACATTGTGGTCCGCTTTCGCGCATTACTGGGCCAAAGCTTCGCCGGCCGCCTGATGGATTGCTTCTATTGCCTTAGCATCTGGATCGCCGCGCCGGCCGCGCTTTTCGTCACCCGCCATTGGCTCGACTGGATCATGGTCTCGCTCGCCATCTCCGGCGCTGCCTGCCTGCTCGAGCGGCTTGGCCAGAAACCCGCCGGCCTTCATCCCGACGGCCAGCTTACACAGGGAGGAACCCACAGTGTGCTGCGGACAGAAACGAATGGAGCTCAAGAAGAGCCAGACCAATACCAGCCAGACGCCTTCCCCGGCCCGGCCAATTTCGCCCCGGAACCAGACCCAGACCCAGACGAGGACGCGTATGAACTCCGCGCCCCAGCCTCTTCGCCACACCTCCGTCGCGGCTCCGACTCCCACCCGCCCGATTCCTCCTCCGGCGAGGGCATTCCCACGCGCCCACGCCTCCGCTGAAGTCGCGCTTCGCTATCTTGAATCGTCTCCGATCGCCGTCCGTGGCGCCGCCAGCGGACGGATGTACAAATTCTCTGCCGCCCTCCCGGTCCAATCCGTGGAGTCACGAGACGTCAGCGCACTGCTTCAGAGCGGATTCTTCAAGCGCGTGTGAACGGTCGCGGCGAACGAGGCCGCAATTCGGCGAAAGAGCCGAGGACACCATTGAATTCGGCACTTGACTGCCGTATACGCATATGAGACATTGATGGGATTCTTGCTTTGCTTCCCCCGGTTTTGTACGACAAGCAAGAGCGTCCGCACACCAAGCGTGCCGACGACGCAGACGGATAACATGTTTCTTTCCCCTGGGATGCATGGGCGGTCCGCTAGAACCTCGGGCGTATCTCGGCGCTCGCCTCCCGGCATCCCGCGCTGTTCGGGCTTCACATCCAACGTCGTAGTCTTCGTTTGCGCCGAGGCGTGGTAAGCCCGGCCAAATGACATATTGCGTGAATGGGATTGGCTTATGCACTTGTCGCGGGAAGAACTGAAGCCGCACAAGTCAGGATTGGAGAGTGGGAATGGAACACATCAATGCAATTTCGCGGCGCGAATTCATCCGGTGCGTGAGTGCGGCCGGTGCTGCCAGCATGTCCCTCTGGGCGGGCGGATGCGAGGCCTGCCTGCAACAGATCAACCAGCAGATCCAGAACAGGCCGACTCGCAAGAACATCCAGGAGCTGTGGACCGCAAATCCCTCAGACCCTGTGATCGTGACGTACAAGAACGCGGTGCAGCAGATGAAGGCGCTGCCCGCCAGCAACACATCGAGTTGGCAGTACCAGATGAGTATTCATCTGAACAGCTGCATCCATCACAACTGGCTCTGGCTGCCGTGGCATCGGGTTTACCTGCTGTATTTCGAGCGCATTTGCCGCAAAGTGACCGGCGACGCCACGTTTGCGCTGCCTTACTGGAACTGGAATACGCATCCGGCAGTGCCGGACCCGTTCTGGGATACCTCGAGCCCGCTCTATGACCCGAACCGCTGCGTGACGCAGACGGACCAGGCGGACTCGTCCTATATCGGTACAAGCGTACTCAGCTCGATTCTGGCCGAGCCCAATTTTGAATTGTTCGCCAGCAGCAAGCCCACCAGCATGTCGCCTCCCTTTCTGCATGACGGAGCCAATACGCAGGGATTGCTGGAGGCGACACCGCACAACAACATTCACGAATTTGTTGGCTCGTCGGCCACCTGCGAGGGCGACATGGGCTCGTTTCAATCGCCGCTCGATCCGGTGTTCTACACCCATCACTGCATGCTGGACTGCATGTGGACGCACTGGAATGTCGACCTCGGCAATGCCAACACCAATGACCCGGACTGGATGAATTATTCCATCACCGATTTCTACGACGAAAACGGTAACCCAGTGACTGTAGCGGTGGGCATCACGCCGCTGTTTCCCCTCCTTAGCTACCAGTACGAGCCCTGTTCGCTTGCGACAGGAGGTCAGGGACAAAGCACAGGCCGGAAGCTTACGGGCAAGCAGTTGGAAGATTTCCTGAAGACGGGTGCACCGTCGAAGCTCGAATACGTTCAGCGCTTCGAGCTGCGGCAGGCCATTACCGCCGACTCCCACAAGCCGGCGACCGCGGCCATCAAAGTGGATTCCAGCGCCTTTACCAACGCCATTCAGGGCGGCTCGCGGAATCGCATTGTTCTGACGGTATCCGAGGTTGAAGTGCCACTGAAGCGTGATTTCTACGTGCGCGTGTTCCTGAACAAGCCGGACGCGAGCGCGGATACTTCAATCGACGATCCGCATTTTGCGGGCAGTTTCGGATTTTTCTACGACGAAAAGGGAATGGGGCACAAAATGGAGATGAATGCTGAATCGGCGAAGCCGGGATCGGCGAAGGCTCGATCGGCGAATACGGGTTCGGCGAAGCCGGGCGAAGCGGCACGCCCACAGACCGGCTTCGTTGTCGATGTCACTCAAACCCTGCAAAAGCTGAACCAGGCCGGGTCTCTTTCGTCGGAGGCGAATGTCAGCCTCGTGCCTGTTGCATACGACCACCACGATTCGATCGGCCAGCTCAAGCTTCAGAAGCTGGAGTTGGCCGCCGTTCGTTTCTGAGGGGCCGTCGCATGTACGACTGGAAAGGCAAACGATTTCTGGCCGAAGAATGAATACCATGAGACGGCTGCTTTCCGGGTTGCTGCTCACCGCGCTATTCGCGGGAAGCGCACGGCAGGCCGTCTGCAGCGGGCGCGGCCAGGATCAAAAGGGAGGACAGGCGGCCAACGCGACCCTCACCAGCGACCATCCGGCGGGATCATTCTCAATTCCGCCGGAAACGCTCAGAAGCGCCCCGCCGGTCGTCGTCATCCAGGTGACGAAGGTGGCGAACCCCGCCGGAACCCCGTTCCAGATGTTTGTGTACCTGTCGTACCGATCGGCACCGGGGCAGGAACAGAAGGAGAAGATTCCGATCGGCAATTTGGGTCTGTTCCCGGCGGATCGTCCGGCCGGGTTTCTATTGCGTGCCTCCAACGCCTTTGCTCAACTGAAGGCGACCGCCTCAAGCGCCACCGATGTCTGCGTGCTCGTGGAGTTGAAGCCGCTCCACAAGACAGACAGGTTGACCTCGGTCGAGGTCACGGTGGCGCCGCCGAAGTGGAAGGCTGAACTCGGCAATTGACCGTGGGGCTGTGAAACTGTGAAGGATCGCAGTGGCGCCTCCGAACTGAAAGCTGATAGCTGAAAGCTGACCACTGCTTACTCGTTCACCGGCATTTCGCTGCGGACGGTGAAGTGAACCAGGATCGAGGCGTGGCCGGCGGGGCAGCCCAGCAGCAGCTCTCTTCCGCGTCCTTTGAACGAGTAAGAGATATGCGCAATTCCGTTGGGGTCGATCTTCTTGACCACGGGAGGAGAAACATCGCGGATCTTTTCCTCATCGACGAGTTCGGCTGTGGCCGACAAAAGCTGTTCATGCATCGAAGGATCGAGCGCGATCGGCACCTGCAAATCGTCCGCCGAATTCGTACGGTTGCAATCCACGTTGAGCCCTGCCACCTTGTTGTCGCGGACGGATTCGACCACGTCGATGATGGGATTGTCGTGATAGACCCTGGCGAAAAAGGTGTAGGCGTCGGCCGATCGACCGGCAGGCCGCACAATGTCGATGTGGTTGGCGGCGATTTTCTGCGGCGGCGTATCCGTGTCGCAGCCATAGGTTGCGCTGTAGAAACTCACCACCCGCGTGCGCGCGCCCAGGTATTTGCCGATGCCCGCGCCGGCGGCGGTGTCGAGCGTCTCATAGGCGCAGTAGCGATGAATTCTGGAGACGGTTTCGGTGCTTCTCCATCGCTGTTCGAGGTCGATCAGAAAGCTGTTATCGTTGCTTGCGCGAAGGTCGGTGAGCAGAGGATCGCTGTCGTACACCTTCGCGATATTGGCCACATACGATCCCTCATGGGGCGTTGAGTAGGCAACGACGAATCGAACGCGCGCCGCGTCGGCGGGATGGTTCAGCAGCATCTCCTCGGTAAGGATTCCGCCCAGGCTGTGGGCGATGAACACGACTTCTCTGTGATCCCAGACGTGTTGCGCCTTCAGTTTCTGCCAGAGGAGCTCTGAGATCTGCCCGCTCGACAGCTTGCCGCGCATCGACGGCGTTGGATATTCGGCAACCACAACGTCGGACTTTTGGAAATGCGGATCGGTCTGGATGAGCTGCGGCCAGTACGCCCCATTCGATGCGCGCCATGTGTTGCGATCGCCATGAATGCCGTGAACGAATACGATCACCCGCGGCTTGAGATCGTCGGCCCTGGCCGGAAGACAACCCGCGCCGGCAACAACATAACCTAGAATGAACGCCCCAACCAAAGCGATGGCCCTGCGCACGACTATCCTTTCTATGATCTCCGATGCTGACAATCAGACGGTGCTGATTTAAGGTTAACGCCTTTCGATGGGCCAATCGATATGTGCAATTGAGCGTAATCCTCAGTGTGGGAAGTCACAGCAGTAAACAGAGTCGCTGTGAGAGAAATTGAACGAGGGCGTTCGCGCCGCATCCGAGCACCGTGCCGGTACTTTGCGCCGTATGGCGCCGTGTTCTGTAGACTGTAATGCGAGGATTTTGAACCATTTTTCATGCATTGAAAGAGGATTCCCATGTCAAAAAAGCGAATTGGCATTCTAACCGGGGGCGGCGACGTCCCGGGCCTGAACTCAGTCATTAAGTCGGTTGTCTACCGGGGTTCCGAAATCGGATGCGAGGTAGTTGGTATCCGCCGTGGATGGGAAGGATTGACGCACCTCGATCTGAACGATCCGGCCAGCCGGTCGCGGTATATCCTGCCGCTTACCCGCGAAAGCACCCGCACGATCGATCGCACGGGCGGCACGTTTCTGCACAGCTCGCGCACCAATCCGACCAAAATGAAGAAGCTGCCGCCGGTGCTTGCGGGGCAGACGTTTCAAAGCAGGGAAACCACAAAGAATGGCGAAACCAGCACGGTGTATGACGTGACCCCGGCGGTGCTGAGGAATATTGCGGCGCTGGAACTCGATTACATTGTGGCGATTGGCGGCGATGACACCCTCAGCTATGCTGCCGAACTTGACCGCCATGGCGCCAAGGTGATCGCGGTGCCGAAAACCATGGATAACGACGTCCGCAACACCGAGTATTGCATCGGGTTCTCCACCGCCATTACGCGCGCCATGGATGCCATCGAGCGGCAGCGGACAACGGTCGGCTCGCACGAGCGCATCGGCATCTTCCGGGTGTTCGGCCGCGATGCCGGCTACACCGCTCTATACACCGCCTTCGTGACCTCTTTGCGTTGCTGCATTCCCGAGTACAAGGTGAATCTGAAACACCTGATTGAAATCCTGGTCGACGACAAGCACAAGAATCCCAGCAACTACTCCCTGGTGATTCTTTCTGAAGGCGCCGAGTGGGAGGGTTACACGGTGAAGGAGTATGGTCCGGCAGATGCCTTCGGCCATCGCAAGAAGATGAGCGTGGCAGAGGACCTGAGCACAGAGATCACCACTGCCACCGGCGATGAAACCGTTGTCAGCGACCTGACTTACGATCTGCGCTCCGGCAGCCCGGATTTCATTGACCGCATGGTGGCCATCACCTTTGCCGGAATGGCGACGGACGCCATAGCCGCGGGGAAAAGCGGCCTGATGACGGCGATCCGCGACGGTTGCTACACGATGGCGCCGATCCCCGATCCGAAACTGGGGCCGCGCAAAGTGGACATCGCCACCATGTACGATACTGACCGCTACCGCCCGAAGTACGATGGCAAGTTGGGACTGCCGATCTTTCTCATTCGAAGCTAGGGCTTTGACCGCTTGATTTTGAACCAATCTCCGTGCCCCATCCTCCTGAGCGAAGCGGAGCGGAGTCGAAGGACCTGCTTCTTGATCTCGTCCGCGGAAAGGGTGGGAAAGCACAAAACCATGCGGTCAGTGACCAGCGCAAGGCGCCGCCGATTTCGCCGCGCAGTATTCCTCCATTTACACTGGAATTGCATGATTCCCACGCTGACCTGGACCCCGGAAGGCGTCCGTTTTATCGATCAGACCAAGCTCCCGCTCGAGGAGAGCTACGTTCTCGCAACAACTTACGAACAGGTGGCTGAGATTATCGTCACCATGGTGGTGCGCGGCGCGCCGGCGATAGGCGTCTCAGCGGCCTACGGCGTTGCGCTGGGAGCGCAGGCCAGCACGGCTGCGACGGCGGCGGAGTTTCAGCCGGAGTTTGACCGGATCTGTGCGCGGCTGGCCGGAACGCGGCCCACGGCGGTGAATCTTTTCTGGGCCATCGACCGCATGAAGGGCCTGTTTACCAAGCTGTTGGCTGCGGGCGCGAGCATGGCCGAGGTGAAAGAAAAGATCCTGGCCGAGGCGCACGCCATGTACGAGGAAGACATTGATGCCTGCAAGACGATGGGTGCGCATGGCGCGGCGCTGCTGCCCGGCGAGGGCTCCGGGGTCCCCGCGGACAGGTCTTCGTCCGTGGGGTGCATAGGGGTGCTGACCCACTGCAACGCGGGCGCGCTGGCCACCTGCGGATACGGCACTGCGCTGGGCGTGATTCGCGCGGCCGTGGAGCGTGGCAAGAAGATACATGTATACGCCGACGAGACGCGGCCGTTTTTGCAGGGCGCGCGGCTGACGGCCTGGGAGCTGATGGCCGACGGCATTCCGACCACTGTGATCTGCGACAACATGGCCGCGAGCCTGATGCGCGCGGGCAAGATCCAGGCCGTAGTGGTGGGCGCCGACCGCATAGCGGCCAACGGCGACACGGCCAACAAGATCGGCACCTACAACGTGGCGATCCTGGCTAAAGAGCACGGCATCCCGTTTTATGTGGCTGCGCCGTGGTCGACCATCGACCTCAAGACGGCGACCGGCGATGCGATTCCGATTGAGGAGCGGCCCCACGTTGAGGTGACGCACCACGCCGGCAGGCAGTTGACGCCGAATGGAGTGGGCATCTGCAACCCGGCCTTCGACGTGACGCCGGCCAGGTACATTACGGCCATCATCACCGAGCGAGGCGTGCTGCGGGCGCCGTACAGCGAGTCGCTGCGCGAGATGGAGCCGGTAGCCGGATAGCGCGCGCGTTCTACAGTTGTAAATGTGGAGCTTCCCGGACTTTTCATCTTTCGCCTGCGGCAGCGCTCGATTTCGCGCGGCATTCTGCTCTCAGTGGGCGCGTTCTTCGGCAGC
>Ga0326727_10024067_pt1 | contig 11549 bp, 7 predicted proteins | sample MB2enrmetagenome_FD_207643 | JGI IMG/M metagenome (GOLD analysis project Ga0326727, IMG submission 207643) | Lab enriched peat soil microbial communities from McLean, Ithaca, NY, United States - MB29MY | ecosystem: Environmental > Terrestrial > Soil > Wetlands > Peat | place: USA: New York... | reverse complement strand
TCCAGGATCCGACCGTCTCCGCATAAAGACCGTTCGCCGTGTCCTCGATCATCTCATCGAGGGTCCAATCGCCCGGCTCAAGATTGATATTGGTCATGCGAATCAGGGGAATCCGGTTCCAGCCGTCCGCCCGCATGGAGCCGGAGCTTGTTTCGTCCATCTCCTCCGCTGTCTCGCGAGAGGTCAGGTAGCCGACGAACGCTCCATCCTTGATCAGGTCAACATGCTGAGCCTGGACGCCCTCATCATCGAAGAAGAAGCTACCCAAACCGCCCGGCGCGGTCGCGTCGGCCCCGATATTGATGATATCCGAACCGTACTGGAAATTCCCCTTCTTTTCAGGGGTGAGAAAACTTGTGCCCGCGTATGATGCCTCAGTTCCCAGGACTCGATCGAGTTCCACCGGGTGGCCGCAGGATTCGTGGACCTGCAGCGCGAGCATTGATCCTTCAAGAATCAGCGTCCGATTGTCCGATGGGCATTGAGGAGCGGTCAGAAGTTGGGCTGCCTCGCTCGCGACTCGGGCGGCGTTTCCGATTATGTCACACCCGTCAACAAACTCATAGCCGGCGGTCGAGAAATCACCGCCGCCGGAAGCCGGGAACGATCGTGTCTGCACTTCCCCCTCCGCAACGGCCGTGGCCGAAATCCCCACACCGCTCTCGGTCTTCACTTGCCGAATATACGATCCTTCGGTGCTCGCAAAGACGGTCTCAGTGTTCCAGAAGTGCATGGCGGATTCAGCGACCTTCACCTCGGGAGTTTCGCGCATTATCCGGTCGGCATCGAGCAGGAGGGAGGTTTTCTCCTCGATCGGCACATCGAAAGGGTCCTTTTGGACTTCAAATTCATAGCTGCCCTCAACCGGCTCGACCGGCGCCAGTGTCACGGGCTTATGCTCGACCCGCGCGGAGGCTCGCGCGATCCTCACCGCCATGTCCGCAATGGAGTCCACCTCCTCAGGATCGAGGTTCAGGCTGCTTGCAAACCCCCAGGCTCCGTCGGCGATCACGCGAATCCCGAATCCCTCGTCGGACGACCCGCTTATCCCCTCGACTCTGCCGTTTTTGACCTCGACCGACTCGCTCTTATGCTTGACGATTCGGATATCGCCGTACGTCGCTCCCAGGTCACGAACCCTCTCCAGCGCCTTTTCAGTCAGTTCTTTCATGTAAAGTTATCCTTCGAAATACCTATGCGGAATCAACTTCCGTATACCCATGTCCGCGAAGATCCTCTTCTACCGACTTCAGCACCTGCTCTGCCAGGGCGGTCGCCGGGAAGAATAGTGGGCGGTTAGGTCGTTTTCAGGTAGCTAATGAACTCCACCAGCGCCTGCATCATGCCGACAACCTTGCTGGGCTCGGCTGAAAAAGGCCCATCAATAGCGAAACGGGATGCGTCAGTCCTCCGAAACGGAATACGGACTCTGGAGTTCATCTCGATCTGCACCGCCTGCAAATCGAGACCCTCCTGTGCAAACGCCGTCACGCGCCCCTTATCTTTGGCACCATTGACGTTCCCTTTGCTTAGAGCCCCTTCGCCCAGACGATCCACAATGCATTTCTTTAGGCGCTTGCGGTGACTGCAATCCAGCGAAGGCCTTTTATCGTCTTTGTCGTCTTTGTCGTAGCGTGTACCTAGATCCACGAGCCAGGGATGATGGGAGGCTGCACCATGCAGATCAATAACGTACCTGATGTTCTTTTCCCTCACAAGCTTACGCATGGCACCCTTGTATGCACAACATTCTTCATAATGCGTGTTGGGGTCACAGTCGTCGGTGCGCCAGACAGTCGCGATCACAGATGTGTTACACAATTGTCCCAGGAGAAGCGCCATACCCGCGGTGTATTCGTCTTCTTCATGCCATCTCTCATTCTCTTCATTGCGAAACGTCCTTGCACCGTGGGGAGCCGAGAGGAGAACGGGCGAATCCCTCTTCACAATTACGAACGGGTCCCGGCAAGGGGGTGGTGGCTCTCCGTAGTGGACGTGACTTTCGATCTCAATTAGCGTATCCAGTTTTCCCTGTAAATGCTCTCGGTACCTCCGAAGCCCATTTTCTTTGTTCATAGCCCAGCGTCTCCTTTTTGCTTCGCCCCCGGGATTAGGAATATCCATGCGCACGAAGATCCTCCTCCACCGAGCTCAGCACTCGTTCCGCTAATGAGATCGCAGCATCAGCATCTGCCTCCGAGGGCGTGAGGGAGTAGTCCGGGTATTGGGACTCCTGTGGCCAACGGTTCAGCGCCGAGAGATTACCCGAATGCCCTTTGACCATCCATCCATCAGGTAATGCTTGTACCAACTCGTCAAGGTCATCCGTCTTTGGGACTGCCAGGCGGAGGAAAACAAAAATGCTCTTGATCGCCTTCTCTGCGCTCTGGTTCGCCCAGAAACAGCAGTGCCTGAGGCTCTGATTCCGCATACGCAATGCTTGGTCATAATCTTCCCTGGCATGAACCAACCATCGGGCAGTTTCCTTTAGGACATGGTCATCCAGTATCACATCAGCCATTGGGTGGTTCCTCCATAACACGGGCATTATACCGCAGTTTCGGGGAAAAGTCACATTGCGGCAACGAGCCGTTTTTGGTACAATGTTGGCAGTTCAAAGCTCAACAGAGGGGTGAAATCGTGCCCACATACGGTTACCAATGCACCAAGTGCAACCATACTTTCGAAAAGTTCCAGAAGATGTCGGATGATCCCATCAGAGGCTGCGAGAAATGCGACGGCGAGGTTCGACGCATCCTTTATCCCGCTGGGATAATCTTCAAGGGATCAGGATTCCACGTCAACGACTACGCAAAGAAGTCGAATGCGCCCGAATCATGCGAGGGCAAACCCGAATCACCGGCATGCGCGGAGTGTCCGGCCAAGGCCGGCAAGTCCGAATAACGAACCGCCATACAAACGAAACAGCCGGCCCCGAACTTCGGGAACCGGCTGTTTTTTTGTTTAGATACGGTGCCTCATCCTGACCTCTTTGACAGGATCAGGACAGACTCCATTAGAGGATCTGCCGATAATATGTACGCCCAGTCCTATATAGAATCATATTAGCAGGCGGCAGCAGATTCTTCGCTTCGCTCTGAATGACGGAGGTGGCGGGATTCCGGCCCTAACGCCTAACACCCAACACCTAACGCCTTCCACCTACTTACTCGCGGTTCGAACTTCCGAATCGCCCAACTTCATTCCAAGCCGACCGGTTACCAGCGACTCAGGAACGAGGGTGCGCCCATCCTTGATCTCGGTCTTGCCGTCGATCTGTACCTTCTGCGCATTCACGAGCACATGGTCCTTGCCGATCTTGAACCGAACGTCGTTGGTCTTGTCCACCGCGCGCACGCACTGCTCGTCCTTGTTCCAATAGACCTTTCCACCGGCTTTCTGGAAGATCGGGCGGACCCCCACCATCTTGATGCCATTCTTCTCCGTCACAACGTTCTTCCATACAAGTTCGGGCTTTGCGGTCTTGATACTCGCCACCTTCATGGATGGTTTAACGGCGACCTTCTTGATGGCTGGAACCATCGGCTTGGAATCGGCCTTCATGATTGGATCCGGCAGATGATTGGACGGGAGTTTGGCCATCTGTATCGGCTTGACCTTCGGCGCGGAGGCAACGCTCAATGGCGCGGAAGATTTCGATTTCACCGCAACAGCATGCGGAAGCGCCGGAGCAATAAGATTGCTATCCGATTTGGTGATTCCTGAAGTACCGGGGACGACCTCACTCACCTCGGCCATCTTTGGATTGACCTGGGCGATCGCGCTGGTCGGCGCGGACGGATGAGCCGTAACCGCTGGAGCGGCTGGAACTTCGAGCTTGCTGTCCGATTTCAAAACAGAGGAAACCGAAGTCTCGGAGGGCAGGTTCGCGGATGCCATAACCACAGGCTTTGGGATCGATGCCTCGACGCTCTCCGGCTTTGCGGGAGCTGGAGATGGAGCCGATACCGGTTTTGAAGCAGGCACTGTCTGAGAAGGCGCGGCTTGAGCAGTCACGGGCATGGGCATCGAAAGCGCGGGCGGAATTGCCATCGGAGCCTGAGGAGCCTCAAAAGTCTCACTTGCAGGTGACGTCGTGCGAGCCTTCTCAACGGAAGTCACTGCCTTGGCAACCGGCGTTGATGATGAAGGCGCGGTGCTCGGGACTTGGGTCTGCTCAACCGTAATCGGGGTCGATTGGGCATTCAGCGGAGTTCGCTTGATCGGGTTTCGCACGGTGACTTTCACCGGTCGCAGGTTCAACTTGTTGTCGCTGTCGTCCATGGCGTTGACCCCAACCACGTGCGGGCCGTTATTCACCGTTGTGGTGTCCCAATCATAAACATAGGGGCCGCGGTTGCTTACCGATTTCATGTTCCCGTCAACATAAACTGAAATGAACGGCTCGGAACCGGCGGCGCTGGCCTCAACTACGATTGAAGTCACGCCTGAGACAACATCGCCGTCTTTTGGGCTCTTGATTGCGGCCTTCAGACCTACCTGGGCCATCGGCTTGACACCGCCGTCGTTCTTTACCGTAACCACGCAGGTTGACATGGCAAGAAAGTCGCCATTAGAGAAAATCGGTATGTCCAGCCGATGCTTGCCGTTGGGAGTGCGAGTGGTATCCCATCGGAACATACAGTTGCCGGATGCCGACGGGCTGTCGTACGTTCTCTCGGTTATCTGCTGACCATCGAGAAAGACCTCAACCTTGGTAACCGGCTGAGCGCTGTTGGAATCAAACTTGATGGAGATATCGACTTTTCCCCCGCTGACGATCGAACCGTTGGGCGGAGCTGTGATGGCGGCAGTGGCCACGCCAGGTGTAGCAGTATCGGCATTTACTATTGCCGGAATACAATATATTGTTAATAGTAGCGAGGAAATGAATAGAAACTTTTTCACCGGAGACTCCCTGAATTGAGGTTTAACGACGGCCAAAACTGATGTATGACACCAGCTACAATGTAGCAGATTGATCGCTGAAAGTCAAACGCCGCCGATTTGCGAGCAGGCGCGGATTATGCCTTGGTTCACATCCTCACAGGTGTGCTCGCCCGGGTTAACGACCAGGAATTCCCTGGGGTCCCAGTCCCCGCTCATCAGCAAATCCATCAACCGCAAGTCCCCTGCCAACTCCTCGAATGACCAGCCTTTGGAATCCGCGACCTGATGCGTGAAATCCCTGTAAGTCTCGACATCTCCGAGGCCGACATCGATGAACGCCGCTCGGTTGTAGTTCTGAGTCCACATCTGCTCCTGCTCAAGCAGAAAGGCGGCGTTCTCCTCACCGTATTTCTCAACATACTCCTGAAATCTCTCCTCGGCCTGCCGATCTTTCACGATGCTGAGCACGCCCTGCTCCATTTCGCCTTCCTTGCGCTCCACCCATCCCGCGCTGTAGTAGTATGTGCCCGGATGTTCCCTGAACTCCTCAGCATACCGCTCCTTGGAGCCAAGGTACATCGTGATGCAATCGTGCGCCCGTGGAATCACAAGTGGAATGTTCCTGGCGGTCAACTCCGCGGTTCCACGGCTGCACAACCCGTAGGCCAATAGGATGTATTCAAAGTCCTTTTCAGACGCGCCGTCGATCTCGCCCTGGATGGTCTTGCGCAGGTCGTCCGGCGTGTTATGCAGACCGAAGTGCAGGCTCTTAACCTCGACCGAGTGCTTCGACCGAGCCGCCGCATAATATGCCTCGCGAGCGAGCGCCTCACAAGCGATGCAATACAGTTTCATATCTCAACTCCAAAGGATTTAGGATTCAGGATTTGGGACTTAGGAACGGAATCCGAAGGGACTGACTACTATCGAATACCGATCACCCACCAATGGCTATTCCGGCCGCGCGATCTCTCCGATGGTATAGAACGAGCCGGTCGCGCAGACCAAATCATTCGGCCCGGCCTGGCTCATCGCCACGGCTACTGCTTCCGTCACCGGTTCAACCTGAAACACATCGGAGCAGTACTTCATCGCCTCGACCGCGATATCCAGCGCCGGTTTCGCCCGGTCACTCTCAGGAGACGTGGCGACAAACATGTCCGCCAGCGGCGCAAGCGATCCCACCACATCCGATACCGAATGACCGCGGACCATCCCCATCACCAGAATCAGGCGAGAATATTCAAAGTTGTTCTTCAACGCCTCCGCGAGATTCCTGGCGCTGTCCAGGTTATGCGCCCCGTCAATGATCAGGGTCGGGTTCCGGCGAAGAACCTCCAGCCGTCCCGGCAGATACGCGCATGCGAGGCCCTCCCGGATCGCCTGTTCAGGAATCGCCAATCCACGAAACGCCAGCGCCTCTACGGCAGCCAGGGAAAGCGCGGCGTTACTGAACTGAACTCTTCCCTTCATGCCGACCATCAAATCAGCATAATTTCCCATCATCCCTTCAACATAGAGAAGATTGCTGCCATTGGCGCCACAGTCGTCGCCGCATGACGGGATGTATTTCTTCCCTGCAACAACCGGGGTAACGCAGAAGTGGTTCCCATTGAGCTTGGAGGGATGCACGTGCCAGAGCATCGCTTTCCTCGCCTCGCAAGCCTCGCTGATAACGTTCAGCGCCTCGATATCGAGCGCCGAGGTCACCGTGATCCCGTTCTCTTTTATGATCCCGGCTTTCTCCGAGGCGATTTCCGGTATCGTCTCGCCGAGCCTGTCCGTGTGATCGCGAGTCACGTTCGTGATCACACTCACAAGTGGGTTTACGATGTTGGTTGCATCCAACCGACCGCCAAGTCCGACCTCCATCACCGCAAAGTCCACATCTTCTTCGGCGAAATAAAGGAATGCAATGGCCGTTTTTACCTCAAATTCGGTCGGATGCCCGAGATCAGTCAATCCGATCGCTTCCACATGGGGCTTGATCTCATCCACAAGCCGCGTAAACGCGGACTTGTCTATCATGAGGCCGTCAACCTGGATTCGCTCCCGAATGTTGTACATGTAGGGCGAGTAGTAGGATCCGACCTTGTGGCCTGCCGCCTTAAGGATGCTGGATATCATAGCCGTGGTCGAACCCTTGCCGTTGGTCCCACCCACATGGATCACGCGAAGCCTGTCCTGTGGATTACCCAGGCGTTCGCAGAGAGCGGTGAACCGCTCCAACCCCAGCTTCCACCCGAATGCCTCCAGCCCGTATATGTAATCCATTGCCGCGTCAAAGCGCACTTCCTCAACCATATTATCCACCAAACTCATATTCCCTTCATGTCTCATAGCCCTTTGTGGGCGTCCTGACTGAATATACACGCAATGCTCCAACGATCAAAGCATCGGTTTTGCCGCCAGTGCTCCCTCTCCTGCTCCCTGGCGGGAGAGGGAGGGGTGAGGGCAATCCGGAACACAACGCATCAGTAAAGCCGGACTTCCGGAACCTCCCCTAACCCCTCCTTGTTAAGGAGGGGAGCCACTGCCCGATTATTCGATGCCTCGGTCGCAAACACCGCCGAAGGGAACGCGGAGAACGTCTTCGCTGCCAAAAACCCGCCTGCCGATGCCCAATACCTGACACCTGATACCTGACACCTGATACCTGATACCTGACACCTAACCCCTCAGCGCAATCATCCGCTCCAGGAGTTTCGCCTTCTTCTCACTCAACTCCGCCACGATCCGGCGCTCCTTCTCGATGACGTTCTCCGGCGCCTTGGAGGTGAACTGCTCATTGGATAGTTTCCCCTCGCTTCTCTGCAACTCTTTCTCGATGCCAGCCACGTCATTGGTCAAACGCGCGATCTCCTTATCCACATCAACCAGATCGGAGAGCGGAATATAGACATCAGCTCCCGGGATATGGCCGGATACGAATTGCCCGCCGGTCGGAGCCTCATCCACCAGATTGAGCGCGCTCAACTTGGCCAGGGACTTGATCGAATCGACTCCTGTCCCGATGGACGCTTTCGACTGGGCGTTCGTCGGCAGGATCGAAGCATCCACCCGCTTGCCGGGAGCCACGCCGATCTCGGCTCGCAGGTTTCTAATCGTGCGGGTAACCTCCATCACGATCTCCATGCGCTTCTCCGCATTTTCATCAATGAGACCGGCATCCGAGGTCGGGAACTCGGCGATCATGATGCTCTCGCCATCATGTGGGATCGACTGCCAAATCTGCTCGGTTATGAACGGCATGATGGGATGGAGCAGCCTGAGCGAAGTCTCCAGCACGTGCCAGAGCACATATTGTACGGTTGCCTTGCCATCACCCTGAAGCCTCGGTTTCGCAATCTCGATATACCAGTCGGCATACTCGCTCCAAAGGAACTCATAGATCGCGCGGGCGGCATCGTCCATATCATAACCTGCAAGACCGACGTTCACCGCTTCGATAGTCTTCTGAAGGCGGCTGAGAATCCACCGATCCTCCGCAGCAAGTTCGGAGTCCGCGGGTCTCATCGGCATAACACCGGCATCCAGGTACATCAGCACAAAGCGTGACATATTCCAAATCTTGTTGCTGAAGTTGCGGACGGTCTCCACGCGACCTTCGGAGAACCTCATGTCCTGACCCTTGCCCACCTGCTGGATCAGAGCAAACCGGAGGGTGTCCGCGCCGAACTTCTCGACGACCTCGACGGGATCGATCCCGGTGCCGAGGGATTTGCTCATACGCCTGCCCTCTTCATTCAGCACCGTCGCATATATATAGACGTCCTGGAAGGGGATTTCGTTCAGAAAGTGCATGCTGGTCATTATCATCCTCGCAACCCAGAGGTAGATGATGTCCCGAGCGGTGATCAGCACGGAGGTGGGGTAGAAATTCTTCAACTCCGGCGTTTCTGCTGGCCAGCCCAACACGGCGAACGGCCACAGGCCGGACGAGAACCAGGTGTCGAGAACGTCCTCATCCTGAGTCAGCGACGTCCCGCCGCACTTCTTACAGGCTTCCGAGGCGCTCCGAGCGGCAACATACTCGCCGCATTCGTCGCACTTCCAAACGGGAATCCGATGCCCCCACCAAAGCTGGCGGGAGATACACCAGTCACGAATATTCTCCATCCAATCCAGGTACAAACCGGCATATCGCTCCGGAATAAACTTGATTCGCCCATCCTTCACCGCGTCGATCGCCGGTTGCGCCAGTTCCCTCATGCGAACGAACCATTGCTCCGAAAGGAGCGGCTCAATTGTGGTGTCGCATCGCGCGCACTGCCCGACGGAGTGCACGTACTCCTCTTCAAGCGGAAGCAGACCCTGATTCCTGAGTTGATCCACAATCGCCTCACGCGCCGCATACCGATCCATCCCGGCGAACTCCCCGGCCTCCGCGGTCATGCTGCCATCCGTGGCAATGACCACCACGCTCGGCAGCTTGTGCCGCAGACCGATCTCAAAATCGTTCGGATCGTGAGCGGGCGTAACCTTGACCGCCCCTGTTCCGAAGTTCGGATCCACGTGGGTGTCTGCAACAATGGGAATCGGGCGGTTCATGATCGGCAGGATCGCGCTCTTGCCGACCAGCCCCATGTACCGATCATCCTCCGGGTTGACTGCAATGGCAGTGTCGCCGAGCATGGTTTCGGGGCGCGTGGTCGCGACCGTTATCACGCCGGAGCCGTCCTCCAAAGGATAATCGATGTGCCACAGATGCCCGGCAACTTCCTGGTACTCGACCTCGATATCCGAGATCGCCGTCTGGCACCTCGGGCACCAGTTGATCACCCTCATCCCACGGTAAATATGCCCCTCGTTGAACCATCGGACGAACTCTTCGAGAACCGCCTCCGAGTAACCCTCATCCAACGTAAAGCGCAGGCGATCCCAGTCGAATGAGTAGCCCATTCGCTGGAACTGGCTGATAATCGTGTTCCCGTATTCGTTCTTCCACTCCCACACGCGCTCGATGAACTTCTCGCGCCCGAGATCATGACGGCTCAGGCCCTGTTTCGCAAGCTGCTTCTCGACCACATTTTGGGTCGCGATCCCGGCGTGGTCGGTGCCTGGAACGATCATCGTATCGAATCCCTGCATCCGCTTCCAGCGCGCGAGCACATCGTGGATCGTGTAGCAGAGCGCATGACCGATATGCAGCGACCCGGTGATATTCGGCGGCGGGATGGTGATGCAGTAGCGCTCCCTGCTCGGATCGACCTCCGCGTGGAAATAGCCCTTCTCCATCCAAAACGCATACCACTTCGGCTCAACGTCCTTCGGATCATAGACCTTCGGCAAAAGTTCTTCCTGATTCATGATTTTCCTCCGATCATGGATTATGCTGGTTACCGGATGCTGGATCGCACATTCAACGCCCGCACAAGATAAAACCGATTGCCCTGAGTAGCCCCGGTAAACGACGGGGCGTATCGAAGGGTCATACTTCATCATTAAAAAAGGCCCCTGACATCCCGCTAAGGACGAAAGGAGCTTCTTCCGTGGTACCACCTTAATTCAGTCCCGACAAGTCGGAACCCTCGAACGGCTGTAACGGGCCACCCGTTCGAGTCAATACACATAGCCTAGCCCCGGCAGAATTTCCCGTAGTCTAGCCCCTTGTGGGCGTCCGGAATAGCTCCCCTCCTTGACAAGGAGGGGGTTGGGGGAGGCTCCCTCTTTAATTCCCCTCCTTAATAAGGAGGGGGTTTGGTGGAGGTTCCCTTAGCTCCCCTCCTTGATAAGGAGGGGGTTGGGGGAGGTTCCCTTCCCGTTCTCCACGACCAGTTACCCGCCACGTACCATCGACTCGACGACTCCAGGGCGACATTCGGCAACCGTACCCGGAAGGCTCACACCAAACGCCTTCCTCTCTGATGGGCCGCACACTGCCTACTCTTCCCCTTCAACGCCTTTATTCGCAAAAAGATTGTCTGCTTATTCTACCCGAAACGAACGCATCGGGTCAACTCGCATCGGCGATGGATTTTCTGCGCCAAAGTAAGCGGCCAAACGCATTCACATATGCAGGTGGACCGGGCATCCTTTGGCATAAACCATCGATACATTCAGGTCACGGTCGAGGATCAGCACGTCCGCGTCCTTGTCAATCTCCAGACTCCCCTTGCTCCCATGAGCGCCCACCACCCGCGCGGGGTTCAAGGAAGCCATCGTCCAGGCATCCGCGATCCTCAGCCCGACTTTTCTGTGAGTGAATCGTAGCATCCCCATCAAAGGCGTAACGGAACTCGCGATAACCTCCGGTCGATCCTTGATTATGGCTATTCCTCCGCGCACCTCTGAAACCTGCCCGCCGATGAAATAGTCACCGTCAGGTAGTCCCGCTCCCTTCATCGCGTCAGAGACGAGGCAAACCTTGTCCAGCCCCTTACACTTCACCGCAAGCTGAATTATCGCCGGATGGAGGTGGAACCCATCCGCAATGACCTCCGTGGTGAGTTCGTCTCGGAGCAGGACGGTCTCGACCACACCGGGCGCATAACCCTTGCCGGTACTATTCCCCAGCGCCTGCATGGAAAGACTGCCCATAACACAAACGAAATGCGTGCTGTGGGTGAGGCCGGCATCCACTGCGCGCATGATATCCTCGTAAGATGCCTGGCTGTGGCCGACTGATGTCACGATTCCGGCTTTCCGGCATTCGGCGA
>Ga0326727_10024066_pt1 | contig 11550 bp, 8 predicted proteins | sample MB2enrmetagenome_FD_207643 | JGI IMG/M metagenome (GOLD analysis project Ga0326727, IMG submission 207643) | Lab enriched peat soil microbial communities from McLean, Ithaca, NY, United States - MB29MY | ecosystem: Environmental > Terrestrial > Soil > Wetlands > Peat | place: USA: New York... | reverse complement strand
GTTCAAGTGGGTTGGTCTGCACTACATCGCGTTTTCAATCGACACAAACTGAAAACAAAGTACTTCCAAAAGAAAAAAGAGAACACAATGTCAAAATCTCAGTGTTGGTGACGAACTTCGGCTAACTTGCTCTGGCCTTGATCTTGGACAAATCGTGGTCACCGACCAGCTTGGCAGAGTTTTCTCTATTTGTGACGCACATCACAACCCCCTGTGTCATTCGCTACAGAATTTCCCACCGCACCGGCCGAGAGTGTAGTCAGAGGAAAGAGTAAGAAAGGGCGGTCATGCTGTACGAAAAGGGACCTGTCCGTCTGACCGAAGCCCAATCTCCCGCACGTACTGCCTTACGCGAAGCAACATCGTCCTCACACACGAAAGTTGTTTCCCGGTCATTGTCCGTAACCATTACTCTGCCGCTGGGCGCAGGGGCCAGCGCTTTGCGGTTTGCACAAGAGAAAGCGAGTTCTGCCGATGGCGTTTGAAATCGAATACAAGAGCAAGTTGGCGACGGCGGACGAGGCGATGCGCGCCGTTCAATCAGGGATGCGCGTGTATATCCAAGCGAGCTGCGCGGTGCCGGAAACTCTGGTGGAAGCGTTGCTTAGACGCGCGCCGCTTCTAAAGAATGTGGAAATTTGCCATTTACTCACGGTGGGCTGTGCGGACTACGTGAAACCGGAAATGGCCGACCATTTCCGGCACAACGCGTTCTTCATTGGCGCCAATGTGCGCGAGGCAGTAAATGACGGCCGCGCCGACTACACACCCGTGTATTTGAGCGAATTGGAAGAGTTGTTCGAGAGCTATGCAATCCCGCTGGACGTGGCGCTGATTGAGGTCTCTCCGCCCGATGCGCATGGGTTCTGCAGTTTTGGAGTTGGCGTGGACGCAACACTGACAGCCGCGAAATATGCCCGTTGCGTAATCGCGCAAGTGAACGACCAGATGCCGCGCACATACGGAGATTCCTTCATCCACGTCAGCCGGATCAACACGATTGTCGAGTCTTCGCGCCCCCTGTGCGAGATGCAGCAGCCGAAGATCAACGATCTGCACAGGGCAATTGCACGTAATGTGGCGGGTTTGATCGACGACGGCGCAGTGCTGCAAACCGGGATTGGAGCCATTCCAAGCGCTGTGTTGGCGCTTCTGATGGACCGTAAGGATCTCGGCGTACACACCGAGCTGACATTGGATAGCATCATCCCGCTGGTTGAAGCGGGTGTTATCACGGGCGCGCGCAAGAATTTCAATCCGCGCAAGATCATTCTCTCTTTCGTGCTGGGCACGAAGAAACTGTTCGACTTTGTGGACAGCAATCCCATCTTCGAATTCCATCCAAACGCCTACACGAACGACCCGCGCCTGATCGCCCTCAACGACAACATGATTGCCATTAACTCCGCATTGCAGGTCGATATCACCGGGCAGGTCGCCTCCGATTCGATCGGCACGTACCTGTACAGCGGAATCGGCGGGCAGGTGGATTTCCTCCGCGGCGCTTCGCGTTCCAAGGGGGGAAAACCCATCATCGCTATGCCTTCCACGGCCAAGAACGACACGGTTTCCCGAATTGTTCCTACTTTGGCTCCCGGGTCCGGTGTTGTAACGTCGCGAGGGCTGGTCCGCTACATCGTGACCGAATTCGGCGTCGCATATTTGCACGGCAAGACCATCCGTGATCGCGCGAAGGCATTGATTGAAGTCGCTCATCCGAAGTTCAAGGATGAGCTTTACCAGTACTGCGAACAAACGAAGTGGCTGCAACATCCGCAACCCGGACCGGCTGCGGTGACGAGGTGAATATGCCAGGCCAATCGCGTGGAAAAGTGATCATCAGCCTCGACGAGTGCAAGGGATGCGGCCTTTGTGTGGAATCGTGTCCCCCCAAGTGCCTCGTCCTGGCGCCGGAACTAAGTTCGTATGGCGTGCATCCGGCACAGTATATCGGCGAGGGGTGCACCGGATGCGGCATTTGCTTCTATTGCTGCCCCGAGCCGGGAGCGATCCTCGTGTACAGACAAACGCCGCCGGCAAAGCAAGTGGTGGAAAAGCCGCAAGGAGGCCAGTATGCGCCAGCTGTGTAAAGGGAACGTGGCCGTAATCAAGGGCGCCATACTCGCCGGCTGCCAGGCGTATTACGGATATCCAATTACTCCGGCCAGCGAGATAGCCGAGGCTGCAGCGCTCGACCTGCCCCAGGTCGGCGGGACGTTCTTGCAAGCGGAGAGCGAAGTCGCTGCCATAAACATGGTTTACGGAGCGGCTGCGGCCGGGGTCCGCGTCATGACCGCCTCCTCAGGCCCCGGCCTTAGCTTAATGCAGGAGGGCATGTCGTACTTGGCTGGCTCCGAACTTCCCTGCGTGGTTGTTGACGTGGTTCGCGGCGGGCCGGGCCTGGGAAACATTGCGCCCGAGCAGAGCGACTACTTCGCCATGGTCAAGGGCGGCGGACACGGAAATTACCGCAACATTGTGGTGGCGCCAGCCTCCGTGCAAGAGATGGCGGAGCTGACCATGCTCGCCTTTGACCTTGCGGACAAATACCGAAACCCCGCCGTTGTGCTCACGGATGGATTCGTCGGACAAATGATGGAGCCGCTCGAACTCGAATACACCGAGCCAAAGCTACCCGCGAAGCCCTGGGCAGTGAAAGGCACGGCGGAGACGCGCAAGAACATAATTACTTCCATCTTCCTCGAGCCGGATGAGCTGGAGAAGCATCAGCAGAAGATGGAGGCTAAATACGAACGCGCGCGGCAGGAGGAACAACGGCACGAATTGTACCAGACCGCCGATGCCGACGTCCTGCTTGTGGGCTACGGAATTGTCTCTCGCATTTTGCGTTCCACCGTGGAGATGGCACGCAAGGAAGGATTGCGCGTGGGGCTGTTCCGCCCCATCACCGTGTGGCCGTATCCATCCAAGGCTTTGGCGGCAGCAGCAGCGCGCGTGCAGAAAGTGCTCGTGGTGGAACTGAGCAACGGCCAAATGGTGGAAGACGTTCGGCTGGCGCTTGGCGGCAAAGTTCCTGTGGAGTTTTACGGGCGATGTGGCGGCAACGTGCCTTCCGTCGAAGAAATTCACGCGCACTTGGCCACGCGCATGGCCACGACAGTTTGAAAGAGGACGACTATGCCAGAGGAAATCAAGACAGACACGAAACAGTCGAAAGTGGCTATTGAGGGCTACGAGATTGTGCAATCCAAGTCGCCCGTATTCTACGGCCGCTACGAACGCAAAGCGGATCTTCAACAACAAACCCACTACTGTCCCGGCTGCGGCCACGGCGTGGTTCACAAATTGATTGCCGAGGCCCTCGAGGATTTGGGGTTGCAGGATAAGACCATTTTCGTAAGCCCGGTGGGATGCTCCGTATTCGCCTACTACTATTTCGACGTGGGAAACGTTCAAGTGGCGCATGGGCGTGCGCCTGCCGCAGCTACCGGCATCCAGCGCGCTTGCCCCGGCAAGATTGTGATCGCGTACCAAGGGGATGGCGACTTGGCTGCGATCGGCACAGCCGAGATCGTGCATGCAGCCAACCGCGGCGAGAAGATCGCAGTTTTCTTCGTCAACAACGCGATATACGGAATGACAGGCGGCCAGATGGCGCCCACCACGCTCGTCGGCATGACCAGCACGACGTCGCCGTGGGGACGCCGCCCGGTGAACGAAGGATTCCCGCTGCACATGGCGGAACTGCTCTCCACGCTCGAAGCTCCTGTTTACGTCGAGCGCGTGGCCGTATGTGACGCTAAAAACATCATGAAGGCGCGACGCGCAATTCGGAAAGCACTGGAAATTCAGCGCGACCAGAAGGGCTTTTCGTTTGTCGAGATTCTGTCTCCGTGCCCGACCATTTGGGGCAAAGATCCGGTCGAAGCCCGCAAATGGTTGGCGGAAAAGATGATTCCGACGTTTCCGTTGAACGTCTTCCGCGATCGCAAGCCGGAGGCGATAGTCGACACTCCGCCTCCGCATCATTCCGCACCGGAAGTGCTCGAAATACAATCCGAAGCCACCAGCGCCCCACCCCGCGCAATACCGACGCATCGCTTTGAGCACATGGCAATCAACGTCGCGGGCTTCGGTGGTCAAGGTGTGTTGGTGCTCGGGCAGTTGCTTGCCGAAATGGGCATGCGCGAAGGTCTTGAGGTGAGTTGGCTGCCGTCCTACGGGCCGGAGATGCGGTCGGGCAGCGCCCACTGTTACGTCTGCTTTTCAAAAGAACGGATCGGCTCTCCCTTGATCGTGAATCCTGATGTGTTGATCGCAATGAACGAAATCTCGCTGCGCAAGTTTGCCTCGCAAGTGCAGCCGGAAGGATTGGTTTTGTATAACCGGGATCGCCTCCCGGAAGATTTTGAACTGCCGGCAGCGCGAGTGGTTTGTATTCCATCCTCGGAAATCGCGGATAAACTGGGCTCAACGAAAGCTGCCAACATTGTTCTTCTGGGCGCGCTGCTCGAAGAAACAGAGTGCTTGGGCGCGCAAACTGCGACGGCGGTGATCCACGACAAACTAAAGAAGGCCGCCTTTCGCGAAATTAACCGGAAAGCTCTCGAGGCTGGACGCCAGTACGTCGATCAGAAGATTTGGGTGGGTGCCGAGTCCCAGCCAGATGGGTTTGCCTATTAGTTCGCTTGTCGCGCGTGAGGGCACACTGCCTTGACGGCAGGGTGGTCATCTTTATCCCGCGGTCTGCTATCAGCAAATCCCTGCGAGTAGTTCACTCCTTCGTCAAACCTTTTCTTGCGCGTGAAACGCGAATTGGTCAGACTCGTTGCACTTCTTGCTGAGAGAAGACTAATGTTAATCGCCGGAGGGAATCCCATGATGCGTCGCGTCGCCTTTGTGTTTGTAATAATTGCCTGTGGCTGCCTGATGCTTGCGCCGAATTCCTCGACGACATTGTCAAATCCCATGCTGATCTATTTTGTGGACGTGGAGGGAGGACAAGCAACTCTGTTCGTCAGCCCCTCGAGAGAATCGCTCCTCCTCGATACGGGCTGGCCCGGATTCAATGGCAGGGATGCGGACCGCATTGTGGCCGCGGCCAAGGACGACGGCATTACGAAGATCGATTACGTTGTGATCACGCACTATCATCGCGACCACGTTGGAGGAGTGACGCAACTCGCCAGCAAAATAAAGATAGGGGAATTTGTCGATCACGGGCCGAACCTAGAGGACTCCGACGTCACGCGGGAAGATTACGCGGCATATGAGAAGGTAGCAGCATCAACTAAGCGTCTCGCGGTAAAACCCGGCGACCAGATCCCGATCAGTGGTCTCACAGTGCAGGTTCTGGCCGGAGCTGGCCAAACCATTCGAAATCCCCTTCCCGGCGCGGGCCAGCCAAATCCATTCTGCGCCACCGAACCAAGTCCGCCCGAAGATGCAACCGAGAACGCACGCTCGCTGGGGCTGTTGATCACGTTTGAGGGTTTTCGCGTCGTCGATCTCGGCGATCTGACCAAGAAGAAAGAACTCGAACTCGTTTGCCCGAACAACTTGATTGGGACCGCGGACCTTTTCGTGGTGTCGCATCATGGACTCGACCAATCGAATTCCAAGTCCCTCGTCGATGCACTTCATCCTCGAGTGGCGATTATGGACAACGGCGCTCGCAAGGGCGGTAGCCCAGACGCGTGGCAGATCGTACACGATTCCCCGGGGCTGGATGACATGTGGCAGTTGCACTACGCAATCGCGGGTGGAAAAGACCACAATGTTTCCGATGCTCTGATCGCGAATCCGGGCGAAAAGTGTGAGGGCAAGTACATCAGGGTGATAGCAGGGCCGGACGGCACATTCACAGTTTGGAACTCGCGGAACAAATACGAAAAGATGTACAAGAAATGAACGTCCGGCGCTCGTCACTTACTACCGTTGGACGCGCGCGGACCCAAAGGTTCTCACCTGCGCCACGGTCGCCATCGTAGTGTCACCCGGGAAAGTGGTCAGCAGGGCGCCGTGCGCCCAGCCAAGCCGAAGCGCCTCCTGCGGTTTCTCGCCGCTGAGCAAGCCATAAAAGAAACCTGAAGCAAAACCATCGCCGCCGCCCACACGATCATGAACGTCGAGTTCGATTGTCGGAGCGTTGTAGGTTTCGCCGTCGATCCATGCCACGGCGCTCCAGCTATGCCTCGCCGTCGAATGCACTTCGCGCAGAGTGGTGGCAACAACTTTTATCTTGGGGTATTTCTTCACCACGTTGTCAATCATCGCGAGAAAGACGCCAGGATCCAGTTTCGACTTCTTGTGAACATCGGGGCCTGGAATGCCAAGCCCTCTCTGCAAATCCTCCTCATTGCCGACCAGCACGTCGGCGTGTTCGACAATGTGTCCAATCACTTGCGCAGCCTTTCCCGCATCGCCCCATATGTTCCACAGCTTCTCGCGGTAATTCAAATCGAAGGAAACAACGGAGCCGGCCGCCTGGGCAGCTTTCATCCCTTCGATAATCAATTCGCCAGTGGTTTCTGAAAGCGCCGCGAAGATCCCTCCACTGTGAAACCAGCGAACTCCGCCCGCGAATATCGCCTTCCAATCGAAGTCGCCGGGTTTCAATTGCGCCGCAGCTTCGTTCGCGCGGTTGTAGAAAACAACCGGTCCACGGACGCCGTAGCCAAGGTCGCTATAGACCGTGGCCATGTTCGGCCCATTGACGCCGTTATGTTTGAACCGTTTGTAGAATGGCTTGACGCCCATGGCGCGGACTCGTTCCGCGATCAGATCGCCGATGGGGTAATCGGCCATCGCTGTCGCGATGCCTGTCTGCAGCCGAAAGCAATCCGCCAGGTTTGCGGCGACATTAAACTCACCGCCGCTGACATGAATCTTGCACTCGGTCGCCTTGCGAAACGGAATGATTCCCGGATCGAGGCGATGAACCAGCGCGCCCACCGATACAAAATCCAAGGCGCCTTGCTGAGGAATGTTTAGGCCATATTTCATCGAGGTCTCCCGGTCCTTGCGTCTAATAGAGAATACCACCAGCGCGTCGATGTGAAGGGGCCCGCGCATCCACGCGCGCCCGAACATGAGGTAGAATCATGCGAAATGAATACGGCCCAACACGCAGGTGGTCGTTGATACCGGCGCAGGAACCTGAGCTGGGAGCCTCGGTAGTTCGTAAGATTTCCAGACGGCTGCTGCCATTCCTCTTCCTCCTATATATTGTGGCGTATGTGGACCGTATCAACGTGGGATTTGCCGCGTTGCAGATGCAAACGCAGCTTCATTTCAGCGATGCCGTCTATGGATTTGGCGCGGGAATTTTCTTTGCGGGCTACTTCCTATTTCAAGTCCCGAGCAATCTGGCGTTGTACCGTGTGGGCGCGCGGCGGTGGCTAACGCTGCTCATGATCGCGTGGGGCCTGGTCTCTTCCACAATGATGCTAGTCCACACTCCCCGGAGCTTCTATACAGCGCGATTCCTGCTCGGTGTGGCCGAGGCCGGATTCTTCCCCGGCGTGATTCTGTATATGAAAAATTGGTTTCCCGCTGCTGTACGGGCGCGCACGGTGGCTCTGTTCATGACGGCAGGACCGCTAGCGGGCGTCGTAGGAGGACCGATTTCCGGCGCGCTGCTCGGCTTGCACCAGAAAGGCGGGCTCGCAGGGTGGCAGTGGCTGTTTTTGATGGAGGGTGCGCCGGCCATCGTTCTCGGCGTAATTTGCTATTTCTTCCTAACGGATCGTCCTGCGGACGCGCAGTGGCTTGGTACTGATGAGCGCGCCTGGCTCGCTGATGTCTTGAATCGCGAGTTGGAGTCCGTTCACGCAGTGTCGCGCACGAACACGCTCGCGGCATTCTCGAACGGCAAAGTCTGGTTGCTTGCGGGCGTCTCGCTTGGATTGAATACGTGTTCCTATGGCATCAGTTTGTGGCTGCCGAGTGTGATTCATAGTTTGTCCGGCGTTAACAATTTCGTAATCGGATTGCTCTCTGTCATTCCGTATCTATCCGCCGCAGTGATCATGGTACTGGTCGGATCCAATTCCGACCGCACAGGCGAGCGCCGATGGCACATAGCCATGCCGGCCCTTGTCGGCGGAGTTGCCTTGCTGATTGCGGGTCCCTCCACTTCTGTCGCGCCTGTGATTTTTGCAATGACACTCGGGATGGTGGGAGTCTCTTCGATGATGGGACCCTTCTGGGCCCTCTCGACTAGCTTGCTCGCTGAAAGTGCGGCTGCTGCCGGGATCGCTTTTATCAACTGCGTCGGCAACTTAGGAGGATTCTTCGGTCCCTACATTGTGGGCTTGGTTCGAACTCTGACCGGCGGATTCAAGGGCGGCCTCCTGAGCATAGGCGCCGCGTTGACAATGAGCGGATTCTTGGTGTTGCTCGTCCGTGTTCGCAACGCGCGCGAGAAAGTTTGAAGGCGAATCCGGTTGTTTTGGATTATTCGGTGATCGTCTATCCGAGACGAATGAAGAAGGATAGTCCGCAAGAAAGTAATACTGGCGACATTTGAGCCTATGATAGCTTTGCAAATGTTGAGGTCTTGAAACGGCGAACGGCGTGCAAAGCATTTCGGAAACGCGGGAAGCCTGCATAATAGAAACTCAGGAGCGAAGAATGTCATCACGACGCCTGTATCGGTTGGTTCGTCTGCTCTCTATTTTGGTCCCAGGTTTTTTCGCATCTGCCACGATGTCCCAAACAAAGAATCCCAACGAGAAACTCCTTGACCTGAATTCCGGTTGGGAGTTCCGGCAGCGCATCGAGGGCCCCGCCGTTCAAGCTGCGGAATGGCGGCCGGCGCAAGTGCCCGGCGACGTCCATCTCGATTTGTTGCGCAATAAGTTGATTCCGGACCCGTTTTATCGCGACAACGAATCCAAGCTGCAGTGGATTGAAAACGCGGACTGGGAATACAGGACGACGATCGACGCCACGCCGGAAATCCTCAAGCACAAAAAGATCGAATTGGATTTTAAAGGTCTCGACGCTTATTCGGAAGTGTATTTGAACGACCAAAAGATTCTGACAGCCGACAACATGTTCCGCGAGTGGCGGGTTGACGTGAAGCCGTATCTAAAGCCGGGGCCGAATCAACTCTTGGTTGAGTTCCCTTCCCCAATCAAGACGGCCGAAAACGTTGCAGCGACCGACAAGTGGCGCGCTCAAACGCTTACGCAGGAAAAAACCTACATCCGCAAGGCCGCCTACGAATATGGATGGGACTGGGGACCGCGCTTCGTGACCAGCGGCATCTGGCGTCCTCTGAGACTTGACCTTTGGGACGGGGCGCGCATTTCAAACCTGTATATTCGGCAAAAAGACATTGGTTCCTCCTTGGCGCACCTGACAGCGGAAGTCGAAGTCGTCGCAAGCGAAGCTTCTTCGGGAAAAGTAATTGTCAGTTACGAGCAGGGCGGCAAAAAGGCGGAAGTTTCGCGCACCGTTGATTTTCAACCAGGCATCAATCACATCGACTTGCCAATCGATATCACCCGCCCGGCGTTGTGGTATCCGTCCGGATATGGTGCGCAGCCAATTTACACATTCGACGCCAAGGTGATGGTAGGCAGCAACCTGGAGAGTGAAAAGATATCACGCACAGGGCTTCGCTCAGTTGTGCTCCATCGAGAAGTGGATGAGTGGGGCAGGTCATTCGAATTCCTCATCAACGGCATTCCAGTTTTCGGCAAGGGCGCGGACGTCATTCCGTTTGACAGCTTCCCCAACCGAGTCACGACAGAGCAATACCGGCAGATATTGCAGTCGGCGCGCGACGCAAACATGAACATGATCCGCCACTGGGGCGGCGGATATTACGAAACGGACGAGTTTTACAGCCTTTGCGATGAGTTAGGGATCATGATCTGGCAGGACTTCATGTTCGGAAACGATTGGCAGCCGGGGACGTATGATTTCAAACTAAGCGTCGCGAAGGAAGTGGAAGATCAAATCCGCCGTTTGCGCAATCATCCCAGCATCGTTCTTTGGTGCGGCAACAATGAAACGGAGGTTTCGTGGAGTTGGGATAGAAACCGGAGTAAAACAGCAGACGCCGCGCTTGCAAGACGCATGTGGCAGGATTACCTCACTCTATTCAGCGGCGTGATTGCGAGCGCGGTCGAGCGTCTGAACTCGGAAACGCCCTACTGGCCAAGCTCGCCCAGCGCGGATTATGAGGACACTTCCGCTGAATATCAGTCTGGCGACATGCACGACTGGAGTGTTTGGCACGGCAGGGTAGCCTTTTCTGAGTACGAAAAGCACTTCCCACGCTTCATGACGGAGTACGGGTTCCAATCCTTCCCGGAAATGCGCACCGTGGAAGTATTCACGCAGCCCGAAGACCGTACAAGCATCTTCACTGCTGTCATGCTGGCTCACCAGAAAAACACAGCGGGGAATGCAATTATTCACGACTACATGCTCCGGTATTATTCGGAGCCAAAGGATTTCTCATCGTTCTTGTACGCTAGCCAGGTATTGCAGGCCGAGGGCATAAAAGTCGGAGCCGAGCACTTGCGCCGTCTTCGTCCACGGTCGATGGGTTCGATCTATTGGCAGCTTAACGATTGCTGGCCGGTAGCTTCATGGTCGAGCATCGATTATTTCGGGCGATGGAAGGCATTGCAGTATTACGCGCGGCGCTTCTATAGCCCGCTTCTCGTTTCCCCCCATGTCGAAAACGGCAGCCTTGCCGTTTCTGTGGTTTCCGACAAGACGGCGCCGACAGCCGCGCAACTCCGCATCCGAGTGATGAAGTTTGACGGCACTGTGATGAGCGAAAAGACTCAAGCGGTCCAGGTTCCCGAACTTTCCAGCAAGGTTTACCTTAATACTCCCTTGGAGGAATTTTCGGCTGCAAAGGGAATCGACCCCGCAGAAGTGTTTGTCGCGGCGGATTTGTCCGTGGACGGGAGACCGGTCTCGACCAACCTAATCTACTTCCTCTCGCCCAAGGAAGTTCATTTGCCGAAGGCGCAGATAAGCGCGGACCTGAAGAGAGCAGGCGATTCATATCGGCTGCGTCTTTCGTCGAGCGTACTGGCGCGCAGCGTGTACGTTTCATTCGGCGACGCCGACGTGAAGGTTTCGGATAACTATTTTGATCTCTTGCCGAACGAGCCGGTCGAAATCGAGTTGACGAGCGCGGGGCCGATTGAACAATTGCAGAAAGATTTGAGGGTGATGTCGCTGGTGGACGCTTTCTCTCCGGCAACTTCGGCGACCGCGGCCCCGGCTCAATAGAAACATGTCGGCAAAGGCGTCCCTTCAGTCCCTGCGGACGTGGCAATCGGAGCCCCGCACGCGAAGACTCACTTTTCCCACTGCAACAGCATCATGGTCTTTGATCCTAAGAGCTGCCATAAGTAGCCCGAAAAACGCGTTTCAAGCGGATTGGGAGGGTTTAGTATCGAATTGCGAATTTCATGGTGCCGGAATGACCTGCTTCCTGTCTCCTCGTCATGATGTCATTAGATATGGGCGCGGAATGTGCGTTAGAATCGGGATTGATTCTATGTCGGGGCGTAGCGCAGCCTGGTAGCGCGCCTGCCTTGGGCGCAGGAGGTC
>Ga0326727_10024065_pt1 | contig 11551 bp, 4 predicted proteins | sample MB2enrmetagenome_FD_207643 | JGI IMG/M metagenome (GOLD analysis project Ga0326727, IMG submission 207643) | Lab enriched peat soil microbial communities from McLean, Ithaca, NY, United States - MB29MY | ecosystem: Environmental > Terrestrial > Soil > Wetlands > Peat | place: USA: New York... | reverse complement strand
AATGGTACTGTTTCTTTTGGCTTCCAACAGACCGCAGGTAGTCCGAGACAATTTTTTGCTGTGGGCGACAATGGATATCTGAGCGTAGGCAACATTTCCCAATTGCAAAATTCCGATCTTCGCAGCCAACTCACCGGAGCGGACGTAATAATCGTAACTCCTCCTGATTTTGTTTCTCAAGCAAACCAATTGGCAAACTTCAAACAAAGTTTCGATGGTTTGAGAACGATCATCGTGAAGACCACTGACATATATAATGAATTTAGCTGTGGAATCCCTGACCCGACAGCCATCCGTGATTATCTAGAATTTGCCTATGTGAATTTTCAACAACTCCCTTCGTATGTAATTTTCTTCGGCGCGGGATCGTATGACTATAAAAACAGGGTCTCGTCGTTGCCGGAATACGTGCCAGCTTATGAATCGGATGAGTCGCTTGATCAGGTTAACTCGTATTCCTCGGATGATTACTTCGTAGAGTTTGTGGGTTCTCTCAGCGTAAATCCTGTGTCTATGTCGTTGGGAAGACTTCCAGTAAGAAGCCAGCAAGATGCCGACACAATTGTGAATAAGATCAAACAATATGAACAAAATCCCAGCTACGGCAGCTGGAGGAACCTTGTTACGTTTGTCGGTGACGACCACGAGAGTAACAAAATAGATAGCACAACTACTGAATTCATGTATGACTCAGAAAGTCTAGCAAATAATCTATCATGTACACCGCCCGATCTTGATAGAAGCAAAATATATTTAGGTGCCTATCCGACGATAGTTTCGACTCAGGGTATCCGCAAGCCTGATGCGGCCGGTGATCTGGTTAACCAGATCAATCAAGGGACTCTCGTGCTGAACTTTATTGGACATGGAGCTCCGAATGTTTGGTCGTACACTCATATCTTTGACAATGCCGTCACTATTCCTGAACTGACTAATTTGACGGCACTCACGCTCTTCGTCGCAGCTACTTGCGATTTTGGTAGAGACGATGATCCGGTGACGCAAAGTGGCGCTGAACTTCTGCTACTTTCGCCGCAAGGTGGCGCAATAGGTGTCCTAAGCTCGACAAGAGTCACATATGAAGGGGACAACAGCGCACTAAACTCGTATTTTTTTCAGAAATTATTTGTCAGAGATAGCCTGCGCAACCCGAGTCGAATTGGAGATGCATTTTTCGCGTTGAAAGAGAATCCGCCCATTTACATTGATGCTAACGATATAAAGTACAATTATATTGGTGATCCAACGGTGCGCCTGGCTCTTCCGAAATATCAGGCGACGGTGGACAGCTTGAATGGAAAACCGTTGGCGACACAAACTCAGCAGATAAGAGCACTTGACAAGGTTGATCTGAAAGGAGCGGTTTATCATCCCAACATGACGGTTTGGAATGACTTCAATGGTACTGCGCTGCTGACAATATATGACTCGGACAAGAACATTTATATTCCCTCGGAAGATTTCACATACGTTTCTCAAGGCTCGATACTTTTCCGTGGTCAGGTTTCCGTTAGGAACGGATTGTTTGAGTCGAAGGCTGTTATACCGAAAGATATATCATACAGCGATACCACCGGGAAAATTGAGCTTTATTTTCAAGCAAGCGGTTCCGACGGATCAGGGTACACAAGAAATATCACTGTGGGAGGAACCGATACGAATGTTGTGAACAATCATGAGCCGCCTACCATAAAGATCTATCTTGACTCAAGGAATTTCAAAGATGGTGATGTGGTATCAGCGAATCCGACATTGATAGTAGACCTGCATTCTGAAAACGGGATTAACCTTTCAGAAGCCGGAGTCGGGCACAGCCTGCAGGCGACTTTTGACAGCCAATCTGTCGATTTGAGTTCTTACTACGTAGGAGCCATTGATTCTTATCAGGACGGTACTGTGAATTTTCCCGTTACGATGTCTCTTGCTCCCGGTGAACACTCTGTGACTGTGAGCGCTTTCGATGTCTTTAATAATTCGTCCGAGGCGAGGGCAACATTCGACATAGAATCATCACAGCAATTATCGTTGATGAATATCTACAATTACCCGGATCCTTTTAGCAGCAGCACAGCATTTACGTTCCAGAGAACAGCAGTAGGTGGAGCGGGAGAACCGGTCAATGTGAAAATAAAAGTTTTCACACTGAGCGGAAGGTTGATCAAAACCATCTTGTCGTACGGGGAAACAGATACATTTGTGAAAATACCCTGGGATGGGCTTGACGACGATGGCAACAGGCTCGCCAACGGCGTTTATCTTTACAAGGTGATAGTTTCGACGCTTGACGGATCGCAAACCAGCGAAGCAATTGGAAAAATGGCGGTAGTACGATGAAGAGTGTAGAAAATTTTAAGGCAACGTTTTATAATTAAGATTCACAAGGAGTGATATCCAATGAAAGTGACTTTTTTTGCTGTGATAGCAACTGCATCCCTTCTAACGTTGAGTTCGCGTGCATTTGCACAGGGTGAGACCTCGGTCCCGTTTCTTTTGATTGCCCCTGACGCACGCGCCGGAGGCATGGGAGAAACGGAGACGGGTTTGGCAGATGATGGTTCGGCGGTTTTCTGGAACGTCGGCGGGCTCGGATTCTTCAAAGGAGATTACATATCTCTAACTGAGGCCCCCTGGCTGCCCGAATTCAGTTCCGATCTGAATTATAATTTCGTCAGCTACAGCCATTATATTCAAGACTGGGAGAGCAGCGTTGCCGCCAGCATAACGTATTTCAACTTGGGACAATTTAACTATACCAACTCTTCAGGACCGACAGTGATCAGCACATGGAATGCGTACGAAGTTGCGGTAACGCTTGGCTACGGGACGCAGGTTGCTGAAGGACTTGGTTTTGGAGCGAACTTCCGCTTCATAAGAAGCGATCTTGCGCCATTCGGTGCCGAACAGGAGCAAGGATCAGGCATCGCATCCGATGTTAGTTTTGATCTTGGCCTCCTATACAGGCCTCAGAAGCTTGACTTGCCGCTCATAGGAAACTTTGACAACAGACTTGGCTTGGGTATCACGCTGACGAACTTGGGGCCGAATCTCTATTACATCGATCAGGCCCAGGCGGACCCACTTCCAACAAATCTCAGAGTCGGTCTCTCGATGCACTTGTTGAAGAGCGAGTACAATAATCTATATTTCGTCTTCGATCTAAGCAGGACGATGGTGCGCGTGAGAACAGGCGGAGGCGATACAACCTGGGCGGATGCCGCGCATGACAGCGTATTATCAGTTTCTGCCACATGGCGCACGGTTGATCCGCTTCCCAAATCGTTGATTACAACATGGAGCGACGGAAGCGGCCTCAAAAGGATAATCATGAGTTTAGGTGCAGAATACTGGTACGGAAATCCAAGGCTTATCGCACTCCGCTGGGGCTACTTCAAAGAGAATCCAAATTTCGGCGGGCGAAATTTCATGACGTTCGGTGCCGGCATTCGCTATGACATTTATGGTTTTGACTTCAGCTATATATCTACATTTGACCCGAACAATCCTCTGTCAAACCAGCTGCGGTTTTCACTTACTCTAAATTGGGGCGCTCAATCTGACTTTTAGATTTTCAGCTGTCGCCGCAGTATTATCGATTGCGGCACTGCTTCTTCAAATTGAATCGCTGAAAGGGCAGGAGCTCAACCATCCTCTCGCCGCTGCTCAGGCATTGCGTCCGCAAAAGGAACTGACGACCGATAGCGTCCATGTCCTTGCTATAATGGTACAATTCCAAACCGAAACGGATGGACTGATGAGCGGTGACGGACATCTTTTGATGGGAGATTCAACCGGACTTGATGCACCTCCGCATGATAAAACGTATTTTGAAAATCATCTCCTTTTCCTAAAAAATTATTTCAGAAAGGTTTCAGGCGGGAAGTTGAACATAGACTACGCTGTGCTCGACTCCGTCATAACCCTGCCGCATCAGATGAAATATTATTCCCCTCCGAAGAGCGACAGCGGGAATAATTTAGGTCTGCTCTTCCAGGATTCGTGGCACGCAGCGGATTCGATTTACGGTTCTGCGTTTCCGTTCAGTGAGTACCAGTGTTTTGTAATATTTCACGCCGGTTCAGGGAAGGACATAGACTTCACGACCGAGCTTGGCTATGATCCGCTGCCGTACGACATTCCTTCGATTTATCTCGGCTCACAAAGCCTGAAAAACATGTTCGGTGCCGATTATGACGGTCAGCCTGTTGACAACGGCATTTTTCGAATCACTAACTCCATCATAATGCCGGAAAGTGAAACCTATCCCATCATTAGCCTTACTCTTGGGACAAACGGGCTTCTCGCCGCAAGCTTCGGAAGTTTCCTCGGGCTGCCGGATCTGTTCGATACGCAAACCGGGATAACCGGGATAGGGAAATTCGGATTGATGGATGGTCAAGCAATTTTCGCCTACGGTGGAATTTTTCCACCAGAGCCCTCGGCGTGGGAAAAGTTTTATCTCGGCTGGATAACTCCCGCCGAAGTTTCTCCTTCAACGGCTACGCAATACCGCCTTTATGCAAACGAAACCGGCAAATATTCCGTCCTCAAAGTGCCAATCAGTGCTACCGAATATTTTCTCTTAGAAAATCGTGAGGGTGACGCGAAGCATGATGGGGAAATTGTAACGTATGATTCCAGCGGTGTCACAAAAACAGCGAACATAAACTTCTCGAACGATACAGCTTACTATGATGGTACACAAATTAAAAATATAAACGGCGTTGTAACCGATGCCGATGAATATGATTGGGCACTTCCACAAGACACAACTTACTTTGGCGGCATCTTGATCTGGCATATAGATGAAAGCGTGATCGATCAAAACCTTGCCACTAACACTGTGAATGCAAACCCCAATCATCGCGGTGTCGCTTTGATGGAAGCATCCGGGGCAAACGAGATCGGCAATCTTATCCAGACAATCTCCGGCTCATATTATTATGATGGCTCTCCGTACGATTTCTGGTACAGTGGGAATCCTGACCGTTCATACCTGCAAAATGTGGGTGGAAACAATTTCACTCCGTCGTCCTTGCCAAATTCAGGCAGCTATACCGGTGCGAACTCGCATATTTATATCAGGAACTTCAGCAGCCACGATAGCCTGATGACTTTTTATGTGACGGTGGACTCCGTTGCCGCAAATTTCCAGGTCACATCAGGTTTCCCAAAAAATATTCGAGGCGCAACCGTGAATTCATCTCCGATTTTCGGGCATATAAGCGCTGATGACAGCTTGCAGGTAATCGCGAACAACGGGGATTCACTTTACGCCTTCAACGTGGATGGAAGCTCCGCAGGATTTGATTCGACCGGATTTTTTTCGAAAGTTGGAGGAAGATTTCAGCCTGTGGTTTCATCTTCGGGTGCAAATGATACGCTGTATGCCATGGATGATTCGGTATTCTACGGGTTGGTGGATCGAGACAATAATCATGATGGCACGGCGGATACAATCTTTGCAACAAAAGATCCAGTATCGCCCTTTAAATCGGGATTCCCACCATTAGCGGTAGGGACAAAGATAGTTTCTATATCTCCAAATCTTTATACCATTTCTTGCTTTTCCTCGATCGGCAAGTACCTTGGCTCTCACTACTTTTATCCCTTGTCGTCCACTGTTTCTAGTTCAATCTCGCCCGGCTTATCTCAATTCGCAATGATGGATACAAGCAACGTAATATTAAATTTTCAATCAATTGTTTCATCTATAAATCTCGATACTGATCTGAACCAAGCACAAACCTATCCGCCACCGTTAGTCGGTGGAACAACCGTACCAGTTACTACCGGAATCTCTTACGCTACGTTGTCATCAAAGGATTCTTCTTACCTTATAGAATTAAAGCCTACCTCAGTTTATGCTGGGACTTTGGGTGGGACTCCTCCAAAAATATTTTCTTCATTTCCCGGCGACACAATTGTCTCCGGTCCCGTCATAGCTGATCTTGATGGCGACGGCAATCGTGACATAATTTTCGCAACGCAAACGAAAATCTATGCCATCTCATACACTGGCGCGGTCCTAGACCATTTTCCGATTTCGACTGTTGGAAGTGAAGTTCTTTCTTCCGATGCGAATAGGATCGTAGGTTCCATTGTGATTGCAAAGTTGAACGGCGACACAGCTGACGCAGACGTAATCTTCGGAACGAAAGGTGGAACGCTCTATGCGTTTAACGGTGCGACCGGACAGATTTCTCCCGGTTTCCCGATAAGCATTGGCGGCGGACTCGCAGGAAGTCCGGCCGTAAGTTATGATTCTCGAAGCGGCGATATGTATCTCGCGGCTATAGGTCTCGACGGATACTTGTACAGCTGGACTTTCAAAGGGAATTACTCGACAAATTCGATCTTATGGGGGAACCTGCTGCAAAATAATTCTCATTCGAATTCGATCATCGAGCCGCCACAGCCTCGAACCACTCCGCCGTCGTTTTCCGACACGACGAGTTTGATGCCGAAATCGCAGGTCTATAACTGGCCCAATCCGGTTACGAACGGAGCAACTAGAATCCATTTTTATCTTCGCGACGATGCGCGAGTTTCAATCAGCATCTTCAGCTTTGCGGGGCGCAAAGTTGCCGACATGCAGACAAACGGAACCGGCGGGATGGCGAATGAAGTCGATTGGAATGCTGCTGGCGTACAGAGCGGAGTCTATTTTGCGAGAGTCGAGGCGATTTCTTCGAAGACAAACGAACGCGATGTCGCCATCATTAAGATTGCAGTTGTAAAATGAAGAGCGCCAAGGGTAAGAGGCAAAGGGCAAAGCGTCGGACCATTATTCCATCGTTCTATCATTTTGTCATTCCTTTATTCCTTTGCTCCTTTGTTTCTTTCTTTCTCTGTGCCTCCTTTGCATTTGCCCAGGACGATTTCATCCACCCGGAGCTGACATGGCACACAATCGAGACTAGGCATTTCTACGTGGACTACCACGACGGCGAGGAGCGCACCGCGCAGCTTGTCGCGAAAATTGCGGAGGATATGTACGGACCGGTGACTTCCCTGTACCATCATGAGCCAACTCAGAAAGTCTCTTTCGTCATCTGGGATAATGACGATTACTCCAACGGCGAGACCTATTTCTTCGACAACAAGATCAACATCTGGGCCTCCAATCTCGATTTTGCACTTCGCGGCACGCACAATTGGCTGCGGAACGTGGTCACGCATGAATTCACCCACGACGTTCAAATGCAAACTGCGATGAAATTCAGCAGACAGCTTCCGGCAATTTATCTGCAGTGGCTCGGATATGAAGCTGAGCGCAGACCGGATGTCCTGTACGGTTACCCGAATGTCGTGGTAAGTTATCCTTTGAGCGGTATCGTGGTTCCCGCCTGGTTTGCGGAAGGAGTTGCACAATACAATGTTCCGGATCTGAATTTCAAGCATGATTCTTGGGATACTCACCGCGACATGATTCTCCGGATGTATGTGTTGAACCATAAGATGCTGTCGCTCGAAGAAATGGGCGGATTTGGGAAAACGACTCTCGGCAATGAATCGACATACAATTCCGGCTTTGCATTCGTCAGCTACCTCGCAGGGAAATATGGCCCAGACATATTGAAGAAATTATCCGACGCGATGAGCTTGATCAGCGATGTTTCGATTGATCAGGCATTCAAGAAAGTCTTGAACAAATCGGGGGATCAGGTCTATGATGAATGGAAGGCGTTCCTGGAGAATGGTTATGAGACGAGAACTGAAAAGATAAAAGAGGCATTGCACGAGGGGAAAGTCATCCGCGACGTCGGATTTGCGAATTTTTCCCCGGTTTTCTCTCCTGACGGAAGCAGAATCGCTTACTGTTCTAATAAAGACAACGATTATTTCAGCACGTCTTCGGTTTATGTGTATGATTTTGGCGATGGCTCCGAGAAGGAACTGGCTGACCGGGTTGCGAGCGAGCTTTCATGGTCACCCGACGGGAATTATCTCCTCTATTCCAAGTTGACGCACCGCAACGCCCACTGGGATGACCTGTACGACTTGTATTCTTATAACCTTCAGACCCGTCACGAGGTGAGACTCACGGACGGCTTGCGTGCTAACTATCCTTCTCTTTCCCGCGATGGCAAGAGGCTCTCATTTGTTTCTGGCAGCGATGGAACCCTGAATCTATTCTGTGCAGACATTGATCTTGCCAACGGCAAGATCTTTAACATCAAGAAGTTGACTGACTACAATGACGGTGAACAGATTTATTCGACACGCTGGTCAAATGACGGCTCGAGGATCGTGTTTGACTATTCCATAAATTCGTCGCGGCTGGTCGGCATCTACAGTTTTGCCGACAGTTCTGTTAGGTTTGTGACCCCAAGAGGGCAAGACTCGCGCGACGCGATATTTGCAGATAACGACAGCAGCATCGTATTCTCATCGGATCGTTCGGGAATATTCAATATCTATAAGCTTAACATTTATAACGATTCTGTGGTTGCGCTGACAAACGTCCTTGGTGGTGCGTTCATGCCTGCGGTCTCTGCGAACGGCCATCTTGTCTATTCGTCTTACCAGTGGAACGGGTACAAGATCGCAAGCTTCGACAAAGCGGTGGCGATTCCATCTCCGCCTTCGTACAATGCCGAGATAGCGCCTTCGCAGTCAATTGCTCAGTCGGCGGACGTTTCCAACGGCATGGTACAGGTCACCGATAGTTCCCGGAGTGAACCATTTGGAGAAATCCCCGATTACAAATCTGATCCGTACAAGAACACGACGACGAGCATGTCGTTCTATCCTGTGCTTTTGTTCGACAATTATAATCCGCACGTAAGTCCCTTAGACGAAATAAAAGCCGGCTTATATTTTTCCTCCTATGATGTCGTCGGCAAGTACGACATTTTTGGCGGAGTTACTCTAAACAAGCTCCTTGAGCGGGATATCTTCTTCGAATTTGACTACAACGACAAAATACCGGGTCTTTCGTCGCTCGGGATTTATCCAAAGTTCACTTTGTCTGCCTACAATATTTCGCGTAATACAAATGGAAATCTTGGCCTCGGCGAGGATACGATCAGTGTCGGAGTAGACTATAATCTGATTGAAGTTGACGGAAACTTTAGTGGACAGTTCATTGTCCCCGATCTTACTTTATCCTTGGGTTTCACCTTTGATAGCTATGGAGCGAAACAGCTGGGATTCAACTATCCCAATCCCGGTCCGTACTGGTCTTCAATCGGGTACACGTATTATGTCGGAAGAACTTTCTATACGCAGCTCGACTTCGACGGCATTGCTCCAACGAGAAACTCGTGGATCAATCCGCTTGGAGAGAAGACTCAGCTCAGGATGTCCGCTGCGTTGGACAAACTAAGCGACAGCGTGTCCTTTGTGGGAGGTTTAGTTCAGCCGGTTTTTAGGCCGTTCAATTTTCTTCAGGCAGAGTTCATAAACTATTTTGCCGCGTCATTGTTGCGAGATGATGATGCTTTGGTGACGAAATTGCACGCAGGATATATTTTTGGTCCAACGGTTGACCCCTTCTTCGATTTTTACGCCGGTGGGTTAATCGGGATGAGAGGCTATCCGTTTTATTCAATTGGTGGGAACAGACTGCTCACGCTGAGCTTAGCATATCGGTATCCGCTTTTCAGAGATGTCGACAAGCAAATTCTTCAATTCTATTTGAGCGACGTTTACCTATCTGCATTTGGTGATGCCGGCGACTGCTGGAACGGCAGCATGATCGGAGAGAAATTCAAAAAGGATCTCGGTGGAGAATTGAGAATGAGCGGGTTCTCTTTTTACAGCTACCCCACCGCCATTTTCTTTGACGCGTGTTACGGATTGGATAGGTTCACTCTCCAGCTTATCGATCCTCGAACCAGCACGCCTTACGCAAGTGCAACTTATGGCAAGGAATGGAGATTGTATTTCGGCTTGACATTCTCATTCGATATCATAGATTTCGGAAGACAGGGACTCAGAGAAACACAATGATGGAACAGGAAGTCAAGAAGGAAGAAAGCTGAGGATAGACGAAGGGAATACTGCCACAGACAATAGAAACGCTCAAAGGAAGGATTCGCAAATGAAAAAGCTGATTGTCTTGTTATTGATGATTGGTGCATCTGCGGATGCCCAGTCTCCGAACGGGGCTCCTCGGGACAAGATTCCTTTTTTGGAAACTGACGAGTCGGCAAGCATGATTACAGGTGTTCTATCTCAAGATCTTTTTGCGGCGCAGCCTGAGAGCCTGTCGCACAAAGATTCGCTGTACATGTTGGAGACGCGCTCGTCGTTAAAAGCAGGTCTATTTTCGCTGATTGTTCCGGGTGCGGGTCAGGTCTATAATGGTGGTACAGGCAATTATCTTAAAGCCGCGGGATTTTTTGCCATCGAAGCGGCAGCAATTGCGGCCAATATCATCTGGACAAACAAAGGAAATAACCAGACAACTTTTTTCCAGAATTATGCCAACGCCAATTACAGTCCTTACCGCTATGCTCAGTGGATAGCGCGCAATTATACCGTTTGGGATCCAAATATTTCGCCCACCCTGATTAACGAAATGCTTGATGGCGTGCAGAAAATGGATTTTACAGAACTCAACGAGGTTGAAGGTATTCTGGGTCAAACATCTGCCGCAGAGTTTTTTGCTCATCAGCTTGCGCAATATGGGACGCAAGATTATTACGAAATTATCGGGAAATATCCGCAATTCAGGGAAGGGTGGTCCACGGCGAGTGGTCTCTCAGTCACCAATTATGACAGTCTCAGGTACAATGTGGCCGTGTCTCAAGATAATTACTACATGGACCAGCGCGGATTAGCAAATAACCTTTACGGAGTCGCAGGAACTGCTTTAGGCGTCGTCATTGCGAATCATTTCGCGTCCGCGATCGAAGCTGCTATCTGGGCACATGCACATAACAAGCTTATCGAAACAAGTGTTAGTGTGTCGCCGCTTCCTCAAGGATTAGGCTACCAAACGCAATTCAACGTGGTTGTTAATTTTTGAGAATTGCTCTCTCTTCTAACAGGAGAGAGTTGGCCCTGCGCTGCAATGCTTTTCTGCGGGGGTGAGGTTCATTTTTCTTGCTCCGAAGGGGTCCGTTCGGAAAATAGAACCTGGGATTTCCTCACTTCGATTCCCCCTTTGTTATTCACGTGGATCTCGTTGAAGCTGAGTTGATTCGCGATAAGTGGTTTGTTTTTGTCTGGTTTGCTTTTGATTGAATTTAGTGCCGTACTTGAATAAATAATTCCCGAATCCGAATAAATGTCCTCGATATGGGTGTGTCCATGAAGTACCGCGTCGACCTTAAATCTCTTAAAGAGTCCTTGCACTTTTCTTTTCCCGTGAAGTTTCAATGTATGAGATTCAAAAACATGATAAAGCTTGTCGGCTAGCGACAAAGAACATGGCTGGTATTTATCAAAATGGTGATGGATCAATGCGATCTTAGTAAGGCCATCAATTGAAGGGTGGCTTAGAATTCGTTCCGTTGCTTGAAGCTGCCGATCGGAAACGTGGCCGTTTGATCCGAACGGATTAAGCACAGGATGGAACGGCCTCACCGAATTTATTCCGACG
>Ga0326727_10024063_pt1 | contig 11552 bp, 10 predicted proteins | sample MB2enrmetagenome_FD_207643 | JGI IMG/M metagenome (GOLD analysis project Ga0326727, IMG submission 207643) | Lab enriched peat soil microbial communities from McLean, Ithaca, NY, United States - MB29MY | ecosystem: Environmental > Terrestrial > Soil > Wetlands > Peat | place: USA: New York... | reverse complement strand
CAAAATCTCCAACAGTGAGGCCTGCATGCGACAACCTCCGATTCGGGTTGTCGCCGATAGATTCACACATTCTCGCCGTTGGGAATCCCCAACGGCCCTTCAATGTCCGCAGAACTGAACAGCCCTGTATCCGGGCACATTGAGATAATAGCCCGCCGACATATTTCCAACGCAAATAGCCAGAATTCTGTCGCCATCGCATTTGTGAGCCTGACCAAGTTCCACCCTCAAGTGCGGTCGGTTAGCTCTGATTGGCCTCGCGCAAGTCTGCACAGAAACGAAGTTTTCACCCATCAACAGTAGGGTGCAAGATGCCAAGTGCATTCTTTATTACAGCCGGACCACAATGCGCCGGAAAGACCACGACGAAAAATTACTTGTACTGTCGATACACGGTGTTTACCGGATCGCAGACACCCGGTGGGGCGCTTGAGCACCGCAATCTTGTTCCACTTCAGGAGATGCGGCAACTTGTGATGCATGAACACGGCATCCACGGTGCGATTTTCAACGACGCACACACAGAACACGAGATCGCGGAACGCGATCTTGAGCGTATGGATGACCTAATTCAAAAGTCCGATGACCGCATTTACCTCGACGAGACGAATATTTTCACCCTCGCCCACGCCCGTAATCGTGGTCTCGACATAGGCAACTTAGTTTCAGAATATCGGCATCGGTTGCAGACGCTAAACGCTGCCATCTTGTTCCTCAATGTCCCCCCCGAGGTCTCCTGGGAGCGGAGAAAGGTTCGATACCAAGAACGGGTGACCGGCTTCCCTCGCGCGCAGGCGGCGGCTGTGATGGATATGTATCACGATTATTTAGTCACCTTGCATAGCGAATTATTGAACGTAAGCAGTCTTCTAAAAACGGAAATCGTACCGATCGACGCCACAGGATCCGTGGAAGGTACGCTGTCTGCAGCCGCGGCTGTATTCGAGCAACTAGCTGGCACCCGCAGTATAAAGTTAGTTTGCAGATTTTAATTCAATCCCTTCTCTTAACTCCGCACCGCGTAAAGCGCACTCATACTTAACGGCGTCCTCGGGGCAGCGGGAACGATATCTGCCGGAATTTTTGCGCGTCCATCAGTGCATTTGCCCATGCGTTAGCCCTATTGGCAACGAAAAGGGTCGAGCGGAATCTGCTCGGATTGGGTACCGTACGTAATTTATTAACGTCTATGATCATGTTGTCCGATTTGTCATCTGCCGGAACGAATATACTATAGAGAGGAGTGGTCGCCATCAAAATCCCATCTTTAGTTCTGGGACGCGCTTGATGGATTTCATGCATGAGAAGCGGAGCGTCGCCAGCAACGTCATCCGGAGCTCTCCCGAATCTAATAAATGGTATCCAGTGAACCCATTCTCCCAATTTCTCTCCATTTGCAAGAATGAAACCTATATATGGTTCCGTCGGCTGAATGTCAGAAAGATACAAGATGCGGGTCGGTCCTCCAGGCAACGTATATTTACAGTACTTTTTTGGATCATTTTCCTTGTCGTGGAAAAATTTGGTGTCTTTGAACAATTCAAGGAGATTCTCAGTGTAGTCTGTTTTCCCAAGAAATGTTATAAAGCTATGCGACACTTCACCTCGTCGCGTGAAAGCAGGAAAATAAATTGGCTTTGCTCTCTTCTTAATTTCAGCCAACGTGATGTCTGACGGTTCAAGGTCAGGGATATCCAGCCTAATACATCCCATTCTTGAAGCGACAAACAATTCTTGTGTCACAAAATTGACAATGGCGGCCGCAATAGGAATTCCGAATCGTACGCAAGTTACGGCAGAACAAGCTCCGGTGATCGACGCAGGCGATCCGAACTTCTCCTCCCATTTCGTCCGCGCGTCGGGTGTAGCTAGAACTTCGCCAACCATCTTTCGTTGATCGCCTTGGCCCAGAAGAAATTCATGAAGCTGAGCGGAACGGTCGGTTGGGTCGCTGATGTAAAATGTAGGGTGTTGAGGTTCCGTCGCTCCGCGATACATAAACCTGTCAGTCCTACCCGCCTCCTCAGTGATAAGCACACATTCCGCATCAAATTTGTTAAGGCTGTTTTTTATCGCCAATTCCGGAGTAGTGTCTAATCCGAGAGTGTCGGGCTTTCCATACGGCACCGGTCTGGCTGCCTCATCCACGATTATATTTTTGAGTTCGATATTTGCGCTGAGCACGGCCTCGATCGCGGCAAGGCAGTGCACATCCTCGATGTTTTCCATTAGAATGGACTTTCTACCCGGCCCGGTGTTAGCGAATCGTGGGATGCGCAATAGAACCAAATACGCTCTCTCGCGCAGCTGAAACTCCTCGGGTATCAGCAAATCGGCGTACCTTAACAGGACTTCGATTAAAGCCCTAATGTTTTTTTGCAACTCCCAATTCCACCGCGCGCTGACCTTCTTGGGTTACAGGCGTGCGGTGAAGTGCCGATCGGAAACCGGCCAAGAAGAACTGGGCCTCCGGTTACCTGGCGGACTTACATGACGACGCTCGGCGCCTTGCGCCCGATGCGCTCTTCGATTCCCGCTAGCGCGCGCGACAGCGCGATGAGGTCGGCGAGGGCGAGTTGCGCGTCGAGGCCGAGGTCGCCGCTCGGCGGCTCGTAGCGTTCGATGTAGACGCGCAGCGTCGCCCCGACCGTGCCGGTGCCGGAGAGGCGGTAGACGATGCGCGAGCCGCCCTCGAACATCACCCGCACGCCCTGGCCCTGGGTCAGCGAACCGTCGACCGGGTCGCGGTAGGAAAAGTCGTCGTCGGTCTCGACCTTGAGCGCGCCGAAGTTTTGGCCCGGCAGGCTCGGAAGCGAGCCGCGCAGCGCTTCCATCAAGGCTGTCGCCGCGGCGAGGTCGACCTCTTCGAAATCGTGACGCGTATAGTAGTTGCGGCCGTAGGTCGCCCAATGCTCGCGCGCGAGATCGGCGACGGAAACGCGCCGCCTGGCCAAAATGTTCAGCCACAGCAGCACCGCCCACAGGCCGTCCTTCTCGCGCACGTGGTTCGAGCCGGTTCCCGCGCTTTCTTCGCCGCAGATCGTCGCCAGCCCGGCGTCGAGCAGATTGCCGAAGAACTTCCATCCCGTCGGCGTCTCGTAGGCGGCGATCCCCAGCTTGGCGGCGACGCGGTCGGCGGCGGCGCTGGTCGGCATCGAGCGGGCGATCCCCTTGAGGCCCTTGGCGTAGCCGGGCGCAAGACGCGCGTTGGCGGCGAGCATGGCGAGCGAGTCGGACGGGGTGATGAAAATGCCGCGCCCGATGATGAGATTGCGGTCGCCGTCGCCGTCCGAGGCGGCGCCGAAATCGGGCGCCGAGCGCGACATCATCTCGTCGTACAGCGCTCTGGCGTAGGTGAGGTTGGGATCGGGATGATGGCCGCCGAAATCGGGAAGCGGCGTCCCGTTGACCACCGTGCCGGCGGCGGCGCCCAGCTCGCCTTCGAGAATGGCGTGAGCGTAGGGGCCGGTCACCGCGTGCATCGCGTCGAAGCGCATGCGGAAGCCGGAGGCGAACAGCGCGCGGATGGCGCCAAAATCGAACAGCGTGCGCATCAGCGCGGCGTAATTGGCGACGGGATCGACGATCTCGACGCCGGCGCCGCCGATCCGCGTCTCGCCGAGCGCGTCGAGGTCGACGTCGGCCGAGTCGATCGTCTTGTAGGCGGCGATCGTCCGGGTGTGGGCGAAGATCGCGTCGGTGATCTTTTCCGGCGCCGGGCCGCCATTGCCGATATTGTACTTAACGCCGAAATCGCCGTCAGGGCCGCCGGGATTGTGGCTGGCGGAGAGGATGATCCCGCCATGGGCGCCGAGCGCGCGGATCAGCGCCGAGACCGCCGGCGTCGACAGAATGCCGCCCTTGCCGACGACGACGCGGCCGAAGCCGTTGGCGAGCGCGATGCGGATCGCCTTCTGGATCGCCTCGCGATTGTAATAGCGCCCGTCGCCGCCGATCACCAACGTCTTGCCGGCGAAAACTTCGAGCGAATCGAAGATCGACTGGACGAAATTCTCGACATAGTTCGGCTGCTGGAACTCCCGCACTTTCTTGCGCAGGCCGGAGGTGCCGGGCCTCTGGTCGAGATAGGGTTTGGTTTCGACGATGCGGATCATGTCGGGCGTTCTCACGGGATTGGGCACGTGCGACTGTAGCGGGGCGAGGGCGGGCGCGGCAATGGCCGCGCGGCGTTCCCCGGCGAGGGGCGGGAGGAGGGCCAAACTCGGCCGGGAGCGCCTTCAATCTTGGCCGGCGGGGCGCCGGTCGAGCGCGTCGACCCGCGCCTTGAGCTGCGCGGCGCGCCACTGCGCCATTCGGGAGACGCAAAATCCGTGGGCGGCTTCCTTCTCGTAATCGCGGCAGACATCGTCCCGTCGCGCGACGAAATCGCTCTGCTCGCGCGCCACGTCTTCGGCCTCGGGCCGGCCTTTCAGCCGCGCCTCGAGCGTACGAAGGAAGCCCGCCGCCGCTATTTCGGCGAGCGCGCGCTGACGCAGAATCGATTTGGCGTCGCTTTCCAGATTGTCCCCGTCGGGTCCCCAAAGGCCGCTGGGGCTCGCCTGACAATCGGCCGCCTGGAAAACGCACGCCGCGCTTTGCGCCGGCACCAGCACCGCGCCGTCGAGGAGGTCGAAAGAAAACGGGCAAGCCGGGATTTCCGCCGCGTACCTTTCCGGTCCGTCGGGCCGTCCCAGGCTCTTGGTCTCGATCGGCGCTTTGCCGACGATTTCGATCAGGCACTTTCGCGAGGGGGTCGAAATCACCTCGCCGGGCAAGCTGAACTTGTCGATGCGAAGAAGCTTGCCGCGGGCCGAAAACAACAATTGGCCTTGGTTCCCGTCCAGTCGCAGCGGCCGGCCGACGACGGCGGCGGCGCTCGAGGAGAAATCGGGCGTCGAATTGTCCGGCTGTTGCGCGCCCGGCGGCGCCGGGCCGACGGCGCCGGGCAAGAGCAGTTGCGCGCGGGCGAGGCCGCAACTCATGGCCAAGACGGCGAGCGCGGCAATCGGAAATCGCATCATGAGCGGAGCTTAGATTCGGACGGAAGAAATGGGAAGCGCCGAGCGCCCGCTCGCGCTAAGGCTCGGGACAAAGCTTGAAATTTCTCGCCGCCGGGAGGCCGTTCAGCGCCTTGCGCCGGTGTGGGGCCCCTCTTATATACGCGGCGTCTATGCAGCGTGGGGGCAAGAGAGTCTCGCCTGCGGGAAAAAGAAGCCGCGCATCGGGGACCGGGGCGCGCATCGCCATCCAGCTTCTGGGGGGGGGGATCGCGCGTTTCCAAGGCCAGGCCGCTTCGGGGCCTCGCGGTCTCGCGGAACAGTAAGGAATGAGACAATGGCTAAAGTTATCGGCATCGACCTCGGAACGACCAATTCCTGCGTCGCGGTCATGGAAGGGGCGACCCCGAAAGTCATCGAGAATTCCGAGGGCGCGCGCACGACCCCGTCGATCGTCGCCTTCACCGACGAAGGCGAGCGTCTGGTCGGCCAGCCCGCCAAGCGCCAAGGCGTGACCAACCCCGAGCGCACCTTTTTCGCCATCAAACGGCTGATCGGCCGATCGTTCGACGACCCGATGACCAAGAAGGACATGGGTCTGGTCCCCTACAAGATCATCAAAGCCGCCAACGGCGACGCCTGGGTGACGGCGGACGGCAAGCAATATTCGCCGTCGCAGATTTCCGCCTTCGTGCTGCAAAAGATGAAGGAGACCGCCGAGGCCCATCTGGGAACGCCGGTCACGCAGGCCGTCATCACGGTTCCCGCCTATTTCAACGACGCCCAGCGCCAGGCGACCAAGGACGCCGGCAAGATCGCCGGCCTGGAAGTGCTGCGCATCATCAACGAACCGACCGCGGCCGCGCTCGCCTACGGCCTCGACAAGAAGAAATCGGGCACGATCGCCGTCTATGACCTCGGCGGCGGCACGTTCGACATTTCGATCCTCGAGATCGGCGACGGCGTCTTCGAAGTGAAATCGACCAACGGCGACACCTTCCTGGGCGGCGAAGACTTCGACATGCGCCTGGTCGAATATCTGGCCGGCGAATTTAAGAAAGAGCAGGGCATCGACCTGACCAAGGACAAGCTGGCGCTGCAACGCCTGAAGGAAGCGGCCGAAAAGGCCAAGATCGAGCTGTCCTCGGCGGTGCAGACGGAGATCAATCTGCCCTACATCACCGCCGACGCCACGGGGCCCAAGCATCTCGCCCTCAAGCTGACGCGCGCGAAATTCGAAGCGCTGGTCGACGACTTCATACAGCGCACCGTGGAACCGTGCCGCAAGGCGCTGAAGGACGCCGGCCTGGCGGCCGGCCAGATCGACGAAGTAGTCCTGGTCGGCGGCATGACGCGCATGCCGAAGGTGCAGGAAGTCGTCAAGCAGTTCTTCGGCAAGGAGCCGCACAAGGGCGTCAACCCGGATGAGGTGGTCGCCGTCGGCGCCGCGATCCAGGCGGGCGTGCTGCAGGGCGACGTCAAGGACGTGCTGCTGCTCGACGTGACCCCCCTGTCGCTCGGCATCGAGACGCTGGGCGGCGTGTTCACCCGCCTCATCGAGCGCAACACCACGATCCCGACCAAGAAGAGCCAGGTGTTCTCGACCGCCGAGGACAATCAGACCGCGGTGACCATCCGCGTCTTCCAGGGCGAGCGCGAAATGGCCGCCGACAACAAGGCGCTCGGCCAGTTCGATCTGGTCGGCATTCCCTCCGCCCCGCGCGGCGTGCCGCAGATCGAGGTGACGTTCGACATCGACGCCAACGGCATCGTCAACGTCACCGCCAAGGATAAGGCGACCAACAAGGAACAACAGATCCGCATCCAGGCCTCGGGCGGCTTGAGCGAGACCGACATCAACAGGATGGTCAAGGACGCCGAGGCCCACGCCGCCGAGGACAAGAAGCGGCGCGAGGCGGTCGACGCCAAGAACCACGGCGAATCGCTCGCCCATGACGCGGAGAAAGCGCTCAAGGAGTACGGCGACAAGGTCGCCCAGTCCGATCGCAGCGCGGTCGAGGCCGCCGTCGCGGCCCTGCGCGCTTCCTTGCAGGGCGAGGACATCGAGGCGATCAAGGCCAGAACCAACGACCTGGTGCAGGCGCAGATGAAGCTCGGCGAAGCCATGTACAAAGCGCAGCAAACGACCGGGCCCGGCGCCGAAGGCGCCGAGAAGGGCACCGGCCAGGCCAAGGACGACGTCATCGACGCCGAGTTCCGGGAAGTCGACGACGACAAGAAGAAATCCGCCTGACGATCTCTTGGGTTCGCGCGAGCCCCTTGTTGTTGGAGTGCGGCGAAGGGGCGCGCTCGACTTCGCCGGAGGGGCGCGGCCCATTGGTCGCGGCGACGCGGCCCCCTCAAGGCGGCGATGGGCGATCGGGCTTCACCTAGACGTTCGAGGGCGATTGACGAGGCGGCCCCGGCTCTTCATAGGTGGTCGAGCGGGGCGCCTCCAGGCAAAACCGGGTTGCTGACGACGTGGCCAAACGCGATTTCTACGAAACCCTAGGGGTCGCCCGGACCGCCACCGACGCGGAGCTGAAAGCGGCTTTCCGCAAAGCGGCGATGCAATGCCACCCCGACCGCCACCCCGGCGACAAGCAGGCCGAAGCCCGGTTCAAGGAACTCAACGAGGCCTATCAGCACCTTTCGGACGGCCAGAAACGGGCCGCCTACGATCGCTACGGCCACGCAGCGTTCGAACAAGGCGGGGGGATGAGCGACGGCTTCGCCTCCTCCATGTCGGATATCTTCGACGATCTGTTCGGCGACATCATGGGCCGCCGCGGGACCCGCAGCGCGTCCGGCAAGGAGCGGGGCGCGGACATTCGTTACAACCTCGAGATCACCCTCGAGGAAGCCTACAACGGCAGGACGGCGACGATTAAGCTGCCGACCTTGGTTGCCTGCGAAGGCTGCGCCGGTTCGGGCGCCAAGGCGGGCTCGAAACCGGCGATTTGCAAGACTTGCGCCGGGCACGGGCGCGTCCGCGCCCAGCAGGGCTTTTTCGCCATCGAGCGAACATGCCCGAGTTGCGGCGGGCGAGGCCAGATGATCGAGAACCCTTGCGAAAAGTGCGGCGGCTCCGGCCGCGTGACGCGCGAACGCACGCTTTCGGTCAACATGCCGGCAGGGGTCGAGGACGGCACGCGCATCCGTCTTTCCGGCGAGGGCGAGGCGGGCCTGCGCGGCGGGGCCCCGGGCGATCTCTACATCTTCCTCGCCATCAAGCCGCATCCGTTCTTCCAGCGCGACGGCGCCGATCTCTATTGCCGCGTGCCGATCTCGATGGTGCAGGCGGCGCTGGGCGGCGAATTCGTGGTGCGCACGCTCGATGGCGGCGAGGCCAAAGTGCGCATCCCCGAGGGCGTGCATACGGGACATCAGATGCGCCTGCGCGGCAAGGGCATGCCGGTGCTGCGCTCGCACGATTTCGGCGATCTCTACATCCAGGCCAATGTCGAAACGCCGCAGAATCTGACGCGCCGGCAGCGCGAATTGCTGATGGAGTTCGAGGCCGAGTCGTCGCATAAGACCCAGCCCGAGAGTTCCGGCTTCTTCGCCAAGATGAAAGAATTTTTCGAAGGACTGAGTTAGTCGCGCCGGCCGCGGGGCGGTGGAGCGGGCGGACAACGCGTTGCGGGACGACAATGGGTCATTCGTCGCCGAAAGCACCCTCCGATCGCGCGGACCGGCGCTCCGCGCGGCTGTTCGGCGACGAGAGACGCTTCTTCGAGACCTTGTTCGAAAGACCGCGCCTGACCGGCGCCGTGGCGCCCTCGGGGCGGTTCCTGGCGCGCGCGATGGCGCGCTTCGTCGATCCCTGCGGCGAGGACCTGGTCATCGAGCTCGGCCCGGGAACCGGGCCGGTGACCCGGGCGCTGATCGAACACGGCGTCGCCCGCGAGCGCCTGGTGCTGGTCGAATACGATGGCGGCTTCTGCCGGCTGCTGGAGCAACGCTTCGCGCCCGTCCGGGTCGTGCAGGGCGACGCCTACGATCTGCCGCTGACGCTGGCGGGGCTGTTGGACCGGCCGATCGGCGCGGTGGTCTCGAGCCTGCCGTTGCTCAATCAGCCTCCCGCCCTGCGCGCCAAGCTGATCGACGACGCGTTCGCGCTGATGGGGCCGGACGGCGTTCTCGTGCAGTTCACCTACGGCCTCGCCTCGCCGATTCCGCGTGAGAGCTGCGCCAACAGGTTCTCCGCCCACTGCAGCGCGGCGATCTGGCGCAACCTGCCGCCGGCGCGGGTATGGACCTATCGCGCCGACGCGAACGCCGCGTCCGCCGAACCCTTGATGGCGCAGATCCGTCGGCGCGCCGACCGCCTGATGCGCCGCGACCGTCTCCCCGCCCGATGAACGCCCCGCCGCGACGCGCCAAGCTCATCGACCCCGGCGACCGCTTGATCGTCGCGCTCGACGCGCCCGACGCAATCGAGGCCGAGCGCCTGGTCGCCAAACTCGGCGACGGCGTGCGATTCTATAAGATCGGCTTGGAGCTCGCCTACGGCGGCGGCCTGGGCTTGGCGCCGAAGCTCGCGGCGGCCGGCAAGAAAGTCTTCGTCGACCTGAAACTGCACGACATCCCCAACACGGTCGAGCGCGCGACGGCGCAAATCGCCAGGCTGGGCGCTCATTTTCTCACCGTGCACGCCTATCCCCAGACGATGCGCGCGGCGGCGGCCGGCGCCAGGGGCTCGAAGCTGAAGCTGTTGGCGGTGACCGTTCTGACCTCCTGCGACGACGCCGATCTCGCCGAAGCCGGCTACGCCTTGGGCGTGAAGGAGCTGGCGGCGCGCCGCGCCGCGCAGGCGCAGGCGGCCGGCCTCGACGGCCTCGTCGCCAGCGCCTCGGAGGCGGCGCTGCTGCGCGCGACGGTTGGCGATTCGCTGTTTCTGGTGACGCCGGGCATTCGCCCTGCCGGCGCTTCGATCGGCGACCAGAAACGCGTCGCGACGCCGGCCGAGGCGATCGCCGCCGGCGCCGATTACCTCGTCGTCGGCCGCCCGGTGACCCAAAGCCCCGATCCTCGCGCCGCCGCGCGAGAGATCGTCGCGGAGATCGCGGCGGCCTGTTGAGGTCCGCGCGGCCCCGCGGCGCCGCTTCGCTTGCCATCCCGCGCCCGGGCGCTAGTCTCACGCTTTCAACCCGGCACCGCGCGAGGGCGCGGCCGAAATGGAGATGGTCCTCGTGGAAGGCGTCTGATCATGGCCAAGGGCTACTGGGTCGCGCATGTCGACGTCGCCGACGCGGAGGGCTACAAGGCCTATCTCAGCGCCAACGCGATTCCTTTCGCCGAGTACGGCGCGCGGTTTCTCGTCCGCGCGGGGCGAAACGAGCCCAAAGAGGGGGCGCTGCGCTCCCGGCACGCCGTCATCGAGTTCAAACATTATGCGACGGCGCTGGCTTGTTACGATTCGGAGGAGTATCGCCGCGCCCGGGCGCTGCGCGGGCCCGTCTCGCAAGGCGACCTCGTCGTCGTCGAAGGCTATGACGGGCCGCAACCGGGCTGAAGCGCAAATTCGGGGAACGCCATGGACGAAATGCGGCTCATCGTGAACGGCGCCGCCGGGCGCATGGGCAGGATGCTGGTCAAGACGATCGCGGAAACGCCGGGCGTCGTCTTGAGCGCGGCGATCGAGCGCGCGGGCGCGCCCGGTCTGGGTCAGGACGCGGGGCTTCTGGCCGGCGTCGGCGCGACGGGAGTGACGATCTCCGACGATCCGGCCGCCGCATTGGCGAGCGCCGACGGCGCGATCGACTTCTCCGCTCCGGCGGCGACGCTGGCGATGGCCGCGCTCGCCGCCCGCGCCCGCATCGCCCTCGTCGTCGGCACCACCGGCCTTTCCGAGGACGATCTGACGAGCCTCGCCGCCGCGGCGCGCCACGCGCCGGTCGTGCGCTCGGGCAATATGAGCCTCGGCGTCAATCTGCTGGCGCGGCTGACGCGCGACGCGGCGCGCGCGCTGGGACAAGAGTTCGACATCGAGATCGTCGAAATGCATCATCGCATGAAACTCGACGCGCCGTCGGGCACCGCGCTGCTGCTCGGCGAAGCGGCCGCCGAGGGGCGCGGGCTGACCCTGAACGATCATTCGGAACGCGGGCGCGACGGCATGACCGGCGCGCGCAAGCCGGGGGCCATCGGCTTCGCCTCGCTGCGCGGCGGCACGGTGATCGGCGATCACAGCGTCATCTTCGCCGGAAACGGCGAGCGCATCGTGCTTTCCCATCACGCCGAGGATCGCGCCCTGTTCGCGCGCGGCGCCCTCAAGGCGGCGCTGTGGGCGCGCGGCCGCAAGCCGGCGCTCTACTCGATGGCCGACGTGCTGGGGATTTGAAACGGCCGAGGCGCGGCGCGCGGTCAAATCGTCGGCGACCGCGCAAGGGTCGGTCAGCGTCCCGAAACGCGCCTCGTTCGTTTGGCTGATCTTCAACACCACGAATCACCAAGATATTGATTGCAAACGCGAATCGGCGCTGGAAAAGCGCCTTGGCACTACATTTCGATTGATGGTGTGGGATCAGGCGTCGGCGATCTGGCGCACGG
>Ga0326727_10024062_pt1 | contig 11553 bp, 9 predicted proteins | sample MB2enrmetagenome_FD_207643 | JGI IMG/M metagenome (GOLD analysis project Ga0326727, IMG submission 207643) | Lab enriched peat soil microbial communities from McLean, Ithaca, NY, United States - MB29MY | ecosystem: Environmental > Terrestrial > Soil > Wetlands > Peat | place: USA: New York... | reverse complement strand
TGCAAGCGGCTGAAGATCGGTTTCTCCCAGATAGACAGCCCCACTCCGTGTCCGTATTGCAGAGCGAAGGCTGCGAGCTCGTCAGGGAAGCCGAATTCGGTGGCCGCCGGCCAGACCGCGCAGATGTCGGCGGTTGTCGCCCCTGGCCGGACAAGGTCGATCGCATTGTCCATGTAGTCGCGGCACCGCCGGTAGGCGTCGCGCTGCGCGCTGTTAGCGCTGCCGACGGCGAAGGTCCGGTAGTAGCACGTCCGGTATCCGTTGAAGGAGTGGAGGATGTCGAAGAAAGCCGGATCCCCCGGGCGAAGGATCCGGTCGCTATAGACGTGCGGGTGCGGCGAGCATCGCTCGCCGGAGATGGCGTTCACTCCTTCCACGTGCTCGCTGCCAGCGTCGTAGAGTGACTTTGCAACGAGCCCGACGCACTCGTTCTCGCGAACGCCGGGTCGCATGAACGCATACAGTTCGTCGTACGCGGCGTCCACCATCGAGGCGGCAGTGACGAGCAGGGAGATCTCGTCTTCGGTCTTCACACGGCGGGCTTCGAGGAAGACCTGTTGGCCGTCGACGACGTGAATTCCCGCCGCGCTCAGCGCCATGAGCACTGGTAGCTCGGCGACGTCCACCCCGACCGGTTCACCCGCCAGCATGTACTTGTCGAGCTCGCGCTTGATTGCTTTCGCCACTTCTTCGGCCCTCCCAGCTTCGGGCGGGAAGGCGCCGCGGAGCGTCGAGATGCCGGGGCGCGAGCCGTGCTCGGCTGAGGTCCCGGTGCCGTTCGAGCCGACCCCATTTGTGCCGTAGGCACCCGAGCCGTGGTCGAGCCACGGGTTGTAGAGAACATGGTGGCGTGCCGCTGAGCCGAAGTCCCAGATGACCGGTTCGCCGCCACGCGGCAGCAGGGCGAAGCGGATCAGCTTGTCCATCGCCCAGGTCCCAATGTGGGTGGCGGTCATGTAGCGGATGTTGTGAAAGTCGAATGTGAGCAGCGCGCCGAGATCGCTCGCCTCGAGCTTCTCGCGAAGCCGCGCCAGGCGCTCCTTACGAAGGCGATCGAAGTCGATGCGCCTCTCCCAGTCGACAGCAGTGAGTCCGAAGCTCTGAAGGGAACGGGGAGACGTCATCGCAGTAGCCAGCCCCCGTCGATGAACAGGTCGGTGCCGTTCATACCGCCACACTCCAGCAAGAAGCGTGTCGCCGCCACGCACTCGGCCATCGTCACGAGCCGCCCAAGCGGGGTGCGGTCGACGACCGCGTCGAGCGGCTTGCCCTCCCAGTATGGACTGTCCCCGACTATCCCGGGGTGGATGGCGTTGACCCGGATCGGTGCCAACTCGCAAGCGAGAGTACGCACCAGCCCCGACACCCCGCCGTTCACGGAGCTGACGGTCGTCGAGCCGGGGTACGGTCGCTCCTTGGCCAGCCCACCGAATAGCACGATCGAGGAGTCTGGCGACATTCGCGTCCGCAGGACGTGCACGACCTCGGGGTAGCCGACGAGCTTCAGGACCACGAGTCGCTCGGCGCGCTCCTTGTCGTAATCGAGGATGCTGTTCACGTCGCGCTCGACAGCAGCGATGGCGAGATGCGCGACTGGGCCGACGTCCGCGAGTGCCGCGGCGATCGTCTCCGGCTCGGCGAGGTCGACGCCGACCGCCCCGGTGTCGCCTCCGATCTCGGCGGCGATCTCCTGGCTGCGCTTGATGTCGCGCCCGGAGATAACCACCTTCCTGCCCTCGGCGGCGTACTCGGTGGCGAGCAGGCGCCCGATTCCCGAGGTCCCCCCGATCACCACAACCGCACCGGCTGTCATAGACCTCTCCGTTCTCCGAACAGTTCTGGATGGACTCACGACGAGTTGAGTCGGGTCCAGGCATCAAGCCCGACCGCGAGGATCAACAGTGTGCCGAGGGCGATCTGCTCGTACAGCGGGTCCAGCCCGAGCAGGTCGAACCCGTTGCCGACGAGAGCGATGAAGAGCACCCCGACAACGGAGCGCCAGATCGCGCCCTGGCCACCGAGGATGCTCGTGCCGCCGACGACGATCCCCGCCAGCACCGTGAAGGCTAGTGTCGCCCCGGCCGACGATTGAGCCGAGAGGACGCGGGAGGTGTCGATCACCCCGCCAAGTGCAGCCGCAGTGCCGCTAATGGCATAGGCAACGATCCGCACCTGTGCGACACGCACGCCGGCCAAGCGGGCTGCCTCGGCGTTGCCGCCCGCCGCGTACATGTACCGCCCGATCGTGGTCCGCGACAGCAGCAACCCGACCGCCAGCACAAAAACCAGCGCCACCCAAGTCGAGGTATGGACCGAGAGGAAGCTCGTGCGCGCGAGATCGCCGAAGCTCGGCTTGTTGAAGTCTGTGACGATGTTGCCGCCCGTCGCGAGGCTGGCGATCCCACTCACGATGTAGGAGGTGGCGAGAGTGGCGATGAGGGCGTTGACCCGGAAAACTGTGACGATCATCCCGTTCACGAGTCCTGCGGCGAGACCCACGAGCAGGGCCAGGGCGATCGCCAGCGCCGGGTTGGTGATGAGGGCGAAGTGCGCGGCCGTCACCCCTGCGAGCGCGTAGACCGCCCCTATCGACAGGTCGAGCCCGCCGGATACGAGCACCAGCGTGGCGGCCGCCGCTGGAATCAGGGTGGAAGCCTGCTGGTCGAGGATGTTGAGCAGGTTGCCCTGGGAGAAGAACGGTCCGCTGGTCGTCGAGAGAACGACGAAGAGCGCCAAGAACGGCAGCAGGATTCCTCCTCGGCGGAGGTCGACGAGGGCGCGGGCGCGCGCCAACGTGCCAGGTGGTGGCGGTACCTCGGCCGAGCTCGGGGTCGCGACGTCCACCATGCTCGTCACGCTGCTCCCTCCCGATCGAGGAAGGCCGCCGCGAGCACCTCGCGCTCGGTGGCCGTCGCCCCGTCGAGCTCGGCAACCACTCGGCCAGCGCGCATCACGACAATGCGGTTCGCCAGCCCCAAGACCTCCTCGATGTCAGAGGAGATCACGAGCACCCCGCGGCCCTCGCTGGCGAGCCGCACCAACAGCTCGTAGATTGCTCTTCGCGCCCCGACGTCCACGCCTCTGGTCGGCTCGTCGGCGAGGATGACCTGCGGCTCGCAGAGCAGCATCCTGGCGAACAGAAGCTTCTGCTGGTTCCCGCCCGACAAGGCCCCGACACTCATCTTGTTGCTCGCTGCCCGCACGTCCACGAGCCTGAGGGCGCCGTCGGCGCGGCGTCGTTCGAGGGAACGGCGAACAAATGAAAGGCGGCTGAGCGCCGGTAGTACCGACAGCACCGTGTTCTCGCTGACCGAGCGCCCGAGAAGCAGCCCCTGCTCCTTGCGCGACTCGGGAATCATCGCCAAGCCGGATCGCAGCATCCGTCGTGGTGAGCGGTGGCCAGCATTCTTGCCGGCGATCTCGAGCGTCCCCCGCTGGGCTTTGCGCATTCCGACGATCGCCTGCGCGAGCTCGGTGCGGCCAGCGCCGACAAGACCTGCCAGCGCCACGATTTCCCCGACGTGGACCTCCAAGGAGACGTCCTTGACGCCTGGAGCGGAGAGGTTGCGTACCGACAGAACGACCGGTGCGCCCGGGCACGGCTCGGCCTTTGCCGGAAAGGTTTGGTCGAGTGCGCGACCGAGCATCGCCTGCACGAGTGAAGCCTGAGTCTCCTCGACTGCGAGGCCGGTGCGGACCAGGTGGCCGTCGCGCAGCACGGTCACGGCGTCGGCGACTTCTAGCACCTCCCCGAGGAAGTGCGACACGAGCACGATCGTCCGGCCCCTGGCGCGCAGCGACCGGATGGTCTCGTGCAGGTGGGCTATCTCATCACGTCCGAGCGCGGCGCTCGGCTCGTCGAGGACGATCAGCTCGGCGTCACGGGCGATCGCTCTCAGGATCTCGATCTTCTGCTTGTCAGCGGTGCGCAAGCGCCCGGCCGTGGCGTCCGCGGCGACTCCGAAACCGACTGAGTCGCACAGCTCGCGGTAACGGCGGCGAAGCTCGCGCCGACGGACTACCCCGCCTGAGCGCGGCTCGACGCCGAGGTAGACGTTCTGCGCCGCCGTTAGCTCGGGGACAATTGCCAGTTCTTGAGCGATGGTTGCCACCCCGTGCAACAGCGCCTCCCTGGGGTTGCGAAACCGGACGGGCTCACCGCGCAACAGCATCGTCCCGTGGTCGGGGGCGATGACCCCGCCGATGATCTTGCCGAGGGTCGACTTCCCGGCACCGTTTTCGCCGACGATCGCGTGCACCGAGCCCACCTCGATTCTCATCGAGACCGACTCGAGCGCACGCGCACCGCCGAAGTGTTTGGAGATCTCGTGCAGCTCCACATGCGCTGCACGAGACTCCGGCACTGCACTCACGCTGGGTGCGGCCTCAACCCGGCCACTCGGCGTGGAAGAGGCCGACATTGGCCTCGGTGATGACGCCACCGTCAGGCAGCTCGGAGACAGGGTCGACGCCACCGCTCGCGACACCGGTCCGGATGAAGCTCGCCAGGTCCTCTACGGCGATGCGGCCCTCGGTGGCGGGTAGCTGAGCGACGTCGCCGTACCAGGCCCCGCTACGAATGCCCCGCAGCGCCGCTGCGCTCGCACCGTAGCCGACGAGGATGACCTTGCCGGTCTTCCCGGCCCCGGCGACCGCCTCTTGGGCGCCCTCGATGCCCTGATCCGAACCGACGATGAGGTTGATGTTCGGGTCGGCCTCCAGCATGTCCTGGACGGCCGAGAGGCCGTCGCTCGGCGTGAAGTACGACTGGCCGTTCGCCACGATCTTGACGTTCTTGTCCGGGGCGATCGCGTTGTCGAAGGCGCCACGTATCGCCACATCGAGCGCCGACGCCTTTATGTCGTACAGGTAGCCGACGCTGCAGGGGTTGAGCTTGGCACAGGCGTGGTCCACCAACTCGCCAAGCTTCGTGCCGATCTCGGTCGGGACGAACACGACGTTCACCCCAAGTCCCTTGACTTGCGGCTGGTCGGTGCTGAGATTCGGGCCGAGCTCCTGGTCCAGATTGGCGACCGCGATGTGGTCGGCGATCGCCTGGCGAACGAGTCCCAACAGGCCTGTCCCGAAGATCGGCTGGACGATGATCCCCTGGAACCTGTGTGCCGTGATCGCGTCCTGGAACTGCGAGTACTGCGTAGTCGTGCTGTTGTCGGCGTCGAAGACCTGGAGCACGACCTTGTTGGCTTTCGCGGCAGTCTGTGCTGCCGCCAGCATCGGCGCGTCGTAGCTGTTCTGCACGGCGAAAGACAGGTAGGCGACGTGCAAGGTGCTCTCAGCCGTCGCCGCACCGCTCGTGCCCGCCGCGACACCGGTAAGCCCAGCCGCCGCCAGGCTGGCGCACAGCGCGAGCCCGGCACGCACCGTCCATGAATTCACTTTGCCTTTCGGCCTCACGTGGTTCCCCCCTCTGTTCAGCGGCTAAGGATCGCCCCGCCGCACCCCCGGACCCCCTCATGCTCGGCTTCCGACATCTCCCGATGCATCCGACGCGAGCCGGATGAGAGTATGGCCCTACTGAACACTGTCGTCAATGGCTAAACGTGAGTTTCGAGCCTTCGGGCCCCCTTTTCTTTGCCGATGACTTGGTAAAAGACGTGAACGCCGTGACGGCGAGGCCACGCGCAAGTGGCCCACAAGCGTTCAGTGGAGAGCTACGTCAGGTCAACGGACGGCTGCGCCGTATGCGGTTGCCCGACGCATCTGTCGCCTAGGACTCGTTGGAGGCTGCGGCGAATCGCTCCCGTAGCCGTTCCCAGTGGGCCGGCCAGCGATAGGAGTTGCGCCGCGGCGGCTGCGGCGCCTGCGTCTCGATCCAGCGCACCCGGCCGCCGCTCGTGTTGAAGAAACCGTGGACCACCCCCACTCCACAGAACAAGAGCTCACCGGCACGGAAGAGGCGGTGCTTCCCGTCAATCTCGCCTTCGATCTCGCCTTCGAGGAACAGGTAGGCCTCCTCAAAGGGGTGGTCATGCACCTGCGCCGCCCCGCCTGGCTCGTAGTCGACCATGAACATCGTGAGGAGGTTCGCCCCGAGCATGCCGTCGACCAGCATCTTGATTGAGATCCCGCTGTAGGCGAGGAGAGCCGTGTCCATCCCTGCGGTCGCGCGGCCGCGTACCGGACCGTCGACAGCGAAGGCGGCGGCTTGCGGTGGGGTCCCAAGGTAGTGGCCGACATGGCGGACGCGCGGATCGGAGGGGTCGGGAGCCATCGGCACCTGGGCCGGTCCCTCTGCCGGTGGCAGGAGCAGTGTGTCTTCTTCACGCTCGCCGATGAGCAAGGGCTGCGGCGTCGACAGTTCGACCCAGCGGGCTTCCTCGTCAGACTCGTTGCGCCACGCGTGCGGCATCCCAACGGGGAACAGCACGTAGTCCCCCGGGCCGAACTGGTACGAACGCCCATCTAGTTCGACGATCGGCGCCCCACCAAGCACGTACGCGCACCGTTCGAAGGAGTGGAGGTGGAACGGAAGCGAGCCACCTGGCTCCAAACGACATAGCGCCAGGTCGGTGTGCACCGCCCCAGAGTCCCGCCCGACGAGCACCGAGCGGGCAAAACTCCGGGCACGACCCTCGTACGTCTCGTCACCTCCCTCAAAGTCCCAGTTCCACGAAACGACGTGCGCCAACTTCCCCCTCCTTTGTCAACGGACGGCCTCCGGCGACGTGAGGCCCTATCCGAGCGAGCGCTTGACTCCCTCGACGATCCGCGCCACCGACGGCAGCACGGCGTCCTCGAGGGCGTCCGCCGCGGGCAACGGCACGTGAGGAGAGGTCACCCTCACGATAGGGCCGTCGAGCTTGTAGATCAGTTCCTCGGCGACGATCGAGGAAAGCTCAGCCCCCCAGCCGCACAGCCGCGGGTTTTCCTCGACCGTCACGAGGTGCGCCGTCTTGCTCACGGATTCTGCGACAGTGCTGACGTCGAGCGGGACGAGGGTGCGGAGATCGATCACCTCGGCCGAGATCCCCTCGGCGTCGAGCTCCTCGGCAGCCTCGATCGCCCGTGGGACCATCGCCGCAAGCGCCACGATTGACACGCCTACGCCCTCGCGCCGGACCAATGCGCGGCCGAGCTCCTCGACGATCTCGCCGTTCTCAACGTCGCCCCTTAGCGGGTAGAGCGACTTGTGCTCGAAGAACAAGACCGGATCAGGGTCGCGTACCGCGGCGGCTAGCAATCCCATGACGTCGCGCGGCGTGGACGGTGCGACAACTTTGAGACCTGGCACGGCCATCGCCCAATTCTCGACGCTCTGGGAGTGCTGGGCGCCGAAACGCACGCCGCCGCCGTTGCAAGAGCGGATCACGAGCGGGAGGCTCACCTGGCCGTTGGTCATGTAGCGGGTCTTGGCGATCTCGTTCGCCACGATGTCCCAGCAGACGGCAAAGAAGTCCGAGAACATGATCTCGGCGATCGGCCGCAGTCCCGTCATCGCGGCACCCATGGCCGCTCCGAGGATCGCCTGCTCGGAGATCGGGGTGTCGACCACCCGCTCGGGGCCGAACCGCTCGAGCAAGCCAGCTGTCGCCTTGAAGACGCCGCCTGCCGCTGCGACGTCCTCGCCGAGGAACACCACCGAGTCGTCCCGGGCCATTTCCTGGGCGATCCCGGCTGCCACGGCGTCCCGGTAAGTCATCTCCGCCACGAGGCACCCCCGTCCGCGAACACATCGCGCTCGACCAACCAGGCCGGCGGCGGCGGGCTCGCCTTGGCAATCTCGGTCATCTGCTCGATCTCGGCGTCGACCACCCGCGCCATCTCCTCCAGCTCGGCTGCCGGAACGCCGTTGGCCAGCAGGCGTGCCCGGTAGGCGGGAACAGGATCCCGCTCGAGCCAGCTGGCGAGCTCCTCTTCCGGGCGGTACTTGCCGGGGTCCGCCCGGGAGTGCCCGCCCTGGCGGTAGGTAAGCGCTTCGATGAGGCTCGGCCCTTCCCCCGCCCGGCTGCGAGCAATCGCGTCTGTCGCGATCGCGTACATCACGTCGGCGTCGTTCCCGTCGACAAGGACCGGTGCAAGCCCGTACCCACAGGCACGGTCAGCGGCGGGGTGTGCCACCGGCGTCACCGCGTCGATCCGCGTGTATTCCATCCAGAGGTTGTTCTCGCAAACGAAGATCACCGGGAGCTTCCAGATGGCCGCAAGGTTGAGAGCTTCGTGGAAGGCGCCGATGTTCGTCGTGCCGTCGCCGAAGAAGCAGACAGCCACCTGGTCGGTACCTCGCACCTTTGCCGACCAAGCGGCCCCGTTGGCGATCGTCAGATGCGCCCCGACGATGGCGTAGGAGCCCATCATCCCGTGCTGGACGCTGGTCAGGTGCATCGAGCCGCCCTTGCCGGCCATGAGGCCGCCCGCCCGACCCATCAGCTCGGCCATCACCGGCGCCATCGGGACACCACGCGCCAGGGTGTGGTTGTGGCCGCGGTAGGTGGCGAAGGTGTAATCGTCGGAGCGCATTGCCTGGCCGAACGCCGCCGCGATCGCCTCTTGGCCGAGCCCGAGGTGGCTAGTCCCCTTGACGAGTCCCTGCAGGAACAGGTCATGCGCTCGCTTCTCGAAGCCGCGCATCTCTAGCATCTTGCGATACATCGCGAGGCGAGTCTCGATCGGTGTGATCACCTCCCGCTTCGACACCTCGGCCGCGGGAGTCGCAAGCGTGGCGCGCGCTAGCGAGTCGGTCTCGGCACGCCTCGTGAACATCGGTATCCCCCCTCCAGTACCCGGTCGCCCGGGCGGCTCGTGCCGCCTGGGTTGGCTGTTTAGCATCATGCTACGTTCTGCCGGCTGCTGTACAGTCCTTCTGCGCAGCCGACGATCCCCGGACGCCCCGTCGGACCCCGATCAGCGGCTCGGAACCGTCGTCGGGACGTCCGTGGGCAGTCCGACGAGCGCCTGGAGATGGACCAGCAGTGCCAGGAAATCGAGGTCAGCCAGCCCCTCGGCACTCGCCGCCTCGGCGAGCTGCCCGACAAGCTCGGCGAGCGGCAGCTCCACCCCTGCGTTGGCCGCGGCCTCTGCCACGAGGCGAAGGTCCTTCGCCAACATTGCGGTCGTGAAAGTGGCCTCGTAGCGGCGGTCGATCAAGGACTGGCGTTTGTAGGCAACAAACGGGGAGCCGACCGCCGAGCTGCCGATCACCTCCAGGAGGGTGGCGCGGTCGATCCCGGAGGCCTCACAGAGCAGCACCGCCTCGGCGAGCGCTTGCGCCGTCGCCGCCAGCATGGAGTTAACCGCCAGTTTCATCGTCCGGGCCTGGTCGGCAGCGCCGACGTACAGCACCTTGGCCCCGACCAAGCCCAGCACGTCGCCGGCCGCGGCGAAGGCCAGCGGATCCCCCGAGACGATGAGCGTGAGGTTGCCCGCCGCCAGAACGCCCGGGTTGCCGCTCACCGGACAGCGCAGGTAGGCAAGGCCGGACCGCTGCGCCTCCACCGCCAGCTCGGCCGACACGGCGGGCGAGATGGTACTCATCTCGACCAGCAGGCCGTGTTCCGGCGCGCGGGTGGCCAGCCCGGACTTGCCGAGGACGACGGAACGCACTGCCTCGTCGTCGGCGAGGAAAGTGAACACCACCTCGGCCGCGTCCCACACCTGAGCGGCCGTCGGTGCCGGGCGGGCGCCCTCGGCGATGAGCGCCTCGACCGCGGCTGGCGACCGGTTCCACACCGTCACCTCGGCGCCCTGGGTCAGCAGACGTCGCGCCAGGGCCGTCCCCATCTTCCCGAGACCCACTACCCCGACACGCAACGGATCCTCCTTGGGCGAACCTTGGCAGCGATAGCCGCCACTGTCAAGCCAGACCGCACAGTACCTGTCGGAGCGCGGTTGGTTGTTCACGCGCCCGAGTCCATTGGGAAGACCGCAAACTGCCGCGACCAGCGCTCTTTCGCCCGGCTGCTGGCCCCGCGACGCCGACAGCTCAGGTTCCGTACCGGTGCTCGTCAGCGCGGCGCATCTTCCTCCGGCAAAAAGACGGAAGCACCGGACCGCGACGCCTTTCTCTCCGCCCTGCGGACACCGAGCCGGGCTGTGAGCCTCAGGCACTGGAGAAACAGGATCGGCACCCCGATCAGCGCCAGGGCCGGGTTGAGCAGGAGCAGCACCGCCGTCGCCGCGAACTCGGCGACGAACAAGGGGCCGGTCGTCAGCAGGTTCCGCACCGCCAGGCAGACCGACAGGTTCCAGAGCTCGCTCGGTGCCGCGAGGGGCCGCTGACGAGCGCCGAGCACGAGCACGAAGCCGATGCTCGTCAGCGCGACGAGCAAGGCGGCGACACCGAAACCGAGGCTCACCCAGTCGCCGAGCGAGCCGCCGCGGGTGAAAAAGTGCACCTCCTCGACGGCGACGGCGGCGACGGCGAGCGGCGCCCCCACCGTCACAGTCGTTCGCAGCGGCGGCCTGGACCTGAGGGCGGCGAGGAACTCCCTCACCACGCGGTCCTCGCCCGACACCCGCCACCGCTCGAGGGCGACCGTAGCCGCCTGCAGGGCCATGGGTATCGTCACGACCGGGAGGCAGGCGATCAGCAGCACGAGGTTGAGGACGAGGAAGTTGAAACAGGCGCGCAACCCAGCAACGACTTTGCCCTTTACGGAGACGAGGACGGGGTTCTCCGCCCCGGCCGCCGCCGTCTCCGCACCCGCTCGGGACACGGTGCCGGGGACCGAGGCAGGTGTCATCCCTTGACCCCGGTGCCCTGGATGGCGATGCCCTGGATGAAGGTGCGTTGCGTGAAGAAGAACAGGACGATGATCGGTGCCGTGGCTGCCGTCGCGGCCGCCATAACCCAGGGCCAGTTGGTCGTGTAGGTGCCGAGGATCAAGTTCAAGCCGAGCGACAGCGGGTCCCACACCTCGTTGTTGATGTAGATGAGCGGTCCGATGAAGTCGTTCCAGCAGTAGATGAACTGGAAGAGGATGACCGTCGCCAGGGCCGGTTTCGCCATCGGCAGGATGATCCGGGTGTAGATCGTGAACTCGTTCGCCCCGTCCACCCGGGCGGCGTCGGAGAGCGACTCGGGGATGGTCATGAAGAACTGACGGAGCAGGAAGGTGCTGAAGACCGAGCTGCCGAGGAACGTCGGGACCATCAACGGCAGGTACCAGCCCACCATGTGGAACTGCTTGTACATGGTGAACAGCGGGATCAGCGTGGCGAAGAACGGGATCAAAAGGGTGCCGACCATCACCTGGAACAGGACGTCTCTGCCTCTCCAGCGGATGCGGGAGAAGCCGTAGGCCACGAGGCTGCTCGAGATGCACACCCCGACGATCGTGACGCCGGCGTACATGAGCGTGTTGAGCACGAACCGCCAGAAGGGAACGGCCGAGAGCATGTCCGGGTAGTTGCGCCACACGAAGGGGTGCGGCCACCAGAGGGGCGGGACGGCGAGCGACTGCGGATTGGTCTTCAGCGAGGTGACGACCATCCAGAACAACGGGAAACCGAGCAGCACGCTCACGACGATCAGCGTGGCGTGCTTGGCCAGGCTGCTCCCGAGCTTGCGGGCCGATCTACTGATGCTCGCTGGCA
>Ga0326727_10024061_pt1 | contig 11553 bp, 10 predicted proteins | sample MB2enrmetagenome_FD_207643 | JGI IMG/M metagenome (GOLD analysis project Ga0326727, IMG submission 207643) | Lab enriched peat soil microbial communities from McLean, Ithaca, NY, United States - MB29MY | ecosystem: Environmental > Terrestrial > Soil > Wetlands > Peat | place: USA: New York... | reverse complement strand
ACCCGCTTCGAGCGTGCGCACCGCTTCTACGAGAAGCACGGCTACTTGCGGAGCGGCCCGAACCGCCCGCTCTACGACAAGTCGAACTCCATCGAATACGCCTACGCCAAGCGGCTGGCGCGGGAGAGCGGCTGAGCGGCCAAAGGCCAGGGGCGCTCAGTGCGGGATCGTGCGGCGCGCCATGGCGTCGTCCCACACAGTCTCTCTCGGGTCGTCGAAGACCAGTGAGGGATCTTCCGGTTCGACGAACCAGCCCCCGCGCGCTATCTCGCTTTCGAGTTGGCCCGCACCCCAGCCGGCGTAGCCGAAGGCGACAAGGCTCTTCGCGGGGCCCTCGTTGTGCCCGATATCGAGCAGGACTTCCGCGCTGGAGGTCATTGCCAGGCGATCATCGATGTCGATGGTGCCGGCACGGTGATAATCCGAGCTGTGCACGATGAAACCCACTCCCGGCTCGACCGGCCCGCCGGCGAAAATGCGGACACTGCCGGTGATCCCCGCACTGTCCTGGCCGATCGCGTGGAGCAGGTCGGCGAGTGGGCGCTCCGCGAGCGGGCGGTTGACGACGATGCCGAGCGCCCCACCGTGGTCGTGCTGCACGATCAGGATGACCGTGTGGCTGAAGCGCGCATCCCCGATGCCTGGTGAAGCGACGAGAAGTTGGCCGGCCAGTGAGGCAGCGCGAGGCGACACTTCGCCGCCCGGCAACGCGGCGGGAGAGGGTGTCGCCAACAACAGCAACATGCCGAGGGACAACAGCACAGGCCTGCGCCACGTGACGGCCATGGGGACACCACCTCGCCGGGCTGGGATGGATTTGTATCCGGGCGCTTCGGACGCGTCCACCGGCAAGCGCCCGCGCCTCTCACACCGCCAGCAGACGCGCGCCCCCGGGGCTTTGCCATGCGTCCCGTTGTAGTATGCGAATGCGTCGCCACTGACGCGGCGGTCGGGCGCGGAGCTTTGGAACCAGCAGGCGAATGAAGGGGATAACAGCGGAAGTGAGGGCGACAGGGGTGGGGCTCGCCTCCATCCTGCTGTGGGCTGCGCTGGCGGTGCTGACCGTGCTCGCGCGCGGCTTGCCGCCGTTCGAACTGCTGACGCTTGCGTTCCTGGTCGCCGCGTTGGCGGGCGGCGCGTTGCTGGCGGTGCGCGGCCGGGTGGCGCTGGCCCACCTCAGTCAGCCCTGGGCAGCTTGGCTGACTGCCTTCGGCGGCATCTTCTTCTACCATGCCTTGTACTTCATCGCCCTCACCTCGGCCCCGGCTGCCCAGGCCAACCTGATAAACTACCTCTGGCCCCTGTTGATCGTGCTGTTGGCGGCGGCTACCGGCTCGGGCCTGCAAGCGCGGCACGTAATCGGTGCCTTGTTCGGCCTTGCCGGGACGGCTCTGATCCTGCTCGGACCATCGCAGGCAACGCCTGACCGGAGCCACCTGAGCGGCTATTGCGCTGCCTTGGGCTGCGCCGTCGTCTGGGCATCGTATTCCGTGTTCAACCGGCGTTTCCGGCAGGTGCCGAGCGCCATGCTGGTGGGCGTCTGCGCCGCGGTCGCGCTGGCGGGCGGACTCTGCCATCTCGCCCTGGAATCAACGGTATGGCCGGGGCCCGGGCAGGCGCTCGCGATCCTGATGATCGGGCTCGGTCCGACCGGCCTAGCTTTCCTGGCGTGGGACCACGCGACCAAGCATGGCAACCTACCGTTGCTCGGCACTCTGTCTTATCTTACGCCGCTGGCCTCGACGCTCCTGCTGATTGCCGCGGGCGAGGCCGCTGCTCCCGGCCGGCTGATGATTTCGGCATTGTTGGTGATCAGCGGCGCCGTGCTGGCCGCCGGCCTGCCTTGGCTGCGGCGGTAGACTGTGGGCGCCGGCAAGCTCGTTGCGACGACGCGAGATACGGCTTACCTTCTGCCCTGGCCGGCAAACCGCCCTCCCGGGTGGGCAATCGGACACAGTGAACCCAGAGGTCCGGCTTGCGCGCTGGACGTGCCGATCGGATCCGGAAGGGGATGGAAAGGAGACGCCCGTGCTTAGCGTGGATGAACTTGCCCAAATGATCGATCATTCCATCCTGCTGCCTCAGCAAACCGAGGGGGATCTTGAGGAGGGCGTCGCACTCGCCCGCAAGTATCGGGTAAAGTGCGTGGTCCCGAAGGTTTTCCAAATTCCCCGTGCCAAGGAGCTCCTGGTGGGGTCGGATGTGCGGCTCTGCGCGCCGATCGCGTTCCCGCAGGGACTGAACCCGCCCGAGGTCAAGCGGCACGAGGCCGAATGGGCGCTTCAGCATGGCGCCGTCGAGCTCGACATGGTGATCAACATCAGCGCGCTGAAGTCCAGAAGCTATGACTTCGTGGAACAGGACATCGCTGGCGTGGTCGAAGCGGCGAGGCGGTATGGCGCGCTCGTCAAGGTCATCCTGGAGACTTATCTGCTGACGGATGAGGAGAAAGTGGCGGCGTGCTCGATCGCCGAGCGGACCGGGGCAAATTTCGTGAAGACCTCGACGGCGACCCAGCCAGGCGGGGCCACGGTCGAGGACATTCGGCTGATGCGTGCCACCCTCGGAGCGGGGGTCGGTGTCAAGGCTTCGGCGTACGTCACCGACATCGACAAGACGCTGGCGCTCTACGACGCCGGGGCCCGGCGGTTCGGCACCGCCTACACGGCGACAATTCTCGAGGGCTTGCGGGAAAGATTGGCGGCGCCCCGGTGAAGAGCACGGAGCGGCCTGGTGGGGCGCGCTGAATTCTTGATCCAGATCAAGGACACACCCGGCAGAATTGGCTTGAGTTCCAGCAATTGCCACGGATTGCTGTGGGTTAATCAAGCAGAGTCCGCAAATATCGTTAAAAAAACGGAGGACATCCGGGATGCAGTCGCAACGGAAGATGCTGCTTCGTAGTAACATCCGCTCGCTGGCGCGGAGTCTCTGTCAATGAGCGCAACAACACCGCCCGTGTCGCCCAACACGCTTCGCCATGTCATGGTGGCGTCGGCCATCGGGTCGGCGCTCGAATGGTATGACTTCTTCATTTACGGTACCGCCTCGGCCCTGGTGTTCGGCCCGCTGTTCTTCCCGAGCGAAGACATCACCATGGCCACAATCTCAGCCTACGTGACCTTCGCCGTCGGCTTCATTGCGCGGCCGTTCGGCGGCCTGTTCTTCGGCCATTTCGGCGACCGCATGGGCCGCAAGCCGATGCTGGTGGCGACCATCATTCTCGTCGGCGGCGGCACCTTCCTGATCGGGTGCCTGCCGACCTATGCGGCGATCGGCATGTGGGCGCCGCTACTGCTCCTGCTGATGCGGCTGATGCAGGGGTTCGGCGCCGGCGCCGAATACGGGGGCGCCGTCATCCTGGCGGTGGAGTACGCCCCCTCCGGCAAGCGCGGCCTTTACGGCAGCTTCGCCCCGCTCGGCGTCACCGCCGGCAATCTGATGGCCGCCGGCGTGTTTTATCTCGTCACCATGTTGTCGAAGGACGACCTGTTGGCCTGGGGCTGGCGCATCCCGTTCCTGGTTTCAATGGTGCTGCTCCTGATCGGCGTCTACATCCGCATGAAGATCTCCGAGACCCCGGTCTTTACCGACGCCAACGCCAGGCGTCCCCGCTTCCGCGCCCCGGCGATCGAGGCGCTGCGGCGGCATCCGCGCAACTTCATCGTCGTGATAGGTGCGCGCCTGGCGGAGAACGGGCTCGGCTACCTGTTCCCGGTGTTCGGCCTCGGCTACGTCATCAACACGCTGCACATGTCGCGTGAGGTCGCCATTACGGGCGTCATCCTTGGCAACTTCGCCGAGATGATCTTCATCGTGCTGGCCTCGTGGCTGTCCGACAAGATCGGGCGACGGCCGGTCTACATGGGCGGCGCGATTTTTTCGGCGCTGTTCGCGTTCCCGTTCTTCATGATGGTGGGGACGCGAAACCCGGTGATGATCAGCCTCGCCTTCATCCTCATCATGGGGATCGGTGGCGGCGGGATGTTCGGGCCGCAGGCGTCGTTCTTCGCCGAACTGTTCGGCCCGCGGCTGCGCTACAGCGGCTTCGCCTTCGCGCGCGAACTCGGCTCCATCCTCGCCGGCGGACCTTCCCCGCTCATCGCGGCCCTGCTCGTCGGCTGGATGGCGGGCGCGCCATGGGGCGTCGCCTGCTACGTCATCCTGCTGTCGGCGCTGACCGCGCTGGCGGTCTGGTGGGGGCCCGAGACCATGCACAGCGACGTTCGAGCGGAATCGCCCGAAGACCATGAAGCACCGTAGCCTGCGCTATCGAGTCCGGCGAGGTAAGGCCATGGGCGCTACCCCTGGACCCCGCAAAGGGCCGAGAGGCCCGCGGGTCCCATTCGTTTGGAGTCCAGGGGCCTTTGGCCCCTGGTGGGTCCCGGGCGAAGCCCGGGCGGAGCGCGAGGCAGCGCCTCGCCATCGCTGTTTTCAGGCTGCCCGGGAGCCGGCGACGAATCTCCGGATGGCGTTCGCCGCTTCAACGGCATTCGGCGCATAGGCATCCGCGCCGATCTGCTCGGCGAACGGCCCGGTGACCGGAGCACCGCCGACCATGACCTTGCAGGTCCGGCGCACCTGCCGCTCCTCCAGGGCCTGGAGCACCCGCGGCATCTCCATCATGGTGGTGGTGAGCAACGCGGAAAGGCAAAGCACGTTCGGCTTGTGCTCGATGACGGCGTCGCAGAACTTCTGCTGCGACACGTTGACGCCCAGGTCGATGACTTCGAAGCCGACCCCTTTCAGCACCGTGGCCACCAGGTTCTTGCCGATATCGTGGAAGTCGCCGTTGACGGTGCCGATGACGATCTTGCCGTCCTGCTTGTGGCCGGTGGCGGCGAGCTCCGCCTGAAGGACCGAAACCGCGGCCGTCATGGCGCGGGCGGCCAGCAGCACATCCGCGATGAAGGCCTCGCCCGTGGTCATGCGCTGGCCAACCACCGCCATGGCCACGATCAGGCCCGCATCGAGGATGTCCGCGGCCGAGTGGCCGTGCCCGAGCAATGCCGGCCCTCCAGGATGTCCTCCCTGAGTTCGCTGTAGACGTCGTCGGGAAGCTCGGGGGCGGATTGCTCATCCTTGCCGGGTTTTGCAGTCGCTTCAGCGCCCGGGGCAAAGTCGTACACCCTGAGCGGCAGCTTGCCCTCGTTTTGCACCCGGTCGTGAATCCGCTGCAGGCGGGAGAAGATGGCATCGGGCGGCACGTTGTCGGACATGCCGAGCACGATGCGCCGACCCGGAGCGACCGCGCGGAACAGTTCGCCCATGTAGGCTTCGAACGCCGAATCGCTGGTCTCCCGCAGCGCGATGATCGAAGGGATGCCGCCGAACAGCGTGAGATGGGGGCTCCAGCGCCGGTAGTACTCGGCCAATGAAACGCGGGTCATCGGCGCCGGGCAGATCGATTCGGCGATGTGCATGCCGGAATCCCGGATCAGATCCATCAGTCCTTCGTTCTCGCCGTCGGTATGGCAGAGCAAGAGCTTGCCGGCAGCCGCCAGTTGGCCGGCGACCTTACGGATCCACGGCTGGATTTCGCGCTCGAAATAGGGCGGATAGGTCAGCATGTCGTCGTAGTTCGATCCCCACTGCACGACCGGCGCGGGGGAGTGGCACGCGATGTCCAGCATCGCGTTGACCAACGGCTCCATCCGTTCGGCCAGCCCTCGCATCTTTGCCTGGTGGTCGCTGTAATGCAGGAAGAACTGGGTCGGATCGATCAGGTCCCGCTGAATCTCGTGGATCGGACAGGTGGCGGACATGCCATGGCCAACGGCAACCCCATCGTCGCCGATTTCGTCATGCGCCCAGCGAACGTACCTGCTGTAGTTCGGCACGGCCCGAATATGCTCGAACAGGTAGCCGGCCGGCTCGTAATCGTCCACCGACCTGATCAGGTGCTTAACGAGCGCGGGGATCGTGATGCCGCGTTTCTGCGCCTCGACGTCATACTGGCAGACGGTGCTGACCATACCCACGGGCGTGTGGTACTCAAGCTTCAGGAAGCCGCCTTCCCGATGCGACTTCACCTCGACATCGGCCGGCAGAACGAAGTCATAAAGCGTGTCGCGGCTGCCAAACAGGCCGAGGCCGCGGTGCAGGTATTTCGGCTGATCCTCCGGGCTGAGCTGATTATCGGCGAAGCGGAAATAGACCGGCCACCCCTCCGCCCGGGCGATTTCATTCATGGAGCGCCCTGCGTGCTGGGGGGGCAGAGTCCCGGAGGTGGCGTTGGCGAGGTACCAGAGTTCCAGCCGCGGGGCAAAAACCAGCCGGTCGGCCTCCTCGCCCCGAAAAGCCGCCATCATTCGCTCTTGATAGGTGGTCATGTCCTGCTCCCCCCGCCGGTCAGCCGGTCGATCGCGTGACAGATGCGCCTGTTGTTATGCTATTTGTCGCAAGGGCTTGCAACAGGCTCGTCATTCACCGTTGAAGCGCGACAGAACCTCGAAGAACCGATCGAGATTGGCCAGCGGGGACTGCGGGGGGATGTCGCAGCCGGACGACAGGACGAAGTTCGGCCAGGGACGCATTTCCCGCAGCAGCGCCATGGTCGCCTGTTCCACCTGCTCCGGGCTGCCCAGCCGGAAGATGCCAGCCGGATCGATGTTGCCGCAAACCAACCTGTCACCCGGCACCTGAGGAATGATGTCGGCCAGCCTGACGGCGTTGCCGAAATGCAGTCCATCGGCGCCGGTGGCGACCATCGAGGGAACCAGCCTTGTCGTGTTGCCGCAGTTGTGCAGCACGAAGGCGAAGCTCTCGCCGCGGACGGCTTCCACCACGCGCCGCACGTAGCGCGACGAAAACTCATCGCACGCGGCAGGAGAGAGCAGCCCTGCCAGCGGCTCGGCCATCAGGATGCCGCTCACGCCCGTGCTCCGGATGGCGGTCGCGTAGCCGATCAGGAAGCTGGTGCATTTCTCCAGCACCGCATGCAGCACATCGGGATCGCTCCGCGTCATCATCAGGGCCTCGTTCACGTCGAGCAACCGTGCCGCCAATGAAAGTGGACCGATGCATGTGCCGAAGACAGGCCGATCCGTGACTGCGCTGGCCGTGCGCGCCATGCCGTCGAGGTATTCGGCGGTGCGCTTCGCGCCCACCGGCGGTATGTCCAGGGCCGCGGCCGAAGCGAGATCCTTGACGATCGCGCCAACCACGGTGGGCACTTCCTGATCGGAAAACACCACCTCCGCGCCGAACACCTCGGCCTCAACGGATAGATCCATGAAGGTGACCGCGGCGGCCGCCGACGGGTACCTGCCGGCAAGCGCCGCTATGATGGAGCATTGGTTCTGGCCGCTCGTCACCACGTCGATCACTTTGAGGCCGGTCAGTTCGAGGCCGGGGTAGGTCATGAGCGGCATCGCACGCACCTGCCTGGCCTCGATAATGGAGCGCTTCCAATTTGCCATGTTCATTTGTCAGTGGCTCCCCTTCCCAAGGACGCTCCCTCGCAGTCTGCCGAATTTGGCTGGAGGATCAATATGGAGTCTCGACGCGATCCCGCGCGATGACGCCGAAAAACCGGTTCTCGAGGCCCTTCTGGTTCTCGTAGATGGAGCCCTGATTGTCCGCTGGCGGCAGCGGCAGCCGAACCGGCACGCGCTCCAGCCGGGGCTCGATGGTCGAGTTGCCCGATACCATCAGGGCATCGAAGGCCTCGATGTCCGCAAAGCCCAGCAGCGGCCAGGCGTCGGCGGCGCGGAACTGGAACAGCAGCAGGCGCCGGTCGCGGCTCGATGTGTTCGGTGCCGAGCCGTGGACCGCGCGCACATGATGGACCGTGATCGAGCCGGCCTTGCCCAGCAGCGGAACCGCGCGAGAGAAATCGACCCCACACGTCGCTGGGTTCATGGCCCCACAGAACCGCCCATTGGCGTGGTGGTCGTAAATGGGACCCTTGTGGCTGCCCGGGATCACCAGGAGCGGCCCGTTCTCCGGCTCCATGTCGTCCATCATCACGCCAACCGCCGCCAGGTCATCATTGGTGTGAGGGTAGAACGCCCAGTCCTGGTGCCATTCGACGGCGGCTCCGAAACCGGCTGATTTCAGGTTCAGCTTCGCGGTATCGAAGCGAATGCCCGGTCCCCACAAGTCGGCCAGGACGGCGAGGATTTTCGTATGGCGCACCAACCTGCCGTATTCCGGGTGGTGCAGGTGCGGGGACTTGATACGCCTCACGCGCGGCTCCTCGGCCGTGTGGGTGTCCTCGAGGTCGTAGATTTCGTTGTGCCGGGTGACACTGCGTGCCTTCTGCACGAACTCGTCGGTGATCACCCTCAGGCGCCGAACTTCGTCCTCCGACAGCACATCCGCTACCACGATGGCGCCGACGTGGTTGTATTCCTCGATTTGGCTTTCGCTGAGCATGGGTCTTTCCTCCGGCCGACGCCGGTCCGTTGGACGTTCGCTGCTTACCCTGGTTTAATGCATCTTCTCAGCGCTCGCGACGGAGGCCCTCGCAACAGTTGGTGATGGCTGAGCCTATGCTCCCGCTGGTTGGACGGGATGGCGCGAAGCGCCCAAAAGAATGGGATCAAAGGGCCTCTCGGCCCTTTGCGGGGTCCAGGGGCAGCGCCCCTGGCCTTCAGTGGCGAGCCACACATGGCTTCGGGCTGGCCGGAGCGGTATAGTCCCGCCCGTTGTTTCGACTCCGAAAGACCGGGCGTCATGGCCGCTCTCGACATTCTTGCCGCCGCAACCGCTCCCATTGATCGCGCCGTCGCCGCGGCGATTCCGGGCGCCGTTCTCGGCGTGCTCAGCGCCACCGGAAAGCGGGCCGTGCACGTTGCCGGCCTCGCGCAGCGCGAGCCGCACGCCGAGCCCGCTCAGCCCGGCACCTGGTTCGACCTGGCCTCGCTGACCAAGGTCCTGTTCACCACGCCCTCCATCCTTCGGCTCGTCGGCGAGGGACGCATCGGGCTCGACGAGCCACTGATCACGGCCATCCCGGACCTGCGGCAATACGATCTCGCCGCGCCGGAGCGGCGGTTGACGTTTCGCCAGTGCCTCAGCCACGCCACTCATCTGCCGGCGGTCGAGCCGCTTTACACCTACGGCCAGGATCCGGCGACGCTCCGTGCCTTCATCCTGCAGCGCGTCTGGCAACCGGGCCCGGCGGTCTATTCCGATATCAACTTCATGCTGCTCGGTATTGCCATCGAGCGCCTCACCGGTCGGGCGCTGGCGGAGCAGCCGCTGCCGATGGGGCTGTCGTTCCATCCGGATCCCGCCGCCTGTGCGGCGACGGAACGCTGTTCCTGGCGCGGCCGCATGCTGCGCGGCGAGGTGCATGACGAGAACGCTTTCGCGCTTGGCGGGGCGGCTGGCCATGCCGGACTGTTCGGCACCATCGATGGTGTGCTCGACGTCGCCGAGGCGCTGCTGCAGGGCCGCGATCCGGCGCTGGGGGGCGTGCGCGAGCGGCAGTCGGCGACGCGCACCCTGGGGTGGGAAGCGCGACACGACGGATGGTCGGGTGGCGATGCGTGCAGCGAACAGACCATCGGCCACACCGGCTTCACCGGGACCGGACTCTGGATCGATTTCTCCCGCGGCGTCGCCTGGGCGCTGCTGACCAACCGCCTCCACCCGACCCGGCACCGCGAGAGCGGTATCGCCGATCTGCGTCGCGAGGTGGGCGATCTGGTTGCGGAAGCGGTCCGATGAGACGAGGTGCCCGCTGGCTCCTGGTTGGCGCCATCGTATTGGCGCTGCACGGTTTTGCGCGGGCCGGCGAGATCGATGATCTGTTGGCGGCCTATCCGGACCAGCTCTCGGGTGTCGATGGTACCGATCTGGTCTGGCGCGACGGCACCCGGATGCCGCTCGGCCCGGCGCAGCCGGATCGCAGCCTGTCGGAACGGATTCACAACGGCTCCATCCTCGACCAGATCAGCATGCACTACCCGGCCGGGGCCACCATCCCGCCGGTGCCGTCAAGCGACCCCGGACGCATCCGCAACCGAGCCTTCTTCGACAAGATGTACGGCGATTGCCGCGCCGGAGAGGTGGCGCCGCGGCTGGCACGCGTCATCTGGCTCCCGCACACCTGGGGGCGGGCGATCAGCATTACCACGGTGAACGGAGTCGACCGCCGGTTGGCGGAGATTTCCCGCGAGCTCGACGAACTGCCTGCGAGCGAGCGCGACTGGCTCTATCCGCTGGGCGGCACCTATAAATGCCGCTCGGTTGCCGATACCGGCGAACCCAGCATGCATGCCTGGGGCGCCGCGATCGACATCAACCCCGCGCGGTCGCAGTACTGGCACTGGCGTCGTTCGGGTGGCGAGCCGCCCGACTATGTCAATACCGTGCCGGCGGATATCGTCGCGGTGTTCGAACGGCACGGCTTCATCTGGGGCGGTCGATGGGCTCACTTCGACACCATGCATTTCGAATATCGCCCTGAACTGCTTGGCTTTGTTCCACCCGACGAGGACTGAGCCGCGCTTCCTTGCGCGATGAGCCGAGTGGTCGTTGCGAATCGGTCGAATCGGGTCTACGCAATCCGTGCGGCGGAGATGCCGCACGATCGAGAGCCGTCCGGACAATTCGCCGCGCCATGTGTTTCGCTCCAGGCCGACCTCACTGTGTTCGCCTCGCCTGTCTGCTGGCTGTGGCCCTGGCGGCATGTACCGCTCCGAAAGGTCAAACCGACATCGAGACAGGCGCGGTGGGCTGCGAGGCGCCCGATCTGCAGGCATTGGATCCGCTGCCCCCCGCGTATCAATCGTTTTCCCGGACCGAGGCGGTGGCGATCGCTCTTAGGGAATGGCGGGCCTTCGGCCAACTCGTCAATGATGAGCCGCCCGCGATGCGGCCAGCGCGTGCGCCCGACGACAAGCCGGAGCGCCAGGCCGGCTTGTGGGAGCGTGTCGGCGACTATTGGCGACTTGGCCAAAACCCCGACCGTCCGGAAGCGATGTGGACGGGCAAGCACGACGAAGCCGGTCGCGAATTTCCTGCCTCGAAGGAAGACAGGTTTGCCTGGTCCGCCGCGTTCGTCTCCTACGTGATGCGAAGCGCCGATGCGGGCGCGCGCTTCCCTTATGCGTCCTCGCACCACGTTTACATCAACATTGCCCGTCAGATGTCGCTCGGCACCACCACAGGATGGGCAGTCATGGCGGAACGGGTGGACGCGTATGCCCCCAAGCCGGGCGACCTGGTCTGCTTTTCCCGCACAAGGCGGCCGCTGCACTTCGAGAACCTGCCCACGCGACACGCGTTTCCGGCGCATTGTGACATCGTGATAAGGAACGATCCGCCCACGATGACCGTGGTCGGCGGCAATGTGGACGATGCGGTAACCGAAAAGCATGTGCCGGTCACCGAGGATGGCAAACTGTCGGAGGCTGGGGCCGCGCCGCTGGATGCGCGCTATCCCTGGTTCGTCGCCCTGCGGGTCGATTACGAGCGCTAGCCGCGGAAGGGGGGGGGGGGGGGGGGGGGGGGGGGGGGGGGGGGGGGGGGGGGGGGGGGGGGGGGGGGGGGGGGGGGGGCCGGGGGGGGGGGCGGGGGCGCGGCCGGGCGGGGCGGGCG
>Ga0326727_10024058_pt1 | contig 11554 bp, 14 predicted proteins | sample MB2enrmetagenome_FD_207643 | JGI IMG/M metagenome (GOLD analysis project Ga0326727, IMG submission 207643) | Lab enriched peat soil microbial communities from McLean, Ithaca, NY, United States - MB29MY | ecosystem: Environmental > Terrestrial > Soil > Wetlands > Peat | place: USA: New York... | reverse complement strand
TTTACCACAAACTACGCCTTTTATTACTTAGTACTTTCTATAGAACTGAGCAATTAAAACAATGCAAGGGAGATGCAAAATTTTCTTTATTTGGTCTTTTCAATATCAGATCTTTTGAAATTTTACTATTAAGTTTATAAAGAGTTTAGTGCTCGCGCTTGAAATATGCGTTAAAATATATATATTCTTTATCTAATATAATACCCTACCGCAGTGGAAAATGAGGTATTCATATATTAATATTTCTATTGTATTGCTAATCCAATCATCCGCTCCCAGCGATTCCCTGTCAGGTCAATCGGGATATTTGCCAGTTGTGCCGGTGTTAATCCGCCGATTCCCTGATGTGGTCGGATGTAATTATAGTAAGTCTGCATACCTGCGGCGAATTCTTGTGCTCCAACCTCATTGTCAAGGGAACGGAATACTTTCGTTCTCTCTCGGAAAGTTCCATTGAGGCGTTCAAGGATATTGTTATTCGGGTGAGTTTCAAAATCCTTCAACCGGACATGCGGATTCTGGATTCTTCCAAGTCCATAAAATTCATCCTTGACCGCTTGTTTGTATGCCGGTAATCCATCGGTCACAATCGCGTCAGGTCTGACCTCAGTGATCTCCTTCGCCTTGTGGAGTGGCTTTCTGGCATCCTTGACGTACCGCGTGTTAGTGACTTGGCAGGCGAGGAGATACCGGGTCTTTGCGTCCATAAGGTTCCATATCCACTCGTAGTATTTCTTCTCACCCTGTTTTTTGATGAATACGGTTGTTTCGTCACAGTGCCAGATGTTGCCGACCTCTACCTTGTATTTCTCAGCGTATTTACCGAGGTGCGCGAGGTACTTGCGAATCCAGCGAAGGATGGTTCCCTGATTCACTGAAACGCTTTCAAATTGTTTCAGGTGGTCAGCGATCTTCCTCAGTGATACACCCTTGAAATAAAGATCAAGCGTGAGGGTGATTGTCTTGGGGCTGTTCTTCATCCGGCAGAATCCCTCGTCAATAACAAAGCGGTGGCCGCAATCGTTACAGAAATACCTCTGGTTCACTCCAAACTTGGTTTTACGGATGCCGTACTTTATCACGTTAGCAGATTTGCAGGATGGGCAGGTGATCATTGGTTCCACCCTCTCGATATCAGTGGATTTGCTTTGCTCCTGTACCTCTCCAGCTATTTTTAGTGATAACTGGACGGCGTGAATGTGTTTGCAGATTACATTCCTCGTCTGATGATCGGGACAGTTGCACGTCCATGTTGGCGGGTCGTGCATCCGGGCTTTGCGTTCTTTTGGGAAGGTTCGGATGATGTGGTAGTACGCATCAATCGATTGCGACCTTACATCCCATTCATTCTCATCGGTCTGAATGATAGTGCCGGGCTGGCTGAGGATTGCCAGACCCCTTAATTCCCTTGGATTGTCGAGTTTCCGAATCATTTTTCACTCCACCTTTGTTTACTTTCTATACATAATTATACGTTAAGATACATTATAAACCTTTTGGATACAGATGGATGGGAAAGTATTATATTGCCTCGTGGCGTATCATTTAATTGGATGAACATGGCACAGATACATACTGCTACATTGAAAGTAATTCAAGGTGGACGGATTACGATCCCGACTGAAGTACGAGAACTGGAGAATATCCAGGAAGGGGATTACGTAAAAGTTACTATTGAGAAAATTGAAAGAAATAAAGGAGTTGTTTGAATGGAATTGAAAATTAAGAACGGTGCGTTTTATGTCATGGAGGCTGGAGAAGAAAAAGCACTTTATGATAGCGTGCCTAATGCAATTGAAGCCTTAAAAAATATTGTTAATCAAAAAGGTGAATTGGATCATAAGAAGGTCAATATTTTTATGGTCAACATTGCTAAGGAAAAATGGGAAATTGTAACCATCCCATGGGCAGAAATCGCAATGGAACTGTTAAAGAAGAAATAACCAATCACTCCGCGCGGGTGAAAAAACGAAGTTTGTGTAAAAAGGGGGGATTTAAAAATGGAAGTCAAAATGATTCCAATTGACAGGATTCGACCAGCACAATTCCAACCGAGAGAACTTTTTGATAAGGAGAAAATTGCCGAATTAACTGAATCCATTAAAGAAATGGATTTAATTGCTCCTATCGTGGTGCGAAAAGAAGGAAGCACTTATCAGATTATAGCCGGAGAGCGCAGATGGAGAGCGTGGGAAGGTACTGGACGAAAAGAAATTCCTGCTATAATCCGCGAGTCTAATACCTTTGAGGCAATGGAATTAAGCCTCATTGAGAACTGGCAACGAGAAGACCTTACAGAACCAGAAAAAGAGAAATTCATCTATCTACTCTGGAAAGACGGAAATAAATTGGGCAGATATAAAAGCATCCCAGAGATGTCTAGAAAAATTGGTATTTCTACGACCACACTTGGACGTATTATTGATGCTGGGGATGAAAAATACGCAAAAACAGCAACCATCGTAGTAAAAAAAGCAACTGCGGGGGACTTAGCTGATACTCGTTCCCTCCAAGAAGTTGCCCCAGAGGTAAGACAAGATCTTTTAAAAGTTAGAATGGAAACACCAGAGAGATTGACAAGAGATGAAATGCGAGAGGTTGTTAAGGCAGTTAAAGATGCTCCAGAAGAAACACGGAAGAGTGTTGTCAAACTTATAGCAAACGAGAAACTTGAACCGAAAAAGGTTGAGACGTTTGTTAAAGCACTCAAAGAATCTCCGCCCGATTTAAAAGAGAAATTAATTAAACAGGAGATAACTCCTGAAGAAGCCCAAGAAGTTAGGATTTTTAAAACGCCAGAACAAAGAAAACAGGTTCTAAAAGAACGTTCAATGCTCAGAAAAGATACTGAGAAAGATCTTCGGAGATTTAAAACGGAAAGAGTAAAACAAGCCGAAGCATTAGAACGTGGAAAGCCTGTCGTAGATCATCTTACGAGACTTGCACCCGGAGAAGTTGATCATGGTGAGATTCTTCTTAATAAATATCAAGATGCTTATTTCAAAGTTATGACGTTTAGGGCCGATCATATTAAACAAATTGATGATATAAAAGTTAGAAAAGCCTGCATTGATTATGTTAAGAAAACTTATGATACGTGCGTTAAGGTTCTAACCGATTTAGGCGAAATAACTGTCGTGAAATAATGTCAAGTTTTTTATCACTCTAATTTTTATTGGAGGGGTTGTCCACAAGATGGACATGAAACCCAGTTCACTTGAATATTTCGACCGCAGGATTTACATCTCGGAACATCACCATCTGTAACCCTTTCTTCAAGTAATTTTAAATCACCCATCAGTTCTGAGGGGAGAGCTAATGAGGGGAGTGTTTCATGAAAAGCCACAGCTTCCATTGCAACAGATTGTCCAGATTTGATCCAATGCGCTACTCGTTGTGCTGTAATTACCTCTTTGCCGTGTAAATCCGGGGTATAATACATATTTTCCGCTTTATCAAAAAAAAGAGGTTCAATCAGATAGTTCACACGGAAGTTCTCAAGAGCGATTAGCCACTTTTGGTAAGGATCCCCATGAAGTATCCCTCTCTGATCTTGGATTTTGTAAAATTCCAAAAACTTTTTTCTCCAATAACTCATGCAACGCCATAACTTTGGATAATCAGATCTCTCTAAACCCAGTTCCTCCCCTATCTCCCCAATTGTAGATACCCCTGCATCTTTATGTCTATTTAACCAGTCAGCCAATTCTCTGCATATTGGGGTCCATGTTATTTTCATGGCCCTCATCATAACACATAACCCCTGTTTTTTTTATAATTGAAAGATTGATTAATCCCAACCCATTTTTAATCTTTGTATGATATGAAAGTGAAAAGTCTTGCTATACACCACTGCTATGTCAAATTCCGCGCGTTTTTGATTTTAGGTCATGTCTCAATCTTGCTAAAAAATAAAATTTCAACTAGCTCTTTTATAATCTCATAAAAAAACCCAAAGCTTGAGCATGAAAAAAATGCTCAAATTATGAGGTAAATATCTCATGACAGAACCGGAAAGAAAACTAAAACAATGTGAAAAAAATCCCGCCCATATCTGGATGGCCGATATTCCATTCTGTCCATATTGTAACCTTTCCCCAGAAGAACGAATTAATTTCGACCAAAGAAACAAAGACCAAGACAGAGCAGAAAGAAAACGAATGACCAATATCCCTCAATAACTGCGCGCTGACCACCCGCAATGCAACACCAACCGCAAACATTCCCGACCACCCTTTAATGCAACAGAACCCGTTCAGACAATCTTTATATAGAACCACAAACCAATTTTAGTGCTAAAAAAGTGGAGATAATCTATGTCTCAACAACTTGGAGGACAACCAATTCTTATTCTTAAGGAAGGCAGTACCCGTACCCGTGGCCGTGACGCCCAGGGTATGAACATCACTGCAGCAATGGCGGTCGCCAGCGCGGTCAGAACCACGCTCGGCCCCAAGGGCATGGACAAGATGCTCGTTGACACTATTGGGGATGTCGTGATCACCAATGACGGTGTTACTATCCTCAAAGAGATGGACATCGAGCACCCGGCAGCAAAGATGATGGTCGAAGTCGCCAAGACCCAGGACGATGAGGTCGGCGACGGGACTACGACGGCCGTCGTGATCGGCGGCGAGCTGCTGAAGAAGGCCGAGGGGCTCCTCGAGCAGGACGTCCACCCAACCATCATCGCGGCCGGCTACCGGCAGGCCGCCGAGAAAGCGCAGGAACTCTTAAAAGAGATGGCGATCGATGTCAAGCCGAGCGATAAGGCGATGCTCAAGAAGATCGCTGAGACCGCGATGACCGGCAAGAGCGCCGAATCATCGAAGGACAAGCTCTGCGACCTTGCGGTCAAGGCGGTCTTAATGGTCGCCGACGAGGACGGCACCGTGGACATCGACAATATCAAGGTTGAGAAGAAGACCGGCGGCAGCATCGAGGACTCGGAGATTGTAGAGGGTGTGCTCGTTGACAAGGAGAGGGTTCACCCGGCAATGCCAAAGAAGGTCACCAATGCAAAGATTCTGCTCCTGAATGCCGCTGTCGAGTTCAAGAAGACCGAGGTCGACGCCGAGATCAACATCACCCACCCGGACCAGCTTCAAGCATTCCTTGATGAGGAGGAGCGGATGGTCAGGAACATTGTCGACAAGGTCGTCGCAAGCGGCGCCAACGTTCTCTTCTGCCAGAAAGGTATCGACGACATCGCGCAGCACTACCTAGCAAAGGCCGGAATCTTTGCGGTACGCCGTGTCAAGAAGAGCGACATGGAGAAGCTTGCCCGCGCAACCGGTGGCAGTCTCGTCTCGTCCATCGACGCGATCTCCAAGGAGGAGCTTGGCAAGGCGGGCCTGGTCGAGGAACGCAAGGTCTCCGGCGAGGAGATGACCTTTGTCGAGCAGTGTAAGAACCCCAAAGCTGTCTCGATCATCGTCCGCGGCGGAACTGAGCACGTGGTCGACGAGCTCGAGCGGGCAATCCACGATGCGCTCCGCGTTGTCGGCGTCGTAGTAGAGGACAAGAAGGTCGTCGCTGGTGGCGGTGCACCCGAGACCGAGCTCTCGCTCCGGCTCCGCGAGTATGCGGCAAGCGTCGGCGGCAGGGCCCAGCTCGCCATCGAGGCGTTCGCAGCGGCGCTCGAGATCATCCCACGCACCCTCGCCGAGAACGCAGGTCTTGACCCGATCGATATGCTGGTCGAGATCCGTGCGGCTCACGAGAAGGGGAAGAAAACCTATGGACTCGATGTCTTCGCGGGCAAAGCGGCAGACATGAAGGCAGCAGGCGTCGTCGAGCCGCTCCGCGTCAAGACACAGGCCATCTCATCGGCGGCAGAAGCAGCCGTTATGATCCTGCGCATTGACGACGTGATCGCATCCTCCAAGAGCCCCGGACCGGAAGGCGGCATGCCCCCGGGTGCAGGTGGCATGGGTGGAATGGGCGGTATGCCACCCGGTGGCATGGGCGACTATTAAAGCCCATCTCCACACCCACGTTTTTCCCGATTTTTTGTTTTACGCGCATCTCTCGCGCCAGTGTTTATCATTTCTCACGTTTTTGGAAGGTGGCGCTTGTCATCAGGCAGTGCATAATGGCTGCGTGAGCATAATCTACAAAGCGCATGAAGAAAAAAAATAGTCAGGTCGTCACCTTATGCTCGTACGTGAAGGGGTCAAGGCACGATTCCCGATACAACGACAAACGTCATCCTGAAAAGATCTTAGCTGATGTAAAGGAGCCTTCCTGCGGATCTCAAAAATACCAAAAAAGAAGGGTTGAATACGATGATACTTAAGAGGAAATGGATAGGGTAGGTCCGGCCTGGACAATGATCGTTCCATTTACTGCAGGCAGACTTTTTAGTGCATAGGTAAAGGTACCCTCGCCGGTGCAACGGTCACCTAGGCAAAATGTATATATATAGCGACCTCCGGGTACGATATCACCGGAGTTGAACATACCGGTACTATTGCCGGTTGACATAACGGTAAGGGTTACGGTATCGTCATTGATCCAAGTAACACCTGCTCCCGGGAGCACGACGTCAGTCGCCGGCGAGAAACCAGCGCTCGTGAAGTGGATCGCCGTGGTTTGACTCGCTGTCCACGCTTTCGTGGCTACGGGGGTAGGTATGCCCGTCGTCGCAGTTGGCACTGTGACGTTTGCGACGATCGGCACGGTGGTTGCCACTGTTGGCGCTGCGGTCGTTGATACGGTTGTCGGCAGGATAGTAGTCTCAATCGGTGTGGGCTGTACAGCGGTTGCTTCCTTTGTGGGAACCGGTATGGTGGTTGAGGTGACCTTTGCTGACGTCGGCATGAATTGTGTACAACCGCAGATCGACACCAGCGCCACCATAAGGACAATACATCCGAATAAAATTTTCATACAGATTTACATGTGAATTCTGCATAATTAAATGTATTCACATTTTTCTGCCTGATTCAGGTGCAGAATCGTAAATAACCGGCGTGCCATGGCGCAGCCGGGAACCATCCCGGAAAACGTAAACCGATTGTAATCTCCCTGTGACAACAGCTTAATGAACTCCGGCAATCTCATTACCATCCATGAGCGACCGCTTCATTTTTACCAGGTACCGTACTGACTGTTACCATTGCCGGCAGGTGGCAGACCAGATCATCAAGGCGGTTCCGTACCAGGCACAGGTTGCTTGCGACAACTGTGGTGCGACCCGGGTATTCGTGCCACGGAACGAGGATGTGGACGCCGCGGGGATTTACACGAAACTCGGGAAGTACGATATCTGGGAACTCCGACAGGATGCGACCTGCCGGCACTGTGAAGTGACCGGGCCTCACGATATCACCGTCAGTTCCCGCCACCTTACGGTACGTTGCCGGAACTGCAGGTTTACTCACTTCTATAAGTTCGATCTCGAGTATATCGCAAAAGATAAGCTGAACATATCGTAGTTTCCTGCACGTCGCGGAACGGATGACCGCAATGTCATCCCGGCGGGATTACCGGAATAGCCCGGGTCAGCTTCAGGCCGGCGAGTCGAGCATCGGGTAGGTGTTCGCGTACCGTTCGAGGACGTGCTCGAGACGTGATCGAGTTTTTGTGTTTTTCGCGAGCAAAAAGAAGATGATCTCATTATCCGTGATGGTGACCGGTTCAGAACCGGTGAGTTCTGCCAGCTGTGCGCACCGGTTCTTGGTGTATCTTGCCCTCGTTACCCGGGGGAAGTGCTGGTAGATCATTATGACCGATCCTGTGTCGATACGGTCGTATATTTTTTTAACTTCTGCCAAGAGCAGGTGTTTGACCGTTGGCTGCCGCTCTTCAAGACCGGTGTCGGGGTCAAGAAAGACCAGAGATTTTTTCGGGAGCGATTCAAACACGGATTGGAAGTAGTGATCGCGTTTCTCATGGCTGAATGGATGCTGGTGAAAGATGTCGACAAGTATATTCTCTTTCTGGAAATAGGTGCGGATCGCGGAAAAATATTCAAGATCGCCTTCGATTTCCTGCAGGTGCTCCATGTGTGCAAGAAGGTCCCGGTTCTGGCTGCCAGCTTTTCCTTCCTTGAGTGCACGGTCAAGATCCTTTTTCGTGCTCTTCCTTTTGCTCCCACTTTGCTCAGATTCGGTCAGCATCGGCACGAATGTGAAGCTCGCGAGCTCCGGCAGCGATTTCATGATATGCCGCACGAGGTCGAACTTGAAAAGATCCCGCGTGTCGCCGAAATATGCCCGGTTCATCCAGTTATCCTCATGCGGTGATATTTGGGTAAAGGTTCAAAAAGGTTGTGAAATGCAGCCGGCACCTGATTGCCGGCGATATGGCAACGGTCCTCACCTGAATTTCCAAATCCCGGTAACGGAATCACACAACGACAATTCCGAATAAAACCAACAGGATAGCGGATGGAAGGGGATTCTGGTAAGAGATTAAAAAAAAGTTATTTTTCTTCCAGGACCATCGTGATCGCTTTCTTCGGGCACTCGTTGGCGCAGATACCGCAACCCTTGCAGAAGTCGAGGTCGACCTCGAGCTCGCTGTCGATCGCGTTGTCCGGGCAATACATCGCGCAGAGCCCGCATTCGTTGCATTTCTCCTTGTCGACGACCGGGCGGAAGACCCGCCACGAGCCGGTCCTGCCGGCTGCGCCTTGCTTTGGCCGGCTCATCGCAAGCCGGCTCCGCTCTTGTGAAGGACTCATGCACTTACCTCATGGTATGCAGCTTCTGCAGCTTTTACGTTGCGCTCATCGGAGAACATCTCACGGATGGCCTGTTTCGCGGATGCGACCGTGATGATCCCCATCTTCGCGAGCGCGCCGAGGACCGGCGTGTTGAGGATCGGGCTGCCGGCCACAACAAGGTTTTCCCGAAGCGCGATACCGGTGAGGTCCACATAACGGCTCGAAAAGGCGTCGAACTGGCGGGGATGGGCGCTGTTGACCAGCACGCTGCCGCCTTTCTTGAGCCCGGCGAGTACATCGACCACATCCATCACACTCGCATCGAGCACCACGACGAGGTCCGGAGCACGGATCTGGCTGTATACCTTGATCGGGTGGTCATCGATCCGGACGAAGGAGACGACCGGCGCCCCCCGGCGCTCTGCGCCGTAGAACGGGCATGCGGTCGCGTACTTGCCATCGTGGAGCGCCGCCATCGCGAGGAGACGGGCCGCGGTCACTCCTCCCTGCCCCCCGCGGGAATGGATCCGGATCTCAAACATGGTCGTTCACCCCGAACCATGACTCTTCCCCGATCCGCCGGTGCCGGACAAAGTCTGCAATATCATCATAGGTGACTTCCTGCCCGCCGATGCCGGCAATCACGCTGAAGACCTCCGCACGGTTCTTTGCCATGATAGCATTCGCGATGACGCCGCCGAACCCAAACGAGTAATCGCGGTCGATCACGACAACTTCTTTCCCTGCGAGGTCAAGCTTCGGGAACGGGCGGAACCAGCGGAGGCGCATCGATCCCGCTTTTATGCCCTCTTTGCGCAGGTTATCGATTGCAACCTCAGCCTCCTTGCCCAGCGTGCCGAGGGCGACGACGACCACGTCAGCGTCTTCGCAGCGGTACTCCTCGGTGAAGCCATAATTCCGGCCAAAGCGTTTCGCGAAATCCTCCTGGGTATCCCGGATCACGTTTGCCGAGTCACGCATCGAGCGCTCGATATCCCACCGGAACCGGAAGTAATCGGCCGGCCCGGTCAGCGGTCCATAACCGGCTGGATTCTTGGGATCGATCGCATGCGGCAGCCGGATCTGCGGGATGAAGTCCCCGGGCTCCACCGTGTCGAGAGACTGCATGATGTGGGAGAGCGAAAAGCCGTCGAGATTCACCATCACCGGCAGCAGCACATCGTTGTGCTCCGCAATGCGGAATGCCATCAGCACCGTATCGTAGGCCTCCTGCACGGTCGCAGCATAAACCTGAAGCCAGCCGGTATCCCTTTCCTGCAGCGCGTCCGTGTGCTCCGCCCAGATATTCCATCCGGGGCCAAGCGCCCGGTTCACGTTTGCCATCACGATGGGCAGGCGTGCGCCCGCCGCCCAGTTCGTCATCTCGTGCATGTACAGCAGGCCGTGGGAGCTTGTGGCGGTGAATGTCCGCACACCGGTGATGCTCGCCCCGATGCACGCGGCCATTGCGGAGTGCTCGCTTTCTACGGGGATATAACAGCTGGCGAGCTGGCCGCCCGTGACGTAGTCCGCGATGCTCTCGACGATCTCGGTCTGGGGGGTGATCGGGTAGGCAGCGACGACCGCTGGTTTTGCCTGAAGGACGGCCTCTGCCACCGCCTTGTTGCCGGTCGCGATCTTCTTCATGCCCCTGCCTCCTCGGCCGCGAGCCGTTTGAGGTTATCCGCGATCCGCTGTTTGAGGATCCCGACAGTTTTTGCATCAATACCTTTGAACCTTCCCTGCGGGCCAAGGTAATCTTCAAGTGGGATCGGTTTTCTCATCGCCGCCTTTGAGGGGCCGCTGATGATGAGCTTGCCATACTCGCGCTCGTACAGCACCCACATACCGGATTTCACCGCGAGCCTGCCCATCTCGACCGTCTTTTCGGTCGGGTACCGCCAGCCGGGCGGGCAGGGGGCGAGGATATGGATGAACGTCGGCCCCCGGAACGTGAGCGCCTTTTCGACTTTCCTAAGGATATCCTGCGGGTACGCGCTGCATGCGGTTGCCTGGTAGGGCGGGTGGTGGGCGGCGACAATCGCGTCGATGTCCTTTTTGTCGTCGGTCTTGCCGGTCGGCGTGGTAGTGGTCCGTGCACCAAGCGGGGTTGCACCGGACCGCTGCATGCCGGTGTTGCCGTAGGCCTCGTTGTCGTAACAGATATAGAGGAAATCGGTGCCGCGCTCGAACGCGCCGGAGAGCGACTGGATACCAATGTCGAGCGTGCCACCGTCTCCGGCATATACGATCACGTTGGTCTTTTTGCCGGCTGCCCGGAACGCGTTGCTCATGCCGGAGGCGCATGCTGCGGCAGCGGCAAACGCGATATTATAGACCGGGACGTTCATGGCAGTATCCGGGTAAATGCCCTGGATGACGCTCGTGCAGCAGGCAGGCACGACCAGCACGGTGTCGGGCCCTGCCGCCTTGAACACGTAGCGCAGCGAGAGGGACGAGCTGCACCCTGCGCACGCAGAGGTGCATTTCAGGATATATTCTTCCTTGGGGATTTCGGCGATGGTATCCAACTCCTGTAACAACCAGTAACGAGAGCGCGAAAAAAGATCGCGATCCTGAGTGTAAAGGTCGTTTTGGCATCTCAAAAAAGGATCTGTTGGTATCAGTATTGTACCCGAATTTTCGGCAAGGAAAAACCCCCGTCACCAGCCGTTGACTAGGCAGACAACACCAATCTTCATTGGCCCGGATTGTTAAAAATCCTTGATACCTGAACATCAGCCTGACTGGCATCTCCAGATCATCATTTTTTGGACAGGACACTACATATTTCGATATCAACAAAATCCCCCGTGTTTGAACTCCGTGATTGTCCGTTCGATCACTTTCGCGGTGCACGGCCGGGTTTTAAGTCCGTAGTGC
>Ga0326727_10024057_pt1 | contig 11554 bp, 10 predicted proteins | sample MB2enrmetagenome_FD_207643 | JGI IMG/M metagenome (GOLD analysis project Ga0326727, IMG submission 207643) | Lab enriched peat soil microbial communities from McLean, Ithaca, NY, United States - MB29MY | ecosystem: Environmental > Terrestrial > Soil > Wetlands > Peat | place: USA: New York... | reverse complement strand
GGTCCTCAACGGCGTCGACGTGAATAGCCCTACTTATGGAGAGTCGGGCATTCAGCACGTGCTGTACTCCGGGATCAACCAGTATCCGGGGATCTGGCAGATCAACGTCCAGATTCCTTCCACGGTTACCACGCCCACCTGGTTCGCCGTCCTCGCCAACGGCCTGGCCAACTGGGACGCGGGTTCCGGTTTCAAGACTTACATCTACGTCAAGTAAGACCAATCTGCGGAGCCCAACCAGCGCACAGGAAAGTGAGTCGCCAGCGCTTTGGCGAGCCGATCGTCGGCGGTCACCAGCAGGCGGTTCGAGATGACTGCCAGCGCGACATAGACCGCATCGCAGACGCCACGCCGGAAATTCACAGCAATGGGAAAAGCGTCCGCCAGAAGAGGTTGAGACGGGGATGTCGGGATGCTGAGGCCGGACAGATAGCCGATGGCTTCCTCCGCCGATTCTATCGAGATCCGTCCCAGCCGAACCGCCTTCCATAAGACATCGCCCAGTTCGGGCCAGAATAGATCCGGCACGAAGAGTTGGAGCTTCCCTTGCGAGTATCCGTCCAATATGCTCAGCGATTCCTCAGCCAGGGGTTCGTCGTGCGGCAGAAACCACTTCGCAGCCACGCTGGCATCGAGGATGTAGGCACTCACCGGGTCCGGTCCTCACGCTGTATCTCCTCGGACGACGGAAAGCGTCCGGCAGATGCCCGGCGCTCGGACCGGATTCTTGCAGCACGCTTCAGAAAGGCCTTTCTACGCGCCAACTCCGCGGGGGTGGCAACGTTGGCCGCCAGCAGATCCAGCACCTCCGCGGCGATGGACCTTCGGTTCCCTTGGGCACGCGTGCGAATGGCCTCGTACAACTCCTGCGGGACATTCTCGACATACAACGTGCGCATAGTATTCTCACTAATAGCTCAGGCGGTTTATTCTCAGCGTGCTTCCTGACAAAAGCACCTGGTCAAATCTCCTGACAAAAGCTCTTGACTCTCCGCCTTACTTGGGATATAGTCCCACCCATGCTGCGGCGCAATGCCGCAGATGTATGCCGCGCGGTCTCGGTTGACTGGAGGGGGTTCGATGCGCGTAACAGGGCTGCACTGTCTTTTGCCGTTCGTGGCGTTCGCCACGATCGGATTCGCTCAGGACGCCAGTGTCATCTTGGGAATCGTTACCCACCCGGCCCGATGCGGTGGTTCCGCAGGCCGCTTTGACCGCTACAGAAACCAGCACGGGCCAGTCCAGGGCCACTACATCGGATGATGCCGGACGCTTCCGCTTCAACCTCGCCAAATGGCGCTGACCGCCAGAATCGAGTTCTGATCTCCATGACGCTTGCTCGCCTGGCGGCGGCTCTCTTACCGGTAGCTCTGGCGGGCGCGCAGGCGCCCTCTTTGGACTACGAGTTTTTCAAGACGCGCGTGGAGCCCATCTTCCTCTTCAAACGTCCCGGTCACGCCCGGTGCTACGTGTGCCATTCCACCGGCACCACGTTTCGCCTGGAGCGCCTCTCCCCCGGCGCTAGCGCCTGGAATGATGAGCAGTCGCGCCGCAACTTCGATTCCGTCCGCCGGCTGGTGGTCCCCGGCAACCCCCTGGCCAGCCGCCTGCTCACTCACCCGCTGGCGCCCGAAGCCGGAGGCGATGACTTCCATTCCGGCGGTAAACACTGGCACTCGCAGAGCGATTCGGAATGGCAGACGCTGGCGGAGTGGGTGCGCGGCCGGAAGGCCGCCGGGCAGTGAGCGGGCCGCAGCAATGTGAGCAAGCACTTCGAGACCTTGACTTGACGCGGAGCCGCGAAGACACGGAGCAAATCACCCCTCCCCGACCCGGCGAAGCCGGAACCAAACCGGAAAAAAACAAGCTCACCGCAGAGACGCAGACACCGAGACAGCGCGGAGCTTTAGCCACGATGCCCATGGCGGAATGGAAGGGGAAACTTGGCGGGAGCGGTGGGGAGCCGGGGGCCAGGGGCCGGGGAAGGAGCGGCGCTTCGCGCTGGGCTTTTTTCGTCCCCGGCCGGCTTGAGGTGCCACCGAGAATCAACAACATGCGTGAAGTTTCCGGAGAGAATAACATCGTCAAAACCTGAGAGCGCAGAGACAGCAGAGAGCGCGGAGAAGGGAGGCTTCTCCCAATTTCGACGAGAATCTGATTTGACTGTGTAGGTACTCACGGGCGGGGCTCCGGCCGGAGCCGGGCCCCTCGAGACGAGCACGCCGCTCAAACGGTGCCCCAAAGGAAACGCCGCACGCGTTCCTCCACTAACTCGACTCCCAAGCCGGGCTTATTCGGAATGGGCATATAGCTGTCCTTGATATCCAGCTCCGGGGCATGGTCCACGACCGCAAAATGTTCCGCCGTGCGATAGGGGTAAAGCTCTTGGATATAAAAGTTCGCGATGGTCGCATCCAGTTGCAGCGTCGCCGCCGTGCACACCGGGCTCGAGCAGTTATGCGGCGCAATCCGCATGTTGTACGCCTCGGCCATGGCCGCAATTTTCTTCGCCTCCATGATCCCGCCCGTGTTGCCCACGTCGGGCTGCAGAATATCCGCGGCGCGCAGTTCCATGATGCGGCGGAAGCCGTAGCGAGTATAAATCCGCTCGCCGGTGGCGATGGGAATGTGCACCTGCTCGGAGACCTTTTTGAGAGCCTCGGGATCTGCCGGGTCCACCGGCTCTTCGAAAAAGGCGATGTTCGAGTCCTCGAACTTGCGGCCCAGCCGCGTAATGGCGTCCGTGGTCAACTCCGCGCTCATGTCCAGGAACAGGTCCACTTGGGGGCCGATCGAGTCGCGCACCGCCTTGACGCTCGCCACCGCGCGCTGCTCGTGCGCCGCATCGATCGTGCGCAGGGAGACGTGCTCGATGTGCCCCTCCGCATCGCCCTGGGGAACCGCCAGCGGATAGAACTTGATGGCCGTGTAGCCATCCTTCACCACGCGCTCCGCTTCGCGCGCGTAGTCTTCCGGCTTGACGCAGCGGAACGACCAGCCATTGGCGTAGACGCGCACCTTGTCGCGCATCTTGCCGCCCAGCAGCTCGTACACCGGCACTCTCAGGCATTTGCCCTTGATATCCCACAGCGCCTGCTCGATGGCGCTCACTCCGGCGAAGATGATCGTGCCGCCACCCTTGGCCCAGAAGGTGTGGTCGTACATGTCGCTCCAGATCGCCTCAATGGTGAACGGATCCTTTCCCACCACGAACTGCTGGACCAGTTCCTTGACCATGGCGGCGGTGGAAGCTGCCCCGGTACCGTAAGCCACGGCCGCGTCGCCAACCCCGGTGACGCCTTGATCGGTCAACAATTGCACGAGGATGGGATAACGCCCGTCAATCGTCGCAATATAGATGCGGCACCCGGTTACTTTGAGGGGCTTCATGCCGCGAGGAGCGCTCTGCGCCGCGGCCGGGAGCGCCGCCGCGGCGGCGGCCGCGGTTCTCAGGAAGAAGCTTCTGCGGTTCACGCGGCCCATTATATGTCTATGGCGCCACCGCCGTGATGTTGCGCTTGGGCACTTCGCCCACCTTGATCCGGGCAAGCTCCTTCATGCTCTTCATATCGATGGCCGACACCGAATTCGCCCCGGCGTTCGACACGTAGACTTTTCGGCTGTCCGGCGTGAACGTCAGCCAATCCGGCGTCCGGCCTACATCCACCCCGCCCATTAACTTCAGATCGGGAAGCGAGTACACGTACACCTTATTATTCAGGCTGCTGTTGACCCACAGCGTTTGGCCGTCCGGACTCACGCCGATGCCGTGCGAGGGCGTCGAGTCGATGTCCGGCTTCTTGCCCGGCGGCGCCGCGGGCAGGCTCACGCGCCCCACTTCCTTGCGCGCGGCAAAATCCACGATCGCGAAACCGTGCAGGTTGGAAAGCTGCACGAACAGCCGATGCGTCGAGCCGCCGGCATTCTGCTCGAACGCGATCGGCCGGACGCCGGTGTCGAACGGCAGTTCCCAGACGGGCTGCTCGGTTCGCCGGTCGATCACCGTCAGGAGCTTCCCAACGATCGATCCGGCCAAGACAAAACGATCATCCGCCGTCACATAGGTATTGTGCACTCCGCCCTTCATCGGCAGCGTCTTCACCTTCTCCAGGGAGCCCGTATCGATGATGTCCACCGCGCCCGGCGCCTGCACGATGGCCACATACACCCGCCGGCCATCCTGGCTGATGGCGATGTTATTGGGGTGGCCGCTCAGGCGGATGTTGCGGGTCACCTTCAGGCTCTTCGCGTCCACCACGTCGAGCGTGCTCTCGGCCTCGTTGCTGATGAAGTAGCGGGTGCCGTCGGGAGCCGCCGCCGCCCCGTGGTTCACTTCGATCCCCGCGATCTCGCCGACCACTTTATCGGTCGCCGGGTCGATCACGTCCACACTGTCTCCCGCGCTGTTGGTCTGGATAATGCGAACGCTGGCCGCCGCCAGCGGCAACGCCAGCAGAAGCCCCAGGTACCGGTATTCCCTCATTGCGGCTGAACCCTCCCTGATGGATACTCTACGCCCAAACGCTGCCGGTCGAAATCGGCGAACGTCGCGCCGCTTTCCGCCAGGAGCTCCAACAGGGGCGCCGGCGGCCAGAGGTCGGCGCCGTGCCGCTCGCGGAACTCCTCCAGCCGCACCAGCACCGTCTTCAGCCCCACGGTGTCGGCATAGAACATCGGGCCGCCGCGCCACCCCGGAAATCCGTAGCCGTTCAAATAGACGATATCGATGTCCGCAGCGCGCAGCGCCACTCCTTCGGCCAGCAGCCGCGCTCCCTCGTTCACCAGCGCAAAAAGGCAGCGCTCGCGAATCTCGCCGGCTGAGACGGCGCGACGTTCGATACCCGCTTCACGCGCGGCGCGCTCGATCAGCGCGGCCGTTTCCGGATCGGGCGACGGCTGGCGATTCTCGTCGTACCGCGACCAGCCGCGCCCCGTCTTTTGCCCGAAGCGGCCCATTTCGCAGAGCCGGTCGGCCACCAGGGGTGCGCGCACGGCGGGCTTCTCCAGGTGGCGGAACTCCTGGCGGATGCGCCAGCCGACATCCAGGCCCGCCAGGTCGCTCATGGCCAGCGGCCCCATGGCCATGCCGAAATCGTAGAGCGCCTGGTTCACGTCCTCGACGGATGCGCCCTCCTCCACCAGGAACTGCGCCTCCCGCAGATAGGGCATCAGCATGCGGTTGCCGATGAAGCCGCGGGCATTCCCCGCCAATACCCCGACCTTGTTCAGCCTCTTCGCCAGCGCCATGGAGGTGGCCAACACTTCTTTGCCGGTGGCCTTGCCGCGCACGATCTCGAGCAGCCGCATGACGTTCGCCGGGCTGAAATAGTGATGTCCCAGCACCATCTCGGGCCGGCTGGTGGCGGACGCGATCTCGTCGATATCCAGGTAGGACGTGTTGGAGGCCAGGATGGCGGACGGTTTGGCGATGCGGTCGATTTCCGCGAAAACCTGCTTCTTGAGCGCCATGCCTTCGAACACGGCTTCGGCAATGATGTCGGCCTGCTCGAAGCCGTCGTAGGTGAGTTGCGGAGTGATCAGGGCCAGCCGCCGATCCATGGCGGACTCGGACAGCTTGCCGCGCTTGACGCTCCCGGCGTAATTGTTGCGGATGATGGCCATGCCGCGATCCAGCGCCTCCCGGCTGGCCTCTTTCACCATCACGGGAATTCCCGCGTTGGCGTAATTCATGGCGATGCCGCCGCCCATGGTGCCCGCGCCGATCACCGCGGCGCGCCGGATCTCGAGCACCGGCGTGTCTTGCGGCACATCGGGAATTTTCGCGGCCGCGCGCTCCGCGAAGAAGGCATGAATCAGCGCCTTCGATTGGGTCGAATGCAGGCACTGGTCGAACAACTCCGCCTCGCGCGCGCAGCCTTCGTCGAAAGAAAGCCGCGTAGCTGCTTCCACGGCATCGATGGCCGCCAGCGGCGCGGTCTGCCCTCGCTTGGTCTTGCGCGCCTGCTCGCGGGCGCGCGCAAAAATCGCCGGGTCGGCGTCCCGCAGTTTGTCCTGGCGATCGCGCGTCTTGGGAGCGGGCTGGGCCATTACCTCGCGCGCAAACGCCACCGCCCCGGCCAGCAGATCGCCCTCGATGATGCGGTCGGCGATGCCCAGGGCGAGCGCTTCCCGCGCCGAAACCGGTTCGCCGAACGCGCACATCTCGACGGCCTTGGCAACTCCGGCCAGGCGCGGCAGGCGCTCGGTCCCGGCGGCGCCCGGAATGATTCCCAGCTTCACTTCCGGCTGCCCCACCTGCGCGGAGGGCGCCAGCACGCGATAGTGGCCGGCCATGGCCACTTCCATTCCGCCGCCGAAAGCCGTGCCGTGAATCGCCATGATCACCGGCTTGGGGCAGTCTTCGATTTCTCGCAGCATGGGCAGGAGCGCGATCCGCGGCTTTTCTCCGCTGACCACCTTGCCGAATTCGCGGATGTCCGCGCCCGCGATGAAGGTGCGGCCCGCGCCAATCAGCACGATGGCGGCCACTGCGGGATCGTTCGCGGCTGCCGCGATCGCCTGCCGGATACCCTCGGGCACACCGGGACTCAGCGCATTCACCGGCGGATTGGAGACCGTAATAACGGCGACATCGCCTTGCCGGGAGAGGTTGACGAGTTCACTCATTGGCCAAGCCAGTCTATCACGTGCGGTTCCCACCCCTGGAAGAGTCGTCCAGTGATCGCGGCCTGAGATATACTGCGAAGGCATGCGGGAAGCCGTCGTGGTAGCCAGTTCGCGGACCGGGCTCGCCAAGTCGTATCGCGGTTCGTTCAACATGACGCGGCCGGACGATCTCGCGGCTCACTCGGTCCGCGACGTCCTTCGCAAGACCCCGCAGCTCGATCCCGCCGAAGTCGAGGATGTGATCCTCGGCTGCGCCATGCCGCACGGCGCCCAGGGGCAAAACGTGGCGCGCATCTCCGCGGTGCTGGCCGGCCTTCCGGTTTCCACCGCCGCCACCACCGTGAACCGGTTCTGCTCTTCGGGGTTGCAGGCTATCGCCATGGCCGCGCACCACATCGTGCAGGAAGGCGCGGAGGCTGCTATCGGCGGCGGGGTCGAGAGCATTTCCCTGACGCCCCGCGATTGCGACCCCCATCCGGTTCTTCAGCAGGAAGTGCCCGGCCTGTATATGGTCATGGGCAACACGGCGGAAGTAGTCGCGCGGCGCTATGGGGTCTCCCGGTGCGCCCAGGACGAGTATGCGCTGGTGAGCCAGCAGCGCACGGCGCGCGCGCAAAGCGAAGGCTTCTTTGCCGCGGAAATCGCTCCCATGAAAGTCACCATGGCGGTCCTCGATAAGAAGACCGGAGAGCGGGTGGCAACGCGGGAAGTCTGCTGCGACCGCGACGAGTGCAATCGTCCCGATACCACGATCCAGGGCCTGTCCGCGCTCAAGCCGCACTTCGATCCGCAGAGCGGTCACGGAACCGTGACCGCGGGCAATGCCTCCCAGCTTTCCGACGGCGCGTCGGCCACGCTCCTGATGTCGCGCGAGCGGGCCGACCGGCTCGGAATTCCGTATAAGCTGATCTTCCGGGGCTTTGCGGTGGCGGGGTGCCAGCCGGACGAAATGGGAATCGGGCCGGTCTATGCCGTGCCCAAGCTCCTCCAGCGCCACCGCCTGACCGTGGACGACATCGATCTCTGGGAGCTGAACGAAGCCTTCGCCGTGCAGGTGATTTACTGCCGCGACCGCCTGGGAATTCCCATGGAAAAATTGAACGTGAATGGAGGATCCATCGCCATCGGCCATCCCTTCGGTATGACCGGATCGCGCTTGACCGGCACGCTCGCGAGCGAGATGGCCCGCCGCCCCGGCGCACGTTACGGCGTCGTGACCATGTGCATCGGCGGCGGCCAGGGCGCGGCCGGATTGTTCGAGGCGGTTCACTGAGTATATGATTTCGCAAATACCTTCGCGTATCTCCCGAAGACCACTCCCTAACCCGGCGAAGCTGGAACCAATAGGAAACTGCATACTTGACGCGGAGACGCGGAGCACGCGGAGGAAGACGCGGAGAAAACCAGAGTCAAAACCTGAGAGCGCAGAGATAGCAGAGAGCGCGGAGAAGGGAGACTTCTGCCAATTTCGACAAGAAGTTGACTCGAACGGGCAAAAAACAAGCTCACCGCAGAGACGCAGAGGCGCCGAGACAGGGCGGAGAATAACAAAGCCAAAATCTGAGAGCGCGGAGCTGGCGGAGACCGCGGAGAAAGGCAACTTTTGCCAGTTTCGGCACGAATCTGACTTGGTAAGCACTAACGGTCGTGGCTCTGATCGGAGCCGGGCCCGGAGGGCACCCCGTCGCCAAGCGGGGCTGCAATCGTACTGAGCCATGAGTACTCTGACGCTCGTGCGCCACGCGCAGGCGCACCCCTTCCAGCGCGCAGGCGCGGTACTCACCGCTCTCGGCGAGGCGCAGGCGGCCCTCCTGGCCCGGCGGTGGATGGAGAACGGCGTTGCCTTTGACGAGATCTATACCGGCGCACTGGTGAGGCAGACGCAGACCGAGCAGGTGGTGGCGAAATGCTACCACGAGGCCGGCCGGCCGTGGCCCACCGCTCGGCGCGACGCTTTCTGGAACGAGTACGATGCGCCCGGCGTGCTGGCTCTGATGGTGCCCGCCGACCCGCGACTGGCGGAGCTCGCCGCGGAATTCGAGTTGGCGCGAGGCGGGCCGGACGAGACGCGCCGGTTCCAGCGGATGTTCGAAGCGGCCATGACCTGCTGGATCGAGGGATCGCTCGACCGGGAGGGCGTGGAGCCTTGGCCGGCTTTCCGCGGCCGCCTGTCGTCCGCCATCGCCCGCATCATGGCCGGCCTTCCCAGCCGCCGGGTCGTAGTGTTCACCTCCGGCGGTCCCATCGGGTTCGCCGTGCAGCATGCGCTCGAGGCGCCCGCCCGCAGCTTCCTCGAAACTCACTGGCGGGTGCGCAACACCTCGGTGACGGAATTCGTCTTCGACCGCGAGCGTCTCACGCTCGACTCCTTCAACTGTATTGCGCACCTCGACGACCGTGGTCTCGATACCCATCGATAACATGTCGAACTCTCTGCTCGAAGACAAAGTGGCTGTGGTCACCGGCGCCAGCCGCGGCATCGGAAAGGCCATCGCCCGGGTGTTCGCGCGCGAAGGCGCCACGGTGGTGGTTTGCGGGCGCAAGCCGGAGACGCTCGCGCAGGCGGCCGGGGAGATCGGCGGCAAGGTTCATCCCATTCCCTGCCACGTGGGCCGCGCGGAGGACATCCGGCGGCTGGTCGACACCGTCAACCGCGAGCACGGCAAGATCGACATCCTGGTAAACAACGCCGCGACCAATATCGCCCAGGAACCGGTTTTGCAGATCGACGAAGGCAAGTTCGACAAGATGATCGAAATCAACCTGAAGAGCGCGTTCCGCCTCATTCAGGCGATTGCCCCCGGCATGTGCGAGCGGGGCTCGGGGGCGATCGTCAATATCGCGTCGATCGCCGGCATTCGTCCGCAGTATCACGGAATGCTGTACAGCATGACCAAGGCGGCATTGATCATGATGACGCAGTCGTACGCGCTGGAACTGGGCCCCCGCGGAGTGCGCGTGAACGCCATCGCGCCGGGAGTGATTCAAACGGCGCTCAGCGAATATTTCTGGAAGGACCCGGCGGCGCGCGCGAAGATCATCGAAGATCAGCCGGTGAAGCACCTCGGCCAGCCGGAAGAGGTGGCGGAACTGGCGCTGCTGCTGGCCAGCGGCCGCGGTTCTTACATCACCGGCCAGACCATGATCGTGGATGGCGGCCGCCTGTTGCCCTGAGCTTCTTTGATATGATCGCGGCTATGCGGTTCGGCCTTCCGCTGGCGATGCTCGTGCTTGCGGCGCAGGCGCAACAGTCCAGGGACCTGCGCGTCGAGCCCGCGGCAGTCTCCAACCCGCTCGGCGACCGCGGCACGCGCTGGGCCGTCGTTGTCGGAGTCTCTTCCTACCAGCACCTTCCTCCCGCAGCGCAATTGCGCTTCGCCCACCGCGATGCCGAGGACTTCGCGGCCTTCCTGCGGAGCTTCGAGGGCGGCGCGCTTGCCGGCGATCACGTCCGCCTGCTCACCGAGCAGGAGGCGACCCTGGCCCAGGTCCGCGCCGCGCTCGAGACCTGGCTGGTCGATTCCGCGCGCCCCGCGGATGTCGTCTACTTCTTCTTCGCCGGACACGGCGTGCTGGATGCGCAGGACGACGGATACCTGGCGGTGAACGACTCCGACCCGCAGAACCTGCACGCCACCGCGCTCTCTTTTCAAGAGGTGGATGAGACCCTCAGCAACCGCCTGCGCGCCGGCCTGGTAGTGGTGGTAGCCGACGCCTGTCACGCCGGCCGCCTGGGATGGTCGAGCTACGCCCCCAACATTCCGAGCCGCGCCAACGAGCCGCTGGCCAGAATCGGCCATGGCGAGCGCAGCTTTCTGAAGCTTCTGGCTACCCGCCCGGCGGAGCAGTCGTTCGAGAACGAGAAATGGGATGGCGGCCACGGGGTCTTCACGTTTTCCCTGCTCGAAGGCCTGCGCGGGCCGGCCGACGTGGATGGCGACCACGTGATCCGCGCTTCCGAGGCCATCGATTTCGCGTCTCGCCGCGTGCCGGAACTGACCGCGGGGCTGCAACATCCGAGGGTGGCCGGCACCTTCGATGCGCGCGCGCCCATCGCGGTCTCCCCGCAATCCGCGCCATCCGGCGTGCGCGGCGTGGATGTGGAAGTGACCGGGCCGGCCACCAGCGCTCTCTACCTGGACAACATTTTCCGCGGCAAGATCCGCGCCGCCGGTTCGCTGCGCATCGATGGCGTAGCGCCCGGTCCGCACGCTTTCTCGGCCGATTTCCCGGACGGGGCGAGCCTGGATGGAACCATCACCCTGGGGAACCTGCCGGCGCGCGTAACCATCGCTTCGCCGGCCGCAAGTCCGCTGGCGGAACTGCGGGCAAGGCTCCGCGCAGGCCGCGTGCTGGGCGCCAACGGCGCCTGGGATTTCTACCGTTCCCAAACATTTCCCGGTCCGGCACGGGTGACTGCCACGGCTCTGATCTCGGGCGCTCTCGAGGAATTGGGACAGGCCTGCGTCAGCGACTACGTGCAATCCACGGCGACCGGACTGAAACGGGCGATGCTCGCGCGCTCGGTCGAGGCATACACGGACCTGCGCGCCTTGCGGCCAGCCGACCGCTCTCTCGAGGTGCGCCAACTCTTTTGCCGCGGCCGCCTACAGATTGCCGAGCAACGGTTCGCGGAGGCCGTGGCGACGCTTGAAGACGCGTTGAAACTGGATCCGCGGTTTGCCTGCGCCCACAACGCGCTGGGCGTGGCGCTCTCGCGGATCAATCGTCCCAAGGAGGCGCGGCAGGCGTTCGAGGCGGCGGCCAGGCTCACGCCGGAATGGGGGCTGCCGCCGTTTCAGATCGCCTCGCAATTGATCGCCGCGGGCGACCTCGGAAAAGCGCTTCCCTACCTGAAGCAGGCCGTTGCCTTCAACCCGCGGTCCGTGGGCAACCGCTGGAACCTGGTGCATCTCGAGCGCCTGCT
>Ga0326727_10024054_pt1 | contig 11554 bp, 11 predicted proteins | sample MB2enrmetagenome_FD_207643 | JGI IMG/M metagenome (GOLD analysis project Ga0326727, IMG submission 207643) | Lab enriched peat soil microbial communities from McLean, Ithaca, NY, United States - MB29MY | ecosystem: Environmental > Terrestrial > Soil > Wetlands > Peat | place: USA: New York... | reverse complement strand
CGCACGCTCAAAGATCCGCTGCGGCGCACCGAGTATCTGATGCATCGCACCGGCGCCGAGAGCGGTGAAGAACACAGCGGCAAGAATCGAACCGGGGCCCCCACGGACAGGTCTTCGTCCGTGGGGTGGCGGCGCGATCCCTCGCGCGTTCCTCCCGATCTGCTCGAGGAGGTCTTCGAGCTGAATATGCAGCTTGAAGAGATGCGCATGGCTCGCGCCGCCGGCCAGACCGATCCGGAACTTGAAAAGAACCTGGCCGAGGCCAAGAAGAAATTCGACGGCTTGCTTGATAAGGTCGATCGCGACCTGCGCGCGCAGTGGAGCGCCTGGGACGAGGGCGGCGAGGCCGAGCGCAAAACTGCGCAAAGCGCAATGGTGGCGCTGCTCGATCGCCGGCGTTACCTGAGCAACCTGGTTCGCGACGTGACGGAAACACTTGGAGCTTGAACAAGGATTATGGCGGAAGGAAAAGTAGTCGGCATCGACCTGGGGACAACGAACTCCCTGGTGGCATTCATGCAGGGCGACAAGCCAGTGGTGATTCCCGGCGTGGACGGGTCGAATCTGGTTCCGTCAGTAGTTGCGCTTGATCCTGTCGCGCTCGATCCGATTTCCGGGCGCAGCAACGGCCGGCCGACAGTCACAGTGGGCAACAGCGCGCGCAAGGCGCTCATCGAGACGCCTGAGCGCGTGATCTACTCAGTGAAGCGATTGATGGGACGCGGGCTTGAGGAGGTCAGGAGCGAACTCAAGCTATTCCCGTTCCGGCTTGCCGACGATGCAGAGGCGGGCGAGGTGCCGCGCATTCAACTGGGCGAGCTTCGCTTTACGCCGCCTGAGATCTCCGCATACGTTCTGCGGCAGCTCAAGCGCAATGCCGAGCGGTTTTTTGGCGCGCCGGTCACGCAGGCAGTCATCACGGTACCGGCGTACTTTAACGACGCACAGCGGCAGGCGACCAAGGATGCGGGCCGCATGGCCGGGCTTGAAGTTCTCAGGCTGGTGAATGAGCCGACTGCGGCCGCGCTGGCATACGGGCTCGATCGCGCCAAGGTAGGCACGATTGCCGTCTACGACCTCGGCGGCGGGACCTTCGATATTTCCATTCTGAAGCTGCGCGACGGCATCTTCGAGGTGCAGTCGACCAATGGCGACACGCACCTTGGCGGCGACGACATCGACAATCTGCTGCTGGCGATTGCGCTCGATGAGATTCACTCTGAGCACGGGGTCGATCTGCGGTCGCATCCCGCGGCAGTGCAGGCGCTGCGCAAGGCCGCGATCGATGCGAAGGTCAGGCTCTCGGATGAGCCCGCAGCGAGCTTCGATATCGAGTTGCCGAATGGCGACCGGTACCAGCGCGAGATTCCGCGCGAAGTGTTCGAGATTCTGATCGAGCCGGTGCTGGAGCGCACCGTGGCGCCGTGCCAGCAGGCGATGACGGACGCGGGGCTTACGCCGGAGCAGATCGACGAAGTGGTGTTGGTGGGCGGGTCGACGCGGATCCCCGCGGTGCGTAAACTCGTGGATGAGCTTTTTCACTTGAGCGCGCGCGGCAAGAAGGCGCACACTGAACTGAATCCCGATGAAGTGGTTGCGCTGGGCGCGGCGGTCCAAGCCGACATTCTGGCCGGCGCCTCGAAGTCGACTGAAGAACTGCTGCTGCTTGACGTGACGCCGCTTTCACTGGGCATTGAGGCGCTGGGCGGAGTTGTGGCGAAGATTATCCAGCGCAACTCCACGATTCCAGCGTCGGCGACCGAGCATTTTACTACCGGTGTTGACGGCCAGACGAATGTGGCGATTCACGTGGTGCAGGGCGAGCGCGAACTGGCTGCCGATTGCCGCTCGCTGGCGCGTTTCGACCTGAGGGGAATTCCGCCGATGATGTCCGGGCTGCCGCGCATCGAAGTCAAGTTTCTGATCGACGCCGACGGGATTCTGCAGGTTTCAGCCCGCGAGCAGCGCAGCGGCAAACAGGCTGAGATTGAGGTGAAACCGACCTACGGATTGTCAGACGAGCAGGTCGAGGGCATGATTCTCGACTCGTTCGATCATGCCGAAGAGGACTTCGCCAAGCGGCTGCTGATTGAGGCGAGAGTTGAGGCGGAGTCGGATCTGGCGAAAGTCGACCAGGCGCGTTCGAATCCAGCGTGGGCCCAGTTGGCCCGCGAGGAGCAGGCAGCGATAGCGGCGGCGCAAGGCCGGCTCATCCAGACCAAGGCCGGCGAGGACGCGGCGGCAATTCGCGACGCTCGCGTGGCGCTGGATCTGGCGACCCGGCGCCTGGCAGAACTGATGATGGATGCTGCTGTAACGGAAGCGATTCGAGGCAGGACGATGAACGAAGCGGGCGAAGAGCTGGGCGACGCCATCACCGCGCCGCATCCGATGGCGGCGGCGGAGTTTAAATAAAAGCGGAGCTAGCGGAGTTAGCGGTGCTAGCGGAGCTAGTAGGGCAGCGAGTCAGCGAGTCAGCGAGTCAGCAAGTCAGCGAGTCAGCAAGTTAGCGAACCCGAAAGTCAACAAGAACTCTGGAGCCTGCTTGAAAAGGGTTCGTATCAGGGCACGACTTTAGTCGTGCCGCAGGTCGCACAAAACAGGTCCGGCTTTATCCGCTGAGGGAAGCGCTCCATCGTAAAGAGATGCTTTCCGCAGTTCTTTTTGCCGGCCAGGCAAGGACCTAAGCGTATGACAGAAGCTAACAGGAACATTCCGCCGGAGAAGCTGGTGCGGGTGACATTTATGCCCGAGGGCCGCACCGTTGAGTTCGAATACGGGACCATGCCCTACGATCATCACGGCAAGCCGATGAGTTTCCTCGACGTGGCGGAGAACTTCAACGTCTTTCTCGACCATGCCTGCGGGGGTGTCTGCGCCTGTACCACCTGCCATCTGTGGATCAAGGACCAGGCAGGGATCAGCGCGGCGGACGACGACGAGATTGACCGCATGGACATGGCGGCCGATCAGCAGTTGTACTCGCGGCTGGGATGCCAGGCCGTGATCACGCGCCCCGGCAATTACGTGGTTGAGATTCCCAAGTGGAACCGGAACTACGTCTCCGAAGGCAAGCCGCTGGCGCTGGCGGAGGGGAAGTAACATGCCGCGCGAGATTCATTGGACCGACGCCGAGGAGATCGGCATTCAACTGCAGGAAAAATACCCTGAGATCGATCCGCTGACCGTGCGGTTTACCGATCTGCATCGTTACGTGACGGAGCTCGAAGGCTTCGCTGACGATTCCTCAAAGTCGAACGAGGCGAGGCTCGAGGCCATCCAGATGGCGTGGCACCACGAGTTCCAGGACGCGCAGGGATAAAGCTCAGCTCCTGCGATTCGTTCAGGCGGCGTGCTGCGAGATCGACAGCACGTTTCCGTCGGGGTCTTTGAACCACGCTACTTTGTCGCCGTTGGGAAATGTGCAGATGCCGCGCTCGTCCTGACCCATGTTGGGATAGCGATTGAAGGCGACGCCCTTTGCCGCCAGCTCGTCGACCGTAGCGGCAATATCCGCCGTTTCCCACCCCAGCACGGTGTGCTGCGCCGGCGTAAACTCCGGGACCCTGGCGATGCGAAGCATCACTCCATCCATATCGAAGACCAGCGCGAAGCCGTCGTCGCGGATGAATTTCAAGCCAAGCATATCGCGATAAAAGCGAAGCGCGGCATCGGCGTTCGTGGCGATCAGAAATGTAACGACCTTGTTCATGGGACCTCCTCAGGGGATTGTTGATAACAGCTTATCGGTGTCTTGGGAGTCTAGGGAATACTGGGAGCGGTTTTCGAAGGAGCTGGGCCCTGTGCCACATCTGAGAAACGAAGATTTCGCAGAACAAGCTGAACGATTGGATTCGGCCACGATTCAAAGTCGCTCAACGAGGCCGGGATTGCCACGATGCTGGTCCTGATGAAGCCGTCCTGGTTGGGAACTGACATCGCCGCATCCATCGATAGCCTGTGCCGGGTCTTGTTCTCGATCACCAACAGCATCATGGGACCGCGCGGCGTCTTTTCCTGCGTGAACCGAAATGTGACATCGCACTTGCGCAGTTTGGGCTGGTAGGCGACCCCGGTTATCTGATCGCCAGCGACCGTCAGATTGACGCCGAAGTTATCTTTGACAAAGAGATGCACCTCATTGTCTAAGACGTAGGGCGCCTTGTCGAACTGCTTCTGGTATGTGTGCTGCTTATCTGTTTGCAGGTTTAATGTAAATGGGCCGCGAAGAACGGGCTCGGACGGGGTGGCGCCAGTGGGCGTCTTCTGGGACCGGCCAGGGGCAAACAGAAGAGAAACGAGCAACGCGATAAGGGCCGTTCTTGTAGCCTTCAAGTGCTTTCTCCTATTATTGCGCCGCGTTAGAGTCTGACTCCGATTCAACTTAGTTCGGCCCCCTATGGGAGCGACCTCATTTCCGGCCCGGCCGGTGCTCGCGCCAGCCGAATGCGTTCTCAAAGTGTGTGATTTCAGGCTCATTGCCGGGCAGTAGATATACACTCATCACGTCGAACCTCACCTGCGGCAAGACCGGCTGCGCACCTTTGGATTGGGGAAGCTGGTAGAGATACCGCCGCGCAAGCCGGCGAAGAGTGGAGCGTTTGTGGCTGTCGACCGCGGCCTCGGCGGGCGTCAGGTCATGCGCGGTGCGCGTCTTGACCTCAATGATGCAAAGCAGCGTGTCCTTCCACGCAACGATGTCGATGTCCCCGGGCAGGTTTCCCGCCGACCAACGAGTTGCCACTACCAGGTAGCCGTTGCGAAGGAGATAGAAGTACGCTTCCTTCTCGCCTTCGAGACCGGTGACGAGGTGCGGCGGCAGCTCGGGATCACGGCCGCCGAGGCGCGAAACGCGATCAAGCCCTTCGATCGCAAACCGCAGCGCGCCCACTCGCAGGTCTCTCAGGGATTGCATGGCAAACCATTCTCAACCTCCGGGGTCGCGATACGCAAATTGCGCGATTCTCGAACGCGCCGCCCGTCGGACCAACGAAATTGCCAATATGCGCCTGACCGAGTAGAGGATCCTTCACCCGATAAAAAGGGCCGACGAGATCATCGCCGGCCCTCTTCTGCTTACCGCAATTACATTGGTTCACGCGGTTGCCACCTCAACCGCGGCGTGCTCGTGCTCTTTTTCAACGATGGTCAGCGACTCTTCGATGATGTCCAGAGCCACGGTTGCTTCCTCCTTGCTGACGATGAGCGGAGGCGCCAGGCGCAATGAGGTTTCGCCGCAGCCCAGAATCATCAAGCCGCGCTCGAAGGCCAGCGTCTCAATGCGGTTGCGCTCGGCCACGGCAGGTTCGCGGGTAGCCTTGTCTTTCACCAGCTCGATGCCGATCATCAGGCCCCGGCCGCGGACTTCGCCTACCATGGGGTGCGTCTTGACCCAGCCGCGCAGCCGCTGGAGCATGAACTCGCCAACATGCGCGGCGTTGGCGATCGCTTCGCGCTCAAGGATATCCATGGTGGCCAGGGCCGCGGCAATTGAAACAGGATTGCCGCCGAAGGTGGATGCATGCGAGCCGGGGACCCAGTCCATGATTTCGGCGCGCGTCATGCAGACGCCGAGCGGCATGCCGCTGGCAATTCCCTTGGCCAAGCAGACCATATCGGGCTCAACGCCGGAGTGCTCGATGGCCCACCATTTTCCGGTGCGGCCTGCACCGCATTGCACTTCGTCAACGACCAGCAAAATGCCGTGCCGGTCGCAGATGGCGCGCAGCTCGCGAAGGAAGTTGGTGGGCGCCACAACATAGCCGCCCTCGCCCTGAATGGGCTCGATGAAGATTGCCGCGACTTCTTCAGGAGGAAGGATGGTCTTGAAGAGCTTTTCCTCGATGTAACGCGCGCAACCCAGGCTGAAGGCCTCTTCCTCCTGGGGTCCGCCGGCGCACCCGCGGTAAGTGTAGGGATAGCGCACGTGGGTGACGCCGGGAACCAGCGGTGAAAAACGGCGTTTCTGCTGCGGCTTTGAGCCGGTGAGCGAGAGGGCGCCCATGGTGCGGCCATGGAAAGCGCCGAGGAATGCGATCACCTGCTGGCGGCCGGTGTGATAGCGAGCCAGCTTGAGTGCGCACTCGATGGCCTCAGCGCCGGAGTTGCCGTAGAAAAAGCGATGCGGGCCGGGCATCGGCGCAACCGCTGAAAGCCGTTCGGCCAGATCGGTGAGGTGCTCGTTGTAAAAATCAGTGCCGGAGATGTGGATGAGCTCAGCCGCCTGTTTTTGAATCGCGGCAACGACCTCGGGATGGCAATGGCCGGTCGAAACAACGGCGATGCCTGCCGCGAAATCGAGAAATTCGTTGCCGTCGACGTCTTCAACGCGCACCCCGCGGCCGCGCCTGGCGACGAGTGGATATGATCGCGTGTAGCTGGGCGAGATCAGCCGGTTATCGGCCGCGACGGCGGCCCTGGCCTTAGGACCGGGCAGGGGACAAACCAGTTTGGGTCCGAATTGAGCGTGCAACTCCTGTTTGTTCATAGAGCCTTCTCCTCGGCTATCGCATTTTCAGAGTCAATGCATCTCGAAACCTGGGAGCCGAGTCGACGCGACCACCCCGGGGCCCCCTGCGAGCGATTTCTGCTCGCTGGGGTGGGACCACCAGGGAGCGGCGACCTTGCGAAAGGGTTAAAAGCATACATAACTCTGAAAATGCCGTTAGATCGGTTGTGCGGGCGGCGCCGTGTCTCCTGAATCCAGGTTGGATGTGGCGTTGCCGCTGATCCCCGGGTGCGGGATCGGTCATTTGCGTGGACCCCGATCAGGGTCTCAAGAAAAAACATGCGAGGATCTTCGGCGGACCTGCTTCTAATCGCCGCCGAAGAGGCTAGGTCGCGTGCGGGTGGGCAAAACGCGAAGATGGCGGCGCGGGCAGATGATGCGCGCACGCGTACGAGACCAGCGCTTCCCGGCTGGGGCCATCAGGATTCCGTGGCTCAGACACGTCTGCATCGAGAGCTTCCGCTGAGCTGAGGATAGCATGCGCGAAAGAGTCCGGGCCAGCGCAGCAAGACGGCGGAGGCACTACGGTCTTGTATCAGGGCACGACTTCAGTCGCGCCGAAAAGGCCCATAAAATGAATCCGGGGCTTTAGCCCCTGCTAGGCCGACCGCTGCGAGATTGCTTTATTTGATGAGTTTTTCCGCAGCCACTCCGGACCCGCGCACTGCACAATCCCAACTCGCACTTTTCAGGTTCCCCGGGCGGCGCAACACGCCATCAATAACTCCGGCTGAACCTCTTGAGCGCCTTCGACCCCCGGCTCCGACGACCTAGGTACTGCCGACGATACTTACCGAGGTCGCCGATTAGCGCGATGGCAAGCGCGTCGGCCTGAAGTCAATGCTTGAGATTGCCGGAGATTGTCCGACCTCGCATGACCAATCCCAGCTCGACGGGCGCACCTGGCGATTTGGCTCTCATTAAGATCGGCGCCGGATTGTCCTGTCTATTGGGAACTCCACGGCTGTTCGTGGCCTTGCGCTGTATAAAGATTGGTATGGGTTTCCAAGCGAACGTCTTGAAGGTAATGATTGCATCGCCGGGCGATGTTGCAGTCGAACGCGGAATCATCACCGACGAACTGTACCGCTGGAACAATGCGAATGCTGTCACGCGAGAATTAATCCTCCAGCCAGTCAAATGGGAAACGCATAGCTCTCCTCAGATGGGCGCGCACCCGCAGGCTATTCTGAACGATAATCTGCTGCTTGACGCTGATATCGTGGTGGGAATTTTTGGTACGCGTATTGGAACACCCACGGACGAACACATCAGTGGCAGCGTTGAAGAGATCAAGAAGCATGTCGCGGCAGGGAAACTGGTGATGCTGTACTTCTCACATGTCCCCGTCGACCCGAACTCGATTGACCAGAAGCAGTGGGCCGCCTTGCAAGGCTTCAAGGAAGAATGCAGAAAAGGCGGTCTGTACGCCGAATATACAAGTCATGAGCAACTTCGGACCGACTTCGGTCACCACCTGACAATTGAGCTAAACAAGCCCAAATACCTCTGGCTAACCAGGCCCCGTGCGACTGTCGAGCCACTCGACCCTGAACTGAATCGAGACGAATCGCGACTTCTGTTAGCAATCGCCGCTGATCGCAATGGTCAGGTACTGACCACATCAGATATGGGTGGCTACCATGTTCAAGCTAACGACGCAGATTTCGTAGAAGAAACTCCACGTTCTGCCGCAACTTGGAAGAGAGTAGTCAAAAGACTCGAAGAGCTTGGATATCTTGATCAAGTAAACACAGACTGCTACGAACTTACGGAAGAAGGCTTCACTCGCGCTGACAAAGAAAATGCGCTTGCTCCCGTGGAGATGACCGTTTCATTGGTCGGCTCACCGGACAAGCAAATGCTATCCGTGAAGGCGAACAAACCAGTCACGCCAAATCAAATCGATTTCCTCACGTCATCGGAGGTCCATATCACCAGTATGGAGGTCACCGAGCAGCCCAGTACGGAGGCAATGATTCCGCTCGATTATACGAAAGTCAGCGAACTATTTAATGCGCCCCGACCCGACATGAATCCCTACGATCACGCAGGGCCTGCAGCATTGAGGCTCGTCCTTCGGGCGAATGGCCAGCGCGCCGAAGCCCTGCTGCCAGTTCTACTTCAGCCGAAATTTGTAGGAAATACGAATTGGATTCAACTGATCGGCTCCAAGACGTTCACGTTCAAATGAGAAAGGACATTGGCAAGTGGCCTCGGTGGCGACGCCCCAAAAACCATACCGAGGGTGCCCCCGGTCCCTAGCGCTTGGAGACCGGGGAAGATCGCGAAATTCGTCTCTCATCATTTGCGTGCAATTAACCCCTCCCGCGCTACACTGTCTTCATAGCAACCAAAAACGGCGCCCTCGGGGCGCCGTTTTTCTTGGCGCTTGGTTCCAGCCGCGGCGGCAAACCGGCTTCCTGGATCCTAACTCATTTCAAATCTTATTTTTGCAGGCAACTCGTTTGTTTTCATATTTTAAGCTTCTATTGGCCCGGCTAAGCTCATGAAAACACGATATTTGCCTGCAGAAACCCCGGGGGGATACACCCTATGGCGCCAGAGTGCCGGCACATCAAAACCAACGGCGAAAAATGCCACTCAGTGGCCCTGCGCGGCAAGCCATATTGTTTCTTCCACCTGCGCCTTCACAGCACCGTCGCCGCAGCACGCAAGCCGTCAAAGTCCAAAGACAGGCCCATCGACTTCACCTTCACTGACTCGCCGGCCGCCATCCAGCTCGGCGTTTATCAGGTCCTCAGCGCCCTCGGATCCACGTCCATCGACCCCCGCCGCGCCGGACTCATGCTCTACGCCCTCCAGGTCGCTACGCAGAACGTCGAACACCAGAGCACCGGCGCCTCCAGGTGCCCGGTCCATTGCATGACCCAGACTGCCGAAGGAGAAGAGATGGGACCCGAGTGCAGCGGCGCCCTGGTATCTGACTGCGGAAAATGCGATGAATTTGAGACGTGTAACGTCCTTGAACCAGACAATTCCGGCAAGATCGAAGATGACGGAAAGCCGCTGCCTTCCTTGCCTCAGATGTTCCAGGATGCCCTCTGGAGAAACCTCTCGGGACTCTCCAGCGAACGCTACGAAAAGTACAAGGAACTCGTTAAACCTTCAAAGTCCACGCCGGGCCTGCTCAAAACCGGTTAGCGCCACGATCGGTACCGGCACCCACTCCGGCCGCCGTAGTATTGAGTAAGCCCTCATGGCCGGTTCCATGTCCTCAACTCAAGTGCCGCAACCCAAGGCTGCAACGCGGCTTACAATCGCACTGGCCTTCGCAAGCGTCTACTTTTTCTGGGGATCGACCTACACCGCGATCCGGGTTGCGGCGGCGCACATGCCGGCCCTCATGCTCTCGGGCATCCGGTTTACGATCGCGGGCGCTATCCTGCTCGGCTGGTGCCGGTGGCGCGGGATGCGGCTGTTTTGGCCCATGAGATCGATGCTGATCTTTGCTGTTGTCGGCCTGTTGCTGCTGGGCGGGGGGAATGTGGGCCTGGTTTATGCAGAGAAGACGGTGCCCAGCGGCCTGGCCTCGCTGGTGTACGCGGTCACTCCGCTCTACGTCGCCCTGATTGAGTTGTTTTTGCCGCATGGAGAGCCGTTGCCCCGGCGCGGATGGATGGGGCTTCTGCTGGGCCTTGCGGGGCTCGCCGTGCTGGTGTGGCCTTCGCTCGAAATCGGCCTGGCTGGCAACCGAGCCCTGCTATGGGCGCTCGCGGCACTGGTTGGCGGCACGCTCTCCTGGACCATCGGCAGCCTGGTGGCGCGCCATGCGCGCGTGGAGGCGAACAGCCTGGTTGCGGCCTCGTGGCAGACACTGATCGCCGGTGTTGCGTGCTTGTTGCTGGGTACCGCGCTCGGCCAGTGGCCGCGCATCCAGATGACTGCGTCGACAGCCGGCTCGCTCGCTTACCTGGTGGTGGGCGGATCGCTGCTGGGTTACACCAGCTTTATCTATCTGCTGGAGCACCTGCCGGCTGCCAAAGTGCTCTCCTACACCTACGTCAACCCGGTGATTGCCGTGCTGCTGGGGATCGTGATTCTCGGCGAACGGCCCGCGCCGGCCGAGTTCGGCGGCATGGCGGCGATTGTGCTGGCCGTATTTCTATTGACCACTGCAAAGGTGCAGGCGAAGGCGGGGAGCAGCGAGGGGAGCGGGACGTAATCCGGCGGTGCGGTTTGAGCGCTTGGGAGAATGAAAAGCGATTTCGTTATTGCTTGAATGTTCCGGCGGGAACAAGCGCGACCGGCGAATCGTCTTCCAGGGTGACAGCTCCGTGCTCGAAGATCGCCAGCGACGCATCGTCCGCGGCCATCGTCACCCAGCAGACGGCGGCCTTGCTGAGCAGCGCGCAACTGACCTCGATGGTGTAATGCCTGTCGGGTTGACCCTTGGGAGTGCCGCGCACGCGCTCGGCCCACAGGTGATGGGTGCCCGACGCATACGTAACGACCTGAGGATCTCCGAGGTCGAAGTTCTGTTTAAAGCCCTCTGCAGCACCGGTGCCAAAGCCCGGCAGGTCGTCCCGGGCAAGCTGCTGTCCAAAACAATCGTAAGGCAACGCAACCTGGACGATGACCGAGGCTGGATCCCCATGGCGAGCGGTCAGACCAATCCGGGTGCACGCCACGCCCTTCTTTTCCGCCTCGCTGGCGGCGTTCTGAGTCACCTTTTCCTTGGCCTGAGGCGACACAGTCTGAGAGTCGACGACTTCCCAATCCGCGGCGATGGCATAGCTGAACCCGAGCGGATTGGAGTCCTTGTGGGCGTCGGGCGCGGTTGCGGCAGGCACCTGAGCTTGCGCCAGGAGCGGCGAGCAAATGAGAGCGAAAAGAGAAGCGGCAAGGGCAGCTCGCATGGGTCCGCCTTTCAACTGCCGGTCAGTTTACCCCAAGGCCGCTACTTGAACAGGAAGGCCGATAGCGCCGACACAATGCCGGCTGCAGCAAAGACGAAGCCGAAGTACCAGTAGATGCGGCTGCGGGTGAGCAGCGTGACCGAGGCGATGACCAGGCCGATTTCGA
>Ga0326727_10024053_pt1 | contig 11555 bp, 11 predicted proteins | sample MB2enrmetagenome_FD_207643 | JGI IMG/M metagenome (GOLD analysis project Ga0326727, IMG submission 207643) | Lab enriched peat soil microbial communities from McLean, Ithaca, NY, United States - MB29MY | ecosystem: Environmental > Terrestrial > Soil > Wetlands > Peat | place: USA: New York... | reverse complement strand
AGGGCGATTCGAGATTACATACGCCAGCGCAACCACCGCCCTGAACCTTTCATCTGGACGGCCTCGGCGCGCTCGATTGCTCGTAAGGTCAGACATTGTAACGAAGCGTTAGAAACAGAACACTAGAGCCGATTCTCCTCCGGACTTGGGACGCCGCGCAATCCGAGTTCGGGGTCAAATGTGCTGATTTCCTTGGGGTTATGGGCACACTACTGGTACGCGCCACGCAATCCGAGTTCCCGGACGATCGCGTTGATTCCAGGACAGATGCAGGACCACTTAAGTTGCACTCATGCGGGCTAGCGTGCAGGGCGGCGGGGACCAGCCGCGTTTAAACTCCATGTCTTACAGCTATTTACCCTTAACTACGCGATCAGAGTAGGAGCGTATCCCAGTAATCGGTTCTGTGGCCACCTCTTGCGATTTGTATTTTCTGGAATCACAGCCGCTGGGAGTACATGCTCTTAGTTCACGGTTGCCTAGCACGAATGCGTAGGTAATCGGGAGGATAGACGGAATAATACCATCGGTACAATGATCCTTTGGGCTACGTCTTTGGGCGTAGCCTCAGGACAAACGGCCCCGCGCCCGAAATGATGTCAGTGTGCCGACTCTACCTTGTGCAATTCAATCTTGGAGGACACGATGAACACGGGCAAGCAGTTTATTGGACTATTGCTAGTGGTGCTTATGGCGAGCGCGATTGTCGCGTCCGCTCAAACGGGCGTCCCCGTCAATGGCGGAGCCTCGCCTATCAAACTCTGTACTACCACGCCTACACCGCCATATTGTAATGCGGCACGCGGCGATCGGACTAGTGGGACCTATCTGGCCTCGGGCCGATCGGAAGTCATTTCACAACACGGAATGGTTTCTTCCAGTCAAGCACTTTGTTCGGAGGCCGGAATTCGTATTCTCCAGATCGGCGGCAACGCTATTGATGCCGCTATCGCGACAGCAGCCTGCCTCAACCTGATGGAGCCTATGAACGTTGGAATGGGTGGCGACATTTACGCCCTCATCTATATCGCCAGCCAAAACATGTTGTATAACTTAAATTCAGGCGACATGGCTCCGGGGTACGCGACTGTCGCCTACTATAACAGCCAGGGTTATTCCTGCAACCTCGCTGGGGCACCGGGCTCCAGCGGCGGGGCAGGACTCCCAATCGTCGGCGCCGGCCCACCTGCCACAAACTGGGGATACGGTTGTGGCATGCCTTCCACCGGTTTTCTCAGTGCCCCTGTTCCCGGTTCCGCTTGGGGCTGGGTCGAGGCGCACGACCAGTTTGGCCAGCTGCCCCTTATCACGGACCTAACCCCAGCGATCGACTATGCCAATAATGGTTTCCCGGTTACGGAAATCATCGGCAACGGTTGGACTCTCCCCAAAGCCTCGGGTTGCAAATCAACAGCTACCGGAAGTGAGTCGTGCGCCAGCCTGGATTCGGATTCGGTGGCCGCATGGTACATCAACGGAGCACCGCCGGCGGTCGGACAAATTTTCAAGAATCCTGATTTAGCGAATGCGCTCACGCTCTTGGGCAAAAAGGGAAAAAAGGTGATGTACAGCAAAGAGGGCGAGATCGCCAAGGCCATAGTGGCCAAGATGAACGCGGCCGCGGAGTCGGACGGCCCGCAAGAGACAGGACGATGGACGATCGATGATCTTGCAAGTTACCGCGGCCAGTGGGATACGCCAGCCCACACCTACTACACTAATGCTGCCGGTGTTACCTATGACATCTACGAGTCGATGGCGCCCTCGCAGGCGTGGAATACACTCGAGATAATGAACATCCTGCAAGAATGTATTCCAACGTGGACAGGAACGACGCTCGCAGCCCTCGGACCAACCAACCCTGAGTATTGGTACTATTTTGTAGAGGCCAAGAAGCTCGCTTCTGTCGACCTCGCAGACTACAACTCCGATCCGAATTACTGGACAATGCCGCAGTGGCAAACGTTCCAAAAGATAATTTCGCACGACTATGCTAAAGGTTTGTGCGGCTTAGTCAAGCCAAAGGCGCCTTTTGTGCCTACACCCTCGTTCAATTGCGGCGCGTTTTCGTTAACATCGCCGCTTATCCCGTATCAATGTCCGACTCCACTTACCATGCCTAACGATGAGGAAGACAAAACCTACACTGGTCTGGGAGACACGATTTATTTGACCACGGCAGATCGTTGGGGGAACATGGTTTCGTGGGTCAATAGCAATTACTCGACCTTCGGCAGTGGCATAACGATTCCGCCCTACGGTTTCGTTATCAATGATCGCGCTGCCCAGTTTACGCTGAACCCCTATTCCCCCAATGCCATCACACCGCGCCACCGTGAGTACAGCACCATATCGGCGGGATTTGTGATGCAGAATGGCGTTCCGCTGATGACGCTGGGACTGATGGGCGGCGACATGCAGCCGCAAGGTCACGCTCAGATTCTGGTCAACGAGCTGGAATTTGGGGCCACTCCACAAGCAGCAGGGGATATGGGTCGCTTCTATCAGAACGTGGTCCCGAACACCCTGAATCTGGAAACGCAGCTCTTTAACCTTGTCGGGCTTGGGGTACAACCGAATGGCCAATTAAATCCAGCGGGTAATATGACCGACTGGGGATATAAAGTCAGCGGGTACCCAAACGGAACTGGACCCACCTGCTCGGGGTCGAACTGCATCACCTCGGCAACGGGAGGCACTTTCGGCGGGTACGAATCGATTATGTTCATTCAGGATCCGAGCTTGCCAGTGCCGACGCCGGGCGGCCCCAAAGCCACTGGCATTGGCTATGTGCCCCCGGTTAACGGCATCTATCGCTCTGGAACGGAACTCCGGAAGGACGGTGCAGCTATCGGCTGGTAGGTCGGTCTTTAATACTAGCGAATGCATTTGGCCTAGCATTGGCGACAGTGGGTCCCTGGTAGCAACGACAGCTTGCTCCAGGGGCCTTTTTTGTGCGTCCGCGTTTGGTCTTCCGCTGACCCTTATGTCGTCGCATAGCGTCACGGCTGAACGATTCTGCGCAATGCGGTGGACGGACGTCTCGCCCCTTCGATTCTCCACTGCCCGGCCATCTAGGTGCTCCTTGAGCACCTCCACGGTAACATCGCCCTTCCTGCGCAGGGGCAGCGTTCACATCGGGGGAAAAGCACGATTGATTACTTCAGTCGTGCCCTTATTTTTTTGTGCTCCGAACATTCCCGGCCTACGAGGGATCAAGTGAAGCAAGTCTCAGAGTGATTCTGGCTGTTTCCGATCCAGACTCCTCAGCCAGCCTTCATTCTGCCGGCTCAGGTTCAGCACCTCACCGGCTGCGTACTGGTAAGAATTCAGGTTCGGAAACGTTTTCACTTCCTTTGCCACTCTCACCAGTAACATCAATTCCTCCAGCCGTAGTCGTAGCCGCTCCAGTACGGGCTTTTTGTCGCGGCTGTTGTTGGCTTCCACAATTGTCTTCAGGACCTCGCGGACACTATTCCGCAGGTCAAGCCAATCGTGTATTTGTGATAACGAGAGAAGCCCCGCACGCGCTGCTCCATCCAGACCAGGAGGTCAAACCTCGCTTGTAAATCGGGAGATGGTCGTAGCGTGCCATGGCCGGTTCAAAAGATTTCGACAACCAAAGTATCAACGGACCAAAGAACCAAAGAACCAAAAGCGTCCACATCATTTTCTGGAACGGCGCACACACAACGCCCGCAGGACGTCGCTGTACCCGCGGACGTGGGAGAGTCGCTCCCCAATGTAGAAGCCGAAGGCCCAAGCCTCCCCAGAAGCACGGCCGGCGCTGCTGCTCCAAGAACAACACTTAGTAAGACGAATCCCGCCCTTGATGTGCCAACCATTCACGGTCTGCGTTAGGTCGTAGATCGCCGCAAGCTCTTCAATGGTCGGCAGCCGCCAGTGCGAGTAACCCCCAAGAGTCAGGTTCTGGCAGTAATTATTGGCTTGATTCCAGTCCACGTTGCTGCCGTTGTCCTGGCGTGTCCACATCAATCCTGTTGCTGGGTCTGTCCAGGTCGGATGCTGCTGCCAGTCCGCTTCTGCCGGGTGTTGTTGATGGGCCGCTTTTAGTTGGATCGCCACCTTCTCCTGCCCAGCCTGGCTCACAGTGACGACCGTTCCCCATTCGTCCCGTCCATCGGTCGAGGTGGCCTGCACGAGATGCTTTCCAAGGGAAACCGGCACGACCTTGGCATCACCCGCTTTCAAAAGCCCCTGCGGCGTGTCATCCAGTTTCCAGTTGCAATCGAGATCAGTGGTTACCCGCAACGTGGCGCCCTGTTGCCCCCACGCTGGGATCGCAACCACCAGCGCAAGAGCCATCACCAACAGCCCCGCGACTTTCTCCTTCATCCTGATCATTTTCAGCTTCCTTTCAGCCTTACTAATACAAGTTGTCTGGTAGCGCTTTGCCTCCGCAACCCACAATGGCGTCGTGCTAGCCTCGGGACATTCCGCTAGCCATGTTGTCGGATAAGCGAACCGGGCCTTCTCCGGCAGGTAGAGCACGCCCTGCGCCTGATAATCCGTCTTGCCGAGTTTCCGGCGTCCACTGCCGCTCTGGGCCAGCTTCTTCTCGGCCTCGGCAAATTTGTGGTTGGCGTAGCGGAGGAAAATCAGGCCCAGTACAGGGATAGAATACCCGGCGGATTTCAGCTTAGAGTTCGCCCGGAGGTCGTCGCCGGCACCCCAAAGCCGCCGCTCAAGTTCAGTGTGATTGTTGGCCATGGAAATCCAGGTAAGCCGCTGATTTTAGCAAGATTACGGCAAAATTCATCCCTAAAAAATTCAATGGATTCGGCTCGAAGACTGCCCGAGATTGAATGCGCTCGATGCCTGAACGGCAAAACCGCTGACCAGTGCCGCAATTGTTCCGGCACCCTCCCAGCCTTATACTTTTTCCGTAATGACAATAGAAATGTGAGTAGCACATGAAAGCCGATGATGACATAGCCGCTTCCTTGGAAAGGGAATCCGCTGGCCGTATGCAACGTTCCAGCAGCCTTACTTTTGCCAGGTCGTTGTTTTTCGCCGCTGAGGGTCAGGAGCTTGCTGATCAAGGACTCGCGTTTCCGAGCGCGGTGGCGGCCTACTATTCATTGTTTCACTTGGGAGCGTCGCTATTATTGGCATATTGTTCAACTCCAGCAGCACCCAATGACCCTGATTCTTCTATTCGGACTCAGCTGGAAAAAAGGCGTAAGCGTCGGCCCCGCACGTTTGCGGGAGCAGAGCGGTACTTTCCAGATCCCGCTATGTTCATAGAGCACGCGGTCGTGCCACATTTTTTGGAGCGAGAACAGGTCACTCCGCAGGAGATTCCTGAACTAGGCTTAAATCCTTCACTCAACCGTAAGCCGCCTTCCGTGGCGGCTTTTTGCTGCGCCGAGTCCAGGCATCAGACGTTGCCGTATCCGGCTATCGCGTCAGGATTGGATTACAGCAACTGGCTGCGCTGGGCTGACCCAGACTTTATCGATCGGCAGATCGTTGCTGGAAACGCAACTGGATGCGATTTGCAGGCTGCCTAAGGGGCGATTTAGATAGAACTGATGGTAGGTCGGAACGGGCTGTTTGACCGGCTGGGCGGATCGGAAGCGCGAGGCAGCCGGAAAGGACGGCTGGGCGGGATGCGTGCTGGCGTGCGCCGACGCGGGGAGGTAATCACGGCTGGGCCGCCACGAAATATGCCGTATTGCATACCCAAGAAATTTTGAAACAACTTTTCTTCGCGGCCTCCAGCAGCTTTTTGGACGGCTGGACATTCCGCCCACCTTTCGTTCCGCCACCCCATCGCAGGCTCGCCCAGGTATCCCGATCCAGGAGTTGGACTCATGCCGCGCTACCACCGGGGCACGGTCAGCCTGAATTTCGGAGCGTCAAAACTGCGGCGGAGGACGTTGCGGCTTTCGCGCATTTTTCGATGCCGGTTACCGATTACAATCCTTTGTTTCTACGCAATGCCCGACGTTGACCCCGTCGGATCGAGCAGCCGACCATCCATCCCTCCTCCTGGCACCAATGCAGGACTGACATCGTGGCCAATGGTCAAGCGCCCAGCCTGAAATTAAGATTGCCCCGGCCACGCCCACCTTTCCCCGCTCACCTCAAGCACATAACTTTCCGATTCGGCTTCCTGGCGGCGTTTACCCCGGAGAGCATGACGCGGGCAAGACCCATCCCGGCGGTTCCCCCCACCCGTATACCGTTTGAAAGTTCCCGTAGAAGGGCAGTCCAGCACGTAGGACGGGCAATTGGGGCAGCAGACGTGGTCAGGGTATCGCCGATTTGTTTTGTGGCCCGAAATGACCTCTCCTGATGACGCGGGCTGGCCTGTTTGTCCAAGCCTTGGACTTTCGGTGTGTGCAACCGGCACGGCAACTGTGTTCCAATCGTGTACAACACACACATGCGCGTCTCGCTCCCATGCTGGTAGTGCGAGCAGTGCGGCCTGGTGATAAACAAGGTTGACCTAAAAACAGTTGCGGAGGGGATCAGAGCCTTTGAAATTGGAGATGACTTGTCAGACGGGGATGTCGGGTCGCTTACCTGGGCTGATAGCAGGCCGCCTGAAACAAGGAGCAGCACTGCGATCAACGTCAGTTGGTGCATAACATCCTCCCACCGCAACATCCACAAAAAGACTAGGACCGGTCTCATAAATACCTCAGCATGAGTTTGAGGCAGCCAAGGCGAACCATGCCGAGGAAGTTCTCAATGTGGTACTCGTATCGGGTAACCAATCGGCGGAACCATTGCAACCAAGCAAACAGTCGTTCCACCCGCCACCGTTTCTTGTAGCGCCGCAGCGGCCGTCCGTCCTGGGTCTTATGTTTGCGGCTGCTACGGTGCGGAGCGATTAACTCGATGTCGTATTCCGCTTTGAGATGTTCATCGAGAGGATCGGAATCGTAGGCCGCATCGCCGATCATCTTGGCGGGGAGTTCGTCGAGGAAGCTGCTGGCGAGGACTTCTTCGACGAGTTGCGACTCATGGGGCGAAGCACTTTGGACAGATACGGCGAGAGGAAGACTGTTAGCAGCGGCGATGGCCATGATTTTCGTGCCTTGCCGATCCGACCGTGGCTTGACGCCTCCGTTGTTCAGCACCTCTGCAATCGTATCAACGGCGATCTCCCGCGTAGGCTCTTTGGCTGTCCCCTTCCTAGCCGAATTGCCTACGAGATTTGGAGACTTGGCACGATTTTCCGCGCTGGTCATACTGCCGCGACAGATTTTATTCCACCAAGACAACTGCCTGCGAGATCGAGAGACTTGGCGCGAGCTTCCGCTCAGCGGATGCTTATTTGTTGCGTGGGACTCCAAACTGAAATGATGATAAACGGGGAAGGGCCGTTCACTCTAGGGGTGCGTTGATTATAACGTGTAGCGGACTCCAGGAATGTGGGGGGAAGCTTTATGTCGAAATTCAAATTTGCCTTTGCTCGGGCGCTTTTGTTGGCGTGCCTTGTTCCGCTGGCGAATTCGCAAACGACAGACACCATTGGAGGACCCGGTTACTTAGAGCAGTATGATAACTACGTATTATGGTATCCGGTCACCGCTTCATCGAGCGGATGTCTTTTGACCCTCGGGGCATACATAGGCCAGGATGGAAACATGAGGCTTGCGTTATATTCCGATAACAGCGGAGTGCCCGGCCTGCTGCTGGCGCAAACCGCAGATACACCCATGTCGAAAGGCAATTCTTGGCAGGATTTGCCGGTAAGTCCAGCCGGTGTTGTAATAGCAGCAGGTACGCAGTACTGGCTGGCAGCCCAGATCTATAGTTCGGGTCCAAATTCCTATCTATGGTACGGGGGCCCCAGCACCGTCCATTATTATCTTTCTCAACCTTACGGTCCATTTCCGTCCAGCGCATCAGGCGCAAGCTTAGGGGGCGGCCCGGCCGCGTATTTGCGAATGACATACTCTCCCCTAAATGGTTGTACCAGCCCGAGCCCTCTTCCTAGCCCTTTTTTCCCACCTGGTCCACCCCCGACGCCATGCACTTCCTCTCTCCCCGTTAGCCCTACCTCAGATGTAACGCTGGGGGCGTGCATAGGCTATGATGGAGATATCATACTAGCGCTGTATTCCGATAACGGGGACCCGCTGAACCCGGCTCCGGGCACGCTGTTGGCGCAAACCGCAAGTACTCCAATGTCTCCAATGAGCAACTTCTGGCAGGATTTGTCTGTTACCCCTGCGAATGTGGCGGTTTGCTCCCCAGGGGCAACGGATAAATACTGGGTGGCAGTCCAGGTCCATACCGTGGGTTCCAGTGCATATCTATGGTATGGGGGATCCCTCGCCAACTTTTATTGGCTTTCTGCACCGTACGATCCAGTTAATGGATTTCCGGGATTTCCGCTTACAACGTCCGGTCTAACTTTAGGCACAGGGTACGGCCCGTATGCGAATTTGAGGTTGAGATACTCTCCAGACACAATCAATTGGGACATATTCACAATCGGCGGGACCAATTACTTAGCCCAGCATGACAATTACATGTTTTGGTACCAGATTACGGTTACGTGCCCATAATGATATTCGGGGATTTCGTTGGCTTACCGGTTTAGCGGCACTGCGTTCGGCGGACTGCCGCTGCTGAGGGGAACCGTGCCGCCCAGCTAGGGCGAACGTCTCTGGTCAAGCCGTTTGAAACGGCTGCTCATGCCCCCTGCCACCCTTTCCCTGAAACCCTGGGCGACCGCTCGCGGTACGGAGTGAAGGGTAGGCCGTCGCTACCTTCTAGATGCGACCATAGAAGGCCATCCAGTCGAGCACCGGCGTTCAGCGAATCGGGCGTGCTCCGGCACCGCCGATTGTCCAAGACTTGAATTTACGCAGGAACTGCACAAACGTATCGTAGCCGGTGACCAGAAAGGGGCGATTGGCCGCAACCTCAGGATCAGCCGCGAAACGCTGTATCAGTACTCCCATGCTTGAGAAACCTTAACACCAGTAATCCCGAAACCCCTGGCCATCACTGGTGCAAAGGGCTGTTATCACTCGTCATCAGCGCAAGGCTGGTTCTTCGTTCGTCCTATGGCGAGATTTTGCCCATAACTGAAATAGTTTAACGTGGCTTGCGGCACGGGAAAGTCGAAACGAGGATAGCACCGACGACTCCAGATGCGTCCAGCTTGCGGTCATCAGGAAACACCATCAAATCTTGTCCCAGTTTTATTTTGACCGCTAGCTCTATAGCCGAGGCGGAAAGATTTTCCGGAACACAGGGACGCCCCCCTTGTGTTTTCCCATCGGCGATGCTCATTCCCATAGAAATTCCTTGCGTAATTCCCAAAAGGTAAAATCGACACGCGGCTTTGGATTCTGCACTGGAGCCAATGCAAATCTGTTGAAGGTCTCCAGCCGTCATCGCTTCATTTTCAGCGGCAGCGCTTTTCGATTGCGTCACACCAACGATTGTCAAGCCGCAGAGTGTTAATAAGAGCAGAGCTGCTGAACGCATTGGCAGACTCCTGTCGTGAGAATTTGACGTGAAAACTAAAGCCCCAGTTCGCGGTCTTCCCCCGAAAGATGCGGCGAAGCCTCGCGCAATCTGACGATGAACGCAGCTATGGCGAAAGCAAATAACGCCGCACTCGCCTTGTTGAAAACCCGCCTCATCACAGCGATTGTAGTTAACCGGGCTGATTATTGTTGTGAAATCCCCTTCTCACCAGTAATCACCCGCAGCCGGTAATCTGCCAATGTGTGGGCAGCGCGAGGCAGCCGGAAAGGACGGCTGGGCCGGATGGGTGCTGGCGTGCGCCGAGGCGGAGAGGTAATCACGGCTGGGCCGCCACGAAATATGCTGTATTGCATACCCAAGAAATTTTGAAACAACTTTTCTTCACGGCTATCCAGTAGCTTTTTGGACGGCTGGATGCCCCCCTGGCACCCTTATCTTGATTACCTATGGCAGATAGTCGCTTTTCCCGATGCCTACTACTTTTCTGACGGGAGTGCCTGCGACCATACTGGAGAGTATGACGCAGGTAGGACACATCCCAGCAACTACCCCCTTTCAAATGAGCCCCAGCCATGCCCCGCACTCCTTTGAACTGCACGCAACAGCCGTGGTCTTGGTCCTGTGCCCTGAAGAGAGCAGGTTCCCGATTTGGGATCGAACGGACTCGGAATTTACGTGAACTCGGGTAGGCAGTTCCCGCGTCGGATGTCCAATTTATCGCTCCCGATAGCCAGCCAACCAGCCGCTACTTGGTCGCGGAGGCAAGGAATACACGCCCTTGCCCGTCTATACCTCTGCGAGCAACAGAACGTCGAAGGACGTGATGTGCGCGGGTGTATGCCTGTTTCTCGGTTGCACGCGGCTATGTATAGTCAGTTGCTCGCAACGTTAAGAGTTAATGTTAAGGACGATTGCGTCGTCGTGGCCGTCGCGGTGCCACTATTGCTGGAGACCCCACCACCGCAACCGCCCAACAGCAATATCAGCAAGAGCACGAAGAGTAGGGTAAGGCAACAGCGAAGAGCGTGCCCGCAGCGGGTGCCCATCAACAGGAAGCCCAATGGCATGGCGGCAAACCCGAACCAAGTAGCCAAGTAGAAGTGCCGGCCGCGAGTTAGCGCAGCAGTCTGTTGTGTGGCGGTAAAGACCGCGATGACGTCACCATAGGTTCCCGCCGGCGTGCTGGCCGACGTCGTGATCGTTATCACTCCGCTGCTGTAGCTGCAAGACACGCCTGCAGGCTGGTTGTAGCAACCCGAAAACGCAATCACCGTGCCAGAAGCGGTTCCCGAGAACGTGACGGGTACCGTGGTTGTGGTGCTCTGGCCGTATTGGATATTCAAGGTTGTAGGCGCGGAACTTACGGTGAAGGCTCCGGCAGTCCCAGCACCCGTATTGACCACGAAATCGAATGGCGATGAGGTCCCGCCGCCGAGGTTTGTGGGGTTGACGACCGTAATGGGCATAATGCCCACCGCAGTTAAGTCCCCTGCGGGGACGGAGGCTGTCAACTGCGACGCGCTGACCCAGGTCGTAGGTAGAGTGGAACCGTTCCAAAGCACCGTCGCGCCATTCCCAAAGTTGCTGCCGTTAGTAGTCAGAGTAAAAGCCGGCGTTCCTGCCGTGGCGGTTGGGGATGGCGACAAACTGGTAATCGTGGGCGCCGGGGTGGTGACCGAACCGGCAATCACCGTTACCGTCAGAGATCCACTGGAAGTCACATAGGTGGAACTGCCGGAGTAGCTTGCGACAATGACGTGCGAGCCGATGGTCGTGGACGAAAAAGTATAAGTGGCAGAGCCATTGATCAGGGCCAAGGAGGAAGTCTGGGTGGTTCCATCGACCACGATGCTCAATGTTCCGGTTGGAGTGGCGGTGCTGGAGCCCGAAGCGGAAGCCACCGTAATTGTGATGGGATCGCCAACCCCAGCCGCCGGTGTAGTACTTTGCGGCAAGAGCGTTGTGGTCGAAGCCGTCACCGTCGGGGAGGAAGCAACTACGTTTACCGTCAGAGATCCACTGGAAGTCGCATAGGTGGAATTGCCGGAGTAGCTTGCGACAATGACGTGCGA
>Ga0326727_10024052_pt1 | contig 11556 bp, 7 predicted proteins | sample MB2enrmetagenome_FD_207643 | JGI IMG/M metagenome (GOLD analysis project Ga0326727, IMG submission 207643) | Lab enriched peat soil microbial communities from McLean, Ithaca, NY, United States - MB29MY | ecosystem: Environmental > Terrestrial > Soil > Wetlands > Peat | place: USA: New York... | reverse complement strand
GAAGCCGAACTGGCCGAACTCGATGACTCCGAGGCTGCGGAGTTCCTGGGAAGTTACGGTCTTCAGGAATCCGCCATCTCGCGACTGATTCGCGCCAGCTATCAGCTATTGGGCCTGATCTCTTTCTTTACGGCTGGAGAAGACGAGTGCCGCGCCTGGACGATTCGCACCGGGACGACCGCTTTTGGAGCGGCAGGGGAGATCCATACGGATATTCAGCGCGGGTTTATTCGCGCCGAAGTCGTGAAGAACGAAGACCTTCTCGCTGCCGGGGGCTTTGCCGAGGTGAGGGCTCGCGCGCAGCTCAGATTAGAAGGGAAGGATTACATTGTGCACGATGGGGAAATTGTGCACTTCAGGCACTCCGGGTGACGTTCATCCTCCGCGAGGAAACAATCGAGCTTGTTCGGGCGCCAGCCCGAGCCGCCTTTCATTTGTCTTATCGTAAGGAGTCGTCGGCAGAGTAATCGGTCTGCGTCGCAGGCCACTCTATGTCCTATCTCTGGACCAGTCTCATATTGGGAGTTGTTGCGGGGGTCGCCAATCTTCTCGGTGGGGCGATTGTCATTGCCCGGCCTTGGCGCCGTAGCTTGCTTCCCTACTTCATTGCTTTCGGTTCCGGTTTCATGCTGGCCACGGTAGTGACGGTGATGATTCCCGAAAGCTTCGAGCGCTTGCCGGCGAGTCGCGCAGCATTGTGGATTCTGCTGGGCTACTTCATCGTCCATATCTTCGAACACTCTCTGCCGGCGCACTTCCACTTCGGTGAGGAGACCCATGCGGCGGAGTTTCTCAATCCGAAAGTTGCTTACGGGGCGCTCGGTGGATTGCTGACCCACACGTTTTTTGACGGCGTCTGCATTACGTGCGGTTTTCTGATCTCAACCTGGCTTGGGATTGTCCTCTTCGGTGCGGTGATCCTCCATAACGTTCCCGAGGGCTTCACTATGGCGTCGATCATGACGGTGGCCAGGAAGAGCCGTGCCGCCGGCATGTGGGCGGTGGCTGGCCTGGGAATCTCGAGGATTCTGGGCATCCTGGCTATGGCGGTTGCCAGCCGGTGGGTCAATTACGGTCTGGCGCTCTCCGCGGGAGTAACCCTTTACGTCGCTGCGTCGGACCTCATCCCCGAAGTCAGCAAGCTGCCTGGCCTGCGCGTGGCCCTGACGGTCGGTGCGGGTGTCGCGCTCGTTCTCTTGCTGCGATTCTGCTTTTTCGGGTCGGTCATGCCGTGACGGCATGTGGTCTGTGGCCCCGCAGGCGGTTATTGGGCTGTCGTTGCGGGTGGCCGGGAGCATGTAAACCGCGCGAGTCTATGTCCGCATCCTCTTGAACACCGCTTCGGGGATACAGCGGACCATGAGCATGATGAGGCGCCAGAACCACGGCAGGTAAACGACGTCTTTCCCTTTGGCAATGGCCTGGAAGATGCCTTTCGCGACGGTTTCCGGGGAGGCCACCAGGAACAGACCTTGGCGTCCGTAAGTCATCGGCGTGTCGACAAAGCCCGGCTTAACGGTAATGACCTTGACCTTCGAATGGTACAGGCGGTTTCGCAGTCCTTGGAGATAAGCGGTCAGGCCTGCTTTGGCGGAACCGTAGAGGTAGTTGCTTTGCCGGCCGCGGTCCCCGGCCACGGAGGAAATGGCGCAGATGAAACCTGCACCCTTCCGCTCGAAATGGTTGCCGATAATGTTGAGTGCCGAAACACAGCCGGTGAAATTGGTGTCGATAATGCGCCGGGCTTCCTCCCAATCGGTCTGCCCTTTAGCCTGATCCCCCAAATATCCCGTGCAGACGACAACTCCTTTGAGCGCTTTGCCCGCTTCGGCGAGGCAGGATTCGAGAAGGCGTGAATGAGCGAGCGGGTCCAGGGCATCGAAGGCAAGAAGGCGGGTTTGGACGCCGTAGCGAAGGCTGAGATCCGAGGCCAGCGGGCCCAGTTCTTCCTGGTTGCGCCCTCCCAGGATCAAGTTGAATCCGTGCGCCGCGAATTCTCTTGCCACGGCGGCGGCAATGGCTGAAGTCGCGCTCAGAATCAGCACACTCCGCACGCTTGTACCTTCCGGGTTACTTCTGGACAATGGAAAGCCTCCGCGCCATGGATGAAGAAATCCGGTGTTGGGGGTCGAGCCGGTTCTTGACTCGCCTGAACTCCTCAAGCTTTGGGTACATTGCGGCAAAGCTCTCCGGAGTCATGACGGTGTCTTTCGCGAGGTATACCCGCCCTCCGTGATCGAGGACCACCCGGTCCAATTCGTGCAGGAGCGGAATCAGCCCTCCGGCAACGGGCAGGTCGAGGGCTAAGGTGTAACCTCGGATCGGGAATGAGAGCAGGCCGGGGTTCGATTCCCCGAACCGCTTCAGCACCGCGAGAAAAGAAGCTCGTCGCGACCGGGCAAGCCGCGTCAGCACTTCCTTTAGGCTTTGGACTCCGTTCTCCAGAGGCAAGGCGACTTGATATTGGACGAAGCCCCTGCGTCCGTACATGCGGTTCCAATGGTGAATCGCGTCGAGCGGATAGAAGAACTTCTCATAGTCAACCACCTGGCGCGCGGCATTCCGGTGGATGGCGTAATAGAGCGTGTTGAATGCGCCTATCGTGAGGCTGTTCAGCGCCACGGATGGAAAATCGAAGGGAAGAGTGAAGCTGTGGAGATGCGGCGCAGCCAGGGGGTTCCGGATCGACGAGGGCAACTCGCTTGCCTTCGCGTGGTTTCCCCGCATTAACACCGCTCTGCCCATGTGCCTGCCGGTTGCCAGGCAATCAATCCAGGCCACGGAATACTGGTAGCTCGCGTCGGATTCAGTCATCCTCCCCAGGGCGTCTTCAAGGTTTTCCGCTTTCTGGTAATCCACCAGCACGTACGCCGATTCGACGGGCCGGAGCTTGATTCTGGCGCTCAGGACCACTCCAGTCAGCCCCATGCCCCCAAGCGTAGCCCAAAAGACTTCGGGATTGCTCGCTGGCGAACAGGAGATCACCTCGCCTTTGGCGGTGAGGAGCTTGAAATCCAAAAGGAAATTGCCGAACGTGCCGTCCTGGTGGTGGTTCTTGCCGTGGACATCGGCGGCGATCGCTCCACCAATAGTGACGAACTTGGTTCCTGGCGTCACGGGCAGGAAGAAGCCACGGGGAAGGAAGTAGTGAAGAATTTCATCAAGGCTGGCGCCAGCTTCGCACTCCAGGACGCCAGTGTGCGCGTCGAAGGCGAGAAACCGGTTAAGACGCGTGTGACCGACCACACCGCCATCCTTGTTCAGCGCCGCGTCACCGTAACTCCGGCCCAAACCATGAGAGATGAAGCACGGTTGATCGCCCGACACAACGATCCCCGCCAGTTGGCGCGTGCTTTCGGGGCGATAGACATTACAGCGTTCGACTGGGAACCGACCCCAGCCCGAGAGAGGTTGCGTTAGGAAACTATCGGTCATGATAGTCGTAGAGGATAGCAAGAAATGGTGTCAGAAGTTCCTTAATTTGGATTACAGATAGATAATAAAAATAACCGTTGCCGCCCAGATCAACACGACCGAAAGCAAGACCAGATCCGTGAAAAGCAACCGGGTTGGGTTTCCTCCTTCTTCATTCTGATGGACGAGGTAGAGATAGCGGAAAACCCCGAAAAGGACGAAAGGGATTGTGAGCTCAAGCCGTTTGCCGGGGAACTTTGTCTGCACGTCCGGCGAAAGCGTGTACAGCGCGTACGACATGACGGTTGAGGCGGTGACAATCGCGATAAGCTGGTCCAGAAAGTACGGAGAATAGCTGGCCAGGGTCGATCGGTGGTTGGCCGCTTCTCCACCCAAACTTGTGAGTTCGTGCCGGCGCTTGCTGAGAGTCAGGAACAAGGCAAGCAGCGTTGTACATACGATGAGCCAGGAAGAAACCTCCACGTGGATAATGACGCCTCCACTGATCACCCGGAGGACGAATCCGGCACTGACAACGAAAACATCAAGCAAAATGACACGTTTCAGGACCAATGAATACAATACGTTGATAGCGGCATAGATTGCGATGATAACGAAGAACCTGTGATCGAGGATCCAAGCGCCACCCAGGGAGAGAACGGCCAGCATGATTGCCGACACGGAGGCTGTTCCAACGCCCAGCCGCCCTGAAGCTAGGGGCCGCAGCTTCTTCAAGGGGTGATTTCGGTCTTCAGCGACGTCGCGGATGTCGTTAAAAAGGTAAACCGCGCTGGAAATGAGACAAAACAACATCGCGCCCGCCGCCACTTTGGCATTGCGGTGCCAGTCGGTGATGCTGCGGGAGAAGATCAACGCTGCAAAGACGAACCCATTCTTCACCCACTGTTGCGGCCGAAGGCTTTCGAGGAGCGCCTTGGCCGTTGAGTTACGGGCCGGGGTTGCGGCCTCCGCAAGACGGGTTGTCACCGAAGGTTCCATTCCTTGTCTCCGTAAGAATCCACGTCACTGATCGGCATCCGGATCGTGTTTGCTTCCGCCGCGAGTAGGCTAACTGATCGCCGTCGGTTTTTCAAACATTCTTCCAGAATGCCGCGAAGGGTATCCTCGCGTGTTGCACGGTGAAATCCGGGGATGCTACCGCCGGTCGCTCAATTCGTGAACCATGTCGACCATGGCGACCACGTTCTCATAAGGCGTGTCAGGAAGCAGCCCATGTCCAAGATTGAAGACGTGCCCGGGCCTCCCTTTCGCCTGGTCCAAAATCCTCTGAACCCGCGAGCGAATGTAGGAGCGGTCGGCATAGAGAACGATGGGATCAAGATTGCCCTGTACGCCCACAGCGCAGCCCAAACGAGCCCAGGCATCGTCCAGTTCCACATGTGAATCAAGACCGATGATGTGCCCCCCGGCGTCCCTCATGTCCTCGATCAACATTCCGGTGCCGGTCCCAAAGTGTATGACCGGCGTGCCGGGGGTGATTCTTTCAATCATCATCCGTGTGTACGGGAGCACGAACTCGCGGTAGTCCGCCGGACCGAGGCAGCCGACCCAGGTGTCAAATACCTGAACGGCTTGAACCCCGGCGGCAATCTGGCCGTTGAGATACCTGGCCAGATCACGCGCCAGATGTTCCATCAAAGCCCGCCATGCCCCGGCGTCCCGGTACATCAGGCTCTTGGTATGCCGGTAGTTCCGTGCTGCACCGCCTTCGATGAGGTAGGAAGCCAGCGTGAAGGGACATCCGGCAAACCCGATCAGCGGCATTTGGGGGTCGAGGTCCGCGCGGGTCTGGCGGATCGCGTCGTAGACATAGCCGAGTGATTGATGGGGATCCACTTCCCGCAAGCGGCCCACGTCCGCGGGAAGCCGCAGCGGCGGCTTGATGGCCGGCCCTTCTCCCTTGTCATAGGTGAGGCTGAACCCTAACGGTTCGACAATCAGCAGGAGGTCGGCAAAGATGATCGCCGCATCCACGTCCAACTTCTTTGCCGCAGTCACCGTGACTTCGGAGACCAGACCCGGGTTCTTGCACAAATCAAGGAATGGCACCTTGGCGCGGATGTCCCGGTACTCCTTCATGTACCGTCCTGCCTGGCGCATGAGCCAGACGGGTGTTGCATCCACGGGCTCCATTCGGCAGGCCTTCATGAACCGGGAGTTGTTCCACTGCGGCAATTTCACACGGGCCTTCATGGCGTGGTCCTCACACAGCGTCGACAAGCCGGCGGTATATGTCACGCACTCGCCGGTGCGTTCTCTCCAAGCTTTGGGCCAATGTTTCCTGGCCGGCGACCAAGCCCCAGCGGCGCGCCAGATTCTCGACCGACTCGGCGTGGCCGGCCCGTTCCGGTAACCCATTGGCAGCCTTTCCTGTTACCAGGCGGATGGCGTGATCCGCCGCGCGAAGGAAATTCACTCCGTCTGACAGGTCCTTCGCATCCTCATTGTTCATTAACCCGGCCGAACGCAGTGTGGCGATTTGTTCAGCCATATTGGCGCCGGCCGGGGTTGTTATGTTTCCCCGCAGTCTGAGGAAAGACACCGCAAAATCGATGTCGTAATAGCCGCCGGGAGCCGTCTTGTTGTTGGTTGGGGGGACGACCACTTCCTTTTCCAGCCGACGCCGCATTTGGTGCAGTTCCTCGGCGAGGGAGGGGAATGTGGCGAAGCGGTCAGAGACGGCGCTCACAAGCCGGAAGACCGTTTGCCGCCCCAGTTCGGCGTTGCCAGCCACATGGCACGCTTTGAGGTAGGTCAATCCCTCCCATACCTGGGTCCGCTCTGCCGCATAACTCAGGAGTTCCTCCTGCGTCACCACCAACTCTCCCTCATGTCCGCGGGGTCGAAGCCGTGTATCGACTGCAAATACGGTTCCGTCACGCGTGTAACTGGAGAGGACGTCGATCATTTTTTCTGCCAGCCGTTTCCAGAAGTCCAGTTTGTCCTGTTCCGCCCCGGGCCCGGTTACAAAAATCAAGTCGGCGTCCGAAGCAAGATCGAACTCGTTTAACGCCAGGCGGCCAAGAGCCAGCACGGTAAACGGTGCGGTGCGGACCTTTTCCCCGGGGTCCTTCTTGTCGAGGACCGACCAGGCGATCTGCAAAGCGCTGGAGACGCATCGTGCGGCAACCGCTGACCAGCGCTTCAGAACCTGAACGCTGAGATCCTTCGATGCGAGATCAGCCGCACCGAGTTCCAGAACGCGGGCCAGGAAATGCTTGCGGAGCACCGCCATCTTCTCGCGCATTTCGATTACAGGTTCCAGCGCCCAGGAATGAGGTCCGGAGTCCTCCGAGCCCTTGAGGTTGATTTCCAACTGGCCGGAGGCGGCCGGCGTCTCCGTGGAGTCGAGAACGATCATCTCCTCCGGATGATGGATGAGCAGTTCTCCGAGATAGTCGCTTGCGCCGACCAACTCCAGCGAGCGCTCGAGGAGTTCTGGCTTCTCCCGGACCAGGGAAAAGTGCTCCGGCGATTCCAGCAAGGCCGTGAGGAGCCTTGCCGCACTCTTGCGGGAACGCTCCGGGACTTCGGCCTCGCGGACCCACCGCGCCACGTCCGGCGCCTGGGAGTCCAGGAAACTCAAGGTTGAGTCATACGAGGCGTGCGCAAGATCGGGTGCAACCGAAGGCAGAGACTTAAGTTCGAACGGCTGGTCCCCCGACGGCGGAGTGGGGGGATGGATGACGTGCTGGTAGATTTCATCCACTCTGTCAAAGCCGCGTTGCAGTTTCCTCAGGAGCGCCTTTCCGGCAGGCTCATGCGACCGGGTCTCAACCCCCACGCGGCGGGCCAGACGATCCAGGGCGAGTGGGTCCGGGGGCAAGCGGTGTGACTGCTGGCCGAGTTCCAGTTGGATGCAATGTTCCACCTTGCGGAGGAATTCATAGGAGCTTGTCAGGCGCGCATAATCGTGATCGCTCAGCCATCCTTTGTCATTCAGCTTGCGCAGCGCGAAGAGAGTTCCTCCGGATCGGACCCACGCATCATGGCCCCCGTACAGCCGCTGGAGGCATTGGACCAGAAACTCAATATCCCGTATTCCGCCCTTGTGCCGCTTGACGTCAATGGTCTCGCCGCTGTTCTCATGCATTTTCCTTGAGATTTGTTCGCGCGACCATAGGACGCTTTCGACGGCTTCGAAATCGCCCGGCGAACTGTAAATCCTCGGCTCGACGCCGCGCAGGAAATCCCGGGTCAGCCAGGCATCGCCCGCGGAGTGCCGGGCTTTGATCAACATCTGCAGTTCCCAATCCCGCGCACGGTGTTCGTAATACTCGAGCGACGACTTGAGGGAGATGGCCATGTCGCCTTGATCGCCTTCCGGGCGAAGGCGCAAATCGACGCGGAATACTTCGCCCTGGGGTGTGGGCTGTGTAATGGTTCGGGTGATGGCATTGGCCAAGCGGACAAAATACTCTTTGTTTGTGGTGACGGACTCGCTTCCCCCTGCCGTTTCGCCGTCGTGGGAATAGAGAAACAGGAGGTCGATGTCGGAGCTGTAGTTCAGTTCGTTGCCCCCCAGCTTGCCCAGCGAGATGATGCTGAAGCCGCTGCGGGCGATGCGGCCCTGCAGGTCACGGTACTGGGGTTGCCCATATCGCTTTTCCAATTCGCCATCGCAGTAAATGAGTGCATTGGTCAGAATCACGTCGGCCAGCGTGGCCAGTTCCAGAGTGATTTCACCCAAGGTCGCGAAGCCCAGGACGTCCCTCATCGCGATGCGCACGTAACTGCGCCGCTTGAACCGAGCCAATTGGGCCGTAAGCCAGGGGTCAGGATTGGTAGTGGCGAAGCGCGCGTAATCCTGCATCAAGTCTTCCTTGGACTTCACATTCACAAAGTTGCGTTCGTTGGCAAACTGGACGGCGAGGCCGGGCTCGGATAACAAGGTCTCCGCCAGAAAGGTGCTGTAACTGAAGATCGCCACAAGGTAGGACAAGGCCACCGGGTAGCGCGCAATTTCCCCGAGCACGTCCGCCGGGGCTTGTTGCACATATCGCTCCAGGAGGTTTAACGCGCCATCCGGGTCAGGCGAATGACCCAGCAGGGAAGCGAGTGGCGCCATCAGCGTGGGCGCAAGTCGCTGTTCGAGGCGCTCAAGGTTGAGTGCCGCCTTCTCGGAATCATTGAAGTGTACAGCCTGGAACTCGAGGCGCATGGCAGGGATTATACCTTGCTGACGCGCTTTCGTGACCTTATACCTTTGTACCGCCGGTCCACGCCCGGAAAGTTCCCCTGCCGGTCCCCCGGTTGCGGGGGCTCAGGGGTGCTGTCCCTGTCGCCGAAAACGCCGTCGGGAACACCGTCGCTGCAGCAGCGGTTGCCACTATATTTTGCAGCATACCGTACTTTATACTACCTCACAGTAACAGCCTGTCAGGCGAGTCCTGGCGTCAACACTCAAGATTCGAGGCCCGAATGTCAAACGCTCAACTCCACGGTTCAGTTTTGGTTCTGATCCTCTACGACGTTTGCGAGGAAATCAGACTGGAAGAATTGAGACGAATTCTCGGTTTGCAACCTGGGGGGCGTGAACCGAGTTTTAAGCATCCGGCTCCGGAATATGTCCGTTTTGAGAGTCCCCCCGTTGAGGAATCGCTTGAGAAATTGACCCTGGCGACCGGAGAGGAATTGAAGGGTCGCATCAAGTATTACGATTACGGCGTCCTGAGCGTCGAGTTTGAACTCGCCTTCGACGGCAGTTGGGAGGAACTCGTTGCGCTGTCTTCCAGGTACTTTGCGGGCCTCGAAATCGAACGGCACGCCGGCCGCATCGCCCGGCAGATGATCAAGCGGGTGACTCCTGCGCTGGTCAAGCCCTATGGAAATTGGTTGAACGAGGATTACTACGTCTTCCATGTGAAGGAGATTGAAGGACAGCCGGCAGCTATTGATCTGGTTCAAAATCACGGCGACCAGATTGCCCAGATTGTACGGGGTGAAAACACTCTGCTTTCGGAAGGCGAGCGGCGCGAGATTTTCCAGTCCAGCATGTCCTATTTCCCAAGCGACCTCGTTGTTGTTGGCTGGAACGCGGCGTTCGTTTATGACACCGTAGTTGGAGCTGAGACCACCATCGAGCTTCTCGCCTATGCCAACTCCCAGCTTCTGGAATTCCGCCACTACGATGAAGTCCTGACGCGTGAATTGAAAGGCGTCTACGAATCGCTGGAAAAGGGAACTGGGCTTCTTGCTCGCTGGCGTCTGGCCCGCGACTCGGCCCGCCTTCACACTTTGCTCCTGGATGTTACCGAACTGACGGAACGCGCGGACAATGCCATCAAGTTCTTGAGCGACATGTTCTCAGCCCGCCTTTACCGTCTGGCAGCCAGCAAGGTTGGTGTTCCGGATTACAAGAACCTGGTCCAGCAGAAGCTCAGTACAGCCGAAAAACTGTACGAGTTCATGGTCGAGCAATTCCACCAGGGCAGGGCATTCGTCCTCGAACTTATGGTCGTGGTTATTCTGATCATCGAACTGGTCTTCCTCTTTCGGGGAAAGAGCTAGTGTGGCGTCTGAAAAATAGGTCACTTATGCGACACATGTCAATTCATTGTAGCGCCGGGCTTTAGCCCGGCATGTACCGCCCTAAAGGGCGGCTCTACGGTAAATGCATTTTCCAAACGCAACACTAGGCGGACGGTAATTCCTGCCCTCGGGAGGTCGGCAATCGATTGAAAATAAATGGCTTGAATGGCGATGGGGGTGGCGACTTTAGCCGCGGGGAATCATGGCGGAATGCCCGTTGTCCGCTGCGGCCCGGTTGAGGCGCCAGCGACGGACCACGGGCAACCGCTCCATGGCTTAGATCTAGATGTCGTAGTACAGCGCGAACTCGTACGGGTGCGGCCTCATATTTACAGCCTGCACTTCATTCTTTATTTTGTATTGGATCCAGGTCTCCAGAAGTTCTTCGCTGAAGACATCGCCCTTCAACAGGAAGTCGTGATCCTTTTCAAGAGCATGCAGCGATTCTGCCAGCGAACCGGGGAGAGACGGTACCTTCTTCAACTCTTCCGGACCCAAATCGTAAATATCCTTGTCCAAGGGTTCGCCCGGGTCGATCTTGTTTTCGACGCCATCGAGACCGGCCATCAGCATTGCCGAAAACGCCAGGTAGGGGTTGCAGGAGGGGTCGGGCGGACGGTACTCCACTCTCTTGGCTGCCGGACTGGCTGAGTACATGGGGATTCGACAAGCGGCGCTGCGATTCCGGCGCGAGTAGGCAAGGTTCACGGGCGCTTCGAAGCCCGGCACGAGCCGTTTGTAAGAATTCGTTGTGGGAGCAATCAGGGCCGCAAGCGCGGGCGAGTGCTTCAGAAGCCCGCCGATGTACCAGAGTCCCATTTGGCTGAACCCTGCGTATTTGTCGCCGGCAAAGAGAGGCTTGCCATCCTTCCAGAGGCTCTGGTGAGTATGCATGCCGGATCCGTTATCCTGGAAGATCGGCTTGGGCATGAAGGTCACTGTTTTGCCGTACTGGTTGGCGACATTCCGAATGATGTATTTGAAAATCATCATTCCGTCTGCCGACTTCAATAGAGAGTTGAATCGCTGATCGATTTCGGCTTGACCACCGGTGGCGACTTCGTGGTGGTGACACTCGATCTGAAGGCCAGCCTTCTCCATGGTCAGGACCATCTCCGTACGCAGGTCCTGGTAATGGTCAGTGGGTGGGACGGGGAAATAGCCTTCCTTATATCGCGGCCGGTAACCCAGATTGTCCTTCTCTCTGCCGGAGTTCCAACGCCCCTCTTCAGCATCGATGAAGTAGAAACCGTGCTGCTGTGCCTGGTCGAACCGGATGTTGTCAAAAATGAAGAACTCCGCTTCCGCACCGATAAACGCCGTGTCAGCGATTCCAGTGTAAACGAGGTAGTTCTCCGCCTTCTTGGCGATATGGCGGGGATCCTTCAGATAGTGTTGTTTCGTAATGGGGTCGAGGATGTCGCCAATCATGACCAGCGTGGGTGTGTCTGTGAACGGATCAATCGTGAACCAACTCGGATCGGGAACCAGGAGCATATCGCTCTCGTGAATCGCCGCCCAGCCGCGAATACTGGACCCGTCCATGCCAAAGCCGTCCTCAAAGGAACTCTCATCCAATTCGTGAATCGG
>Ga0326727_10024050_pt1 | contig 11558 bp, 5 predicted proteins | sample MB2enrmetagenome_FD_207643 | JGI IMG/M metagenome (GOLD analysis project Ga0326727, IMG submission 207643) | Lab enriched peat soil microbial communities from McLean, Ithaca, NY, United States - MB29MY | ecosystem: Environmental > Terrestrial > Soil > Wetlands > Peat | place: USA: New York... | reverse complement strand
GGTTGGAGTCGAGGTCCACCATATTGCCGGCTTCCTTCGCGGCTTGCGTGCCAGAGTTCATCGCCACGCCTACATCGGCCTGAGCCAGAGCGGGCGCGTCGTTGGTGCCGTCGCCGGTCATTGCGACGAGGCGGCCGCTCGATTGCTCGCGCTTGATGAGATCGAGCTTGTCTTTGGGAGTAGCTTGCGCCAGGAAATCGTCCACGCCGGCTTCGGTGGCGATGGCTGCGGCGGTGAGCGGGTTGTCGCCGGTGATCATAACGGTGCGGATGCCCATGGTGCGCATCTGGTTGAAGCGCTCGCGCATGCCGCCTTTGACGATGTCCTTGAGATGGATGACGCCCATCACGCGCGGACCGTCGGCCACTACCAGAGGCGTGCCGCCGCTGCGCGAGATCTGTTCGGTGATGTCGATGGCTTTTTGCGGGAAGCGTCCGCCGTGCTCGATGGCGAACTGCTTGACCGATTCGGTGGCGCCCTTGCGGATTTCACGGCCGTCGATATTGACGCCGCTCATGCGGGTCTGGGCGGTGAAGGGGATGAATTCGGCTTCGTGGGAAGCGACCTGGCGTCCCCGCAGGCCGTACTTTTCCTTGGCCAGCACCACGATGCTGCGGCCTTCGGGGGTTTCGTCGGCGAGGCTGGAAAGCTGGGCGGCATCGGCCAGTTCGGCGGGGGTTACGCCATCCACGGGAAGAAACTCGACGGCTTGCCGATTGCCTAGGGTAATGGTTCCAGTCTTATCGAGCAGGAGCGTGTTGACATCGCCCGCGGCTTCGACGGCTTTGCCGCTCATGGCCAGCACGTTGTGTTGCATGACGCGATCCATGCCGGCGATTCCGATGGCGGAAAGCAAGCCGCCGATGGTGGTGGGAATGAGGCAAACCAGCAGGGAGACGAGCACCGGGATACTGGGCGGCGTGCCCGCACCCGCCGAAGTGACCGCGTAGGAGGAAAACGGCGCGAGGGTCACGACGGCGAGCAGGAAGATGAGGGTCAGGCCCGCGATCATGATGTTGAGAGCGATTTCGTTGGGCGTCTTCTGGCGCTGTGCGCCTTCCACCAGCGCGATCATACGATCGAGAAAAGTTTCGCCCGGATTCGAGGTGATCTGGATTTTGATCAGATCCGACAGCACTTTGGTGCCGCCGGTGACAGCGCTGCGATCGCCGCCGGATTCGCGGATGACGGGCGCGGATTCGCCGGTGATAACCGATTCATCCACGCTGGCGATGCCTTCAATCACATCGCCGTCGCCGGGGATGATGTCGTTGGGCTCGCACACCACCACGTCGCCTTTGCGCAATGCGGACGCGGGCGTCAGTTCGATTTTGCCGTTGCCGTTGACGAGTTTCTTGGCTTGGGTTTCGGATTTGGTTTTGCGCAGGCTGTCGGCTTGCGCTTTTCCGCGTCCTTCCGCCATGGCTTCGGCGAAATTGGCGAAGAGCACGGTGAACCACAGCCAGAGGCAGATCTGGAGTTGGAAGCCTAGCCCGGCGGCTCCAGTCACGGCGGTCTTGACCAGCAGGATGCTGGTGACGGCGGCGCCGACTTCCACCACGAACATGACCGGATTCTTCATTAAGGAGACCGGCGAGAGCTTGATGAAGGAATCGACGATGGCGCGCTTAACGATGGGCGGGTCGAAGAGCGGGCGGGCACGTTTGCCTCGCTTCAACTCTAGGGATGAATCGTCCTGAATTTCGGGTTCGGGAGTAACTAACATGGTGGACATTCTATATCTCCTAAGGGCACAGGTGGAAGCCTGTGTTACGTCATCATCAAGTGCTCTACTATGGGACCCAGCGATAACGCCGGGAAGAAGGTCAGTGCGCCGACAATGATGACGACGCCGACCAGCAGGCCGACGAAGAGCGGTCCGTGCGTTGGGAAGGTGCCGGCGGAAACGGGGACCTGCTTCTTGGCGGCAAGCGATCCCGCGGCGGCGAGCAGCGGGACGATCATCAGGAAGCGGCCGATGAGCATGGCGAATCCAATGGTGAGGTTGTACCAGGGGGTGCTGGCAGTGATGCCGCCGAAGGCACTGCCGTTGTTGCCGGTGCCGCTCGTGTAGGCGTAGAGAATCTCGCTAAAGCCGTGAGCGCCGGGATTGCCCAGGTTCGCGGTGGCCGGTCCTTGCGGGTTCCAGTAGCTGTTCTTGGCGAACTGCACCACCGAGCTTGCGCCGGAGAAGAGCAGGATGCTGGCGGCGAGAACGAGCAGTGCCAGCATGGCCATTTTGACCTCTTTCTGCTCGATTTTCTTGCCCAGATATTCGGGTGTACGTCCGACCATCAGCCCGGCGATGAAGACGGAGAGAATGGCGATCATGAGCATGCCGTAGAGCCCGGCGCCGACGCCTCCGAAGACCACTTCACCGAGTTCGATGTTGAAGAGGGGAACCAGGCCGCCGAGCGGAGTCATGCTGTCGTGAGCGGAGTTGACTGCCCCGCAGCTGGCGTCGGTAGTGACGGTAGCGAAGAGCGCGGAGTTGGCAATGCCGAAGCGGGTCTCCTTGCCTTCCATGTTGCCGCCCGGTTGGGTGCTGGTGGCGGAAGTTTCGATTCCGGCCTTGGCGAGGATCGGCGTGCCTTTCTGTTCGAAATGATAGGCCGTCAAGACGCCCGCGAACCAGAGAACGGACATCGCGGCGAGCAGTGCCCAGCCTTGGCGGGTATCCTTCACGGCTTTGCCGAAAGTGTAGGTCAGGGCCGCGGGGATAAGGAAGATCAGAAACATCTGGAAGAAGTTGGAGAAGGGAGTGGGGTTCTCGAAGGGATGCGCGGAGTTGGCGTTGAAGAATCCGCCACCGTTGGTGCCCAGCATCTTGATGGCTTCCTGCGAGGCCACCGGACCTTGAGCGATGACTTGCTTCAAGCCTTCGAGGGTGGTCAGGTTGGTGTAGGCGTGCAGATTCTGGATGGCGCCTTGTGAGCAGAGCACGAGCGCGGCGACGATTGAGATCGGCATGAGGACATAAAGCGTCGCCCGGGTCAGGTCGACCCAGAAGTTGCCGACGGTCTTGACGGAGTGCCGGGCAAAGCCGCGCACCAGGACCATGGCGCAACCCATGCCCGCGGCGGCGGAGAGGAAGTTGTGCACCGTGAGCCCGGCCATCTGGATGAAATACCCCATGGTGCTTTCGGGCGGGTAGGCCTGCCAGTTGGTGTTGGTGGTGAAACTCCAGGCGGTGTTGAACGACAGGTCCGGGGACATGGGGCCGAAGCCCTGCGGGTTCCATGGCAGGATCTGCTGCAGGCGTTCGAAGGCGTAGAGCAGAAGTCCGCTGACCAGACTGAAGGCGAGGAGGGACCCGGCGTAGATGAGCCAGCTTTGCTCTTTGGATTCGTCCACGCCGCAGAGGCGATAGATCAGGCGTTCGAACGGGCGGAGAGGTTTGGAGAAAAAGTTGGTTCTACCTTCCATCACCGCGGCTATGTAACTGCCGAGCGGCTTGACGCAGGCGAGAACCAGGAGGAAGAAGATCGCGATTTGGAGCCAACCGTTGAGAGACATAAGTCGTTAGTTGTTAGTCTTTAGTTGTTAGTTATCAGTTTTCAGTTATCAGTTGTCAGTCACGGGCTAATGACTAACGACTAATAACTAATTACTAGAACTTCTCCGGCCTCAGGAGCGCGTAGAGAAGATAGATGGCCAAGGCCACTGACACTAGTCCGGCAAGAATGTTTTCCATAAGTCCTCCTCAGTCAAAGGCGATCGCAGGCGGTTGCCATCCACCACGCCACTACGAAGAAAAGAATTCCGGCTGCAATAAAGAAAAGGTCAAGCATTGTTTTTTTCCACGAATTCGAGCACGACGTTTCCGCCACGGCCACGAAGCCACTGGGCCAGGCGCTCTTCGCGCGATTTCCACCAACGCCGGCGCGCGGCGATCACCACCACGGAGTTTTTGGCCAACGTGTGCAACAACCCTTCCCGGGTATCGCGAGTGAAGCAGATCTGGAGATGAGCGCCGAACTCCTCGGCGAGCGGAGCAAATTGTTCCCGCAACACGACCGTCGATACCGGGGCGGCTTCCAGCTGAAGAGGGAACGGCACCACCTGAATACGAACCATCCGGATCAGCGGAGAAAGTCCGGCTGAGAGCCTCCCCGCAGCCGTCAGCGCGGTCCGGGTTAGAGAGCGGGTCGTAAAAGGAACAACAATGTCCAGACCCGGCGAATCCGCCCAGGTTTGTAACGGAGCTTGCGGCGCGCAAAGTTTTGGCTTCATGGGTAACAGCCCGATTTCCAGGCTAAGCTCAGGGACATTAGGAAGCCATGAGGATTTCGGTAGGACTTTGGATGAGAGAGGACATTGGGCCGAGAATGTACGCGCATACACGCGAATAATAGAGGCATGGCTTCCCTTCGCGAGATGTTCGGCAACATCGACATTTACCTATTTGACCAGCTTCTTCGGGGCAACGTTTCGCCTGGGATGGCGGTCTTCGATGCTGGGTGTGGCTCCGGCAGGAATTTGGTTTATTTTCTGCGGGAAGGGTACCCGGTTTTCGGGGTGGATGCCGACCCGTATGCTATTGATTCCGTGCGGCAAATGGCGCCGAACCTGCCTCCTGAGAATTTCCGCGCCGAGCGGGTTGAGGCGATGTCGTTCCCGGACGCGTTGGCCGACGTGGTGATCAGCAGCGCCGTATTGCATTTCGCGCGCGACGACGGGCAGTTTGAAGGCATGCTGCGGGGCACGTGGCGGGTCTTGAGGCCAGGAGGGCTGCTCTTCTGCCGCCTGGCTTCTTCGATCGGGATGGAACGGGAGGTCCGGCGGATTGCAGGGCGGCGCTTCCTCCTGCCCGACGGTTCCGAACGATACCTGGTGGACGCCGAACTTCTGGCGCGGCTCACCAAGCAACTGGGAGGCCAAATGATCGATCCTTTGAAAACAACCGTGGTACAGCACCAGCGTTCGATGACGACCTGGGTTTTGCGAAAGCTGCCTTGACGCAGTGGGATAAACTCTCTCTCATGACTCCTACTGAGACTGTCAGCCGAGGCAACAGTGTCATTCTGACCGTGATCATTTCGGCCCTGGTGGCGATGGTCATGGGCGGAGTGACGGCGTATTTCAGCCAGCACGTGTTCCACGGTAAGGTCGTGTTGACCACCCCTTATCAAGCCGTTCTGCTCAATAATGGCTCCGCGTATTTCGGCAAGATCGAAGGACTCGGCACACCGTATCCGGTGCTGAAAGAGGTGTATTACATCCAGAGCCGGCAGAATCCGGAAAACAAGCAGGTGATGAACGTGCTGGTGAAGCGCGGCAACGAATTGCATGGTCCGGACCGCATGGTCCTCAATGCCAACGATATCGTCTTTATCGAGCCGGTGGGTCCGAATTCGCGCGTGGCCCAATTGATCGCGGAGCAAAAGGGCAAGTAGCGTTTGACAACGGTTATATACTGGCTAAAAGCCGCTCGGAGTCCGGGATAACGATATCCGACGGCTGGTAAAAGTTGGGGTCGAAATCGATGTCTGTAAAGTTCTTCCTGGGCGCCCTGGTTATGGCGCTGATTGTAAGTGCTTCCCTCTGGGGCCAGAATTCGGGAAGCGCGACCGTGCAAGGGACGGTCAAGGACGCGAGCGGCGCCGTCGTGCCCGGCGCGAAGGTAACCATCACACACACGGAAACCGGCGTAAAGTCGAACACGGTTTCCAACAACGAAGGCTTCTTCGTTTTTCCGCCGGTGCAAATCGGCAAGTATCGGGTGCGCTGCGAAGCCACGGGCATGAAGGCATGGGAGCAGGAGATCACGCTGGATACCGGGGCGACGGTAGAAGTCAACACGGTATTGTCGCCGGGCGAAGTTTCGCAGACGGTGCAGGTGAGCGCCGAGATTCCGCTGGTGACCACCACCGATCCGACGGACGCGACCACGCTCGATCAGCAGCGCATCAAGGAACTGCCGATTAACGGGCGTGATCTCAATACGCTGCTGATGGATGTCACGCCCGGCGTGGAATACGGCGGAAACGTCAACGACGGCGCTCGCACCGGCGGCATGATGACGTACTCGACCACCTATTCGCAGGACGGCGCGCCGGCCAACAACCGCGAGTTCGGCGGATCGATGGGATTGCAAGGTCTGGAGTCGATCGGCGAGGTGCGTATGGAGACCAACCTGGGAAGCGCGAAATCGTCGACGCCGGCATCGGTGACGGTCTCTACGCGCTCCGGAACCAACCGCTACATCGCGTCTCTTTATGAGACCGCGCGCAACAACTGCTGCGGCGTCGCCAAACGCTTACAGGATGTGAATCCCGATGGCTCGCCCTATAAACTGCCACAACTGATCCGCAATGAATACGGCGGATCGATTGGGGGCCCGGTGGTTCTGCCGACCTTCGGATTGAATGGCAAGAAGATTTATGACGGCAAGAATCGCACGTTCTTCTTCGTCACCAAGGAGTATCTGGATTTGCGCCAGGGCCTGACTTACTCATTCTCGGTGCCGACGGTGGCACAGCGGCAGGGCAATTTCTACGGCCTGGAAACCAACACCGGTTTGCCGATCACCATCTACGACCCGGCCACCAGCGCCATTGTCACCCAGTCCAAGAATCCCACCCAATACACCACGCGCACGCCTTTCCCCAATAACACCATCCCGTTGAGCCGCGAGAGTCCACTGGCCAAGTACATCTACAACATTACTCCGCTGCCCACCGATATTACGGAACCGAACATCGCCAGCAACTTGAAGTACGCCATCGGCAACAGCAGCCTACCCAGCACCAATAACAATCCGACGACCATCCGGGTGGATCACCGGTTCTCGGACAGGGACAACTTCTTTGCCAAAGCCAACTGGAACACGCAAACCTCCTGGTTCCTGGGCACCACGAGTCTGAGCGACCTGTATGTCCCGACGACCAACAAGGCGGCGAACGTCACTTATCTGCCGATGCAGGCATGGGGCGGAGCGTTGAGCGAGACGCACGTGTTCTCGCCCACGTTTTTTGTCGAGTCGCTGCTGAACCGTTCGTGGATGACTTCGAAAACCATGGACGGTGCGCCGAGTCAGCAGCAGAATTGGGCCGCGGTGCTGGGGCTGCCGAATCCGTATGGCGAAATCGGCTGGCCGAATATCCAGAGTGTCGGAACCAATTTCACGAACTACATCGAAGGCGATAACCGGCGCTTTATCAGCAGCACCATCACCACCGCACAGCAGAACTACTCGTGGATCAAAGGGAACCACACGGTGCAGTTCGGCTGGACCTACCACGACGAGGTGCAGCGCTATCTGCCGGACGAAGGCAATATATCGGGAACCGCGACCTTCAACAGCCTCGCCACCGCGCTCGAAAGCTCCACCAGCGGCTCTACCGGTTCGCCGACAACCATCGGCAATACCGGATTCGACGCGGCTAACTTCTTTCTGGGCGACGCAGCGACCTACAGCGTGTACCTGGTGCGCGGCGTGATGAAGGTCGACCAGAAAAACTATGCGTTGTACGTGCAAGACAACTGGCGCGTCAACGGCCGGTTGACGGTAACGCCGGGATTGCGCTGGGACATGAATCCGGCGTGGTCCGACCCGTTTCACTTGTTCAATTCTTTCGACGTGAAGAACCATGCGGTGGTGCTGGGCGAGCCGCTGAGTTATTACGTCGCGGACGGCGCGACCACGCAGCAGGTGGTCAATAACTTCGAGAAGGTCAACGTGACCTTCGAAACACCGCAGCAGGCGGGGATGAAGAGCAATTTCTTTCCCAGCAACATGTTCGATTTCGGCCCGCGGATCGGCGCGGCGTATCGCGTCTTTGACGGGGCAAAATCCTTCGTGATTCGCGGCGGTTATGGGATGTATCTTTCGCCGCTGGCGATCCGCACACTGGTCGCGCAATTCGCCTCCGAACTTCCCTTCAGAGCGACGTTCCAATACAATCCGAACAGTTCGGCCTATAGTCCGGATGGAAACAACGACTATCTGCTCACCCATGCGTCACCGGTTGTCGCCGGCGTGAACAGTTCGAACGTGGTCGATACCACCAATCCCAACGCGCTCGGCATCGGCCAAAGCGTGACGGCGCTCTCTCCGAATTTGCCGACCACCAAGATCAGTGAGTGGGATTTCATTATCGAGAAGGAACTGGGCCATCAGATGGTGGTGCGGTTTACCTATGACGGCAAGCATGGCTGGGACCTCGATCAGCTGGACAATATCAATCCGCAGTTGAGCACCTACGACTGGTATATTTCAACGCTTTCGCCCACGCCCACCGGAAGCTATTCGAGCGTGGCCCGCGGCACCTACGACACCAACGCCTACACTACCGTCAACTTCCTCGCCAAGACCGGCATGAGCAACTCGAGCATGTTTACCGGCCAGATTGAAAAGCGTTTCTCACATGGCCTGCAGTTCCAGTTCTACTACACGCTGACCAATGCGTACCGGCTGGCGGGGAACTCGTTCCGTGACTCACCAGGTACGACTCCGGCGGCCTTTTTGCCGGGCGCGGTGCCGACGGATCCTTCCGCCTTAAACCATTTTCTAAACTATCAGCGCGACACCGGCATCCCCAAGCACCGGTTGCGCTGGAACTTCATTTACGATCTGCCGTTCGGGCACAACCGGCAGTTTGCGCCCAATGCCCCCAGGTGGCTGAACGCGATGATCGGCGGATGGGGCCTGACGGGCAGCGGAACCGTGATGAGCACCTGGTTTGCGCTCGATTCATCGGACTGGGGTTTCACCGGCGCACCGGTCCAGGTGTACGGGACGAAGTATCCCATCGAGGATTGCACAGGCACGCCCGCCACGGCGAAGACGCCACAGGATGTCCGCTGTTACCAGGGCTACTACTACTGGAACGGCTACATTTCCCCGTCCCGCGTCAACAGCAAGAACGCGTATGGAATGCCCAACGGAATTGAGGGGCTTCCCACCAATATCACGCCGGCGGTCGAGCCGCTGGTCCCCTATGGCGCGCCGGGCGCGGCGTCCAGCAATTACGACACGAATAACGTCTATATCAAGCTGACCAACGGCACCAACCAGCTGGTGGCCTATAACACCGGGCTGAATCCGTTCCGCAATCAGTACCGCCTGGGTCCCTATAACTGGGACCAGGATGCATCGATCAGAAAGACCTTCCGGTTCACGGAAAGCGGGCACGTCAATCTGCGCGTTGCGCTGGATGTTTTCAACGTGTTCAACACTCATGGCCTCAATACGCCGGGCACCACGGCGGGGATGGTCGGCATCGTGGATTTGAATGCGAATTACGGCGGGTATGGATTCCAGCCGCGGCAGTGCCAGGGCAGTTTCCGGCTGGAGTTTTAGCTGACGGCGGATCTCTGTTCGCTTTTGATTACTCACAGGTTCACGGAGCGAATCCGAGGCGATCGCGACATTTTTTCGAGACCTGATGCGAAACTGGCGCAACGGGCCGCATGACCAAATACGAGATCATCCTGTACCGGAGTGGCGAGGACGACGCATTTATCGCCGAGGTGCCGGAACTTCCTGGTTGCGCGGCGGATCAGCGAGTGGATCGCCACGGCCAAGGAACTGGGGCGATCCATACCCGAACCCAAAGGCCGGCTGTTGTTTGCTTGAAGCAACGGCGTCAGTGGAAAACACTGTCCACGCACTCAAGTGAGGTGGAGCGGTAACTTGGCCAGCAATGGTTCCGTGGGGCAGACGATCGTTTCTCGTCGTCTGCCAGCTTCGGCCTCGGAAAAACGGCTGCTACGCAACCTGGCAGACCACAAACAACGATGGTCTGCCCCACGGGGAGGTGGCGCGTCCCCAGAACGGTTAAGCACCCGGAGATCCCCGAGGGTTCGATATAGTCCTCACCGTCCGCTAGAATTGGGGAATGCATCCTCACGGGGTTTGTGCCCTGCTTCTAGCGACGACTGCGACTGCCTCGGCGCTCACGTTTGATACTCTCGCGGAGGGCGGGCATGTCTCGGGGTTCCAGACGGTCTCGGTCTACCTCGACGCCGCCGGACACCCGTTCGGCGCGCGATTTCGTCATCTGAAGACCGGGTTTACTTTGGACCTGATTCAGCTTCAGTCCGTCCCGCAGGCTTTCACTTACGTCAATACCTACCCCACTTCCAACAAAGGCGAACCCCATACGCAGGAGCACCTGCTGGTCGGCAAGGGCAACCAGGGACGTATGCTCGCCGAATCGGAAACCATGACGCTGACCGGATTCACCGCGTTCACCATGCAGTGGCGCACCTGTTATCCGTTCAATACCGAAGCGGGTCCGCCGGTGTTCTATGAAGAATTCGAGCGGCTGCTGGACGCGTTGCTGCATCCGGATTATTCGGATGAAGAGATCCGGCGGGAGGTGCGCAATTTCGGTATCGCGGAAGATCCCGAGACGCACCAGCTTCACCTCGACGAAAAGGGGAGCGTATACAACGAGATGGTTTCGAGCAGCCGCCAGCAGTTCCGTATCCTGTACAGCAGCATGTACCAAACAGTGTACGGGCCGGACCATCCGCTGGCGCTTAATTCCGGCGGCGATCCGGCCGGGATTCGCGAACTGCTTCCGGCCGACATCCGCAAGTTTCATCGCGAACATTATTTTCTGGGCAATATGGGAAGCATCGTGTCGCTGCCCAAGGGCGAGGCGCTGGATCAGACTCTGGCGCACCTGGATGAGATCCTCGGCCGCGTGCAACCCGATCCGGTCAATTATCCGGTGGTGACGGAAGCCAATCTTCCCTCGCCCAAACCCGCCGCACCCGGCAGCATCACCATGGAGGACTTCCCTTCGCAGAACGGGAAACAGCCGGGTACCATCGCGGTGGCGTGGCCGGCGGATCGCGACCTGACGCCGCGCGAAGAAATTCTGCTCAACCTCTTTCTGGACAACTTCGCGTCCGATGCGACTTCCGATCTTTACCGCCTGTTCATCAACAGCAAAACGAGAAAGTTCGATCTGGGCGCGAGCGGCGTGTTCAATCACGTCAGCACCGATCGCGGGCATTTGGCGTCGATCGGGGTGCGGGACGTCGCGGTGGCGAACCTGAATGAGCAGACAGTGAAGGTGGTCCGACAAGCGGTGCTGGATGAACTGGCGCGCATCGCCGGGCTGCCGGACGGTTCTCCTGAATTGCTGGAATTCAACGGGCGATTGAAGAATCGCATCACGCAGGATTTCCGGCAGCTCAGCAAGATCACCAATTCGCCTCCCGGTTTCGGATTTCGCAACGGCAGCTCCTTCTTTATGCAGCATCTGGACCTGCTGAATAAAGAGCCGGGTTTCCGCAAGCCGCTCACCATGAAAGAAGACTATGCCGCGATCGAGGCAATGATCGGGGAAGGCAAGAATCTCTGGCGGGAACGCATCCGGAGCTGGCGGCTCATGGATGTGGTTCCGTATGCGATTGCCACGCGTCCCAATCCGGCGCTGCTGAAGAAAGAATCGGACGAACGGCTGGCGCGAGCGGCGGCGGAGACACGGCGGTTGATGGCGCAATATGAGATCAACGGCGAACAGCAGGCGCTTCTGAGATACAAGCAGGAATACGACGCGAAGACTGCCGAACTGGACAAGCTGGCAAGCCAGTCCGGG
>Ga0326727_10024049_pt1 | contig 11558 bp, 9 predicted proteins | sample MB2enrmetagenome_FD_207643 | JGI IMG/M metagenome (GOLD analysis project Ga0326727, IMG submission 207643) | Lab enriched peat soil microbial communities from McLean, Ithaca, NY, United States - MB29MY | ecosystem: Environmental > Terrestrial > Soil > Wetlands > Peat | place: USA: New York... | reverse complement strand
GTGGTCGGGCGCAACCGCTCCCAACGCGTCGATCCTGTTCGTTTATTCGACCAACGTGTTGAATTCGGTGCTATACACAGTGGATCAGAATCTGGCGCCGATCATCAGCTATAGTTACGGCGGGTGCGAGCCCGACGTGTCCGGGACATCGGCCAGCACGGCCAATGCAATCCGTTCGCTGGCGCAGGAGGCCAACGCGCAGGGCCAGACCTGGCTGTCGGCGTCGGGCGATCAGGGCGCGGCGACCTGCGACTCGGGCAAGATCCCCGCCACGCATGGCCTGGCGGTGGATCTGCCGGCGAGCATTCCGGAAGTGACGGGGGTGGGCGGCACCGAGTTCAACGAAGGCAGCGGCAAATACTGGAACTCTACGGCCGGGACCTCGGCGCTGTCGTATATCCCGGAAATGGCCTGGAATGACACGCTGCTCACCGGCCTGTTGTCCGCCACCGGCGGCGGCGAAAGCATTTTCTTCAGTAAGCCTGCCTGGCAGACGGGTCCGGGCGTGCCGGCGGCGGATGCACGTTGGGTGCCCGATATTTCTTTCGCCGCGGCGAACGAGCACGATCCGTACATCGTGATGACCGGCGGACAAATCGAGCTGATCGGCGGCACATCGGTGGCGACGCCGGTGTTCGCGGGGATTCTGGCGCTGCTCAATCAGTACCAGGTGGCGAACGGGGGAAAGGCAGGATTGGGGAATATCAATCCTACGCTTTATAGTTTGGCGCAAAATACTTCCGGCATTTTCCACGACATCACGGTGGGGACAAATGAGGTGCCTTGCCAGATCGGCACGTTGAATTGCAACAGCGGCAGTATGGGCTGGAACACGGGCGTGGGGTACGATCCCGTCACGGGACTGGGTTCGGCGGACGCCTACAACTTCGTCACGCAATGGAACTCGCAACCGACCATCAAAACGACCACCACGCTGAGCTCGAGCCCGCCGAATATCCTCATCACGGTTTCAAGCACCCTGACTGCAACCGTGAAGGCCGCCTCGGGTATCACCACGCCAGCGGGAACGGTCAGCTTTTCGGTGGGCAATACGGTACTCGGCACCGCTACGCTTTCCGGTTCGGCGGGCACGGCTACGGCGACGCTGGCGATTGAGGGAATTCTTTTGACGACGGGCGCCAATACCATCCGCGCCACATACAGCGGGAGCACCAGCTTCGGCAGTTCTTCGGCCACCACGCCGGTGAACGTGAGTGTGCCCCCTTCCACTTCAGCGGTGATTCCGTCGGCTACGCCCGATCCGGTTTATCAGCAGACTCCGGACACCAACGGCAACAACTGGTTTGTGACGCTGCGCCTGACCGAAATCGCCGGCATGGCCACGTCCTTCAACAGCTTTACTGTCAACGGGCAGGATTATTCCTCGAGCATTGCGGGTCTTTTCGGCAGCCGGAACATTCCGGCGCACGGCACCCTTTCGGCCTTCCTGCCGCTGAGCGCGAACCTCAATCTGCCGGGCAATATCGTGTTCACGTTTAGCGGCGCGGATCTGAGCGGCATCCCCTGGAGCGAGCAGATCACGGTGCCGGCTTACGGGCCGCAATTATCGGCCGCCTTGGCGCTCTCCAGTTCGCCGGGAACGGAAGTCTTGAATCCGAGTGGAGACCACAATTGTGATCCGCAGCATCCGTATTATCAGGAGCTGAACCTGCAGGAACTGAACGGGCACGAAGTGTATCTGACCAATTTCGTGCTGGCGGGAAATTACACCGCGAACAACCTGGTGAATCCTTTTAACGCGTGGCGACTGGCGCCGTTTGGCGCGTTGCAGGCCGGGATCTGCCTGCAACTGACATCGCCGCCGCCGCAGACGTTGAACTATGAAGTCGATGGACTGGACGATGGAGGCAACACCATCAAGACTACGCTTTCGACCGTGTTTGATGGCGCGGGGGCCAATGTCGGGGCGCTGTCCGTATCGCAGCCGACGCTGGCCCTCAGTGTGGCACCCGGCCAGACTACGTCTACCACGCTGACGGTGAACGCTCCATCTGGACAGGCATGGACACTCTCGGTTTTCCCGGCGAATCAGAGCACGCGCTGGCTGGTGGTTTCGCCGCTATCGGGCACCGGATCGGCCACGCTGAACGTAACGGCGTCGGCGGCCGATCTGAGCGTGGGCGGATACACTGCGACGCTCGTGTTCCAATGCGTCAATACCATTCCGCAATTCGTCAATGTGCCGGTGTCGTTGGCCACGCCCGGGCCGGGGTCTATGGTGATCAACGCCGTGGCCAATGGCGCGACATTCAAAGCGAACTTCGCGCCGGGCATGATCCTCTCGGTCTTCGGCAACAACCTGACCAGCTCCGCGACTCCTCTCTACGCGGCCAGCGTTCCGCTGCCGTTCAGCATGGGCGGAAGTTCGGCGACGGTAAACGGCTTGCCGGCTCCCTTTTATTACGCATCGCAAACGCAGTTGAATATTCAGATTCCGTATGAGACACCGGCCGGACCAGCGCTGCTGGCGGTGATCAATAACGGCCAGGTGGCTACGTTTCCTTTTATTGTATCGGCCACGGCTCCGGGGATTTTCGTGGATGGGAACAACTTCATCGTGCCGGTTTCGACCGCTACGACGGGCCAGGTGCTGACGCTTTTCATGACGGGCGAAGGCGATGTCAACCCGGCGATCGCGACGGGCTCGTCTCCTTCGACCAGTACACCGGTGAACCAACTGCCCGCGCCGCGCGGTGCTTTCTCGATGAAAGTGGGCGGCCAGGCGGTGACGCCACAGTTTAAGGGCATCCCGTACGGGCTGGTGGGCGAAACGCAGATCAACTTCGCGGTGCCCGCCAATGTGGCTCCGGGCCAGCAGCAGGTGGTAGTGACGGTGGGGGGGAATAGCAGCGTCCCGGCGTATATCAATGTGCAGTAAGTTGTTAGTTGTCAATTATTATCCAACATCTTTCTGCACGAAGTAGATCGTCAATGGAGCCGGAGCGACGTCGTCGCGGTCGGCAATGTTCGGCTGGTCCGTTATTCGGATAATAGGGTACTGCTGGCGCGGACGGAGCAACCGGCGCAGGCGGCGTGGGAGCAACTGCAAGCGCAGTTCGCTGCTCTTCAACGGGTGGTGAACCAGGAGAAGAGTCGGCTGACGACGCTGACAGAAGGATTCGCGTTCCTGGGCTTCGAGTTCCGGAAGGCCCCGAGGCGGATGCTCTACATGTGGCCACGCGAGAAGGCGTGTGACCATATCCGTCAGCGGGTCCGCGAAGTGGTGCGGTCGTTTCCGTCGAACGTGCCAGTCGGCATGGTGATCCAGAAGCTGAACCCGATACTGAATGGGTGGTGCACCTACTTCAGGGTCGGCAACAGCAACCGGACATTCCATAAGGTGGACTGGGCTGTCCGAAGCGAATTGCAGTTATGGCTTCGGCGCAAGCACCGGTGCCCCTGGCGGACTGCAGTTCCGTGCTCATGACGTTGAAGATCCCAGTGGTATTTCCGGTTGCTGTGATGATCACAGCGGCAAACGAGAAGGGTGTACTTCCGGCAGTTCCTGTCAACGGTGTTGTCGTGAATGTAAAGGTAATCGGCGTTGCCATGGCAATCGTGGAAAAGATTGCTCCCAGCAATGCACTTTGGATAGTTCTCATGCTTCCTCCATCCAGTAAGTGCGCAAAAACCTTTTGATTTTATTTAACTTGAGAAATTCTATACCAGAACCGTAAACGCGCTCTCCGTCCGCTCTACCGGACGGTATAGCGTATCGCGCTCCACGGGTTCCCGGCCGGCGGCGCGGATGAGGCGCAGCAAATCCGCCCGGCGCAAGGATTGGGTCTCGGTTGAGCCGGCGTCGTGGTAGATTTTCTCCTCGACTACCGTGCCGTCAATGTCGTCTGCGCCGAAGCGCAGGGCGATCTGGGCGATGCGCGCGCTCATCATCACCCAGTAGGCCTTGATGTGCGGGATGTTATCCAGCATCAGCCGCGCGATGGCAATCTGTTTCAGATCGAGGAAACCGGTCGTAGAAGGAATGTGCTGCAGCGCCGTATTGGCGGGATGAAAGGCCAGAGGGATGAACGTGACAAACCCGCCGGTCTCGTCCTGCAGTTTGCGCAGCCGGACGAGGTGATCCACGCGATCTTCCTCGTTCTCGATGTGGCCGTACAGCATCGTGCAGTTGGAATGCATGCCTAACTGGTGCGCCGTGCGCGCGGTCTCGATCCACTCGTCACCGGTCAGTTTGTGGTCGCAGATGATGCGCCTTACGCGATCATTGAAGATCTCGGCTCCGCCGCCGGGCATGGAATCCATCCCCGCTTCCTTCAATCGCTCCAGCACCTGCCTGACACTGATCTTTTCACGCTTGGCGAAATAGCCGATCTCCACCATCGTGAAGGCCTTCAGGTGCACCTGCGGATAGCGTTCCTTGAGGCCGCGCAGCATCTGGCAGTACCAGTCGAGAGTCAGTTGCGGATGCAGCCCTCCGACAATGTGGAACTCGGTGACGGCTTCGCGGTACCCCTCGCCCGCGCGGTGCCAGATCTGCTCGAGCGACATGGTATACGCATTAGGATCCTTGGCGCTCTTGCCGAAGGCGCACAAGCGGCAACTGGCCACGCACACGTCGGTGGGGTTGATATGGCGGTTGACGTTGAAGTAGGTGCGGTCGCCATGCATGCGCTCGCGTACCAGGTTCGCCACATAGCCGAGGCCCAGCAAATCCGGAGTACGATTCAGTGCCACACCGTCGTCGAACGACAGCCGTTCGCCGGCGCGCACCTGTTCGGCGATCGTCTTCAGCCTTGAATCTTCAAAATAAACCATGGGTTGAAATGCAGTCCGCCGCCCAGAAAACAAAGAATAACACGCTGACCCAGCCGTTCATGGTGAAGAACGCCGCATTAACGCGCGATAAGTCGTTGGCTTTCACCAGGCTGTGCTCGTAAATCAAGAGCGCTCCGACCGCTCCCACGCCGGCCAGCGCCAACGTCCCCAGGGACATCAAGCGGACCAGCAGCAACAGGCTGACGATCATCGCCGCATGCAGTATGCGGGCCAGCAGCAGGGCTGGCCCGATGCCCACGCGCGAGGGCAGGCTGAAGAGACCGGTGTCGCAATCGAACTCGTAATCCTGGCAGGAGTAGATGATGTCGAATCCGCCGGTCCAGAAGGTCACCGCGGCCGTTAGCAGGAGGATGCGTGGATCGAGCGATCCCCGGACCGCAATCCAGGCCGCAGCCGGAGCAATTCCCAGCGCGAATCCCAGCACCAGGTGCGAGAGCGAGGTAAAGCGTTTGGTAAACGAATAGACGAAGACCACCAGCAGGGCCAGCGGTGCCAGGTGGAAGCAGAGCGGGTTCAGTTCCCAGGCGGCGAGCATCAGGACGAGAGACGAGACCACCACAAAAGCCCATCCGAATCCCCTCGACAGCAGTCCGGCGGGGATGTGCCGCGACTTCGTTCTCGGGTTGCGGGCGTCGATATCGGCATCCACCAACCGGTTAAACGCCATGGCCGCCGAGCGAGCCCCGACCATCGCCACCACGATCCAGGCGATCGTCCGCCAATCCTGCGCTGCACGGTAGCCGCTCTCGCGAAAGGCCAATACCGCGCCGGTGAGGGCGAAAGGGAGCGCGAAGATGGAGTGCTCGAACTTGATCATGTCGAGCGCCAGCCTGATACGCCGCAAAAACATTCGGAAGTATCATTTTAGCGTGATACGGCTACTTCTTATTCTGAGCGCCCTGACCCTGACCGCCTGCCATTCGAGCGACAATGTCGAGCCCGACGCCCTCAACTCCCGTACGGTAACCCTCCCCGACGGCTTCCAGGTAGCCGCCGAAGTCGAGGTGAATCCGGAGGATATGGCGCGCGGCATGATGTACCGCAGCGAACTGCCCCCAGGCCACGGCATGCTCTTCGTACACGGCACCCCGGGACGCTATCCGTATTGGATGGCCAACTGCAAAATCGCGCTGGATATCATCTGGCTGGACCAGGACCACCGCGTGGTCGAGATCTCGCCCGATACCCCACCTTGCCCATCCGGAGGAAGCGACTGCCCAACCTACGGAGGCCACGCCACATCCTCTTTCGGTTTTGAACTAGGAGCAGGCCAAGCTGCTAAACACAAAGTAATCGTAGGCAGCACGCTAGCCTTCTGACCTATTCGTGTGCATTCGTGTGCATTCGTGGCCCAATGTTTTTAATGCTCGTGCATGCAAGTCGGAAACTCCGCCAGCGCCGTATTTCCCGCATAGCCCAGTTCCTGAATGAGGCCAATTTGCGAGGTGTAGTAGCCGTCGGCGGTCAGATTCTTGAGGGTTTGGAAGAAACTCGCTTCGCCCGAGTCCGCCGCCTCACATAGCGGCCGCAGAATGGCGAGTTGCCCATCTTCCGTCAGGTCCATGAAGTTCTTTTTGGACAGAGCTTCCAGACCTTCAGTGACCAGCTTCTGTTGGGCCTTGTTCTTGCCCACGACCATGTCGATATACATGGGAACGCCCGCTCCCACGGCGCCCGGAGTATCGGTAGCCGGGATGATGAGGTCGGCGATACGCGTCACCATGCGGAATTGGACCGGATTGAAGAAAGACGGTTCAGCCGGCAACGGCGCTGCCGGGGCTGATTCGTGGTGATGCTCCGCCGACTGGCCGTAAAGCTCATCCGCGGCAAAGGGATAAGCGCAGGTTGCGCCGATGGCGCTGATGATCTTCAGTGCGTCGCGCCGGTCGGTCGAATACGAAGCCATCCTAGACTTCTCCTTTCTTGAGCCGGTCGGCGATATGGTCCGCGGCCCGCGACGCCATCGCCATGATGGTGAGGGTCGGATTCTTCTCGGAAGAGGAAGGGAAGGCGCTGGCGTCCACCACGTACAGATTGGGCACATCGTGCGCCTGGTTGTAGGGATTCAGGATGGATTGCTTGGGATCCCTCCCCATCCGGCAGCCGCCGATTTCGTGATTGGTGGTGGGCTTTTCGGCCACGCTGAGGATCTCGGCCTTGCTTGACTCCAGGATGCGGCGTCCCCATTCCCGCACATCGTTGAAACGTTTCCAGTCGTCATCCGACAGCTTCCAGTGGCGGCGCGCGCTGGGCAGGCCGTGAAGGTCCTTCACCTTTTCATCCAGGTCGATATAGCTATCGGGATTGGGCGTCATCTCCATGTAGCCGGTGATGTTGATGTAGGCCGGATAGCGTGCCTTCACCGCCTCCTTATAAGACTTCCCCATCCCTTTGATGTTGCGCGCCCAGCCTACCGCGCGATGGTTCTGATAGTTGAACTGGTAGCCGAAGCTGCGCGGATAATCGCGCTGGCGATCATGCATGAACGAAGGGATGTAGGCGTGGTCGAGGAAGCCTTCGTCGTTCACCGCATGGATGCCGATGCGGTCTTCCAGGAACGCCGAAAGTCCGCAGGTGATGTGGGGGATGAAATTGCGGCCGAGTTCTCCGCTGGAGTTGGCGAGACCAGTCGGAAATGCGGGCGATTTCGACATGAGCAGCAGCGCCACGCTCTGCGCGCAGGCGCAAGCCACCACCACGATCTTGCCGCGCGCCGCGCCTTCCGCACGAGTTTCGCGATCGAAATAGCGGACTTCGCTGACCTTGGGACCATCCGAGGCAACCGCCAGTTCATGCACGATGCTGTTAGGACGGATGGTCAGCGGCTTGCCCGCTTTGATGGCCGGGTACATCTGGACATCGGCTGAATTGTATTTGGCGACCACATCGCAGCCGGCCATGCAGTTGCCGCAAAAGTGGCACGCCGGACGGGTGTGCGAAGCGCGGCTCAAGGTCGCCTTGCGCACGTGGATCACCTTCACTCCCAGTTTCGCAGCGCCGGCTTTGATGATTTCGTCGGTGCATTTCATGGGCACGGGAGGCAGAAAGATGCCGTCCGGCATGTCTTCCAGGTGGTCGGGATTGCCGCACACGCCCACTTCGCGCTCGATGCGTTCGTAGTAAGGCGCCATCTCGTGATAGTCGACCGGCCAGTCTTCGCCCGCGCCGTCATGCCGGCGCCCTTTGAAATCGCGCTGGCTCAGGCGCAACGCCACGGCGTTCCAGGTGAGGGTCTTGCCGCCGACTCCGCGCGTGCGTTCACTGTCCATGCCCGGCTTGCCCGGCTTCATCACGGGGATGGAGCGATTGGGGAACTGAAAGGGCAGACCGTGGGTGTTGAAGTCTGTGCGAGTGTCGATCTTGGGGCCTCCTTCGAGGACCAGCACGTCAGCACCGGATCGCGCGAGTTGTGAGGCAAGTGTGCCACCGCCGGCGCCGGAGCCGACAACAACCACGTCATAGAGCTTGTCAGGCATGTCTCCCAGGTTTACCATAATGGGGCGTCTCGCAGGAGGATGCTATGGCAGACATTCAGCATGCGATCCAGATTGCCGCGCAACCCGCGGCGGTTTATCCGCTGGTGGCCACGGGAGATGGCTTCGGCCAATGGTGGGCCACCGACATTACCAACTCCGAAGGCCGCGTCGAACTCGGCTTCTTCAACCGCTCAACTGTCTACCGGCTCGAACTGGTGGACGGGAATCCGCCGCATCGTGCGGAATGGATTTGCGACACGGGCAAGGAGTGGAGCGGCACGCGCATCATTTTCCGCTTGGAAGCCGGCGGTCCGGGGACCGTTTTGCGTTTCACGCACAAGGACTGGGAATCGGCAACCGATTACTTCGTTTCCTGCAATACCACCTGGGGCGAATTGATGTTCCGTCTGAAAGCCGCCGCCGAGGGCAAGAAGCCTGGGCCTCTGTTCCTCGCGAACGGGATGGCATCGCCGACAAGGTTAAAGAGATCCGCAAGGGGCAATGGTCGCAGAGCCTCCCCTTGGAGACCGTCCGCGAGATGGCTGAGCGGGCTGTCCGCTTGGCTATCGCCGACACACTCCCGCTCCAAACACTCGCCGAGTTCATCCGGAGCCAGGAGGGGCAGGGAACTGCTCCCGTTCAGAACGCCTAGCGGCTCACCTCGGCGCCTATCGACGTTCTCCATCCCTTGAACCAAAGGTATGGGGTAGGGTATAGGGCAGGGTATAGAGCCATCCCCATACCCACCGAGAACTAGCGGCCGGGCATAACTGCCCGTCCTGGTTGCGCTTATCGCGCTTAACTGGTTCGCGCATGGTGGCCGGGCTACCGCCGGCTGCCCTGCAATTTTGGCTACCACCACTACGCTATCGCTTCGGGATGACCGTGTCCTATCGGAACGCTCACCAAATTGCAGGGCAGCCGGCGCTACCGCCCCTCAGCCGCCGCCTACCGGCGGGGCTTCGGCTCCGGCTAACCGCCTTCGGGCCACCATGCGCGAACTGATGTAACTACGGGTTCCTTGCCCGCCGGCGGGAACCGGCGGAACTGGTTTCAGGAGGAGGGATGCCCTACCGCCTTCATTATTGCGCGATTGCGCACTATGAAATGCTTGCCGGGCTCAGCCCGGCAAACCCGCTTCAAACCGGCAGGGCAGGGGACTGATGCCGGCGAAAAATAATAAGGGATGATTAGAAGGGTGTTGGGGAGCAACGGAACATTATGTAGAGCTCTCCATTTAGATTGATCAATCGCTGTCGTTGTGTTTGTTGGCGAAAATAAATTCTCCACCGCTGACGTGCGTGTGGAAGCCCATGCACCATTCCGTATGATGCTCGTGCCCAAAGACGTCATCGTAAACAAGCGTGCCGAAGACAAACAACGCCTTTTGCCCCTGTGATATCTCCATTCTTAGCATATTGCCGATTTCCTTAAAACCCAGCTCAATGAGGATGTAGGCGGCATCGGACGGAGCGATGTTTCGTGATGGCATCTCATAAGCCGAAAACGTCAGATCGTCAGGGATTTCTGGAGCGGCGACCCATCCGTTCTTTATCCGGACGTTTCTTGCAACAGTCTGACCTGCGTTTCGCAGGATTATCTGAGTCTTCAACGGAATCCCCTCAGGCGATCTGAACTTTACGGTTGCTCCTTCGGCCCTCACCCACGCCCGAACTCCGCGCTCTGCGAGGACGGTTGTAGCAGACAAACTCTCTTTCGCTGCCCCTGCGCTGTCCTTAGCTGCCTCCGCCGCCATTCGAGCGGCCCTCAATTGCCGTACAGCCATCGCCGCAATGGCCGCATTTATAAAGACTCCTAAGGCACTAGCTGAAAACATCCACCATTCGCCCGCGCTCATCAGACCGCGGAATTCGGACCACGACATGCCGAATAAGATATCACCGTTTAAGTGCTTGATAAGCAGTCCGGGTTCAAGGTCGCAAATCGACCTATTGACATATCCGACGCGGCGAATAGACTTCACTCCCAGTTGTCCTTAAAAATTCCAATCACAACAGGAGTAAGAAGCATGTCAGAAACCGTATTGCTTTCCCAGACGGGGAAGCTCACGCGGCAGGAACTGGCTTTAGTGCCCACGCCCGCCGCAACCGCAACGCACCGCCCCATCCCGCACGCGGATGTAATCAATGCGCTCATCGAGACCTTGGGATTCCGCCATATCTCGGTTCACACCGAGGAGTATGCCGTGTCGAAGGACGGCATGAAGATGTTTGGCATCCTCGAACTCCAGAACGGGTTCGAGGGGTGCCGGTTCGCCCTCGGCATACGCAACTCGCACGACAAGTCGATGCGCCTCGCGATGACCGTGGGATACAGGGTCCTCGTCTGCGACAACATGGCCTTCCACGGCGACTTCGAGCCGGTCCTGGCCAAGCATTCCAAAAACTTCCGCCTGCTCGACACGCTCTCCATCGGCATCGACCAGATGCAGCGGAACTTCAAGCCGATGGTGGAGTCCGTGGAGCGGTGGCGCACGGCTATGATAACCGCGGTGACGGCCAGGATGGTCATCTACCAGGCGTTCATCGAAGGGGAGCTCGACGTGCCCCGGCACCTGGCCAGGCGCACGCACGAGCTGTACTTCAACCCGCCGCACGACGAGTTCGCCCCGGGCACGATGTGGAGCCTGTCCAACGCCTTCACGTCGGCCTTCAAGGAGCTCGACCCGATCCCGCAGTATCGGGCGACCGCCAAGCTCGCGCCGTTCCTTGACGCGCGCACGGCAGCCCCGCTGCCCCCCTTGGAGGGATAGCCCGCCATGGCCGAACCACGGTTTGCCCTCGGGCACCTCGTCGCCACTCCGGGCGCGGTCGGGGCATTCACCCAGGCCGGGGAACAGCCCGCTGCCTTCATCCGCCGGCATGCCGCCGGCGATTGGGGCGACCTGGACCGGGAGGACAGGGAGGAGAACGAACGCTCTATTAAAGAGGGACTCCGCATCCTGTCCTCATACCGGCTTTCGGATGGCACGAAGATCTACGTGATCACCGAGGCCGACCGTTCCTCGACCTGCGTCCTGCTGCCGGAGGAGTATTAACTTTTCCAGCCGACCGATTTTCGGTCGGCTGTTTTTGTCCCCGTGCGGGCCGGGTTGCTACGTGAAAAATATGTTTCCGTCAGGGGGGTTACGATATGCCCCGCGCTCTGTACACTCGTTCAGGCGTCGGAATTTCTGTCATAAGCCAGGCCTGGTGGAAAAAAATATTCCGATGTCGAATAGCAGGGCATGTGCGCATCTATATC
>Ga0326727_10024048_pt1 | contig 11558 bp, 11 predicted proteins | sample MB2enrmetagenome_FD_207643 | JGI IMG/M metagenome (GOLD analysis project Ga0326727, IMG submission 207643) | Lab enriched peat soil microbial communities from McLean, Ithaca, NY, United States - MB29MY | ecosystem: Environmental > Terrestrial > Soil > Wetlands > Peat | place: USA: New York... | reverse complement strand
TACCTATTTGAGCTATCGGATATCGGCAGCCGTCTTTACTACGGCAATTGCGGATTTTACCGCCAGTTACCGGAGGAGTTCCGAAACTGGTACGAAATGCCCTACCTGAACGAACAGGATGTCTTCACTTTGCCCGATTGGGCTTACGACGCCGTGGTTTATCAGGTTTTCCCGGAGCGTTTTGAGAACGGGGACAAGAGTAATGATCCTGAGGGCGTTTCCGACTGGTACGGGAAGGTTTCCTCCAAAACTATGCTCGGCGGCGATCTGGAGGGAGTGATCCGGAGAATGGATCATATCGAGGCTCTCGGAGCGAACACCATTTATCTCACCCCGATCTTCGAGTCCGAAACCAACCACAAATACAACATTGTCGATTATTACCGCGTGGATCCGCACTTCGGGGATCTGGAAACCCTCCGGAGACTTACCTCCGAAGCGCATCGCCGCGGTATGCGGATCGTGCTGGACGCGGTTTTCAACCACTGCGGAACGGGATTTTTCGCTTTCCGCGATCTGCTGGAAAACCAGGAAAAATCTGCCTATCGTGAATGGTTCGACGTCCGGAAATTTCCGGTCCGGGTGAAAGATTACCCGAATTACGCGAGTTACAGTTACTTCGGAAGCATGCCCAAACTGATGACCAAAAATCCGGAGGTGGCAAAATACCTACTGGAAGTATCGAAGTACTGGATACGTGAAGCCGACATCGACGGATGGCGGATCGACGTCGCAACCGAGGTGGACCACCGCTTTTGGCGGGATTTCCGGATCGCCGTGAAAACCCTGAAACCGGACGCCCTGATCGTCGGCGAAATCTGGCACGATGCAGCTCCCTGGCTTTCCGGCGACCAGTTCGATACGACGATGAACTATCCTTTCCGCCAGGCGGTCATCGGTTTTACCGCGACGGGAGAAATTTCTGTCACCCGCTTCGACGAGGTCCTCGGTGAACTCCGCGGCAATTACAAGCGTCAGGCATGGCTCGCGCTGTGGAACCTCCTCGGAAGTCATGACACAGAGCGTTTTTTATACCTCTGCAAAGGAAACCGCGATATGGCGAAAGCCGGCGTACTGCTTCTGATGACGCTGCCCGGAACGCCGATGATCTACTACGGCGACGAGGTCGGCATGACGGGCGGCCCAGATCCCGACTGCCGTCGCGGCATGATCTGGGACGAAGCGAAGCAGGACCGGGAGATGCTCGCATTCTATCGCGATGCGATCGGTCTGCGCCGCCGTTATCGGTGCCTCCGACGCGGCGACTTCGAAACGGTCTACTGCCGCGACGACGTATGCGTTTACGGCTTCCGGCGTTCGGATGAAGCAGGCAGTCTCGATGTTTATCTGAACGCGGGGAACGAACCGCACGAAATCCGGTTTTCCGGATCCGTCGACGCTTGCGATCTCCTTTCCGGACGAATCTATTCCTCAGCGGAAGGATCGGGTTCCATCACACTGGAAAGCCTGAAACCGGTTGTCATCGAGTGGAGGAAGCCGGAATGAAACGCGACTATTCGCTGGTACTTTTCGATTTCGACGGAACGCTCGCGGACACATTGCCGCTCATCTACCATGTTTTTCGCCTCCTCTTCCGCGAACACGCCGGCCGGGAACTCACCGACCGCGAGATATTTTCGCTCTTCGGACCGACGGAAACGGGAATCATCCGGAAGCATTTCCCGACAAAAGATACGGAATCAATCATCCGGCAGATGCACTCGCTCTATGATTCGGAACACGAAGCCTTCGTCAAACCGCACCCCGGGGTGCTTCCGATGCTGCACACCATACGCGGCGCGGGTTACAAGATCGGTCTCTATTCGGGAAAGAGCCGTATCACGCTGGACATCTCTCTTTCCCACCTCGGCTTCGGAGAATACTTCCTTTTCACCCTCTCCGGTGACGACGTGATGCGGACCAAGCCTCATCCCGAAGGAGTGATCCGGGCGGCTGAGATGGCGGAAACCACGCCCGCCCGTGTACTTTTCGTCGGCGACAGCGACCACGACACTTTGTCGGCCGTAGAAGCGGGCGCGACGATTGCGGGCGCGCACTGGCTTCCCGACGGAAGCAACTTCCGGGAACGAAAACCGGAGCTGATGTTCGAAGATCCTCTGGAACTCGCCCGTTGGCTGACGGACGTGCACCAATGAACCGCGCCCGATTTTATCTCTGCCGCCACGGACAGACCGAGTGGAACGTGGAAAGCCGGATCCAGGGCTGGGGAAACTCGCCCCTCACGCTGAAAGGCCGTCATCAGGCGGAACTGCTCTCAAAGCGCCTCGCGGACATCCGTTTCGACTCCGCTTATTCCAGTTCCTGCGGACGCGCCCTGGAAACTGCGGACATTCTTCTGTCGGGCCGCAACTTGACCGCGATACCGACAGACGGTCTGCGCGAAATCTCCTTCGGAGACTGGGAATCCCGCCGATACGAAGAAGTAGAACGCGATTTTCCTTCCGAATGGCACGCCTTCTGGAAGGATCCTTCCCGTTTCCGCCGGAATGACCGCGGCGAGGACTTTTCCGTTGCGAGAAAACGTCTTTCGGATTGTTTTCAGGATATCGCGCGTCTTTCCGAAGGAAAAACGGTTCTTCTCGTCACTCACGCTGTCGCGATGAAACTGCTGCTGTCATGGATTCTTTCCCGTCCCATCGACCGCCTGTGGGAAGGTCCCTTCCCCGGAGAGACGGCCCTCACCCTCGTGGAATGCAGAACGCACGCGTGGAACGTGGTCGCGGAGGCGGACGTTTCCCACCTGGAAGAATGATGACGGCGCTCGGCGTTTTCCTCCGGGTCGTTTCCAACTCGCTGGCGAATCTTTTCCAGAAGCGGCTGTCCAAAGCCGGATGCAGCCCCGTATTCCTGACGCTCGGCGTTTACGCCGCAACGGCGGCCGTTTTCGGGGTCTTTGTCTTTCTACCCGCGAGTCCCTACCACGCAGGCGACTTTATCGCCAATCTTGTCTGGATGACCGCCTTCGGGGTTTCCGGAAACATCCTTCTGGTGCTCGCGCTCTCTCAAACCGAACTCTCGGTGTTCGGGCCGATCAATTCTTTCAAGCCCCTGTTCAGCCTGATTTTTGCGATTTTCATCCTTTCCGAGACTCCCACCGTGCTTCAACTGACGGGCATCGCCGTGCTCTTTGCGGGAAGTTTCCTTCTCGCGCGGCCGTCGGGCGGTTTACGGAAGCTCTTCGCGTCCAAAGGGGTGCTGTTGCGTTTTCTGTCCCTCGCGCTCATCTCGATGGAGGCCGTTTTCCTCAAGCGTTCGGTGACTCTCGCCGGTCCGCTCGCGACGCTCGGATGCTGGGCTTTCGCCGGAACCCCCTTTCTCCTGGCAATCTGGGCGATTTCGCGTAAGAAATCGGTAAAATCGGACTTGGCCGCTGTCCGGAACGATATTCCGGGCGCCGCCGGAACCATCATCTCCTATGTCGCCATGCAGGCGAGCACGCTTTTTGTTTTTGCCTATATGCCCGTGGCATCTGCGCTTGCGTTATTCCAGCTTTCATCGATCCTGAACGTACTGCTCGGCAGAAAATTTTTCGGCGAAAAGGACTTCGGATGGAAGTTCGCTGCTTCCCTGGTGATGTCCGCGGGCGCGGCGTTTATCGTGACGGGGAATCTCCCTGCTTCGGTACGCTGAGGAGGAGCAGAAGTGCGGCGATAACGGCCAGGAGGATGTAGAACTCCGGGAATAACGGTTTTCGTCCGGAGGTCTTCGCACCCGGGGTGTAATCATACGCTTCCACGCGGACGCCTTTACCGGCGCGCACGAGCTTTTTCAGCTTATCCAGGCTCATCACCCTTTCTTTTCTCACGTTCTCCGGGTTATTGACCAGAATCCTTCCGCTGCCTTTCTCCAGGAACAAACCCGCTTCCCGCTCGACGTCCGCTTGAAGTCCACGCAGGTCGGTATACTGAGCCGAAGGATCGGGCACGGTCGTCACGCTCCTCCGGACGATCTCGTTTTGCAGTATTTCCGAGGAAAGAAACAGCAAAAACGAAGACGAAGAGAGAAATTCCGCATTGTTCCGAAGAGAAAAAGGGAGAAAGTAACGATTACCGAATCGATAGCAGGCGGGTTTCCCGTCTACGGTGAGAATGATTTCCGCTGCCCGGGGAGAACCGGGAAAACTACAGTCGAGGCGAAGTTCCACATCGCGCTGCGCTTCCATCACCGGGAAAACGGCGGAACGTACCTCGCCCCGCGCGGTTTCTTCCCGCCATTCCGGCGTGATTCCGTACAAACGTACCAGATCTTCCGTGACCGCTTCCCGGTTGTCGCTGAAAAAAATCACCGGCACGTTTTTCCACTTTCGTTCGAAGCGGTCGGAAAAGGCAAGATCTGGATTTTCGGCGTCGGAACTCAAAGCGGCGCCTGGAAATAACGCAGCCGCCGTTTTCTTCACCGCATCGCTGCCGGTACGGTCGAAAACGAGCGGCCGTTTCAGAACGGGAAGCGCGAAGAAAGAACGTTCCGGAGATTTCCCCTCGTCGACTTCGGCGAATCCGGTAAGAACCGGCGTTTTCACGTCCGATTCGCGCACCTTTTTGACGATGCGAAGGCTGTCCCTGACCGGCCCGTCATAAAGCGTTTCGTTTTCAAGGAATAGCCTCATCCTTGCGGGCGCGGCGTACATACGGTTCACGGAAACGTTGAATTCCAAAGGGTTGCCCGGAACCGCTACGGCGGGGAAAACCGAGACTTCCGGCCGTTCAGGATTGTTGCCGACGCGGGGAAGCCGTATGATTTCCGCTTCGGCGTATCCGTCCGGCACGGAGATGCTTTCCTTCCATCCGCTTTCGCCGCCGTAAGTGAGCAGGGTCAGTTTTTTTTCGTCGTCGTACCCCGCCGGCAGACTCGACAAGGCCTCTCGTACGTCCTTCGAGAAGGACCGCGTACGGACCGCCCGTTTCGGTTCTCCTTCGGAATATACCCGTTTGCCGACGAACACGGCCGCGACATGTCCCGTTTCCCGAAGATCATTGAGGGCGTCTTTCCAAGGCGTCAAAGCGGTCGCTGGACCGTCCTCGATTATCGCCACGCATTCCCGGTTCCCGTCCGCTTTCCGGAATACGGGCATGGCGAATGCGAGGCAGAGCAGCGCAATCACCGCCACCCTCACGAAGTGACGGACACGCAGGGATAAACGCTCGGAAGTTTTCTCGCTTTTCAGCACTTCCTCCAGGATCCGGAGGGAAGGGAAATCCAATGTTTTCCGGTTCAGCCGGAAGAACAGCGCAATGAGGAGCGGTATCGCCGCCGCCGGAATCGCCCAAAGAAGAAACGGTTCCAGGAAGGTCATATTCCGCCCTCCGGATGGATCAGTCTCTCCATCAGGGTCGCGTAGTAGTTCTGTTCCAGCGGGAAGAAAAAGTGCCGGGAACCCTGCCTGCGGAAGGCATCACCGGTGAAGGCGAGCCATTCCTTGATTCTCATCCGATAGCGTTCGCGAACCGAAGAAGGAACAACGCGCAGCTCCGAAGCGGTTTCTATATCCCTCAGAAGAAGATCTCCCGTCAGACGCAGGGAGTGTTCCCGTGAAGTCAGAAGATGGAAGAGGTGGTAGCCAGTGTCCGCGACTTTCCGCAGACCTTTTCCATCGTCATTGCCCCATCCGTCGGTAATCAGGATTCCGGTTTCCCGGCTGTCCGCCGGTTTCAGCACGGCAAAGTCGGTGACGCCGGAAGCCGCCGTTGACGAAAGCGTCGTTTCAAGACTCTCGGGACCTTCCGCATCGAATGGCCGAAGATCGTCGGAAAGCAGGGAAAAACGGACGGTATGTCTTTCTTTTCGTAAGAGCCAGGCAAGAAGAGCGGTGAGTTTTTTCGCGATCTCGAACTTGCTTTCCCCGTTTTCCTGCCGAAAATCCATCGAAGCGCTCGTGTCCAGAACGATGCGCACACGCGCGCTCACGTCCCTGCCGTATGTCCTCACGAAAAGGCGGTCGCTTCGGGCGTAAACCTTCCAGTCGACGCCGCGGGGATCGTCACCGGGAACATAATCCCGATACTGCTCGAATTCCATGTTGGAACCGGCTTTTCTGGACGACACATCCCCGTCACGCGGGGATATCATCCGCCGGATCAGGTCCGACAAGCCGTAACCCTGCTGAAAATAGTCGATCGCCTTCTGTTCCAGGTACATGGAAAGCAACTCTCCCGGGCGTTTTCTTTCGATTTCAACGTTTGCGCCAATCTTCATGATAACAACCGTTTTCAAAAAGCGCAACGCGTCCATTCCTTGATTTCATCTAACTGCGGTATTATACTATCCTCCGATGAACAGGGAAGGAGCGTCCCATGGCTTGGAAGCGTCACTTTGAACATACCGTCAAGACCTCCCGCCGAAGCGAGTTCCTCGACATCACCGGCACCGTAGAGCATGACATCGCGGAATCCGGCGTTAATGAAGGAATATGCATCGTCTTCGTGCCGCATACTACCGCCGGCGTCACCATTAATGAAAACGCCGATCCGGACGTCCGCACCGATATGGCATCCTTTCTGGAACGGCTGGTCCCGAAAGATCCGGCTTTTCTGCACTCGGAAGGAAATTCCGATTCCCATATCAAAACTACACTGACCGGTCCATCCCTCACCCTGATTGTCAGCGGAGGAAAGCCTGTCCTCGGAACCTGGCAAGCTATTTACTTCGCCGAATTCGACGGCCCCAGATCGCGTCAGTACCTCGTCAAAGTGGTGGAAGGCTGATGCCTTTTCTATCATTCGCAGCTTGTCTCATCCTTTCGGCGGGGATTTTCTTCTGGTGCCGCCTTCGGATGAGGAACGCGATCGTTCCTTCCCTCCTTTTTCCGATCGCGTTCTTTCTCGTCACCGGTTTCATCGCCGGTTTCCGTTTCGATTTTCCCTACCGGAAGGTCACCCGCCCGAAGGTGTTTCTGCTTCAGGATGTCAGCCGCAGCCTCACGAATACGAACCCTTCGCTTTTCGTCGATCCGCGCTACCGCAAACTCACTGCCGACAGAAACGTGGTCGTCATCCGGTTTTCCGATCGTCCCTCGAAGGACGGAAAAGGTCTCGATACCGGAAAGACCGCCCTTGCCGACTCCGTCAACCGGCTGATGGAGGAAAACGCCGGGAATAACGTGTTCGTGGTGCTGAGCGACTTTCAGGACAACGCCTCGGTTTCAACGGAATTCCTCCGCAAAGTTGATATATCGGTTCTTGCGGGACGACCGACTGCCGACGGTCTGGCTGCTCTCGCCAACGTCGCATTCGACGAATACGTGCAAGCCGGCGAACGGAACGATGCAGCCTTCCGCTTTTTCACTTTGAAGAAAGATGCCGTCACTTTGACCGCATCTGCCGACGGCAGAACAATCGCCAGGCGGAAAGTCGCAAGCCGCCCGGGATGGAACTTGGAGAAACTACCGGTCATTCTGGAGGGAGACCGTTTCCGGAAAGTCGATTTCCGTCTGGAAACCCGGTCCGTTTCTGGAACTGTATATCCCGGCGTGAGCCGAATGGTCCGTTCCCTGGATCACCTCTGGAAATTCTTCGTCTGCGCGGGCCGACCGTCTCCCGAATATTCCTATTTTCACCGCTTTTTCAACCGGATGCGCTTCCTTCGGACGGATAGCCGCATATTGATCGGTCAAAACGAACGCGCCGCACTTCCCTCACCCGATTCTTGCGATGCCCTCGTTCTGATCGACCTCGCGGACAGACAAATTGAAAATCCTCAAACCATCTCGGCATGGTTGAAATCCGGAAAACCGGTTCTCTACCTTCCCGGAATCCGGGAGTACGCAGAATGCCGGACGATTTTCGGCGCACTCGGAGTTGCATTGCCGATGGACGATGTACAGGAAAGCAAATTCCTTCTTGGAAGTCGCGAAATGACCGTTAAAACGGCCTTCGACGTACCGGCTCTCATCTCGCGGCCTTTGTCGAACGTGGAAGTCCGATTCGCCTGGGATACATGGAAGTGGAAATCCCTTTCGGAAGCCTCCGGCGTCGAGGACAGCGCTTACGAGGATTATTGGAGGGATGCCCTGCTTTTCCTTTCGGGAAAAACCAGAGACGAACAGCGCGCGATTCGGCTGAACTGGATCGCGGGAGAAGGCAACCCTTCGGGGGACGAAAGCCCGGGAGAGAAAATCTGCCGGACGAACGGCGCGGAATACCGGATTCTGGTGGAAAAGCCGGATATGGAAGAAAGACTCGCTTTCAATGACGAGGATTACGCCAGAAGAGTTTCGGAAAGAACCGTGACTTTGGAAGAATTTCTCCGGGATTTCCAAGTTAGGAAAGCGCTCGCGCGAAAGGGAACCCGGGTGGAAAAAAGCATGTTCCGGCTGGATTTCCGCAAATTTCCCGCGCTTCTCCCTATTGTCATAATACTGCTCCTCACGGCCTGGCTGTTATCGGACCTTCATGCAGCAAGATCCTGATGAACACGGAACGACAACGAACTTTCTTAATCCGGAATTTTTTTTGATTTTTCTCTCCGGATACCTTATTATTCAGGTATACAAATAAGGAGAGTGTCTTATGGAAACCATTTTATACACGCTGATCGTCACCAACATCGAAGGCGCGACAATCCCACTTTCCGATTTCCGGGACAAGGTTATCATGATCGTCAATGTCGCCAGCAAGTGCGGGTTTACTCCGCAGTATGAGCAGTTGGAGGCATTGTATCAAAAGTATCGGGAAAAGGGATTCGTCATTCTCGGATTTCCCGCCAACGATTTTCTCGGACAGGAACCGGCCAGCGACAAGGAAATCCTGCAATTTTGTTCCCTGAATTACAATGTCACATTCCCGATGTTTTCCAAGATCCATGTCAAGGGTATAGAAATCGCTCCTTTGTATCAGTATCTTTCCGATAAAAAACTGAACCCGGAAACGGGAGGGGAGATTCCCTGGAATTTCACCAAGATACTGGTTGACCGGAGTGGAAAACCGGTCAGGCGTTTTGAACCGAAAGTCAAACCGGATGATCCCGAGGTGATTTCGGAAATCGAGCGTCTGCTGAGTATGTCGAATCAGTGATTTCCACCGGGTCGGTCTTTCTGTCTGTCCGGTTTTCGTATCAGTAAAGCTGCGGGGAGTGTATATGTCAAGCCATCCATTTCGCTTCATTGTGTTGATTCCTCTCCTGTTTTTCTTCGCTTCCTGCGGAGAAATCCGGAAGCCCGTTCAGCCCGTATACCGATTTGAATTGAACAAGCCCCTTCTTTACAAACTCAAGGTTCAGTTCAATGTTTCCCTGGATATGGGTTTGGCCAAGTACTCCGGCTTGGTTGACTTCACGGCCGATGTCGAACTGAAGGCGATAGAAACCAACACCAACGGATGGAAGATTGCTGTGGACATCCGGAACCCCGATGTCCGGGGAGCGGACAGTCGTATCAATACGGCCATCTATATGGGTCTGAATATGATCCGTAACTGGTTTCCGTCTTTCCAGATCGACCGTTACGGAAAGGTCGATGTCTGGATGAACGGCGTACCCCAGATGGCATTGTCTGAATTCATGTCCGCCGTTTTCCCCGATTTCAGCGATATGGACGCCCTGATTCGCGGGGCGAGTCATAAGACTAATTTCGCGGCAACGATGCAGAGTTCAGAATTGACCATGGTGTTCCTCCGGACGGAAACTCTCAAGAATTCCGACAGCCGGACAGTTGCGCTTAGTCAGACCATCGAAGTGAACACCTTCGACAAGGATGAATATGAAAAGTCAGTGGATCCGGTGCCGATGGGCAGCTTCACCCTCGATATGGACGAAGCCTTTGATTCCATGAAGGGAGAACTTCAGAATAAAGCCGGAAAAATGGAACTTGCGATGAAAGTACCGATCAAACAGGGAATTTTTTCCTATAACATTCTCGTCCAGGGCAACGGAACGCTGGAGTTGCTCCTCGCCGAACCGGCGATGTAAACGGAGACGAAATGGTGAACGACAGGACGAATGCGGTCAGTCATGGAGTAATTCTCAAGGAATTGTCCAAGATCCAGGTATCGGACATCATGATTCCCCGTTCCGAGGTAGTGATGCTGGACGCGCGTCTCACCTTTCCGGAAATCGTGGATATCGTACTCGGGGACGGACATTCCCGCTTTCCCGTTTACCAGGACAAGATCGACAATATCATCGGCTTGCTTTACGTCAAGGATTTGCTCCGTTTTTTCAAGAATATAGAAGTGGATTTCGATATCGTCGCGACCTTGAGAAAACCCCTTTTCGTTTCCGAGAACAAGAAGGCGAGCGAACTCCTCGGTGTGTTCCGCGAAAACCGGGTTCACATAGCCCTCGTCGTTGACGAATACGGAACGATGCTGGGACTGGTCAGCCTGGAAGATATCCTGGAGGTCTTCGTCGGGGACATCAACGACGAGTACGATCTCGATGAAGACACCAAAGAACTGGTCGCGCTTTCGCCCAACGAATTCCTGATCAATCCCAAAATGACCCTCGAGGATTTCAACAAGCATTTCCGGCTGAAAATACAGAGCGACCGTTACGATACGATCTCCGGTTTCCTGATGGACCGTCTGGGATATGTGCCCCGTTCGGGCGAAACCGTGGAATACCAGTCTGTGGTGATCATGGTGCAGCAGGTGGACGGAGGCCGTCTCAAGCAGCTTCTCGTCAAAAAAATCCAACCCTGACCGTGCGAGCTTTCCTCGCGGTCGATTTTCCCGGGCAGGTATCGGAAATCATCCGGGAAAAGGTCGACATGCTGGTTCGGGGAAAAACCCGCGGATGGCGGTTCTCAAACGTCCATCAATACCATGTGACTTTGAAGTTTCTGGACGAAATCAACGATAATCAAAAGAGTGAAATCGACTCTGCATTGAAAGATTTGATGATTGCCGGAAGATTGGAACTTTCCCTCGGACATTTCGGATTATTTCCTCTCTCCGGTCCGCCGAGAGTTCTGTGGCTCGGCATCGAGGGCCGAGAAAGCCTGACGGAGCTTCAAAGACAATTGGAAGAACGCCTGGAAAAGGCGGGATTCCCGAAAGAGAAACGTGACTTTCACGCGCATCTGACCCTCGCGAGGCTTTCCGGAAACGCGGATCCTCATGCATTGCGCTTCTTTCTGGGTACACCGCCGGGAATACCGGGAACATGGCCCGCCGGAACGGTAAAACTTTACCGGAGCGAACTCTGGCCGGATGGTCCGGAATATACGGAAATCGGCAGATATCCCATACTTGAATCACCAGGAGCGGACCATGGAGCTTGAAGACTACCGGTTGGAAGATTACAGCAAAGAACTTTCCCGGATCATTCGGGAAGGAAAAACTTTCAATATCAAATTTTATGTGATGGATAACGAAATCGAAAACAAGGTGGAAACCGCCATCAACCTTCTTTTCGATGCATACGGAAAGAAGGACGAATATTCCGGCGTGGTGTATACATGCGTGAAGGAACTGATGATCAACGCCACCAAGGCCAACCTCAAACGCGTGCTCTTTGAAAAGAACCACGTCGACATCGATAACGAAGACGAATACCTTTCCGGGATGATGGAGTTCCGGAACCTCCTCAACGAGCGGGCGGCATTG